>SMUX01228108.1_pt1 | contig 12511 bp, 12 predicted proteins | sample 2456431 | NCBI WGS metagenome assembly SMUX01 (sample SAMN11095930, study PRJNA526329) | marine sediment metagenome | biome: Marine sediment; feature: Surficial sediment; material: Deep marine sediment; isolation source: Hadal surficial sediment | place: Pacific Ocean | collected 2014-11 | depth... | reverse complement strand
GGCGCCGCGAAGCCCCGCGTTGTGCCCACGCCCTGGCCGGCCGTCCTGAGCCCGCCGTAGCGTCTCTCACTCGGCCGCCTGCGGGCGGATCCTCGGCAAGAGGTCGGCGCATCACGTCGGGGAGGGCTTCATGCCCTCCCGCGATTTTCGCCGACCCCGAGCGGGCCGGCCCGCCACTACGGAGTGCCAGCGGCCGATTGAATCGGCCGCGGAGCGCAAAGGAGCGAGTGTCGGCCCGGAGGGCCGGACAGAGCGCGCAGGAAGGCAAACCGATCAGCGGTGGCCGATGACGCCTGCGCGTACCAGAGCGAGTGTCGGCCCGGAGGGCCGCTGAACGCCATCCGGGTCCAGGCGCAGCGGCCGATTGAATCGGCCGCGGAGCGCAAAGGAGCGAGTGTGGGCCCGGAGGGCCCTACGGAGCGCTCAAGGAAGGAGTGAACGTGGCGCCGCTCTCGATGTAGCAGTTCAACAGGGCGCCGTTGGCGAAGTCCGCCGCCTGCTGCGGGGGCTGGAGGCTGATCCACATGGGAACCGCGACGTCGATCAGGACGCGGTCCTGCTCCGTGTCGACGGCGATGACCGCTCCCGCCACGATGCGCGGCGCGCCGTCGATCGGCTCGATGAACCGCCCGCCACCCTCGGCGGTGTGCGCGCGGAGCGCCCGGGCCTCGATCGTGCCCTTGATCCGCTTGCCCGGAGCGGTGCTGATCTGGGCCGCCGCCACCGTGGGAACCAGGTGGAGTCTGTAGGCCGTGCCGGACAGCCGAAGGACCAGCCGCTCATCGCTGATCGATTCGAGGATGCCGCGAGCCAGGGCCCGAGCTTCGAGTTGCGCAGACACGGAAAACCTCCCTACCCGGGCCCCCTCTCACTCGCGCCGGGTGGCGGCGGATCATACCAGCCCGGATTATTCATGAACATCGCCACGAGGGCGACGAGAAGCCCTTTCTGGCAAACCCTTCCCGATCGATTCCGGTCAGCGCCCGTGCCACGCGGCCTCCACCCGTGCCTGCTCCCGGGCCCGCTCCGGCCGCGGCAGGCCGATGAAGTTCGCCAGCAGCTTCGGGCCCTCGACGGTGAGGAAGCTCTCCGGATGAAACTGCACGCCGTCCATCGGGGCGCCCTCGCGGTCGCCGAGCCAGCGGAGTCCCATCAGCTCGTCGGTCTCGGTCCACGCGCTGATCTCGAAGTCCGCCTGGTCGGTCAGGGTGCCGCGATCCACGATCAGCGAGTGGTAGCGGGTGGCGACGAAGGGATTGGGCAGGCCCTCGAAGATGCCGCGGCCGTCGTGATAGATGTCGGAGACTTTGCCGTGCATCAGCACGTCGTGGCGCTTCACCGTCAGGCCGTGGACGTCGGCGATGGTCTGGTGGCCCAGGCAGACCCCGAGAATCGGGATCCGCCCCTGGAAATGGCGGATCAGGGCGGGACAGACGCCGGTCTCTCGGGGCGTGCACGGCCCGGGCGAGAGCATCAGGTGGCTCGGCCCATCGCCTCCGCGGCCTCGACGGTGATCTTGTCGTTGCGGACCACCTCGAGGTCGACCCCCGGATCGAGCTCGCCGATCCGCTGCACCAGGTTGTAGGTGAACGAGTCGTAGTTATCGACGAGCAGGAGGCGCATGGGGAAGGCATCATGGCATCATGGCATCATGGCATCAAGGGGAAAGAGCCAGACGGGCGAAACAAGGCCCTACCCTTGGTGCCTTGGTGCCTTGATGCCTTGGTGCCCTTCTTCCTACGCCGCCTCCCGCTTCGTGCCGGCGACGCCGTCGCGGGTGACCACGAAGAAGGAGCTGGTGATCGGGTAGGGCAGGCGCTTGTAGTCCAGCTCGATGCGCTTGCGGAGGCGATCGACGAACTCGGTCGGGTCGCAGGTCAGTGCCAGGAACATGTCCCGCGCCGGGGTGGCCACGTAGAAGTCGCCGTGAAGCTCCGGGGCCAAGCGGTTGTGGAGGCTGTCCAGCAGCAGCCGCGCCGCGTCATATCCGTCCTGGCGGGCGACGATCGCGGCCCGGCCCCCTTCGCTGGAATCGACGATCTGAATCTGGAGATCGGGCGCGTAGCGGGCCAGGTTCTCGCGGGCGATCACGTCGAGGTCATCCGATTCCAGGCCCCAGCACAACAGCTGCTCGACGGTGATGCTCACCGTCATCTGCGGCATGTCGATCACGAAGACGATCACGGTGTCGTTGACGAAGGGCACGTGGGCCACCTGCTCGCGGTCGAGGTGCTCGAAGATCTTGACCGGCTGGATGCGGGGCATGATCCGCGGCTTGGCCACCGACAGCGGCATGGGCATCGAGCTCAGCGTGTCCCCCTCGATGAGGCGCTCGATGTAGTTCTCGACGATCTCCAGGCCCCGCGTCGGCTCGTGCTGGACCATGCGGTAGAGGTTCTCGAGCCCCAGGTGCCGGCCGCTCAAGATCAGGTCCAGCGGCCCGGCCAACTCCACCGCGCGTTCAGGGAACTGCTGGTGCAGGATCTTGGCGACCTGCTCGCCAAAGGCTTCGGGCTCTCGAGGCATGTGGGCCATCAAGGCGTTCTCCGGTGTAACGTATCAACTGTAATAATGACACACACTTACATCTTCGGCTTCCCCGCGGGGCCGTTGCAGCCAAATGCGGCGTTCGCCTACTATCGGTCAGCGGATATTCGGAAGTCCCAAGTTTGGCAATCTCGGGAGGTGTGGGTGGCTCTCGCGAACCGCCCGCGGCCGGTACTTTGGAGGCGGACATGACCTCCACCTGCACCATCGGGACCGTCACGGTCCCCGACGACCGGCTCCTGCTCATCGGGGGCCCCTGCGTGCTCGAGGACGCACAGACCAACCTCGTTATCGGGCGCACCCTTCGCGACCTCTGCCACGATCTGGGGTTGTCGTTCGTCTTCAAGGCCAGCTTCGACAAGGCCAACCGATCGAGCGTCGATTCGCCCCGGGGGCCGGGGATAGAAGCGGGGCTGGGAGAGCTGGAACGCATCCGGACCGAACTCGGCGTGCCAGTCACCACCGATGTCCACGAGGCGCACCAGGCGGGGCCGGTGGCCGAGGTGGTCGACCTGCTCCAGGTCCCGGCCTTCCTGTGCCGCCAGACCGACCTGCTGGGGGCGGTGGCGGCCACCGGCAAGCCGGTCAACGTCAAAAAGGGCCAGTTCCTCTCGCCGGCCGAGATGCGGCACGTCGTCGACAAGCTCGTCAGCGGCGGCTGCGACCAGATCATGCTCACCGAGCGTGGCACGTTCTTCGGCTACCACCGGCTGGTCAACGATTTCGTCGGCCTCGGAGATCTCATCGAGCTCGGGCGCCCGGTCTGCTTCGACGTGACCCATTCCACCCAGCTTCCCGGCGGCGAGAAGAAGCACACGGGCGGCCGTCCCGATCGGGCCCCGATGCTGGCCCGGGCGGCGGTCGCCGCCGGAGTCGCGGCGATCTTCGTCGAGTGCCACCCCGATCCGCGCCGGGCGGCGTCCGACGGCTCAACCATGCAGCCGCTTCAATCCATGTCGTCCTTCCTGAAGCCGGTGGTCGCGATCCGCCGGGCCCTGGGCGCCGAGACGGCGTGCCCCCAGCCCTGAAGATCGAGGCCGGGAATAGTCTAAGCAGCCAGAGACGACCGGTCCGGCCGCTGGTCTGCCGCCGGGCGCGGGGGTAGCATCACTCGATGGTCAAGAAGTGCGACCGTTGCGACAAGCCGGCGGTGGTCCACGAGACGGTCCTCAAGCAGGACGTCCACAAGGAGGTCCACCTGTGTGAAGACCACGCCCGGGAGGCCGGCATCTCGATCGGCCATCCGCCGATCAAGCAGGTGCTGACCCAACTGCTGATCCAGCACGCCGACCAGCCGGTGCGGATCATGAAGAAGAGCTGCCCGAGCTGCGGCCTGACCTTCTCGCAGTTCCGCCAGGGCGGCACCCTCGGCTGCCCGCACTGCTATCAGGCCTTCCAGGATCATCTGGCGCCGTTGATCGAGCGCGCCCAGAACGGCGGCACGCATCACGTGGGGAAGGCCCCCACCCGCGTGGCTCCCTCGACCAGCCGGCAGCTTCAGATCCAGCGCCTCTCCAAGGAGCTCGACGACGCGGTCCGCGGCGAGCATTACGAACGCGCGGCCAAGCTGCGCGATCGGCTCAAGAACCTGCAACCCAACATGTCCGCCTCCGAATCCGGTGCCGACGATGCGGGCAGGGACGCATCGGGCTAGGCGGCATGGAACTCCGCTCCTTCGGCCCCTGGCACGGTGACGGCGGCAACCACGGTGACGTGGTCATGAGCTGCCGCGTGCGCCTGGCCCGCAACGTCGCCGGCTTTCCCTTCGTCAACCGGGCGAGCGCGGAGCAGCACGACGAGGTGCTGAGGCTCGCGCGCCACCTCGTGCTGAGCAGCGAGATCGCCGAGGGCATGTTCTGGGTCGATCTCCAGCACGCCACCGATCAGGATCGCCGGCTTCTGGTCGAGCGGCACCTCATCTCGAAGCACCACGCCGAGAACGACATCTCGCGGGCGGTGGCCATCTCCGCCGACGAGACGTTGAGCATCATGGTCAACGAGGAGGATCACCTCCGGATGCAGATCCTCGAGCCGGGACTGCAGCTCGGCGAGGTGTACGAGCGGCTCAATGTCGTCGACGACGCCCTCGAGGCCAACATCGACTACGCGTTCTCGCCCCGCTGGGGGTACCTCAACGCCTGCCCGACCAACATCGGAACCGGAATCCGGTTCTCGGTGATGATGCACCTGCCGGGCCTCAAGATCACCAACGAGATCGATCGCGTCCGGCGGGCCGCCCGCGACCTGCACCTCGCCGTTCGCGGCTACTACGGCGAGGGCTCCGAGTCGGCCGGCGACTTCTACCAGATCAGCAACCAGGTCACCCTCGGCCGCAGCGAGCCGGACCTCCTCGAGGAGTTCCAGGCCCGGATCATTCCCGGCATCATCGAGTACGAGACGCAGGCCCGGCGCATCCTCGTCGATCGCAACTCGGTGGTCCTCGATGACCGGGTCCACCGGGCCCTGGCGGTGCTCCGCAGCGCCCGGCTCCTCGGCGCCGAGGAAGCGATGAAGCTCCTGAGCCGCGTCCGCCTCGGTGCGTTCCTCGGGCGCGTCGAGGGCGTCGACCGTGGCGTGATCAATCACCTCTTCCTCCAAATCCAACCGGCTCACCTGCAGTTGCACGCCGGCGCCCAGCTGAGCGCCGACGAGCGGCGCGAGGCTCGGGCGTCCCTGGTTCGGCGCGCGCTGGCGTGAGGTTCCCGCGGCGCGGCGCGCGGGCGGTCGCTCGAGCGGGCGACCCCATCGGCCCGATCAAGCCCAAGAGGGGCTCCCGTCGACATGGCCGAGCACGTTTCACGACTGGCCCCCTCGCCGACGGGGGCACTGCACCTCGGCAACGCCCGCACTTTCCTGGTGAACTGGGCGCTGGCCCGCAATCTCGGCTGGACGCTCCTGATGCGAATCGAGGACCTCGACGGGCCCCGCGTCAAGACCGGCGCCGCCGAGCAGACGCTCGACGTGCTGGCCTGGCTGGGGATCGATTTCGACGGCGAGCCGGTCCACCAGTCGCGGGACCTCGAGCCCTACCGGCAGGCGATGCGGACGCTCGCCGGGCGGGGGCGGGCGTACGTCTGCGAGCTGTCGCGCCGCCAGATCGAGGCGGCTTCGAGCGCGCCGCACGACGGCGGGCATGAGCTGCGCTATCCCGCAAAGCTGCGTCCCCCGGGAGCCGGCACCGGCGGCTTCGAGCGCGAGGACGTCAACTACCGGCTGATCGTGGGCGACGAACGGATCGTCGTCAACGACGAGGTGGCCGGGCCCGCGGCGCACTGCCCCGGCGAGGAGGTCGGCGACTTCGTGATCTGGACGAAGCGGGGCGTGCCGGCCTACCAGCTCGCCGTGGTGGTCGATGACGTCCGCCACGGCGTGACCGACGTCGTTCGGGGCGACGACCTGCTCGCCTCGGCCGCCCGCCAGATACTGCTCTATCGCGAGCTCGGCCAGCCGCCGCCGCGGTGGTGGCACGTGCCGCTGGTACGCGGGCCCGACGGGCGGCGACTGGCCAAGCGCCACGGTGACACGCGGCTGGCGACCTATCGCCGGGCGGGGGCGCGGCCCGAGCGGATCGTCGGGCTGCTCGCCGAGTGGTGCGGCGTGGTCGAGCGGCGGGCGCCGATGACCGCTTGTGAGTTTCGAGAGGGTTTTTGTCTGCCTAGGCTTCCGGCGCACCCGATCACCTTCACGGAGACCGATCACGCATGGCTGCTGGGCGACTGTTGACGCTGCTTCTGATCCTGACGGCCGCCGCCGGCTGCGAGCGGATCAAGGAGATCCCGGGCACCGAGCGGATCATGCTCGCGGGCCGGGCGTTCACGCTGGAGGTCGCCGACGACGAACCCACACGCTCCCGCGGGCTCGGCGGGCGAGAGAGCATTCCCGCCGACGGCGGCATGCTGTTCATCTTCCCCGCCGCGGCGGTGCGCTCGTTCTGGATGCGCGACTGCCTCGTGGACATCGACATCATGTTCCTCGACCCGCGCGGGCGCATCACCGCCGTCCATCGCATGACCCCGGAGCCGCCCCGGCGTGACGATGAGACCGAGGCGGCCTATCTGGGCCGCTTGCACAGCTACGCGAGCCTCTATCCGGCCCAGTTCGTTATCGAGCTTCAGGCCGGCTCCCTCGACGCCCTGGGGCTGCGGGTGGATCAGAAGGTCGAACTGGACCTGGCCCGCCTCAAGGCCCTTGCTCGGTAGCCCGGGTTATTCATGAACATCGTGACGAGGGCGACTCCGACGCCTTGTCTGGCAAGGAGATCAGGCGATTCGGGCAAAGACGGGGCCGCTGAGTCCCGTCGAAGCTCGAATCTGCCGCAAGCGACGCCGCCAGAAAGGCTTCAGAGTTGGACGCAGTAGATGCTCATGAGTACCCCGGGCTAGGTCGATGACAAACCCGTGGGTGCCGCCGCAGGCGCGGCGGCCGTTGGCTCCCAGAACAGGTGCCGCCTCCGATGACCCGCTGGAACATTATCGTCGCGGCCTTCGACCGCGATCTGTCGGCCGCCGACGGGATCAAGCGGCGCCTGCAGGCGGCCTGGAGCATCGAGCCCGAACCCTCCTTCACGCTCTCGTCGGTCGAGGACCTGCGCCCGCCGCACCTTGCTCAGCCCGCAGCGGTGGTGCTCGTCTGCGACTACGCCCTCAAACAGACCCGGGTGCTGCCGTTCCTGACCGCGCTGGAGGAGGCCAGCGTGGGGGTGCTGGCGTTGCTCGACGGCAAGCCGGGTCCATCGAACCCGTTCGACTTCGCCGGGGCGTTGGTGCTCGCCAAAGACACCAACCCGACCGTGATCTGCGCGACGCTGAAAGGCATGCTTCACCGGCAGCAGACGGTTGTGCACCTGCGCCGCGAGGCCGCCCTGGCCCGGCGCTCCCACGGCGGAATCGAGGGCGAGATCGCCCGCATGCACGAGGAGCTGCAGCTTGCGGCCATCGTTCAGCGGGACTTCCTCCCCCGCAAGATCCCGAAGCTGCACGGCGTCGAGTTCGCCGCCCTTTGGAGGCCGACCAGCTACGTCTCCGGCGACATCTACGATATCTCCCGTCTTGATCACGACCATATCGGGGTGTTCATCGCCGACGCGGTCGGGCACGGGGTTCCCGCGGCGCTCATGACCATGGTCATCGCCCGCTCGCTGACCATGAAGGAGATCGGGTACTCGTCGTACCGGATCATCCCCCCGTCGGAGGTCCTCGCCCAGCTCAACGCCGATCTCATCCAGCGCCAGGGGCGGACCACGCGGTTCGCGACGGCGGTGTACGCCCTGGTCAACTGCCGGTCGCGGGTGGTGTGCCTGGCCGGGGCGGGACATCCGCCGCCCATCTACTTGCCCGCCGATCGCCCTTCCGAGCTGCTGGAGACCTCCGGCGGACTGCTCGGGGTCTTCGAGGACGAGACCTACGAGCAGATCGAGCTGGACCTGGCCGTGGACGATCGCATCCTTTTTCATTCCGACGGCTTTGAGCAGGCCTTTCCGCCCGCCCGCGCCGACTCCTACCAGCGACGGCTGCCCACCAAGAAGTACCGCGAGGAGTTCGAGCGGCTCACCGCGCTGACCACGGCCACGGAGATGGTCGAGGCCATCGGCCGCCGGATCGACAGCCAGAGCGGATCGCTGCACCTCGCCGACGACCTGTCGCTGATCTGCCTGCACGCCGGACCGCTGCCGACCCGCGCGACCGACGACGACAAAGAGGAGGTCGGCAGTGTCGGCGGGCCTGAACGGGCGCCAACCGCTACACCTTGAATGAACCTGCTCTAGAGCTGTTTCGAGCGCTCCGTAGCGGCCTCCGGCCGCACACTCGCTCTGGTACGGCCGCGCCGGAGTCAATCCGGCGGGCCTGAACGGGCGCCAACCGCTACACCTTGAATGAACCTGCTCTAGCCGCCGCGCGGCCGGGCGTGGTGGCGACGAAGCCAGTGAACCACCACCCGGGCGACGTAGTCGGTCTCGATATTCACCCGCCGGCCCGGCTCGGCGCGCCCGAGGGTGGTCAGCCGGAGGGTGGTCGGTATCAGGGCGACCTCGAACCACGACTCGCCCACGTCGGCCACCGTCAGCGACACGCCGTCCACCGCGATCGACCCCCGGGCGACGATGGCGTCGAGCAGCTCCCCCGGCGGCTCGATGCGAAGACGCCATTCGGCGGGCTCCTTCCGCACCCGGCGCACGACGCCCACCCCGTCGACGTGCCCGTGCACGATGTGCCCGCCGAGGAGCCCCCCGGGGGCCACGGCGTGCTCGAGGTTGACCGGGTCCCCGGCCGCGAGGTCGTCGAGGGCCGTCATCCGCAGCGTCTGGCCGATCACGTCGAAACGAAGGCCGTCCGCGCCGGCGGCGGCCACGGTGAGGCAGCACCCGTTGACCGCGATCGACTCCGACGGCGCGGGGGCGTGGCTCCACCCGAGGGGGTCAATCGAGAGGGCGGCTCCGACCTCGTTGCGCTCGAAGGCGGCCACCGCACCGAGCTGCTGCACAATGCCCGTGAACATTGCATCAGCCTAGGCGAACTCGCCGTATGGATCAGAAGCACGCTGCCTTGACCGGCCCCGTCGAGCTGCGGATACTTCCCCGACCCCGGCCCCCCGGGGACCCCGCAAGTGACCCCGAGCCCACCGGCTCCCGGACGCGGGCTCGATAGGCCGCGGGCACGTTGGTGGGACCTGCCACGGAGACCTGAGTCGATGAACCTCACCCGGACGCGGTCGCCGCAGAACGGCGAAGGCCCTCATGATCACGCCTCGTCGCCCCCCCTGCGGCTCCTGGCGACGCTGCTGATCGGCCTCGGCTTTGGTTGGACGCCCGGCTGCGGCGAGTCCCAGCGGCCGGGCCCGCAGCTCAAGGTGTCCAGTGACGCCACGGCTCCGGGGGTGGTGGCCGACACGCCACCCGCCACTGCGCCGGCGGCAACGATGGACCTCGACCGGGCGTACGTTATCGGCCCCACCGCGGCCCGCAAGACGAGCTACCGGATCGACTGGCAGGCGCAGACCTATCCGCGCGAGGGGTCGGGCATGAGGCTCATCACCCTCCAGGACGATGCGGTCTTCGCCCTCGACGGTCGCAACTTCCTGACCCGCCTGCGCCGCGAGGATGGCGATCGCGTGTGGCGGATCCCGGTGGCCGACGCGGTGGAGGCGATCCTCGGCATCACCTACCTCCCCAACGCGGGCCAGGTCTTTCTCACCACCGACGCGGCGGTGCTGGTGCTCGACGCCGCCACCGGCTTGCAGGTCGACCGGCAGCGTCTGGAGAAGATCGCCGGCACCGAGCCGGTCGTGTACGGCCCGTTCCTGATCTACGGCGCGCGCAACGGACAGTTGGTCTGGCACTCCTTCGAGGTGGCCTTTCAGTGGCGGGCGTACCAGGTCGCGCCCTCGATCCGGCTGCCGCCCGTCTACGAAGCGGGCTATCTCGTCACCGTCGGCGGCGACGGGACGGTGATGGTGCTCGACGCCGCGTCGGCCTCGCAGCTCTGGAGCCGGAAGCTTCTCGACGAGGTGGACGCCGTCCCGGCCGCGGGGCACGGCACGGTGTTCGTGGCCGGGATCGATCAGCACGTCTGGGCGTTCGACCTGGGCACCGGTCGCCGGATGTGGCGATACCTCACCGAGAGTCCGCTCACCGAGTCGCCGGTCCTGATCGACGATCGGCTTTACCAGCAGATTCCCAGCGAAGGGCTGGTCTGCTTCGCGGCGCTGCCCCTCGACTCCCCCGGCGGCGAGGTGATCTGGAAGGCGAGCGGGGTCACGGGCAGCGTGCTGACCCGGCGCCGAGACAACCTGCTGACGTGGGACCCCGAGCGGCGGCGACTCACGCTCGTGGGAGCCGCCGACGGCGCGGTGGTCGAGACGATCGACCTGCCGGCGGCGTCGCACCTCCTGACCTCCGGTCGCACCGAGGGCGACCTCTACGCCGCCAGCGACGACGGCCGCGTGGTCCGCCTGGTGCCGAGGAACTGAGAAGAAGAAGTGATCAGTGATCAGTGATCAGCCAGAGGGGCTAGGGTTCAGGCAACCTTCGTTACTCCGTCACGGAGTTTACCCGCCTCTGGCGGGTCACTTCGTGACTTCGTGACTACCCTTAGTTCCTCGGTCCCTTCGTCCCTTATCCCTCTCCTCTCCCCATGCCCGATCTCGTGCCCATACGCAGGGCGTTGATCTCCGTCAGTGACAAGGCGGACCTGGTCGCCTTCGCCCGGGGACTCGGCGACTTCGACGTCGAGATCGTCTCCACCGGAGCCACGGCCGCCGCCCTGGCCGACGCCGGGCTCGAGCCGATACCGGTCGAATCGGTGACCGGATTCCCGGAGATGATGGGCGGGCGCGTCAAGACGCTGCACCCGGCGATTCACGGCGCCGTCCTGGCCCGACGGGACGTTGACGGCGACCGGGAGGCGCTCGAAGCGCACGACATCCGACCGATCGACCTGGTGTGCGTCAACCTCTATCCCTTCGAGCAGACCGTTCGGGGCGAGAACGTCACGCCGTTGGAGGTGATCGAGCAGATCGACATCGGCGGACCGGCCCTGCTGCGGGCCGCGGCGAAGAACCACCGCTTCGTCACCGTCCTGACCTCGCCGGCCCAGTACGAGCAGGTGCTCGGCGAGCTTCGAGCCAACCGGGGCGCGACGTCGATCGAGCTGCGGCGGCGGCTGGCGGCCGCGGCCTTCACCCGCACCGCGGCCTACGACACGGCGATCAGCGGCTGGATGTGCGCGCGAGCCGACGAGCCCCTGCCGGCGTCGCTCGAGGTCCGCCTGAGACGTGACCGCGAGCTTCGCTACGGCGAGAACCCGCACCAGGCAGCCGCGCTCTACGCCGACCCCGCCTGGTCCGGACCGAGCGTGGTCGGGGCCCGGATCCTGCACGGACGGCTGCTGGGCTACAACAACGTCCAGGACGCCGCCGCCGCCCTGGACCTGGTCGGCGAGCTGCAGCGGTCGTTTCCGGACCGCGCGAGCGCCGCGATCATCAAGCACACCAACGCCTGCGGGGCGGCCGTCGCCGACGACCCGGCCGAAGCGTTCGAGCGCGCCTACGAGGGCGATCCCCAGGCCGCCTACGGCGGCATCCTGGCGATCGGCCGCAGCGTGGACGAGGCCGCCGCCCGGCGGATCGGCGCCGGACGGAAGTTCCTGGAGGTGATCATCGCCCCCGACTTCGACGCGCCGGCCCTGAAGCTCCTGCGCGAGCGATGGAAGAACGTGCGCCTGCTCGCGGTGGGCGGTCTCGAGCACCGCGGCGACCGGGCGATCGACTACCGGTCGATCCCGGGAGGCGCGCTGGCCCAGGAGCGCGACTCGAAGCTCACCGATCCGCACACCTGGCGCCACGCGACCGGTCCGGCGCCGAGTGAGTCGCTGCTCGGCGACGCGCTCTTCGTCTGGACGATCGCCAAGCACCTCAAGTCGAACGCGATCGCCATCGGCCGCGAGGGCCGCCTGCTCGGCGCCGGGTCGGGGCAGGTCGACCGCGTGACCGCCTGCCGCCTCGCGGTCGAGAAGGCCGGTACCGACCTCGGCGAAGGCCCCCCCGCGATCGCCGCCTCCGACGCGTTCTTTCCCTTCCCCGACGGGCCGAAGCTGCTGATCGACGCGGGCGTGAGGTGCCTCGTCCATCCGGGCGGCTCCATACGTGACACCGAGACGCTCGACCTGTGCAAGGAGCGCGACGTCACCTGCCTGCTGACGGGGCTGAGGCATTTTCGGCACTAGCAGGCCGCTAAAGAACTCGCACGGGCTGCGAGCGGCCCGTTTCCGCCCTGGCGGCGTCGTCGATTCTCGACGTATCAGACGGGATATGCCTTCGAACCGCCTCCTTGCCAGGACGAAAACGGCCTCGCTCTCGCCTGCGCGGGAGTTCTTTAGCGGCCTGCTAGTGCCGAAAATGCCTCAGCCCCGTTAGCAGGCAGGTGACGTCGCGCTCCTTGCACAGGTCGAGCGTCTCGGTGTCACGTATG
>SMUX01378396.1_pt1 | contig 12540 bp, 9 predicted proteins | sample 2456431 | NCBI WGS metagenome assembly SMUX01 (sample SAMN11095930, study PRJNA526329) | marine sediment metagenome | biome: Marine sediment; feature: Surficial sediment; material: Deep marine sediment; isolation source: Hadal surficial sediment | place: Pacific Ocean | collected 2014-11 | depth 0-1... | reverse complement strand
CTCCGATATCGTCACCAAGGAGATGTATACCTTCGAGAGCCGCAGCGGCGAGGAGATCACGCTTCGGCCCGAGGGCACCGCGGGCATCGTCCGGGCCCTGATTTCGGGCGGCCTCGGCCAGAACCTGCCTCTCAAGTTCTTCTACCAGGGACCGATGTTCCGCCACGAACGGCCCCAGAAGGGACGGCTGCGCCAGTTCCACCAGTTCGGTGTCGAGCTTCTCGGCGTCGGCGCGCCGCTGGGCGATATCGAGGTCATCGCCATGGCCGCCCAGATTCTCGATGCCCTGGGGGTCGGCGAGAGCACGACGCTGGAGATCAACAGCCTGGGCGATCCGCAAAGCCGGAAGGCCTACCGCGATGTCCTCCTCGGCTATCTCTCCGATTTGAAGGACAAACTCTCCGAGGACAGCCGCAACCGGCTGGCGGTTAACCCGCTGCGCGTCCTCGATTCAAAGGACGAAGGGGATAAGCGCGTCCTCGCCGATGCGCCGCTTTTCAGTGATTACCTGACCGGCGAGGCGGCGGAATTCTTCTCGGCCGTTACCGCCGGGCTCGATGAACTCGGCATCGCCTACGCGCTGAACCCGAAGCTGGTGCGCGGGCTGGATTATTACTGCCACACGGCGTTCGAGTTCACCACCGAAGCATTGGGCGCCCAGGGCACGGTGCTCGCGGGCGGACGGTACGACGGTCTGGTCTCGGCCATGGGTGGGGCCGAGACCCCGGGCGTGGGATGGGCGGCGGGCATCGAGCGCCTGGCGATGCTGATCGCCGATGCGCCCGGGGCGCAGCGTCCGATCGCCGTGGTGCCCGTCGGCGGCGGTGCCGAGACGGCGGCGTTCAATCTGGCCCAGGAACTGCGCCGGGATGGTTTCACCGTCGATATCGGCTATGGCGGAAACCTTTCCAGGCGGATGAAGCGGGCCAACAAATTGCGGGCCCGCCTCGCCGTCATTCTCGGCGAGGATGAGATTCGCGCCGGCACCGTGACCGTTCGCGACCTGGATACGGGCGAGCAGGAAGAGGTCGCCCTTCGGGGCTTGAGGGACCATCTCGCCCCCTGGCGGTAATCGGGCCATGGCGGCGAATTCGCGAGAGGCGGGATCACCCGTAAACGCCTACCCGGTGGTGGTCGGCGCCAATCACAAGTCCGCTTCCCTGACCCTTCGCGACGCCTTGTTCATGGAAGACGCCGCCGTGCCGGCCTTCCTTGAATCGCTGCGCACCGCGGGGCTTTCCCAAGCGATGGTGATCTCCACCTGTGACCGCACCGAGGTCGTCACCACCGAGTGCGCCGTCGGCGAGGTGGCGGAAATCATCACCTCGAGGTTCGCCGAGACGGCGGGCGTATCGCCTTCCGATTTGTCGAATCAGCTCTATGCGCTCGAGGGCGAGGAAGCGCTCGAGCACCTTTTTGCCGTCGCCACCTCTCTTGACAGCCTCGTCCTCGGCGAGCCCCAGGTACTGGGCCAGGTCAAGGCGAGCCACCGTCTCGGGCGCGATACCGGCATGATGGGCCAGGCGCTCGAGCACATCATGCAAGCGGCCTTCGCCGTCGCCAAGCGGGTGCGCTCCGAGACCACGATCGGCGAGAGCGCGGTGTCCATCGCCGCCGCCGCCGTCCAGGTCGCGCGCGAGGTCCACGGCGATCTAGGGCGTTGCCGGGCGCTGATGATCGGCGCCGGAAGAATAAGCGAACTGGTGGCCGCCAAGTTGAAGGAGGCGAAACTCGGCGGCATGACCATCGCCGATACGGTCAGCAGCCGGGCGGAAGCCATGGCGCGGCGGTTCGAATGCCACGTGGCGCCCCTCGATACCCTTGCGGCGGCCCTGGCCGATGCCGATATCGTACTCGGCGCCATCGGCCGGGGCTCTTATCTGGTGAGCGCGGAAATGGTCGAGGGCGCGCTCAAGCGGCGGCGATACAGGCCGGTGTTCCTGATCGACGCGGCGATGCCCGGGGACATCGACCCGGCGGTGGAGAAGCTCGACGGGGTCTTCCTCTATGACCTCAACGACCTCGAGCGGATCGCGTTGGAAGGCCGCGAAAGGCGGCAGGCCGCCGCCGCCAAGGCCCGCGCCATCGTTCGCGAAGAGGTCGCGGCGTTTGGCCGCGGCAAGGCCGCCGAGGCCGCCGTTCCCGCCCTTTCGGCCCTGCGCCGCCGTTTCGAGGAAGTCCGCGCGGAGGTGCTTGCGGACCACCCCCGGGCCGGCGCCGAAGAGGTGACGAGACGTCTCGTCAACCGGTTGTTGCACGCCCCTTCGGAGGCGCTGAGGAACATTGCCGCCAAGGCCGGCGGGCTCCAGGATGGCCTGGCGCCCGATGGCGGGGAGAGGCCTGAAACGGCAAGCACCCAAGGCCGGCAGGATCAGGCCCCGGCCGTCGAATGGCTGCTCAAACGGCTGTTCGATCTCGATATACCGCCCAGGGACGGGCAGGACGGGAGCGATCCCGAGGAGGAATCCGAGTGAATCTCGATGAAAAACTGGACCTGGTCGTCGTCCGCCGCCGGGAACTCGGCGAAGCGATGACGGACGCGGCCGCTCTCGATCCCAAGGAGCTGGTGCGCTTGTCCAAGGAATATGCCGATCTCACGCCCGTGGTCGAGAGCATCGAGAAACTGCGCCAAGTGAAAGCAGAGATCGGGGAACTCACCGAGTTGATCGGCGAGGAGGACGGCGACGCCGATGTACGGGCGTTGGCCGAAGACGAACTCAGGGATTTGAAGGACCGGTTGCCGGAGATCGAGGACGAGATCAAGATCCTGTTGCTGCCGAAGGACGAGGCCGACGAGCGCAACGCCATCCTCGAGGCCCGCGCCGGCACCGGCGGTGACGAAGCGGCGTTGTTCGCGGCGGAGCTGTTCCGCATGTACCAGCGCTATGCCGAACTCCGCGGTTGGCGCTTCGAGATCCTGGGGCTCGCCGAAACCGACATCGGCGGCTGCAAGGAGGGCAGCGCGCTGATCTCGGGTCGCGGGGTCTTCGCGCGTCTCAAGTTCGAAACCGGCGTCCATCGAGTCCAGCGGGTGCCGGCGACCGAGACCGGCGGGCGCATACACACCTCGGCGGCGACCATCGCGGTGCTGCCGGAGGCCGAGGACGTCGATATCGCACTCGAAGAAAAGGATTTGCGCATCGACGTGTTTCGCGCCAGCGGTCCCGGCGGCCAGTCGGTCAATACCACCGACAGCGCCGTGCGTATTACCCACCTTCCCACCGGCATCGTGGTTTCCCAACAGGACGAGAAGTCCCAGCACAAGAACAAGGCCAAGGCGATGAAGGTGCTGTTGGCGCGGATCTATGAGCACAAGCGCAGCGAACAACAGGCCGAGCGCGCGGCCGAGCGCAAAAGCCAGGTAGGCTCGGGCGACCGGTCCCAGCGCATCCGCACATACAATTTTCCCCAAGGCCGCGTCACCGATCACCGCATCAATCTGACCCTCCACAAACTCGACAAGGTGATGGCGGGCGAAGCCCTGGACGAGGTCATCGAAGCCCTGATCGCGGAGGATCAGGCCAGCCGGCTGGCCGAGATCGCATGAGGACCGGCGCCACCATGGGGGCCGAGATCGACCGCGCCGCCGGGCGGCTGAAGAGCGCCGGCGTTCCGGGTCCGCGGTCGGAGGCCCGCCTGCTGATGGGTTACGCGCTTGGTCTCAGCCGGGAGACCGTGTTCGGCCATGTCGACCGCCCGGTAACGCCGGCCGACGCGAAGCGCTTCGAGAGCGCCGTCCGCCGCCGGGTCTCGCGCGAACCCGCCGCCCGCATACTTGGTTGCCGCGAGTTCTGGAGTCTCCCCTTCCGGGTTACGGCGGCGACGCTCATCCCACGTCCCGAAACCGAGACCGTGATCGAGGCCGCGCTCGAGGCCGCCGGCGGACGCGAGAGGGCTATCGATATCCTCGATCTCGGCACCGGTACGGGATGCCTTTTGCTGGCGCTTCTGAGCGAGCTTGCCAACGCCAGGGGGCTTGGCGTCGATGCCAGCGTCGAGGCTCTCGAGGTGGCGGCGGCCAACGCCAGCGCTCTCGGGCTGAGCGATCGCGCGCGCTTTCGCCTCGGCGACTGGGGCAAAGGGTTGCGCCAGCGGTTCGATCTCATCGTCGCCAACCCCCCTTACATCCCCGAGGATGAGATCGGCGGCCTCGAACCCGAGGTCGCGCGGTTCGAACCCAGCCTCGCCCTTTCAGGCGGCTCGGACGGGCTTGGATGTTACCGCGCCCTGGCGGCGGATATCCGGCGCCTGATGGCGCCTGGCGCGCGGATCGTTCTGGAGATCGGCGAAGGACAAGGCGATGGCGTGACCGCGATCCTCGGCGCCGAGGGGTTGGAAGTGACCGGTCGGCGGGCGGACCTCTCCGGCATTCCTCGGTGCCTGGTAGCCGAATTCACCGGATAATTAACGATAAAGTAACGATAAGGTGAAAAAAACGGTTGGAATGTTTGACGTTCCCTACTAGGTTTCCGGGGTGAGCGACTGAAGCGTAGCTTTCGCTCCCGGATCCCGATAGTTGCCCCAAAAAACGCTGTCCTCGGTCCGCCGGGCTGGTTTCGGACAAAAGGGCGAACAGAGATAATCGGGTTGTCTAAGACAATAAGTGTGAAATCTGAACAGTATGAGACAAGGTACCAACTCCAGGCGTTTGCGTAACCGCAACGGCCGGCGACCGCATTCATCGTCAAGGCAAACTACGTTTGACAGCAGCGGTCCCGACGTAAAGGTCCGAGGCACGGCCAGCCAGGTGTTCGAGAAATACCTGACGCTCGCCCGCGATGCGACGTCGTCGGGCAACCGTGTCGCCGCCGAGAATTTCTACCAACACGCCGAGCACTATTACCGGATCCTTAACTTCGACGGCACCTCGTCCGGCGCCGACGGTGGCGGTGGCGCCAAGCCCCGGGCCAACGGTGGCGGCGGCAACAGCGATGCCGGCAGGGACACGGCTGTGGCGGCCAACGGTGGGTCTAAGGATTCCGATGGTCTCGCGGTTGCCGACGATAGCAAGGAGCAACCCGGGGCGTCGGACGGGACCACGGCCGAGGCGGGAAACAGCGATCCGGAAAAGACCCCTTCGGCTTAAGCTCGTTCCGGGGTCCGCTGGTTCCGCCGTTGCCTTCGTAAGATCATTCGATCCGGGCGTCCACATCCCCGCCGGACGTGGCCGTTTGGCTCTTGTGTCGTGGCGAAGTCACCCTATATAGACAACAAACCCATGTAATCATTGGGGTTTTTTATCCGCTTCCGGCCGCAACGGCCGGCGAGCGGCACGGAGCACAGTCGAATGGAGTTTGAAAGGTTCACCGAACGCGCCCGTGGATTCATTCATGCGGCCCAGACCCTGGCCGTCGGCATGAACCACCAGCAGTTCGGCACCGAGCATCTGCTCAAGGTTCTGCTGGCGGACAAGGAAGGCTTGGCGGCAGAACTGATCGCAAGCGCCGGCGGCGATGTGGTGAAGGCGTCGAGCGCGCTCGAGACGGCGCTGGGGAAAGTGCCGAAGGTGGAGGGGCCGGGCGCCGGCCAGGTCTACCTCGCTCCGGAAACCCAGCGCCTGCTCGAGGCCGCCGATAAGCTGGCCGAAAAGGCCGGCGACAGTTTCGTCACCACCGAACGGATCCTGCTCGCTTGCGTCATGGCGACCGGGACCGGGGTCGCCGGGATTCTCGCCGACGCCGGCGTCACGGCGCAGAATTTGAGCCGCGCCATCGACGCGATGCGGAAGGGACGCAAGGCGGACAGCGCCACTTCCGAAGATACCTATGACGCGCTTGGGAAATATGCCCGTGATCTCACCGTGATGGCGCGCGAGGGCGGGCTCGATCCCGTGATCGGACGCGATGAGGAAATCCGCCGCACCATCCAGATCCTGTCCCGCCGCACCAAGAACAACCCGGTGCTGATCGGCGAGCCGGGCGTCGGCAAAACAGCCATCGTCGACGGCCTCGCCCAACGGATCGTCAACGGCGACGTGCCCGAAAGCCTCAAGGAGAAGCGCCTGTTGGTCCTCGATCTCGGCGCCCTCATCGCCGGCGCCAAATTCCGCGGCGAGTTCGAGGAGAGGCTCAAGGCCGTGTTACAGGAAATCTCGGCCGCCGAAGGCGAAGTGATCCTGTTCATCGACGAGTTGCACACACTGATCGGCGCCGGCGCCGCGGAAGGCGCCATGGATGCCTCCAACATGCTCAAACCGGCGCTGGCGAGGGGTGAGCTGCATTGCGTCGGCGCCACGACACTCGATGAATACCGCAAGCATATCGAAAAGGACGCGGCGCTGGCGCGGCGTTTCCAGCCGCTTTTCGTCGCCGAACCCAATGTCGAGGACACGATCTCGATCCTCAGGGGTCTGAAGGAAAAGTACGAGTTGCACCATGGGGTGCGTATCACCGACGGCGCCCTGGTCGCCGCCGCGACGCTTTCCAATCGCTACATCACCGACCGCTTCCTGCCCGACAAGGCCATCGACCTGATGGACGAGGCGGCGAGCCGCCTGCGCATGGAGGTCGATTCGAAGCCCGAGGACATCGACGAGCTGGACCGCCGCATCATCCAGCTCAAGATCGAGCGCGAGGCCCTGAAGAAGGAAAGCGACCGGGCGTCGGGCGACCGCCTGAAGACGCTGGAGAAGGAGCTCGGCAAGCTGGAGAAACGCTCGGCCGGTCTGACGGCGGTATGGCAGGCGGAAAAGGAAGAGCTGGCCGGGGCGCAAAAGCTCAAGGAACGACTGGATCAAGCACGCGGTGAGCTCGAGATCGTCCAGCGCCAGGGCGACCTCACCCGGGCCGGCGAATTGATGTACGGCGTCATCCCCGAGCTCGAAAAGAAGCTGAGCGCGCCGGTGGAGACGGACGCCGGACGGATGTTGAAAGAGGATGTTACCGACGAGATCGTCGCCGCCGTGGTCTCGCGCTGGACCGGCATTCCCATCGACAAGATGCTGGAGGGCGAGCGAAGCAAACTGTTGCATATGGAAGCTGGCCTCGCCGAGCGTGTGATCGGCCAGGAAGAGGCGATCTCCGCCATCGCCAACGCCGTTCGCCGCGCCCGCGCCGGGCTCCAGGATCCGAGCCGGCCGATGGGCTCGTTCATGTTCCTCGGCCCCACCGGGGTCGGCAAGACGGAGCTTTGCAAGGCGCTCGCCGAGTTCATGTTCGATGACGACGGCGCCATGGTCCGCATCGACATGTCGGAATATTTGGAGAGGCACTCGGTAGCGCGCTTGATCGGGGCGCCGCCCGGCTATGTCGGCTACGAGGAAGGCGGGGCCTTGACCGAAGCGGTCCGCCGGCGGCCATATCAGGTGATCCTGTTCGACGAGATCGAAAAGGCCCATGGGGACGTCTTCAACCTCCTGCTCCAGGTGCTGGATGACGGGCGGCTGACCGATGGCCACGGCCGCACCGTCGATTTCCGCAACACCCTGATCGTGCTGACCTCGAATCTCGGCAGCGACATCATGGCCGCCCAAACCGATGGCGAGGACGTCTCGGCGATCCGCGACCAGGTCATGGAGATCGTCAATGGCGCCTTCCGTCCCGAATTCCTCAACCGCCTCGATGAGATCCTGCTGTTCCACCGCTTGAGCCGCGAGCACATGGCTAAGATCGTCGACATCCAGCTCGACCGGCTCGGCGTCATGCTGGCGGAGCGCAGGATGGTGATCGTGGTCGATGAGGCGGCGCGAAACTGGCTCGCCGATGCCGGTTACGATCCGGTCTATGGTGCCCGGCCCTTGAAGCGGGTCATTCAGCGGGCCTTGCAGAACCCACTGGCGACAATGGTGCTGGAAGGCAAGATCGCCGATGGCGGGAGGATCGAGGTCACGGTTGCCAAGGGCGCCCTCGCGATCAACGGAGTCGTCGCCGAGGCGGCATAGCCCGGATTTCTCACCATGGACAGGCGCGTCATCGCGTCGGGCGGTTCCCGATCCACTAGGAGAAGGCCGCAGAGCGTAGCCTGGGCTACGGTCAAGGCCTTCGACGCCGTGGGCGGCCCGTGCCGTGCGCGACCCGGAGGGCGGCGGCTATCGCACGACAGGCGGCGTCGAAGCGCTTGCCCGTAGCCCAGGCTACGCGCCGCGCGCTTTTCCTAGCCTGTCGTGCGATAGCCACCGTGCCGCACCTGTCCATGGTGAGAAGTCCGGGTTAGGCCAGCCCTGGCCATGCCGATGAAGCGCCGAGGCCCGAGGGCCTCGGATCAATGTCTGGTTTGAGACGATCGTAGGCGGCGGCGGGCCTAGCGGCTGCTTGCGACCTTCGAGTCGGCCGGCAGGCTGGCGCGCTGTTGGTCGATCCCCGCCCTGTACTTCATGAACCTGGCCATCCTCTTGCCGGTGAGTCTCTTGCCCGTCGGCAACCTCAGCTTCATCGGATTGATCTGCCGGTTCTTGCGGTGCACCTCATAATGCAGATGCGGTCCGGTGGAGCGGCCCGTGGAGCCGACATAGCCGATGATCTGGCCTTGGCGTACCCGCTTGCCGGCCTTGATGTTGCGGGCGTAACGGTTGAGATGACCGTAGGCGGTGGCATAGGTCCCGTTGTGGCGGATCTTGATATAGCGGCCGTAGGAACCGTTCCATCCCGCCCTTGCGATGACGCCGCTTCCCGCCGCCATCACCGGCGTGCCCCTGGGGGCGGCGAAATCGACGCCCCGATGCATCCTGGTGTAGCCGAGGATAGGATGCCGCCGCCTGCCGTAGCGCGATGACAGCCGGGCGCCGTCGACCGGCGTGCGCATCAGTGCCTTGCGCACGCTTTCGCCCTTCTCGTTGAAGTAGCCGACGACACCGCCAGCCAGTCTGTAACGGTAGACCTGAAGGGTGACGCCGCTGAGGTTCAGCGCCGCGTAGACCATGTTGCCGGTACGCGCGGACCTGCCGTTTTTGTCCTGGTATTGCTCGTAGATCACGTCGAAGGCGTCGCCCCGCTGGATGTCGCGCTGGAAATCGACATCGAACGAATAGGCGCGGATCAATTCGGCGACGACCGGCGCGGGCACGGCGGCCCTGGTCGCGTCGACATAGAGGCTGGTGTCCATGGAGCCGGCCGAGCGCACCAGTCTGAGGGTCAGTTTCTTTTTGATCACGTGGGCCTTGAAGCCGTTGTCCCAGGTTCGCGCCACATTGATCGTCCGCTCGGCGCTGGGTTCGAAGCTGAGACCGAGGAACCGGGCCGGACCGCTTTCCGACCGGTCGGGCATGAAACTGAACTCGATCGCCTGGCCCGGCATCAGGTTCCGCGGGTTATAGACCTTTCTCAGCGCCACGATGGCCTCGTGGGCCTCGGTGCGGGGAACGTCCGCCTTGACGAGCATGGCCATGAAGGTATCGCCCTTGGCCGCCCGGACGGCACGCCTTTCGGGCTCCAGCGCGCTCTCCCGCGCCCCGTCGAACTCGGTGTGGGCGAAGACGAAGTAGTGGGGGTCGAGTTGCTGCTCGAAATCCGCGGCGGGCGGTTCCTCGGAGGCAGGCGAGGGTCCGCCATGGCCGACCACACCCAGCGCCAGCGCCGCCATGGCCATGAACAAAGCCCAACGCGGCGGAATCCACCGCGCGAGAACAGAGGCGATCGACCTTCCTAAGATTGGCGCCAAACTTGCCCCTATGTGTTCACCGGTACGATACCGGACACCTGATCCGCCGAAAGAATGTCGAGGGCACAGTGTAGAATTAAGCTTAACGTCCCCTTAACCAGTGTAAAAACATGCAGGCAAAGCGGCCGATTGTCAACATATCGCTGTTTTGTAACAATAAATTCCGTCCCTTCGCGACCGGCGGCGAATTCGCACCGCGCCCCGCCGTACATTCTCAACCCTGTAGGACGCCGGGGACTAAATCCCGACCTAGCCGACGCCCGGCAGTTTGATCGCCAAGTCCTTGAAATCGATTCCGAAGATGAAGCCCAGGAGGTTGATCTCAAACCCTTCTTCCCGCGCCGCCAAAACGCCCGCAAGACCGAAAAGAGATAGCTGATAACCCGTGCCGCTGGGCGCCCGGCCGAAGATGTAGCCGTCCACCAGATAGTCCTTGCCGATGGCGTTACCCGGCATCTCGAGGCCGAGCTCCGGCACCCGGCGGGCAATGTAGGCGGTGAAGGTGTTGCTGTTGGGTCCGGGCCAGAGGCGGTAGCGGTCGGCGAAGGGATAGGACTTCGCGGCCGCGAGAACATTCGCGATGAGGGTTTCGGCGTCGGCGCCGCGGTGATCCAGTAGAAGATCGGGAGGGTTGCCGAACCACTCATTGTCGGGCCCGCCTTCCCTGAACCGCATGGCCGGGAGCCCTCCTCGGACCCGCCATCCGATCACTTCGATGCGCGTATAGGCGTCGGCGCCCGCGGGCTTTACGGCAAACCAGCTGTGGACGCCGAAAGTTCCGCGCCAACCGAAGGCGCGGGCGGCATAAACCTGAAGCACGGCCTCTGGCGTCACCGAGGGATCGGGGGCCTGGCCCGTGGGATCGTGACTCGCATCCTGCCATCTGGGTGTCACGTGGCCGCGGCTCATGACGTTGCAGGCAACGGGGAGCAAGAATAACAGCAACAGGCCGCCACAGATGCGGCGAAGCCGGCGTCCCTGCGATCGCACCGTCTTCTTTCCATGCGCCATTCTATTTCGTGCGCCATCCTAAGGTCTTTTTTCGTTGCCGTTTTCGCATCGGGTCGCCCTGCATTCGACCAGGGCCTGGTGTTACCCGCGCCAATCTTACGGCCTGTTCCCACGCGTCACGCAGGTCCCCGGATCACCCAAACCAAGGCATCTTTTTGCGCGGGTTTTGCCACCCCTTTCGCCATCGGAATTTCGGCCCACCCCGAGAAGGATCCCCAGGCAGCGTTGCATTAGCATATTCTCCTCGAACAGGGTTGGAAATTTGCCGCGGGTCCGTGCCGCTTTTCCCTTCGCCCGCGGCCAATCCGGCCCTTCCCGACCTCCGGGACAAAAAACTAGCGCTCCCGTGCGTACCCGCCGGCCCGCGCGGCCTGGCTCCGCCGAAGCGACCCTGGCTTCGCCGGAGGCTACGCCGAGGCGAGGACCGACCGGGGCGGCGCACAAATACTTGGAATTCTAAGCTTCCCGGAATACAATCCTTGTCAGTCGGGCGTTTCGCGTGATTTGGGCGCGGCGCCGGTGAGGCGAGAGCATTCCGTGCGATGGCGAAGGCGAGTGAAATTGAGGTTTCCCCGGAGCCCGGCGAGGACGAAGAGAGGATCGAGTTCCACCCCAAAAATTCCACCGGTTATCTGCTGCGCGACACGTTCCGCGCCTTTTCCAAGGTCCTCGCGGCGCGAATTTCGGCCCATGGCGTCACCATCGGCCAGTGGTATTTCCTGAGGGTGCTTTGGGAGGAGGACGGGCTGACGCAACGCGAGTTGAGCCAACGCGTCGGCATGATGGAACCGACCACGGTGACGGCGCTGAACGGCATGGAAAAGCGGCGCTATGTCCGCCGGGTGCGCAGCACCGAAGACCGGCGCAAGGTCCACGTCTTCCTTACCAAGAAGGGAAGATCACTGCGCAACAAATTGCTGCCCTACGCCATCGAGGTGAACCGGTTCGCGACCGAGGGCGTGTCCGAGGACGATCTCGAAAACCTCCGCGCCACCCTCCGGCACATGCGGGACAGGCTTCAGGCCGAAAGCGGATAGCCTCCATGTTTCGCCAACCTCGCGGGAGCCGATGACCGCCGCCACCAAGCAGCCGAACCGGGACCCCGCCTTGGCGCCGCTGAGGGGCCAGCTCGCGGCGCTCACCCGTCTTTTGCACCGCGAGCGGATCCTCAATTACAGCGGCCATGCCTCGGTCCGCATTCCGGGACGCGACGCTTTCCTCATCCAGTCCCTCTACGAGAGCCGGGCGAAGGTCTCTCCCGACAGCCTGATCGCCGTCGATTTCGACTGTAACGTCGTCGAGGGACCGGACGGCTGTGAGCCCCCCCGCGAGGTCCGCATCCACAGCGAGATCCTCCGCGCGCGCGCCGACGTCGAGGCGGTGGTGCATACCCATTCGGAACTGGCCGCCGCCTTCACCATGGTCGAGGATGTCGAGCTTTGCCTGATGAAGTCCCACGCCGTGCGCTGGAAGAGCGGCGTTCCCATCCATCCCGATCCTTCCCACATCATGACGCCCGAGCAGGGCCGTGAGCTGGCCGATACGCTGGGGCCCCATCAGGGCGCGCTGCTCCGCGCCCATGGCGGCGTGCTGGTGGCGGAAAGCGTGCCGGCGCTGCTCATCGATTCGGTGCATTTCGACGAGAACGCCCGCGCCCATTTGCAGGCGGCGGCCATCGGCCGGCTCAAGCCCTTGACCGAAGCCGAGCTCGAGTTGTTGGCCTCGCGGTCGAACCGCGACCAGCATGTCTCCAAGCTCTGGGGCTATTACCTCGCCGCCGGCAGGGACGCCGGCATCATCCCGAGGGACTGGAACGAGCTGCTCTGAGGGGGTCTTATACCGGCGAGCCCATGACTGGGCTCGCCTCTTGTTCCCTCAAGCGCCGGGCGCGGGCGTCCGCCCGCTTGGCTTTCCTCGCTTCGCTGCGGGCGCGCG
>SMUX01036961.1_pt1 | contig 12545 bp, 10 predicted proteins | sample 2456431 | NCBI WGS metagenome assembly SMUX01 (sample SAMN11095930, study PRJNA526329) | marine sediment metagenome | biome: Marine sediment; feature: Surficial sediment; material: Deep marine sediment; isolation source: Hadal surficial sediment | place: Pacific Ocean | collected 2014-11 | depth... | reverse complement strand
GGCCCTTGTTCCCAAAGTCCCTCCTAAGGAACGATCCCAATTATCCTTAGGATAGATCGTCGCCCCACGATTGCGGTAAGGAGCTTCCATGTGCTCTCTCAATTGATCGTCTTCTTCTGTGATATGACCATCGGCATCGATCACTTCAATATCTCTTGCCATGGCACCCTCCTTGCCATCGTGCTCATTGGGTCAAATTTCGCAGGGACCGGAAGCTACTATAGCGAGGGAAAGATTTCCACTCGGATCTCCTTCGGGATGGTCTTTCCCTTGTACCTGGTCTTGACCTTAGTCGTTTCCTGGCTGGGTAAGCTGGCCTCAGTTCGGCCACCCGTAAAGCCTCTCTGCATTTTCGCCCAGAACCTTCTGTTTGGCTTTCTCCGAAAGGTCCTTGCGCCCTCGAATCGTGGAGACCACATGGGGAAACATCCCGTCCCAGTGCGGGTAATCCGAGGCAAAGAGAACTCTGTCCTCCCCTACTCGAGTCATCGCATAGGGGAGCCCCTCCTCCTCAGGCTCGGTGGCGTAATACCAGTTCCCATTGGCCATGTACTCGCTGGGTTTGGCTTTGAGTAGAGGAGCCTCCGAGGCGCGCTTCTCGTATTCCTCGTCCATCCTGTCCATCCAATACGGGACCCATCCGACCCCACATTCAAGAAAGGCGATTCTAAGCTTGGGGAACTTCTCCGGCACCCCGCCATACATCAATGCAGCACAGTCCAGCATCGTCTCGAAGGGACGTCCAACCGTGTGCATGAACATAAAGGTATCCAAGCGGACTTCCCCCGCGGGACCGGAACGCGAGTTGTGCACGAGAAGAGGAACGTTGAGTCTCTGTAGCTCTTCGTAAATCGGCCAGAAGGTTGGCTGTCCTAGATGCTCTTTCATCCCGGCAGTACCGATCGCAATCCCCACTAGCCCAAGCTTGGTGATCGCCCGGTTGACCTCTTTCTCGGCAGCGGGGACATTCTGAAAGGGAACCAGCCCCACTGCTTTAAGCCTGGGGCTTTCCCTGCACACGCTGGCTATCCAGTCGTTGTACCCACGGCAGAAAGCGGCTGCGTAGTCTTTCTCCGGTGTTCGAGTAATCCGAAAACCACCTGTAGGAAAGAGCACCGAGACATGAATACCTTCCTTATCCATGTCCTTAAGGCGGGTAGGGACGTCATGGGTCTCGATACCGAGCTTGCCGTACATGCTGGCGTCCCATTCATCCTGGGGGAGGAGGGATCCCTTCCGCCTGCAATAAGGCTCCTCCATGTGGGGGCGGATATCGATGTCGCGGTCAATGACGTGACCGTCGGCATCGATTACTTTTGTGGCTCCCATCGTGTCCCTTTTCTCATTCCCCTGATGGGGTCATTCCGGACCCGACTTTATTGCTGCCATAGTGAGCTTGTCAAGCCCTATTCCGGCTATCCTTATATTACGTCTAAACTGTTGTAGTTTCTGTTTGTTATTAAGTAACCCCGCGGCTTGCCGCGGGCACATAACCGATGGGGTATCCAAAGGGGAGAAGCGGTAGCTCTTCCCTTTGGTCGACCACGGGGTTCAAACCCCGTGGTCGATATAACTTGATTCCCTGAACCGCGTTACGACTCTGCGTGCTGCGACCTAGCAGGGGAGCTCAGTATCTCCCAGGTTGACGTGTTTTCCTTCACGGTTTAATGTATGCGACTCGGCAATCATAGCCCTTGAAAAGGATCCGTATGTCTACTCGTTCAAGTGCCAACTCCGAAGAGCATTCTGCCCTCGGCCACATCCGGGTCGTCGAACTGGGCGACATCACCGCCTCCTATGCTACCCGTCTCCTGGCCGATCTGGGCGCTGACGTCATCAAAGTGGAGCCTACTGGGGGCGACCCCAATCGGCTGCTTCCTCCCTTCGCCGGCGATATCGAGGACCCAGAGCGCAGCCTTACCTTTATCAATGCAAATACCAACAAACGAAGCATGGTCCTTGACATCCAGCACAGTCCCGCCGACCGCGAAACGTTTGGCACCCTCCTGGCATCGGCGGACCTCCTCATCGAGGCCACACCTCTGGGTCACCTGGAGGCCCTGGGCTTCACCGAGGACCGGCTCCGAGAGATCCACCCGGGCCTGGTGATTGTCTCTCTTACTCCATTCGGACGGACGGGGCCATACCGCAGCTACAAGGGGAGCGATGCGATCGCTAACGGCGCGGGCGGATTCCTATTCGGTCAGGGGGACGATACCCGCGGCCCCTGTACGGGCCCCGGCCACCTGGCCTACCAGGTTGCCGGCGCCATGGCTGCTGTACTGTCGATCGCGGGTGTGCGGCACCGGCGGCGGGCCGGGGCAGGGCAGCGGATCGACATCTCGCTCCAGGAGGCGCTGACCTTCACCAATAGCAGCGCCATCGCCCGATACAGTCTGGACCAAATGCAACAGAAGCGGCCCGGAAGCAGACACTACGGCGGGGCGGGAACCAACATCTACCGGTGCAAGGACGGACGGTACGTCCACTTTACGGCAAACCCTCTGCCAATGTGGCGCGAGGTCACACGGAACTGGATGCCTAAGACGATCCTGGCAGAGCCGGAGTGGGATGATATGAAGTACCGCGAGGCACACAGCGAGCAGGTCTCAGCCATTTTTGCAGATTTCGTCGGCCAGTTTGGCGCCGATGAGTTCGCCGAGGAGGCCCAGAGACGCCACCTTCCCGCAGCCCAGCTCAACACAGTGGGCCAGTTCGTTGACAGCGAGCAGGTACGAAGCCGGGCATGGCTTCAGGAGCTGGACCACCCGATTATTGGACGCTACAAGGCCCCGGGATTTCCGATAAGTCTTTCTCTAACTCCCATGCGAGTCCGGCGTCCTGCTCCCCTCATAGGGCAGCACCAGGCCGAGATCCTGGCCGAGTTGAAAAAAAACGGGTCGAAACTTGTGGCTCAGGCTTCAACCCAGGAAAGGATACGCCGGCCGATGCTCGATGGTCTCCGGATGACCGACCTGACGCAGCAATTTGCCGGACCCCTTGGCACCGAAATTCTGGGCTACTACGGCATGGAAATTATAAAGCTGGAGACGCAGGAGGTGCCTGACCGGAACCGGGCCAGGTCTATTCATGCCGACATGAATCGCGCCAAGTTGGGGTGCACCATCAATTTAAAGCATCCCGACGGGAAGGAACTGTTCAAGCGTCTGGTGGCCTCTTCCGATTTGGTGGTCGACAACTTCAGCTCAGGGGTCCTCAAGCGCCTGGGCTTTAGCTTCGAAGCACTCCAAGCGGTGAACCCGAAAATCATCCAGGTCGTTATGCCCGGCTGGGGGTTAACCGGGCCGCTGCGATCGTGGGTCGCCTGGGGATGGCAGCTCCTCGCTTACAACGGCCTTATGGCCTTGTGGGGATATGCGGATTCACCGATGGAGACCCGATGCAAGATTGCCTGGCCAGACCGCGTGGGCGCGATCATGATGGCCCTCGGCGTCGCCGCCGCCATCGAGCTTCAGGAGCGAACGGGACAGGGGCAATTCATTGAGGCCGCGATGCTGGAAGCCCAGGGCTCCATGATGGGGCCTGCCATTCTGGACTACACGGTAAACGGCCGGGAGTGGCAGGCCCTCGGCTACCAGGAGATCCTCGGCGCGCCCTACGCCCCTTATGGCTGCTACCCGTGCCGGGGCGACGACAATTGGATCATCATTGCCTGTCAGACAGACGAGGAATGGCAGAGCATGGTTCGCCTCATCGGGAAATCCTCCTGGGCTGTCGATTCCCGGTTTGCCACCAAGGCCGGTCGTAAAGAGCACAGGGAGGAACTGGACCAACGCCTTGCGGGGTGGACCCGGACGCTGACGTCCCGGCTGGCATTTCGACTCCTCCAAGAGAGTGGGGTTGCCGCCGGAATCCCGATGAGCGGAGAAGACCTCTACTATGATATCCACCTGCGCGAGCGAGGGCATATCCTTGAATTGGATGAACCTCCCTGGGGACGCGGTGCCCACCACGGTCTACCGGGGATTCCGTCTCTTTCGGAGGCGAGCGCGGCCCGCCCCGCTCCCTGGATAGGGGACCACAACGGCTATGTCTTCGGAAAAATCCTGGGGATGAGCACAGAAGAGATCGAAAAGCTCAAGCATGCAGGAGCCATTCGCTAGAGCAACTAGGGAAAACCACCCAGCTAAAGACACACCAAGCTAGGATGCCTCACGGTAAACCCCGTACCACGGACTTACGTCCGTGGCTTTAGGACTTGCCCTTCTGGAACTTCAGAACATTCACCCCGTACGATCTCAACTCAAACACCGCCCACAATCGTACGGGGTTCATCCCTGCGTTCATGCACGGGGGCGTTCTGTGGTACGGGGTAAACACCACCTGTCGATGCCAGGACCAACGACGCTTTAACTCAATCACGATTTCCATTCTTGACGCGATCGTTCAACTTGGCTAAGATAGCCATATGAAGAAGGCCAAAATTGGGGAATTGAAGGATAATCTCTCCCGCTACCTCGATTACGTGCGAGGCGGCGGGTCGGTCCTTGTACTTGACCGGGACCAGCCTGTGGCACAGATCATCCCATCGCGAGGCGCAGGACGCGACGAGCGGCTCGCTCGTCTAGAGCGCCGGGGCTTGATCCGCCGAGGCGCCGGCGGCCTTCCCAGGTGGCTTGGACGTAAGGCGGCGAAAGTACGCGGCAGTGTCCTGCGGGATCTATTGGCAGAGCGCAGGAGTGGTTGGTGAGATTTTGGGATAGTTCTGCGCTGATCCCTCTCGTTTTAGCCGAGCGCAGCACGACCCGCGTCAAGCGCTGGCTCCGTGAAGATCCTGATGTCATCGTATGGGCTTTGACGCGCGTGGAGTTGCTTTCGGCACTGGCCAGGAGAAGGCGGGAAGAGCCTGAGTCAGCGCCCCAGCTTCTCGCTGCCAGGCGGGATCTTCTCGGCGCTTGGGAGCAATGGTCTGAGGTGACGGCGGTGGAGCTGGTCCGCCGGTATGCGGAGAGGGTGGTCGAGACACATCCGCTACGGGCAGCAGACGCTCTACAGATTGCGGCCGCTCTCGTTGCAGCAGAGGGGGATCCAGCGACTATTGAATTTGTCAGCCTCGACCGGAATCTGGCGGAGGCCGCGGAGCGCGAGGGATTTGGAGTCCTGGGTCCCCAACACCGTCTAAGGTGATATCCTACCATCGGGGCAAACGTATATCGCCATCTGTCCGACCTCGTTATTCACTTGCCGGCTTATACGATACTCTCTGCCCAAAACGAGGGGCGGGCGGCCAGTTTGGATGTCCGAGCGATCATTGGGACTTTTGAGGGTGCGCCAATAAGTGGCTGTGCCGGGAATTCTCGGGTTCTGACTAGCTGGACCTCAAAAAGAAATTCCTACATTATTCCCCACCCATGCGCCACCCTTACGGTCCGGAACAAGATCATCATGAGTGACTTTTATTTTCTCTCCCTCTAACGTGGATATAGAACGTTCAGATTCTCGATGCAACCGCGTTATCGGATCAAACGGAGTGCACCCCCCCGCTGACGGACAATGAACCACCGACTTCTTCCTTTAGTAAGGTAATGTTCTCTGACTCCTTCATCCTTCATCCTTTGGTTGAGGGGGCTGTCCGAAACGACCACGATTTTTATTACGCTCTCGTCCCACGATATCATCCTTTGCATTCCGCCTTTCTCCTTTACAGTTTCCACCCCGAGCAGTAGAAGGCCTGTTAGCGGACAGAGTAACATTTCGTGTCGGCATCGATACCCTCACGAAGCTCGGACATCAGGCCCGCCGCCGTGATAATGGACAGGCCGGAGATCGGATATCCTGTCGTCTCAATGGATTTCGCCACCCATGTATTACATGTGTTGAATGCTGAAAATACGCCCTCGGCTCGATAGAACCGGCTATTTCCGTACAGCCCCGGGCCAAGCTTGATGACGCCGTGATCGTCCGTCCGACCAAAGCTCCCGGCTACGAAGGCTAGCAGTTTCTCATAGCCCGTTTGCGGCACCGATACTTCCACCACTTCGCTCTGTGAAAAGTAACGCCGCGGCCTGTCCGGAACCGCGGCGATATGGAGAACAGTCGGAGTGGGCCAGAATATTGCCCGAAGCGCCAAGCCCAAGGTAGGAGTCTGCGCCTGGTAGAAACGCTCGTCACCCCAACCGATCTCAAGATATTCTCCACTGCCGAAGTCGTCCTCGAGGGACGGCACTACCTGTGTGAGATCCCTGCGATTGACGATGATGCCGGTGTGCCACCCATGGTTTATGACATGAAAGGCCCTGGGCACGTCACACTCGATCTCCGATGGCCGCTCCGTTGGTGCCATCGCGCAGCTACTCAGAAAAACTACGAGCATAAACAGGTAGCTAACTCTCATATCCTCCGGTGCCCGGTAACTATCGGGGATGTTGGTCGGTACGGTAGTTTGGACGGGCCTTGCGATCCAACATTGTCGTAATACAGGACACGACCGTTCCATGCAACGAGCAGGACCCCCTCATGAATGACATTCCCTTGGCGACTTCCGTCATTGTTAGCTCGGCTTTTTGTTGGAAAAGTTTACAAAAGCTGTATAACCCGCCGGTGCTCGGACTCAAGTTGCAAGCGTGTGACACACAATTTAAGGGGGTGTCGGCATGATCGAGATGACGGCAGAGCTGGCTGAAAAAGCGGTGAAGGCGGCACAGGCCAAAACAAGAGAGTTAAAGGTCAATATGACCGCCAGCGTCGTTGACGAGTCGGGACGCTTGGTGATGACGGTGCGGGGCAATGGCTGTGGCTATTTCACGACGGATACCTCTCGTGGAAAAGCTACCGCGTCTGCCGCCCTTCGTCGTTCGACAAAGGCCTTGATTGAGAGGGGTGATGCACCCTTTCTCCAGTCCTTGCCCGGCTTTGTGCCCGGCCAGGTTCTTGTCAGCCTGGGGGGGGGTGCCTGTTTTCAAAGACGGGAACTGTGTTGGAGCGTTAGGCTGCGGTGGCGGTACGGGTGATGAGGACCACGAGTGTGCCACCGCCGGCGCTCAAACCATCGGCAGCCCCACACCGTGATGGTGGCGCCAGACCGAAGTATTATCAAAGGGGACGAGTCTTCATTTGAGTGTGTCCAGATGAATTGCCGTCGCGATCCATCGCGAAAGTACTCCCAGCACAATAGGCATATAGCGTTTTAGGGTGAAGGGCTCAGGAAAGCCGGATGACCGAAAGGGTCAAGTCCGGTTTGATGCGGCGGGGGCTGGAGACGGGTTTATGGCAATGCTAGTGAGGCACTGTCAGACGAAAGAGGCAGAATCAGATAGGCAATTCCTACGAATACCGCGCCAGTCCTCGACCCTACCTAATTATTGTGTGTTTTGGTAACAAAAGCAAAAGAGGTCAAGTCTACGTTTTGCGGTCGCTTCATCGTGACTTGGGATAAAGTCGCCCAATAGAGAGAGGGGGGTAGTGCCATGACCATTACGCATAGAGTACCCTGGGGCGTATTATCACGTCATGAATCGGGGAGGAGGCCGGCAGAAGATTTACCGTGGCCAAGCACGGCATGGGGTCATTGCTTGACTTTGCATTTATTTTCCTGCCAATGAGTATAAAAAGGGGACCGTCCGGTCAGAGTCATTTTTCTTGACCTGACTCTGCCGTCGGTATATTCTTCAGGCCTTTCCAAGCTAGGATGGTTCTTGATGGCTCGACCTCCTCGACTCACGGTCGCAGGTTACCCTCACCATGTCATCCAGCAGGGTAACAATCGACAATCAATCTTCCCTTTATCTTTCCAGACTCGTGTACAGGGGCTGCTTGGAGATTCGGAAAAAGGGACATTCTACTTTGGTGATTGGCGATAGGCCTGTACGGAAAGTGTTAGGTCCAATACTGGTATGCTAAGAGAGCTAAGAAAGGGGTTAGCGTCATTTTTTGGTTTAGCCTAGGTAGCAAGGTTTCAGCTAGTGCGGCGATCATATAGCGCACCCTTAAGAGCGCCTGATAGGCGAGATGCCACCTGCAGTTTGACTTTTTTGCTGCATCATCGTAATTTCTAAGCGATGAATTATAAAGATAGGATCACGATTGAGCCCGGCAAGCGGGGTGGTAAACCCTGCATTCGTGGTTTACGTATTACGGTGTACGACGTTCTCGAATACCTAGCTTCAGATATGACTGAGGAGCAAATTCTTAAGGATTTCCCTGATCTTACAAACGAGGATATTCGTGCTTGCCTTGCATTTGCGGCTGACCGTGAGCGGAAACTGACTACCATCCCACCAGGGTGAGACTTCTCTTTCATCAGAACTTGTCTCCCCGTCTAGCTGGTCTGCTTACGAATCTTTACCCCGGCTCAATACACGTTCGTGACGTTGAATTAGAAAGAGCCGATGATCAAGCGGTCTGGAGCTACGCCATTAACCACAGATTGATGATCGTTACAAAGGATGCCGATTTGCATCAAATGAGTTTTCTTTACGGCCATCCTCCAAAGGTCGTGTGGATTCAGAGAGGTAATTGTTCAACCAACGAAATCGCATCGATTTTGCGGACCCGCCATAACGATCTTGCAGCATTTGAAAGGGATCCTGAAAGCTCATTTCTCGCGCTGAACTAGACAAAATTGCGTTTTTGTTCCACTCATTCTAGGAAGTTCAATCGTGGCGCCACCTCTGATAGTCTCCAAGCCCTTGAGGACGAAATGAAGTTCGATACACGGCGTGCCAGGCGTATTCGAGTTATTAGCGAAATTCCTATCATTTAGATCGCGGTCCGAAGGGTTCCGGCCGGAAAGGGTTGTCCCTGGCCTCGAGGAAGGCACTCAGACCGCCCCGCTTTTTCGCCTCCTCCAGGTGCCGGTTGAACTCCTCCCGTTTGGAAAGGCGTGCCATGGCGGCTAGCTCGGCGTTCATCATCCATGCCTTTCGAAGTCCCATCATCTCCAGCCCCAGCGTTGAAATGTGGAGATTGATCTTCACCGTCTCAGGTGGGACCAGTGCGATTCGCTCCACCAGCCTGAAGCACTCGTCCAGGAGTTTTTCCTTCGGAACCACCGTGTTGACAAGGCCGATGCGCAGCGCCTCCTGGGCATCGACGTGGTCTCCGGTGAGGGAGTAGCGAATGGCGTTTTTGAAGCCGGCGAGGAGGACCCAGATGAAGTCTGTCGTGGAACCGTGTCGTATCTCAGGCTGGCCGAAAACAGCATCCTCGGCGGCAATGGTTAGGTGACAGGTCAGTGCCAGCCAGGAGGCGGCGCCAAGGCACCAGCCGCTGACGGCGCCGATAATAGGCTTCGGGTATTCCCATCGGTAAAGCTGGCTGCCCAGGGTCCTGCCCCGATCCATATCTCGCAGATCGTCATACTCAGCGGCCAGGGACGATCCCTCCGGAATCCCGTAAGGCCAGGTCGTCTCTCGTTCACCGATGTCGCTAAGGTCTTCGCCGGCAGAGAAGGCACCGCCTGCTCCCGTAATGACTACGGCACGGATCTCCGGATCCTCTTCGGCCTGTGCAAGGGCGTCGTCCAGCTCACGGCAGAGGGCCCCGTTCATGGAGTTGACCACCCCCGGCCGGTTCAGTGTAATCAAGACACCGCGCCGTTGCTTCTCGTAGAGAATGTTCTCATAGCTCGCCATTTGACCTCTCCTTTTCCTATCTCTCAGTCAATACGAACGAATTCCTCTATTCCTTCTTCCGCGACTTGGGACCGAAGGGCTCCGGCTGAAAGGGGCCGTCCCGAAGCTGGAGGTATGTCTTAATCCCCTTTTTCTCTCGTGCCTCGTTGAGGGGTCGTCGAAACTCCTCTCGCAGCATCACGTGGGCCGGGGCTGAAAGCTGGGAGTCCAGGAGCAGTGCATCACGAAGCCCCATCATCTCCAGGCCCATGGTTGCAATAGCGAGGTTGATCTTTACCGTCTCCGGCGGCACCAGGGCGATCCGCTCCACGATCCCAAAACACTCCTCCAGAAGTTTGTCCTGGGGGACTACCTTGCTGACGATGCCGATACGTAAGGCCTCCTGCGCGTCGATGTGATCACCCACAAGGCCGTAGCGCAGCGCATTCTTGAAGCCCGCCAGCAGGGTCCACATGAAGCTTGTATTGGAGCCGTGACGGACCTCGGGCTGGGCGAAGACCGCGTTTTCCGAGGCAATGGTGATGTGGGTGTAGAGGGCCAGCCAGGAACCGGCACCCATGGCCCAGCCATTGATGGCGCCGATAACCGGCTTACCAAATTCAAAAATGCGAAGAAACCTTTTGATCTCTTTCCCGCGCCACGAGTCGATCAACTCGGCTGCGCTCATACCCGTGGGGATGCCGGAGGGCCAGACTAGATCGCGCCGCCGCCCCGGCTTGGGTCCCTGATCCATGCCGGCAGAGAAGGCGCGCCCGGCGCCGGTGATGACAAGGGCGCGGACTTCCGGATCGGCCTCGGCCTCGTCCAGCGCCTGAGCGAGCTCCTGTTCCATGGTCCGGCTGATGGCGTTCATCGCCTCCGGCCGGTTGAGCGTAATCAGGACGCCCTTGCGTTGTTTCTCGTAGAGAATCTCTGCATAGTCGCTCATGCTCTCTCCTTCGGATGGACTCTCTGAACTAGAATTGTGTTACGCAGTGAGGACTCTACCAAATCAGAGTCGCCTGTGTAAATCAAAGGTGGCAACACAGCTGTTCCACCCTAGGTTTATACAGTGGGCTTCCCTGTTCTGCTAAATCGTTAGTTGCGGTGACATGTTTTAGTTTTCGTCTCCCACGAAGTACACGAAGATCGCGAAGAATTTCACGGTCAAAATATATCGACCACAGGGTTTTCGACCCCGTGGTCGACCAAAGGGGAGAGATTCCGCTTCTCCCCTTTGGATACCCCATCGGTAATGTACCTGCGGCAAGTCGCAGGATATCCTTAATAATCAGATTTCACTTCGTGTCCTTCGTGCTCTTCGTGGTGATATTTCTCTCTCGTTATTACCTGCTTACTCCCTCGAGGAAAATATGTGTTAGAAATAATGGTAACAAGGTTGCGGAATACTTTTCACCAAATTCTTTCACCGAGGACCTTCAATGCCTTGACATGTTCATCCCAAGTGATAGGGGATTCGTAACCTGATCTTCCCCTTGGGTGGTAGGGAAGTCAGGTTTCGGTGCTCTTGATTTAATGTGCACCCCGCCTCTTGAGGCGGGCACAAAGCCGATGGGGTTTCCAAAGGGGAGAAGCGGAATCTCTCCCCTTTGGTCGAACACGGGGATTCAAGCTCCGTGTTCGATATAACTTGATAGACGAGCTTGTGTCTATAGGGGCGGCCGGATCAAATCTTGCGAAATCTTAAAACAAGCATCAGGAGGGCATAATATGAGTGTAGACTTTGTTACCAACCAGGAAATCATCATGGCGGCGCGTCGAAATCTTACCCAGAACGTCTGGGACTACCTGACCGGTGGCGCCGAATCCGAAACGACCATGCGGCGTAACCGCCTGGGATTGGACAGCCTCGCCTTTCGCCCGCGGGTCCTGGTCAACGTGTCCAAGGTCGACGCGTCGACCACGGTGCTCGGCCATAAGTTGCGCATACCGGTGATGATGGCGCCCATCGGTTCACTGCAAACCCTCGCTCCCGAGGGCGGGGTGACGGTCAGCAGGGCTGCTGCAGAGTTCGGGACCGTGAACTTTGTCAGTTCCGTGACCGAGCCGAGCCTGGAAGAGACCGCTGCCTGCACTGAGTCCCCAAAGATTTTCCAGCTCTACGTGCGCGGTGATCACAAGTGGATCGAGGAGATTCTCGCGCGGGTGAAAAGGGCGGGTTATGCGGCCCTTTGCCTCACCGTCGACAGTGCCTACTACGGTAACCGAGAGCGCCAGCTGATGAACCGCTGGCTTCCACCCAGCAAGCGCGTCGAGTCCAATCGCACTTATCAGACAGCGCTAACCTGGGAGATGATGGATACGATCAAGGAGATCGGTGGCCTCCCCTTCATTTTGAAGGGCGTGGCGACGGCCGAGGACGCGGCGATTGCTGTCGAACACGGCGTTGACGTGGTCTATGTCTCCAACCACGGCGGCCGCCAGCTCGACCATGGACAGAGTACGATTGACACTCTTCCCGAGATCGTCGAGGCGGTGGGCGACAAGGCGGAGATCCTGATCGATGGCGGTTTTTTACGGGGCAGCGACGTCGTGAAGGCGATCAGCCTTGGTGCCAGGGCGGTGACCATCGGCAAGCTTCAGGGATGGGCCCTAGCTGCTGCGGGTCAAGCGGGGCTGGTTCGTGCCCTGGAGCTACTCGAAGCCGAGATGAAAACCACCATGGGGTTACTAGGGGTGACAGGCGTCGATCAGCTCAGACCAACTTACGTGTGCAAGGCGCAGCCTACAGCACCCGCACATGAGATGAGCGCCTTTGTTCACATGCCGGGCGGGCGGCTGCTCTAGGAGTTTAGATTCCTAGACTGCCTGGATGATCACGTCAACAAGGGTGGGCTTACGCTCCTCCTTTACGACCTTGAGGGCCCGCCTGATTGCAGGTTGGATTTTTGCCGGGTCCACGATCGGTCCCTCGCTGAAGATGTCAAAGGATTTTGCCAGCGTGGCAAAGTC
>SMUX01229928.1_pt1 | contig 12553 bp, 11 predicted proteins | sample 2456431 | NCBI WGS metagenome assembly SMUX01 (sample SAMN11095930, study PRJNA526329) | marine sediment metagenome | biome: Marine sediment; feature: Surficial sediment; material: Deep marine sediment; isolation source: Hadal surficial sediment | place: Pacific Ocean | collected 2014-11 | depth... | reverse complement strand
TGATCCACGAAGGATTAAAAGTTAATCTTGAAGATCAGCTTGATAACTGGGTAAAAATAAGAATAGCTGATGGTAAGGTTGGATGGGTATTGGAAGAAAATGTTGAAGGAATTTGAAAAATTGGGAAATATTTGCCCCTTGTAAATTGTTTATATTTTTGTAATTTTCAGCCTAAATTTACACTTAAATAAGAAATTCACCATAATCTAATTATTATAGAAAGGTACAATATGAAATCCATCCTAACAATTCTGTCGTTTGTTTTGCTAGTTGCATTCACAGCAAATGCGCAGACAGAAGTTAAACGAAAATGTTGTTCTTTAGATAAAGATAAAACAACCCAGATTGAAAAAACTTCATCTGGTGATCAAACTACTATTACGGAAACATCAACTCTTTCAGCAGCTTCCCTTTCAAATGATGGAGAGAATAAAGAGTGCGGCGGGGAATGTAAAGATGAAAATTGTGAAATATGTTTTAAAAGTAAAACTGAATCGGAAGGAACTGAGGGAAATTCTGATCAAGGATAACCTTTTATAAATTTTTAAATTTTCTCCCGAAGTTATTGTTTGGCTTCGGGATTTTTTTTGATATTTTTTAGGAATAAAGTTCAACTATAACTTGACTAATTTCAGGGTAACAAATCAATATTTTCCAAATTGCTTACCAAAACCCATATAACTATTTTTACATTTATGGATGCGAAAAAATATAACAACATTAAACTCGGAATTGGAATAAGTAAAGCTGTATTCAGTTTTGTTCTTATTATGATATTTGTCTGGCTCGGTTACAGTTTGCTATTGGAAAATTATATCTCATCTTACTTTGAAAATAAATACCTGGTATTTCTTGCTTTTGTTCTAGCAACAGGTGCTGCATCATCAATTTTATTTGCGCCGGTAAATTATTACACTGGATATTATCTTGAGCATAAATATGATTTATCAAACCAGACTTTTGGTAAGTGGATTCGGGAAAATTTTAAAAGCTTGTTAGTTTCTCTTGTAATCGGCGTGCCGATAATGCTGATGTTTTATTTCACACTTAATCAATTTGGTGAAATGTGGTGGCTGCCATTCGCAATATTAATGTTTATTGTTTCAGTAGTTTTAGCACAGATTTTTCCTGTATTAATTCTGCCCATCTTTTACAAATTAACTCCTTTGGAAAATGAAGAATTAAAAGACAGGATTAAATCATTAGCAGCAAATGCCGGCTTAAAAATAGAAAACCTTTACAAGTTTGATATGAGTAAGAATACAAAAAAAGCCAATGCTGCTCTAACCGGCTTAGGTAAAACGAAAAGGATAATTCTCGGTGATACATTGATTGATAATTATTCGGATGAAGAAATTGAAACGGTAATTGCTCATGAATTCGGACATTTTAAGAAGAAGCACATTATTAAAAATATTGTCATCGGAACAGTAACAAGTTTTCTCACTTTATTTGTGATTGCATATCTTTATCAAAATTCTTTAGGATGGTTTGGTTTCTCATCGATTACACAAGTGGCTGCTTTACCGTTGCTGGCTTTGTGGTCGATGTTGATTGGAATTATACAATCACCATTGGGCAATATTCTCTCACGAAAATTTGAATTCGAAGCAGATGAGTATGCCGTTAAAGAAACGGGTAATCCCGAAGTATTTATAAATACGCTGGAAAAAATAACAGACCAAAATCTCGGAGATAAAGAACCGCATCCGTTTGTTGAATGGTTTTTCTACAGTCATCCTTCAATTAAAAACAGGATTAACGCAATTAATAATTTTGCTAAATTTTAATTTATGATAGTCGGAATCATCCCTGCACGTTTTGCATCTACAAGGTTGATGGGAAAACCTCTTGCTGATATAGGCGGGAAGCCCCTGATTCAGCACACTTACGAAAGCGCATCCAAATCAAAACTCATAAAAAAAATTATAATTGCTGTCGATGACAAAAAAGTAGAACAGGTTTGCCGCGGGTTTGGTGCAGAGGTTGTTCTAACTGCAAAAGAGTTTGGAACAGGTTCTGATAGAATTGCCCATGTTGTTAATAATATGGAAGAGGCAGAAACAATTGTAAATATTCAGGGAGATGAACCATTCATTAGCAGTAAAATGATTGATCAGGCAATCGAACCGCTTCTTTTTGATAAAAGTGTAAACGTAGCCACACTTGTAAAAAGAATTGAAAATGTTAAAGAGTTGAAATCTCCCGATGTTGTTAAAGTGGTTTTCGATTATAACAATTATGCAATGTACTTTTCGCGTGCGGTAATCCCTTTTGTGAGAGATGCTTTGTCTAAGGAGATTGCAGTTGAGAAAACTGAATATTATAAACATATCGGTTTGTATGTTTACCGCAGAGATTCTCTTTTAAAATTCAGCAATATCAATCCTACCGATCTTGAAAAAACAGAAAAACTTGAGCAGTTAAGAATGTTGGAAAACGGTTTTAAAATAAAAGTAGTAATTACAGATATTGAAAGCATCGGGGTTGATACACCAAAAGATTTAAAGCGTGCAAGAGCTTATTATACATGGCTGCAAGGGAGGAAAGAAAAATGAACATTCCAAACAAAATTAATTTAGCACATCTACCAACACCTTTGGAAAAATTAAAATTCAGAAATAAAAAATTTTTAATAAAACGGGATGATTTCACAGGTCTTGATTTTTCAGGGAATAAAATTAGAAAGCTTGAATATCTTCTTTACCGCGCAAAGAAAAGGAGAGCGGAAATAATATTTACCTGCGGAGGTGAACAATCTAATCACTGCAGAGCTACTGCTTCGGCTGCGGCAAGAGTTGGTATTAAAACTAAATTATTTCTTTGGGGTGACGATTCAAACAACACCGAAGGAAATCTGTTTTTGGATAAAATGTACGGCACTGAAATATCCTTTCTGAACAAGAAAAATTATAACAGCGTGAATGAAATTATGGGTGAAGAAAGTGAAAGTTTAATTAATAAGGGAAAGAAAGTTTATGTTATCCCGGAAGGTGGTTCAACAGTTTTAGGAATCTGGGGATACATTTCTTTTATTAAAGAACTGACTGAGCAGGTTGATTTAGGAAAAATAAACGGAATACTTTCTGCAGCCGGTTCAGGTGGCACTGCAGCAGGAATGCTTGTTGGTGCGGCATTTAACAAATTAAAGATTAAAATTTATGCCGTTAATGTACTTTATTCAAAAGAAGAGCTGTGGAAGAAAATAATGTTTCTTGCTGAAGGTGTTATTGAAGAATACAATCTTAATTGCACTATAGATGAATCAAACCTTGTTATCATTGATGGTTATTCAAAAGAAGGTTATAAAAACATTAGCGATAATAAAGTAAAATTAATTACAAGCTTAGCTAAAGAAACAGGAATTTTGTTAGACCCAACCTATACAGGGAAAGCATTTGCTGCTTACAACGATAATTTTTTAAGTAAAGGTAAAGGAAATAAAGTAATCTTTTTACACTCTGGTGGTTTATTCGGTACCTTTGCAAAAAGGGGAAAGTATTTACGTAATTTATAATTATTTTTTTTACAACTTAAAAAACGTCTAAATATTTTGCCTAAATGATTTTTTAACATTATTTTTGAACTATGGAATGTATTTTCTGTAACATTGCTGAAAAAAAGTCTGAAGCCGAAATTTTATTCGAGGATGACAATATTGTTGCATTCCTCGATATCCAACCGATTAATTACGGTCACACTCTTGTTGTACCCAAAAAACACTACGATAATTTTTTAACCGTACCATCAAATGAATTAGCAGAAATAGTAAAAGCAACGCAATTTATTGCCGGTGCAGTTAAAAGAAGTGTTAAAGCAGATGGTTTCAATGTGATTACTAACAATGGTGATTCTGCAGGGCAAACAGTTTATCATTTCCACTTTCATATAATTCCGCGTTTCAATGAGGACTTTACTTTCAAACCAAGGGTTAAAAACTATGGTACCGGGGCGCTGAAAGAATATGCCGATAAAATCCGTTCAGTAATTTCTAAGTACAAGGATATTTATAATGGAAAATAAAATTAGAGTAATAGTTGCAAAAGCAGGATTAGACGGGCACGATAGAGGCGCAAAGGTTATTGCTGCTGCATTGCGCGATGCTGGAATGGAAGTAATTTACACCGGGTTGAGACAAACTCCTGAAATGATTGTTGAAGCAGCTATGCAGGAAGATGTAGATGTAATTGGGATTAGTATCTTATCCGGCGCACACATGACTATCTTTCCGAAAATAAAAAAGCTGATGGATGAGAAGGGGATTGATGATGTTCTGTTAACGGGTGGTGGTATAATTCCCAAAGCAGATATTGAAGAACTTAGAAAACTTGGCGTGGGTGAAATATTTACACCCGGAGCTTCTACAATTGATATTGCCGATTATATTAAAGATTGGGTTAAAAAACACCCGCGCAATTAATATTTACTGTACAATTTACCGGAGCGTGAGCTATGAAAAATTTGGTTACTTTCGTTATAATTCTTTTATCTACTCTTAGCCATTCACAAACCTTACTTGAAACGGTTGATTTACCAACCGGAACTTATTGGAACTCCGGCTACGGGATGGTTTACAGTAATTCAAAATACTGGATTTCTTCAAGCTCATCTTCTACAGGAAGCGGAATTATAAAAGCTGTTGATAATACCGGTTCTGAAGTAGATCAGATTTTAATTAACTATCCAACTATGAGAGCATCCCAGGGATTGGCTTTTGATGGAACAAATTTTTGGTATGTCGAAAGAAAAACTGCACGATGTGATTTATTTAAAATCGCTCCCGACGGAACAGTTCTTGATTCAATTACTACCGCTCAGCTTTTTGGAGCATCAAAATACCTTGGGGGCGCGGGATGGGACGGAACGGGACTGTGGATTTCTGTTTATTTCCCGAATGATGAAGCAGCTTTATACAAAGTTGATGTTAATTCTAAAACAGTTGTAGATACAATTCCTGTATTCGGAATTCAGCCAACAGGAATAACGGTAAAGGGCGATACGCTGTTCTATGTTATGGATGGATTTGATGGAGATAATGAAAATATTTATGCGGTTGATCTCGCAACTAAAGATACATTATTTTCGTTTCACGTTCCCGAACAGCCCGGCACGAGACAAAACCCGAGAGGACTTGCATGGGATGGAACAAATTTCTGGCTTTTAGCTGAACCAGTTGGTGCCGGATCGGGAAGACAATTGTTTAAATATGATTTAGGTGGAGGAGGAACTCCCCAGATTTTTGTTCCAGTAAGCGAAATATATTTTCCGAATACCACGGCGGGAAATTCAACCAATTATGATCTCGAAATTTTTAATAACGGTAATGCTGCTTTAACCATTGATTCTGCAGGATTAAATATAAACTTTTTTTATTACGATCCTGTTTCATTTCCGGTAGATATTGGTCCCGGTCAATCAATCACCATTACCATTAATTTTGAACCTGATGATTATAATTATTATCAGGGAATGTTAACAATCTATAATAACGATCCCGTTAGCCCCGAGGTGAATGTAGATCTTTTTGGGCAGGGAGTACTTGACGGTGCTGTCTTAGCTTTAACGGATGCACATCATGACTTTGGCAATATTTGGGTTGGAGAAGATGCTGTAACTTTATGGGAGACAGAAATTATTAATATGGGCGATCAGCCACTAGATATAAGCGATATGCAATTTACGCTACCTGAGTATTATTTCGATGCACCGGATATTCCATTTCAAATACTCTCAACAGATACATTAACATTCACAATTTTCTTCTACCCAACGCTTGAAGGAAATTATATCGATACGCTAAAAATAACTTCAAACGATAACACAAATCCCGTTTCTGAAGTTAATGTAGAAGGTACCGGAACATTTAGCGAGTATAATTATGGTTATATATTTTGGAATTACCAGGTTCCGTTAAATCCAAACACAAGCAGTACGGAGTTTCGGGTAGAAGGATTAAAACCTATAAACGATATTACAGGTGATGGTGTAGATGAGGTAATTATAGCAACAGACAATTATTTGTTGATGTGTCTTAACGGTGCAGGTGGTGGTACTACTTTTCCTGTATGGACTTTCAATACTTACTTTAATAATTCTAATGCCGGGTCGATTGGACAATCCTGGGAATTTGGTGTGCAGGATGCAATGCAGATCGCCGATGATTTAAATGGAGATGGCTACAACGATGTTGTGATAGGCACGGGTGGAAGTAACGAACATGTATATGCAATTGATGGAACAAATGGTGAAATAATCTGGGAGTTCGGCGATGATATTAATTATGGTCTCGGTGATTTTGAAGCTATTGATGTGCAGAGAGATTTTAACGGTGATGACGTAAATGATGTACTTGCAATTGCCGATGGTAATTCGGATGGTACGGGATATAAAAAAGCATTTTTATTTAGCGGTATTGATGGTGAAATAATCTGGCAATTTCCGTATCCAGGTCCAAACCCGTCTTTTGGTAAATCTATTATCTCTGTAAACGATTTCACCGAAGATGGTCTGCCGGATGTAGTAATAGCTTTCGGTAATAATGGTTCAACAAACTTAAAAGTAATGGGCCTAAATGGATTGAACGGACAACCGGTTTGGGACACGGAAATGGTTGATAATGAACCCAAAGAACTGCTTGAACTTCCTCTTCCGGGCGACAGCTCTGATGTAATAGCTGCTGAGTATTTTGGAAGAATCCATAGACTGAACGGAAGTACCGGAATTGAGGTATGGGAATATCCTCTCGGTGGTTCTGCAGCTGTTATTCAAATGGCATTAATTGAAGATCAAAACGGGGATCTCATTCCCGAGTTATTGATAGCTTCATTTGCTGCGAACGGTCTTAATTGTTTGAGCGGTGCAGATGGAACGCTTTTATGGGCTCACCCAATGGACTTTCAATATGGTGTGGCAGTTGTACCCGATATTGATTTTGACGGAGGAGAGGATGTTATAACCGGTGATCAGAACGGTACATTTTATTGTGTTTCAGGAAAAGACGGTTCACTAATTTTCAACAATAATTTTCCGGGAGATAGAATTAGCTCAGTCAATGTAATGCCTTCAGTTGATGGTAATTATAGCTTTGAATTGCTAGCCGGGAGTAAAGAAGGAAAAGTTGTTTGTTTCTCCGGAGGTGTTGATACTGTTTCAACAGGAATAGTTAATGAAGAATTAATTCCCGATAACTTTGTGTTATATCAAAATTATCCAAACCCGTTTAATCCAAGTACGAAAATAAAATTTTCAATTCCATCAGTAGAGACGGGGCATGCCCCGTCTGTACAATTAATTGTTTATGATATTTTAGGAAACGAAGTTACTACTTTAGTAAATGAAGAAAAACCTCAAGGTATTTATGAAGTAGAATTTGATGCTTCTATGTATTCAAGCGGAGTATATTTTTATCAATTACGTTCCGGCGGTTTTATTGATGTTAAAAAGATGATATTATTAAAGTGAGTTCAAGAAAAAAAACATCTGATTCAAGTTCATTTAAATTTTCTTAAGATATTTGGGATTATTTATCCCTACAAAGAATAATGATTTTAATTGTTGTTTAAAATTCCAAAACTTCCGCTGTAATTAAACACTTCCGGGTTATTACTATCTACTAGTTTAATTATGTAATGAATAGAATTATCAATCACATCGGGTATTCGCCAGGAAAAACTGCCTGCATTTCGAGTATCTGCAATAATTGTTCTCTGTAAAGCGCTTTTCCTATAAAGAAGGATGTTTACATTACTAACAGAAGAAAAAGAAGTTAACCACTTTATTTCTATCAAATCGCCGGGAGCATAAAAATCACCTCTCGCTGGAGAAGTGACTATAATTTTTTCTACATATTCAAAATTGGTTGTAATAAATCCGGGGTCGTTCGCACCTCCAAATAATTGTCTGCATCCTGTAAACAATAAAATTAATATTGCTGCAGAAATAACAAAATTGTATAGCTTGCAATGCATTTCGTATCAAAAAATTTATAACTCAATAAATGAAATTCAAACCATTAAGTCAATAGCTGGAACATTTTTTAAGAGAATTCTTTTTGAATCTTACATCTTTACAGTTATTTGAGGCATAATTCTCAATTTAATTCATCATTTGTACAGGAAGTAAGGAATAGAGAGTAAATTGTTGAAAAAACAGATGTTTTTTGGTGGCATAAGAATTGTAAAAATATGACCGAGTGCGATTCTCCTGTATAGAAATTACTTAGTCTTGCAATTCACTTGCACAGATGAAGTAATAAGCATCATATGTTCTCTCCTTAACCTCTGGATCTTTTGCCTGATTCAGAGGTTTTTTTATCTCTTTTCTGAGATAAACTATTACGCAACCAAAATTTTTCATAAAGAGGTTAAAAACGTTTTAATTCAGCTTTTTGAACACAGTTATTTTTTGCCAGACCAATTCATCCCCTTAGCAACAACACTTAATATATAAAATAGTTTTGAATTATAAAGTGTTATCGGTATAAAGTTCCTGATTATTAAAAAATGTGATTTTTACCAAATACGTGCCTTTTTATTCAAATCTCATTTACATATATTTGCAATCTTATTTTTCAACACTATTTAATAATCGATGGGTAAAATGATAGATTTAAAGAATTTGAATGATTCTCAGCGCAAAGCTGTTGAATATGTTGGTTCACCGCAGATGATAATTGCTGGTGCCGGGTCTGGTAAAACACGTGTACTTACATTTAAAATTGCATATCTAATACAAAAAGAAAAATATAAACCGGAATCTATTCTTGCTTTAACATTTACAAATAAAGCTGCTAACGAAATGAAGGAGAGAATAAGGGAACTGATTAAGAAAAAAGCAGATAATTTGTGGATGGGTACTTTTCATTCTGTTTTCGCCAAAATATTAAGAAATGAAGCTAAACATACCGCTTTCAAAAATAATTTTTCTATTTACGATACTGAAGATTCACTATCGCTTGTAAATAATATCATAAGTAATTTTGATATTGATATTGAAGGAATTACACCAAACTCAATAAGACATCGTATAAGTTTTATGAAGAACCATATGGTTATGCCTAAAGAATATCGCAAAAATCATGTCCAGTCTTTTATCGATGAAAAGATAGCCGATATTTATGATGAGTATCAAAAAAGACTTGTTGCAAATAATGCAATGGATTTTGATGATCTTCTTTTAAAACCTATAGAATTGTTTAATGCAAAACCTAACATTCTGCAAAAATATAAGAAAAAATTCAGCTACATACTTGTTGATGAATTTCAGGATACAAACAAAGCGCAGTATGAACTGTTAAAATTATTTGTATCGCGTAGCTGTAAAATAACTGTTGTTGGCGATGATGCACAAAGCATCTATAGCTGGCGCGGTGCTAATTTAGATAACATGCTTAACTTTGGAAAGGACTATCCTAAACACAAAATATTCCGTTTAGAACAGAATTATAGATCTACCAAAATAATTCTTCAGGCAGCAGATTCTATTATTAAAAATAATAAAGATCAATTTGTTAAAACTTTATGGACTGAGAACAACGACGGTGAAAAATTATCCGTAATTAAATGTGCAGATGAAAAAGATGAAGCTCTTCAAATTGCAAGACATATTAAAAGAGAGATTACAAAGAAAAAGTTAAGTCATAAAGATTTCACTGTTCTTTACAGAACAAATGCTCAATCACGTGTGCTAGAAGATATTTTCAGAAAGGAAAAACTGCCTTATGCAATAATAGGCGGTGTGGAATTTTACAGAAGAAAAGAAGTGAAAGATATAATCGCATACCTTCGTGTAATTGTTAACCAGAACGATGAAGAAAGCTTGCTTAGAATTATGAATTTTCCGCAAAGAGGTATTGGTAACACTACCGTTACGCGGATGATCGCTTTTGCAAGGAAACATGATATTTCGCTCTTCCAAACAATGGCAAGAGTTTTTGAAGTAATAGAAATAAAAGAAAGAATTCAAAAGAATGTAAAAGGTTTCCGCCTTCTGTTAGAAAAGTATATTGGATTGAAAGATAAACTTTCAGTTGGCGAGTTATCGAGAGCACTTGTTGATGATTTGGGTTTGGTGAAACTGTTCAAAAGTGAACGCACACAGGAATCTATGCAAAGGTTAGAGAACATAAATCAGTTACTCGCAGCACTTACTGAATATTCTGAATCCGCAAAGAGTGTTAAGTTAGAGGACTTTCTTGAGGAAGTTTCTCTTGTTACAGGTGTTGATTCTTATGAAGATGATAAAAATGTTGTTACTTTAATGACGCTGCACAGTGCAAAGGGACTCGAATTTCCTGTAGTATTTTTATCGGGATGCGAAGAGGATATCTTCCCTCTTTCAAACAGGTTTAGCACCGACGCAACCGTTGAAGAGGAAAGAAGATTATTTTATGTTGGTTTAACTCGCGCACAGCAAAAAGTTTTTGTATGCCATGCAAGATCAAGATACCGTTTTGGTGAAGTAGCATATCAAAGCAGATCGAGATTTATAGATGAATTGGATCCTGAAACTTTTCTGGAAGTGAACGGCGGAATAGGAAGAAAATCTAACAGAAAAACAAGAAAAGAAATTTTTTACGAATATTTCGATTCGGTTGATTATGAAGAATTTGATCATGAGAATCTGGATATAAGACCCGGCAGCCGTGTAATGCATGAAAAGTTTGGATTGGGTAAAGTAACTGATATAACCGGTACTGGGGAGATGGTAAAAGCAACTGTTCAGTTCGAAGGAAATAATGTTAAAAACTTAATGCTGAGATTTGCTAAACTTAAAATTCTTAATTGATGCGCGAATTATTTTTATAATCGTAATAATTAGAGAGATGAATTGATGTCTATCGCACCAAAAAAAATGGCAATCCTTGTTGGTGGTGGTCCTGCACCCGGAATAAACAGTGTGATTGGTGCGGCAACCATCAGGGCTGCTGTAGAAGGTATTGAAGTTATAGGAGTTAAGGATGGATTTAAGTGGATAATGGATGGCGACATAACTCGTGTGAAAGAACTTACGATAAAAAATGTAAGTAGAATTCACTTTCGCGGTGGTTCATTCATAGGTATTGCACGTGCTAATCCAACTTTGGATGTAAAACTCCTTGAAAATACTGTTACATCGTTATTAAAATTAAACGTAGATAAATTAATTACGATCGGTGGTGATGATACTGCATACAGTGCACTTAAGGTAAATGAAATGGCGGCGGGAAGAATTTCGGTTGTGCATGTTCCCAAAACAATAGATAATGATCTCGATCTTCCTCACGGCATTCCTACATTTGGATTTCAGACAGCAAGGCATATAGGGGTTGAAGTTGTTAAAAACTTAATGGTTGATGCACAAACTACATCGCGATGGTACTTTGTTATTACGATGGGAAGGAAAGCAGGTCATCTTGCACTTGGTATTGGAAAAGCAACGGGTTCAACCTTAACTCTTATACCCGAAGAATTTCCCGGAGATGAGATTAAATTAAGTCACATTGTTGATGTTTTGGTTGGTTCAATTATAAAACGGCTTAGTTATGGTAGAACAGACGGTGTTGCAATAATCGCTGAGGGATTAGTCGAACGGCTCAATGATTCTGATCTTGAAAACTTAGCTGATATAGAAAGAGATGCACACGATAATATAAGAATTGCCGAGGTGAACTTTGGAGAGATACTCAAAATGAAAGTACAGGAGGGGTTAAAAGAATTTAATCTAAAGACGATCATCGTCTCAAAAAATATTGGTTATGAGTTGAGATGTGCAGACCCTATACCGTATGATATGGAATATACAAGAGACCTTGGTTTTTCTGCATCGCAATTTTTATTGAATGGCGGCAGCGGAGCCATGATTTCAATTCAGGGCGGTAGATTTGTACCGTTATATTTTAAAGACATTTTGGATCCGAAAACAAACAGAACCAAGGTTAGAATGGTCGATCCAAGTTCGGAATCATTTTATATAGCAAGAAGATATATGCTAAGATTAAATCAGGCAGATTTTGATGATCCACACGAACTCGCAAAACTTGCTGCAACCGCAGGACTTTCAATTGATGAGTTTAAAAAGAGATTTTATTATTTAATTGAGAATGATCTTTTGTATAAACATATAAAAGACGGAAGTATTCTCTTAACCAGTTCGGAAACAAACATTGCTCACCAACTTTTGGGAGAAGTAACCGATGATAATCCGCACGACATTGAACAACCTAAAATTCATCCTGAGTAAGAATTATATCGGAACACTTGTATCAACCTTACTATAAAGATTGAGCAATACCTTTTCAGGAGTGATTGGTGCAGAGAAGTTAAAACGTGCATCTGGACGGAACTGTTTTAATGCATTCATAATAGCAAAGTAGCCGCCTATGCCATACATAAGAGGCGGTTCGCCAATTGCTTTCGATTTGAAAACACCAAAAGGATTTTCGGAGTTCTCTAAAAAATCAATTTGAACATCCGGTGTAAAATGGATATCAGGAACTTTATAAGTTGAAAGTGCATCAGTTAACAGTTTCCCTTTCTTATCAAAAATAATTTCTTCAATAGTCATCCATCCAAGT
>SMUX01183765.1_pt1 | contig 12556 bp, 7 predicted proteins | sample 2456431 | NCBI WGS metagenome assembly SMUX01 (sample SAMN11095930, study PRJNA526329) | marine sediment metagenome | biome: Marine sediment; feature: Surficial sediment; material: Deep marine sediment; isolation source: Hadal surficial sediment | place: Pacific Ocean | collected 2014-11 | depth 0-1... | reverse complement strand
GGACCGCTCAGAAATCGGCCGCCAGCGTGTTCGGCGGCTCGTTCAACGGGACGCCAACGGACCTCCTGGGCTTCATGCGCGGCAGCACGCGCGTCTTTACCGACGAACAGGCGCATTTCTTCGACAGCGATATCGAACCCTCCGACGATGGCGACGACAACGCCTTTTTCGGCTTGACGGACCCCGATTATTTCGTCTTCCAGTCGGTCGGCGGCGCCACCGAACAGTTCGCGGTAGCAAAGACGACCTACTTCCCCAATGTCGTCACCCACGTCGATACGACCGAAACCTTCGGGGTCCGCACGTCCGGCACCCTCAACGGCTTCTCGGGGGGCGCGTTTCAACTGATTGATGGCAACGGTTTACTGGTCAGCACATCACTTTTCGGCAACACCACGGGCGAACCAAAGGACGTCGATATCTTCACCAATGCCGCCGACGGCACGGTAACGGCGACGTTCGACGTGACTGGTAGCGGCGAACAGATCGTGGCGGCCTTCGGCGGCCCGGATCGCAGCGCGTTTTTCGACGACGAAAGTTTCGGCGCGCTCGAGTCCTCCTCGATCCCGACGACATTCGAGGGCGTAACGGTGGGCGCCCTTCTTTACATGGTGACAGACGTGCTCGACACCAGCGGCGACTTTTCCGCCAGTGTCAATTTCTGCCAGTGCGTGTTCCTTCAGTGGGGCTTCTGGGGCGGCGATCTCGAGCTTGCCAGCGGCGATCACGTTCGCGTCCACCTGGCCAACTGGGTCGCCGGCGCCAACATCGCCAGCGACATCGACCTGCCGGACGTGGGGACAGCCACCTATAACGGGCATCTCATCGGCACGGTGCTCAACGGCTTAGACGTGTATCAGGCGGTGGGCGGCTTCGGCATGACTTTCGATTTCGCCGATCCCACGACCAGCACGATCAACGTGACCAGCTTCGACAGCGTCGACTACACCGCCACGGTAACGGGCCTGACCGACGGCATCTACCAAGCCTCGGACGTGGACAACATCATCAACTTTACGGGCGCGTTCTTCGGCGGCGGCGGCAGCGTTCCGCCGCTCGAGACCGGCGGACAGTTCAACATCGACGACGGCGCCGCCTACACCGCTTCCGGCATCTTCGCCGGCGCCCAATAGGAACCCGGGGCGCCTCCGCGTAACCGGGACAACACAATCAAATAGTGACGTGGACGATCGGCTAATTCGATGTGCCGGCTTTCGATTTGGTCATGACCTTGGGCGCGCTGACCATCGCCGGAGGGAAGACACCGATGTGGTACTCATGGCAGGTCAGGCAGCGGTCGCCGGCCTCCGTCTTCCTGTGGCAGGTGGCGCAGGCCTTGCGTTTGATAGGTCGGAAGTTGCTCACGAAGCGCTTGGGGTCTCGGATCTTGGAACGATCCGTGCGGGCTACCGATTTGCCGAGGCTGTGACACGACAGGCATCCTTCCTCGTCGAGCAGGCTGAAGTGGGTCCTGTGCGAGAACCGCGTAAACTTCTGCTGATCCTGGACCGGTCGGGCCCCCGTCCAGTTGACGACGAAGCCCGTGTTCGGCTGCTCGCCGACGGCGTCCACGCTATGGCATTTCACGCATCGGCCAGGCGCTTTCGGGTCGGCGAGAAACTCGAAAACCCCACGCGCGGCTTCGGGCTGGGTGAACCCAACCGCCGGGACCCCGGTGACGTTCAGCCAGGCACGGAGCAACGCGTCCTTGTGTCCCGTCGGCCGGTAAAAGAGGGAAAACTCGTCGCGATACCATCCGCCGGCAGTCGACCAAGCCTCACCGCCCATCTGCTCTACGGGTTTTATCTTGTTATCGTCTTTTATACGCTCCTGGTCGTCCTCGGGGACAGGGGGCGGCAACTCCTTTCCCTGTCGACGGGCCGAGACTTCGCCGTGAAGCTGCGGGAACCACGCGCCTGCGGCCGAACGCACTGCATCGATGGGCAGCAGGCCGAATAGCTTTGCAAGATCGACGGTGTCGATCCCGCGCCCGATGGCGACCTGGAGCCGCTCCTCAAGGGCCGGCATGCCCTTCGTCGACAGGTCGAAGAAGAACTCCTTCACGGCCCAGGCAATCGTCGCGGCCGCCTCCAGGTGCTCGGGTTCTGCATCCGAAAGGTCGAGCACATCGACATCGGCAAGAAGCTTCCGCGCGGCCGCGAACTCCGGGTCGGCGGAAAGCAGGAAATCCATGATCGGCGTGAGCTCGGTCTCCGCGTCCAGGGCCTCCGCGGGCCAGCCGCCCACGGAAACGTCCTGGTCGGCCAGGGATTCGGTATCGATCCCCGGCACGTTCAGGACCTCGATGCCCTTCGCCGAGGCCCGGTCCTTGCCTTCGATTTGATCGGTATGGCAGTTGGAACAGACGACTTCGAATTCCTTGATCAGCATGGTCTCTCCGTTGACGTCGGGCGCGTGGCAGCCGTTGCATCCGGAGGGTGCGTCGTCCTTGAACTCCTTGACATGGAAATGCGTATCAAAATGCGTGGAGTGGTTGAAGGCGATACGGGTCGACCGATTGAAGGGAAAATCCGTGAACTCCGGATGCCCGTCCGACAGGCTGGCGAACTTCGTCTGATGGCAGCTCATGCAGCGCCGATTCGAGACATCGGCGAGATCCGCGGACTTGCCCTTGTGCTCGCGGTGGCACGTCATGCAGGGAAGTTTCCCCGATTGGGAATGTTTGAGCCCCGTCGTGGCGGCCGAAATCCGGAGCGTCATCGGCACCGAAGGAGCGGACGGTTTGGAGCCCCGCTCGGTGATCAGGGCCAGTTCCGCGGCGGGCATGCTGTGCGGAGACAGGCTGTTGCCGCCGAGTTGATGACATGCCAGGCAACGTTTGCTGTCGGCGATCTCCGTCGGTTCTCCGAAGGCAACGCCCGGCCAAGTCAGCGCGTCGTCCGCCGAGACGGTGTGACAATCACCACAGGCCGTCACGCCGCTATGCTGAAACGTCAGATCGCCTGGCTCGATAACGGCGAGACGACCGGATCCTCCGAGCACGATCAGCAAAAGGCCGATGCTCAGCGCGGCGACGCCATGGCTCGCCATGCGAAGGCGCGCACGCCAGTTTCGTATCGGTCGGCACGGCGGGATCCGGCACGAACAGGTGCCGTCGGCTAGGGGACCCTGGTCACAGGACCCGCCGGCGAGCACGGACCGGGCGCAATGCCAGCGATCGCCCTTTTTCATGGGCCGGCATTCGAAGGTCGCCTGGCACCGGCCGCGGGGGCTGGGACCGACGAGGCACGGTTTGTCCTCGCGGGTGCGGCCGCAGCGCCATTCCTGGTTCGGCCGCTCGTAAAAGCTCTCGCGGAAATCCAGGGGCTGCATGGTGTCAGCCATCACAGACCACCGCCGAAGGCATGGACCAGAACGACATGGGCGACGGCCAGGACCAACAGGCCGTACGTCAACGGCACGTGTACGAAAAGCCAGGCCCTGAGCGTTACATTGAGGGCATAGTGGAAGTCCAGGTCATCCTTCTTCTCCACCAGTTCCCGCATGCGCTTGGCGAATTCTCTTTCCTCGTCGTTGAGATAGCGTTCCAAGTCGTCGATCTCCGTCAGAATGGAGAAGAGAGGTCGATTGGAGGCCACGAGATGATGAAGCGTGTTGCGGGGGCCGCGGAAAAAATCACCGAGTTCGTCCAGATAATAGTCCCCGATCGTCGACGACTCCGTCTGTTCGGTCGAATCGAGTACGAGTTGCTCGACTTCGCGGCGCAGATCGGCGATGAAAATCGGTATCCGTTCCAGGATCACTTCCTCACCGCGACGCGTAAGGCGCCGCGGAATGATGCGCAGAAGCACGATGCCCACGATGCCGCTGAGGGCGACAAGAACGAAGAGGACGGCGAGGAAGACCTCGAACCAGCCATCAGGAATGCGCCAACCGACATGAAGCAGGAAAAGGACGACGCTGATCGCGCCCAAGTAGGCGTGGAACTGGAACCACGACGCAGCCGATCCGATGGGAACCGTCGTCACGGCCTTGCGCGCGCGATAGAGGGAGAGCACGAGAACGGCCGCGAAAAGCAGCCATCCCGTCAGGAACGCTGCCCGATAGAGCGCTGCGTCCGCGACGTCACGCATCATGATCAAGGTGACCGCGACGACGATTGTAAACGAGATATTGCGCCAACGGCGCCGTGCGAACCGCATTACCTGTCAAGCCATTGCGCCAGCACCGGAAGATCGCCCATGGGCATCCGTATCAGGGCGTCGTGCGGGCATGCCCGCTCGCATGCGGGACCACCCGGCTGACCGACACAAAGATCACACTTGGTCGCCTTGACGACCGGCGCATTGGTTTCCTCGTCGAGAATGAAGGCGCCGCTCTTGTCCCGGATCTCGGCCATTCGAATATTGTCATAGGGGCAATTGCTGGCGCAGGTCATGCAGCCGATGCAGGTCTTGTTGTTGATGACCACCTGTCCGGACTGGCTGTCGCGACCGATCGCGCCCGTCGGGCAACCGATCATGCACACGGGGTCGACGCAATGCATGCAGGCATTGGCGATCATGTACTGATCGAAGACACGGCCATGGCGAATGAACCGCGGATTGTTGTTGTGGCCCTTGGCGCAGGCTTCGACGCAGGCATCACAGCGGATACAGCGGTCGAGATCGATGACCATGGCCGCGGTACCGTTGATGTAACGGTAGTCAACCACGGCCTCCAGGATAGCTGAATCCAGTTTCGGCTTTCCGGCGGCGGCCGGCTTGGCCGTCTTTCGTCTGTCGACCGTGCGAGGCCGGTTCTGCAGACGACGTTCGAAACGCTGGGGTGTAAGGTCGCGCCCCAACGTGGGCAAGACGAGTTTCTCGATGATCGTCGTCGGAACCCTCAGGATATCGACATATCCGACCGCTCTCAGCGAATGCTGCAAGCCAATCGGGTCGTCGTCGCCATGCTCCCAATTATGGGTGATCTCATCCAGGCCGAACATAGTGCCGCCGCCGATATATTCGACTGTTTGCTCTCCGTTATTGACGCGACGGCTGACACGGGCGAAGCCGGATCTCAATAGCAGCAGGCCATCCGGGTAGTCTCCCTCGCGCGCGATCAGCGGCTCGCCTTCCATGTGAGCGCTCGGACCCCTGCCGACCATCCGTTTGTAGGCGACGTGCCAGTCGAAATCGCCATGGGTCTCGAACAGGGTCTTCTCGGCGATCTCCCCGATGACGTTCGCATCCAGGTGCTTGAATATGGGTGTTTCGTGAAGCTGTACCTTGAGGCTGTTCGATCGGTACAGATCGTCGACACGGGTGCGGAACGCTTCCGCGAAGCGGCGAATATCGCGAACGCCCTGACGGCGGATCTCGAGGATCTCCACATCCCCTTCTGCGAGTACGGAGGTTGTCCGCGCAGAGCGGGCGAGGGCGGCGATCTCGCCGAACACGTCTCCCGGGTTCATACGATGGGTCTTGTAGTTGGAGAGAGAGACCGTCACACCCTTCGGCGATGTGGCCCCAGGCACGTCGGACAGCGTCTCGAGCCGCTTCTTGCTGTCTACGGAAACATCGGCCGGATCGGTCGCCTCAGGCGTCCGCGGGTTCTCCCAAAGCTGCCACAAGGCTTGGAAGAAGCTCTTTTTTTTTACTTTGGCGCGCCCCAGAATCTCGTCCGGGAGCCCCGGCGGGAGAACGACCAGACAGTGCCCTGAGACGATCACGTACGACGTCGTCCCGAAGTCGCCTCGGCGGACGACGAAGTCGCCGTCACTGAAGGATTGAAACCGCATGTCGTTGCGGATGATGTCCCGGAGCGGGGCGGTCGGCGGAAAATCCGCCGGATTCATCGCCACGAAAGGTTTCAGCGTCAGGACGCGATCAACGCTATCCTCGGTCATTTCCGGATCGAAGGGATTATCCCAACGTTCCGGACGTTGAATCTTCGTCGACTGCAGCATCCTCCTCCCCCCCGGTTCCCAGGGTCCGTGCGCATCAAACCTAAGGCGCGACCTTTCCTTTATATTTGTCCGGCCCGGGTATCATCGCGTCGATCCCGGCGAGGCCGCTGCCATCGTGTTTTTCGGCAAGCTCGCGTGCCTGGGCGCCGATCTTTTCGGCCATTTTCCCGAGCTCGGCGGCATTGTTGGGCTTGAGCTGAGCCGCGCCGGCCGTCGCCACGATCGTCTTGACTTCCGCCAGGCCCGTGGCCGACAAAATCTTGGTCAGCGCGCCAAGCGCCGCTTTCGCGCGGTTCGCCATGGCCGTCGCGAATTTTCCGTCGGCGGTCGCCTTGGCGAGCCCACGAAGGGCATGCTCCAGGTCAAGTGCCTTGCCGACGACATACATCATGCGCTTGCGCTCGGCCGACGCCTCTTCGTTGGTTTTCGAGTACCAGACGTTGTGGCGGACCTCGCCCTGGCTCCATGACACAAGCTCGAAGTCGCTGCCGGGCGTATGGCCGCCGACGTTCACCAGTTTTTCGTCGGGGACCGTGTGACATTCGTAGCAATTATTGGCGACGGCATAGAGATGGACCGGCCGGATCATGCCTCCGGCTTCCGACTTCTTGTAACGTTCCGCCTTGTGTTCCGGCGTTTCGAGTTTCGCCGCCTCGTCCATGCTCTTGCCCTTAACCCCGAAGTCGCTATGCACGTCGATCCAACCGGCACCGGCGCCGTGGCAGGATTCGCACGTGATCCCGGCGATCGGCTTTACCTTCTTCTTTTTCTTTTTGCTCAATGCCGACGTGAAGTGGCATGTCAGGCAGACGCTCTTCGATTTGATCCGTCGAATGCCCATGGCCTTGGCGATCTTCTTGGCATCGGCGCTGCGCGGAAGCGTCTTGAAGGTCGTCGCATGACGGCTCGCCTTCCAGACGGCCACGGACGTTTTGTGGCACTCGGCGCATTCGTCCGGTCCCTTCACCTTCATGGGATCCAGGCGAAGCTCGACTTCTGCCGCAAAGCCGCTGTGCGTGACCGACAGAACGATGACGGCGAGGACAAGAACCGCGAGCCGCAAGGCGCCTCGGGGCGAACGTCCATACAATGAACGGAACAACATTTTCCTCTCCATATCCTTTTCGCCGACGTCCTTTTTGCCGACAGATCTAGTCCGGCCTTCACCGTTATCCCATGTCTCGACGCCGGCGCGGCCGATCGCCTCAAGCATCGAGCGTCAGCGCCCCCTTCGGAATCCCGATACAAGCCAAGCACGACCCCTTTTCGACCTCGTAGCCGGGCTTGACCAGATAGTCCACGTCGCCTTCCTTGATCGCCGTCATGCAGGTCCCGCAATTGCCGGTGCGGCAGGCGAAATTCATGGAGACGCCAAACTTCTCGGCGAGATCCAGCAGCGACCCTTCGCTTTCCGTCCAGGTCAGCGTCTTACCCGAGCGTTCGAACGTGATGACGCACTCTGTCTGCTCGGCGGCTTCCGTGGCGGCATCGGGCTTCGCGGCCTTCTTCACCGTGGCCATGCCGAAGGCCTCGAAATGGACGCGCTCCTCGGGCACGCCCCAGTCGTAAAGCCCCGACGTCAAACTCTCCATCATCGGCGGCGGACCGCAGATATAGAAGACGTAGTTGTTGGAGGGCAGCATTTCCTTGAACAGATCGACGCCGACGTAGCCAGTGTGGTGGTAGTCGCGACCGGCGACGTCGTCGTCCAACGGATTGCTATAACAAATGCGGAGATTGACGTTATCGAACGCCTGCGCCACGGCCTCGAGATTCTCCTTCATCGCGTGTTCGCGACTGTTACGGACACCGAGAAAGAACCACACCTCACCCCGATGCTCCTCGTCGCAGAGGGTGTTCAGCATGCTCATGACAGGGGTGATGCCGATACCGCCGCCGATCAGAACGATCGGCAAATTGCGCTGCGGCTGCAGATGGAAGTGACCGGACGGCGCCTTGACGTTTACGATATCGCCTTGCTGAAGCACGTCGTTGAAAAAGGTCGACGACAATCCGGGCCTTCCGCCGGGATCGTCCCGGGGCGGAGGGATTTTCTTTATGGAGACCCGGTAATAGTCCTTGTGGGGGCTGTCGGACAGCGAATAGCACCGGATCACCGGCTTCATTTCACCGGGAATATTGAGCTCGAACGTCAGAAACTGGCCCGCGAGAAAGGGCGGCAGCTTCTTGCCGTCATGCGGCAAAAGGTAGAAGGAATGCACCCCATCGATCTCGGGCACCTTACGGTCGATCTCGAATTTGCGAATGCCGTTCCAACCGAATTCCGCCGTGTCGTTCGCCCAGCGATGGTTCGCGAGCGCCGCGTCGGCGCGAAGGCGCAACACCTGAAGGGAGAGCCGGTTGGCTTCGTTATCGGCCGCGTAGCGACGAACCGTCGTCGCCAACATAAGCAGGACCTGCACCGTCACTGCCGCGACAACGACAGCGCCCACGAATTGCACAAACTCCTGGCTCATAACGATCGCTGTTTCCCTGGGTTATTTTCGTTCACCGCGGCGTTTGCGTACGGCACTACGGCGTGAGACTTGTCGTTACTGTTTTCTTTGCCTCCCGATCCGAGGGCCCGGTCATGGACCGGACGGTCGAACGTTCAACAAAACCGCCTTCGAGATTCTCCTAGAATTGAATAAGATACTCGGCTCGCGCCCCCGACCCGTTATCGCGGCCTTCCAGGTAGGAGACAAAGGCATCGAGTTGCAATTGCACCCGTTGTCCGACGGCCTGCTGAAACTGAATGCTGAAGGCCGCGCCGTCGACACCGATTCCATCGGTATCGAAAAGCCCCCGGGTCGTGTCCTTGATGCCGGCGACCTCGAGAACGAGGTTGCGCCGGTGATTGTCCCAGAAGGCTTGATAGCCGAGCACCAGACCGAGGACCTGAGCGTTGAAGCTGCTAAGCTCCGAAAGATGGTTGCCGAGGCTTGGCGACGCAAAGTTGATCCCGAGCGGGGCCAGCGGCCCCCCGACGATCGGTTCACGGGATGCCTGCGTATAGCGGTCGATGCCCCAGAACGGGTTGATGTAGACGATGTCGTCGGAGCTGTGGGGCGTCCATGAAATCTCGGCCGAGAGCAGGACTCCATCGGCCACCTGAGCCGTATCGCCGCCTTCCGCGATCGAGACATTGACCCGATAAGTCGTGTTGATGGTACCGATGCCTTTTAACGGGTTCCAGCCGCGCTGTGTTGCCGAGAGCCCGATCCAATATCCATCGCCGCCGGTGTCGTTCGAACCATTGTCCTGAATCGTAAGGAGATCGAGGTTGAACGTGCTGCCGACCGTGTCGGCCTGCGTGAACAGGCCGAAGAGGCCCAGCGAGCTCAGACGCTGGCGGGTGGCCGGCGTGCCGCGGTCGATACTGTCGATCGCCGCCAAGGCGGTGATGCGGACGTTCGTGAAACCAGGGAAGTGGAGGTTGTTGCGGACGAGACCCACGGCATCCAGGAAATCGTTGATCATGATGCCTTCTTGGAAGGTGATTTGCTGGCGTCCGAACGAGAACCCGTAATCGATCAGCTTCGTGCCTTTGATATCGAGATTGGGGAACAAAGAGCCGAAGTCGCCCTCGCAGAACGCGGTTCGAACGTAGAGACCAAACTCGCCTTGACCGCCTTCCAGACCTTGATTGGACTCGAAGCTGTATCGCGTGAAATTGGTGAACCGGTTTTTGTCCAACGGCGCGAGGCCGACGATGCACTTCTCCGTCGTCGTCAGTTGCAGGTTTCCGAAGATATCCAGCCGATGCACCCACTCCGTATTTCTCCCCGCCGGGCCGACGGCCTCATAGGTCTGGAAGGCCTGCCGGTAGGTGCCGAACACCCAAAAGCAAGGCGACCAGACGGCACCGGTCGGGAGCTCGAAGGGTTCCGGCAGCGGGCCACTACCGAGAAACTTACAGCCCAGTTCGACGGGAAGTGCGGGGCGTTCGGGTACGAGCGCATAGGGCACGGGCTTATCCGAAAGCCTGGACACGCCGGTGGTTTCTCCCAGCGGGTAAAGCCCGCCGGACCAAGCCGGCATGGAACTGCCTAGCGTTATCGCGGCACCGATGACGGCGCCCAAGGTTGCCCTCAACATCCGAATTAGGGGTTGGTTGAACTTGTCCATAACCACCGTTTCCCGCCAATTTCGATTCGTCCCAATACGCCCTTTCCGTCCCAATACGCCCTTTCCCTTGTCACCGCCTTATTGGGCGACGTTGAACGTGATCGTCTTTTCCACCAAAACTTCACGCCCCGCGACGACTGCGTCGGCCACTGCGCGGGGGCTCATGCCGTAGTCAAACCCGACCACCTGAATGGTGGTGATCAGGTTGATGGGGATCATCTGGGCCATCAGTTCAACGGTCGCCGTGTAGCGGCCCTTGCCGGTCAGGGCGTCGGCATCGATCTCATAATTCGCCCAACGATGGCCGAGGGGCTCGATGCCCTTTCTGTGGTTCCGCTCCACCGTCGATTCGCCGGTGAGGATCAACGACAGCCGCGTCGGCCTAAGGAACGGCAGCGCCGTCGTCGAATATGGGATCGTCACGGTTCTTTCGCGTTCGCCGCCGCGAATGTTCTGGACGAGGAACCGTGACTGCAGGCTGAAGAGCTGTTCGTCCAAGGGCATCTCGCCGGCATGGACGTAGGAGGATTCGTTGTCGCGGACATCGCCGTTGGGATCCGTATCCCCCGATTTGAAGACCACCTTGCCGGTGCTGTCCTTCACCGTAACACGCAGCCATACCAAGCGCTCTCCGGTGAACCCCGTCGGCGTGTTATGTCCGTCGGTGATGTTCTTGACCTCGACTTTGAACTCGATGCCGTCGGCGTCCGACTTTTCGGTGACGATTTCGCCGATGGCGTAGCCGTTGCGCAGCAACTCCAAACGTTTCCCGCGGATAAATTCCAGCCGCTCAAGCTGTTCATCGATGATCTCGCGCGCGTCGTAACGGTCATCGATCGATTGCCAGGCCTTCGGGAACTTGTAGTCCTCCGCTGCCTTGTCCTCGAACTCATCCGTTCCCCATCCGGCCTCGACATCGAACAGCAGCCAGTCCCGGAGCGAGGCAAGCTGCTGGGCTTCGGCATTGTGCGGGAAAATACCCGGATGGATAACGGAATAGTCGGGGCCGGCGAAAAGGTGACTGGTGAGTTTACGCGGCTCCGTCGGAACGTCGCCGATGACCGCCGCCGGGCCAAAGTCGTATCCTGATGGCTTGCCCTGGATCTTGCCCATATGGCAGTCCTGACAGGTCACGCCTTTCGCCGCCGCCGGTGAAGCGCGGTACTCGCTGAACGCCTCTTCGAGACGGAACCCGTTGAGAAGCGTCACGTCGTGACAGGTGCCGCAGAACGTTGAGCTCGAAATCGGCTCGAACTTCACGACCTCGGTATGAATCTTGCGGCCCGGCTGGTCGGGCTTGGTGACCACGCGGTACTTGTCGAGGTTTTTCAGGACTCGTTTGAGTTCCTTGTCACCGGTGGGTCCGTAAACCGGCTGCAACAGATCGCCCTCGACGACGGCAATGCGGCCACTGGCCTTGTTGTAGATCTTTGAGACCCGGTGGCAGACGACGCAGGTGATGCCTTCGCGCGATGTCGGGTGGCGTTCCAGGTTGGAAATCTGGGTCGACTCGCCCTGCGCCATGCCGACTTGATTGTGACAACGGATGCAGAAATCGCCCTGGGTGCCGCTGATCTGTGCGTTGATGAAATTCTGAAACGCCATATAGACCGGGCTCAACTGGGCATAGGCGTGCTGCGAAACGGCCCATTCCTTGAAGTGCCGGGGATGGCAGGTGCCGCAGGTCGTCGCCGATGGAAATCGGCTTTCGGTAAAAAGCGCGGCATGGTCATCAGCGGCAGTCGCCCCGGGTTCGGTCTCCTTCGCCGCCAGCTGAACCGGCCCGTTTGGCACGCTTTCCGCTGTCGATTCGGTTAACGACAGCGCCCGCGGCCCCCATGCATCGTCGGCTGCCGAAGCGGATGAGATTGTGGTTAGACCGAGCAGTGTGAACGCTGCGATGAAGGTGAAAAGGCGAACCGATTTCCCGACAGCTACGTCGATGGAAAATGACCAGCTCATGGAGCACCCCCCCTTACTGAGCACACCCGACGAACAAATTGTGCGGACCGCACCTTTAATACCCGAACAATACCGGAGCGTCTGGCCCGGTATCAAATTAGCACCTATTTACGTTCATGTCACATCTGCGTGTTCATCGTCCATTTCACGTCACTGGCCGGGTTGGGCCGGTCTTTTGACGATGGCGTATAAACCGCGTGTATATCCCCTTTTTCAGTAGGGGATGGCCTTATACCAAGGGGCGCCGATCATGACCCATGGAGACGGCTTACCAAGGTTTTCGGCCAGGAGCGTGCGCTGTGGCGATGCGGGGCATCGCGAAGCGTGTGCGACGCCGTCCGAAAGCCTTGGTAAGCCGCCGTTGCGGTCGCCTAGGCGATCTCTATGAGTGATGAGCGGCGCTCCTTGGTATAAGCGCCGTCCGACTCTACACAACCCCGTACGCGAGCATGGCATCGGCCACCTTTATGAAGCCGGCGATGTTGGCTCCCTTCAGGTAATCCACGTGATCACCCTCGCTGCCGTACTCCACACATCGGTCGTGAATGCCTG
>SMUX01078662.1_pt1 | contig 12558 bp, 11 predicted proteins | sample 2456431 | NCBI WGS metagenome assembly SMUX01 (sample SAMN11095930, study PRJNA526329) | marine sediment metagenome | biome: Marine sediment; feature: Surficial sediment; material: Deep marine sediment; isolation source: Hadal surficial sediment | place: Pacific Ocean | collected 2014-11 | depth... | reverse complement strand
TTCCGGCGACATGGCTTCCATTCTCCTTCGCATTTCCTCGCGCTTGGCCTCACGCTCTTCGGGCGGTAATGCCTCCCACTCCGCGCGTCTCTGTTCGCGCTTTGCCCGCATTTTCTCCCGTTTCGCCTGTTTTTCTTCCTCTGACAGGCTATCCCAGGCCGCGCGGCGTTCTTCACGCATCATCTCAGGACGTTTCCCGGGCGATGCGCCATCGTCACTTTCACCCGAATGAACCACAAACGGCAGCAGGGCCAAGGACAACATCGAAACAGCCAATATTCTCACAGGGTTTTTCACGCGCCTACCTCCGCAAATCATGATTGACAACTTACGCAGTCCTTAACGGGTCGGCAAGTACGCAGTAGACCTTCTTGACAGTTCTTGACGCATTAGATGTTGATGAAGCCGAAAAATTCCGTTTCCAGCTGGGCGGACCTGCAATTTTTGCGTATTGTGGCGGAATGCCGCGGACCTTCTTCATGCGAAACATTCCTCAGCTGCTGTTAATGCCGTTTCTGATATATGCTTGCGGCACGCCCGAGTTATTGCTGCCGAAAAGCGCCGCCGTGCCGGCAGGGTTCAATCTATCCGGGCAATGGGAGATGCGACCGGAGTCCCGGCTGGGTCAGCCTCGCATCAGTGAGGCGATCGATCGTACCGATGGTGTCGATAACAAATCGGTCATGCGCGACATGATCAGTCGTCAAAGGCGTGGCGGCATGCGTCGCGACAGCGGCGAAACCAAAGGTGGTCTTGTCGGTATTTTCCTGAAGACCGGTGACTCGCTGAAAATCGAGCAGACCCCACATGCCTTGTTCATCAGTTTCGACCGGGCCGTCACCAGAGAATACCGATTTGGTGAAAATCGGCCGATCAATATCGGTCAGGCCGATGCGATCAGGGTGTCGGGGTGGGAAGGCGACACATACGTCATCGAAACACTCGGCGAAAAGGGCATGAAATTGACGGACGTATACAGTCTTTCGGCAGATAGGCAACTCCTCACTCGGCGCATTACCTTGCGAAGCAAAGCAATGGAAGAGGTCACGATCGTCCAGGAATTTGATCGACTGCAAGACTGAACAATTTCTACTGTTATTTTTGGTCGAACACTTCCCTGCATGTGCTCATCAGCGACATCAGCGCGTCCTGCATTTCAACCCTGTGCCGCTCCAGACTATCGACCGAGGTATCTCGCGGCACAATGTGCGGTTCGCCGACGGCAATGACAACCCGGGCGAACGGCTTCGGCACCATCATTTGATCCCAGCTCGGAAGCCGCCAGCTACGGTCAGCCGCACAGGCCAAAGGAAGCAATGGCGCCCCCGAGATTCTCGCTATCAGGATATTGCCCGCTTTGAATTCGAAGATCGGACCCTTCGGGCCGTCGGGTGTCGTTATGATGGAACTGCCGCTCTTTAAAGCGCCAACCATGTCACGCATAACGAGCGCCCCGGTTTGATTAGCCGAGCCGCGGATTATTTTGGCGCCCCAGGCGCCTGCGACGCGAGCCGGTATTTCACCGTCGACCGATGCGGAGATGACGATGCTCGCGTCAAACCCTTTGTGTATCCATCGCCGAATGACATTGGCGCAGAGCAGGTGCTGCTGGTGCCAATAGCAGGGTATGCAAACGATCTTATCGGCGACGAGCTTCTCAGCAGTTTCTTCGCCGATGATCTTCTCGACGCGATAGCTGTACCAAAGCAACCCCAAAAGTAACCGCAACAGGGGTGTCAATAGAAAATACAAGACTCTGCGGCCAATCGACATCTTTCGATGAGAGGCCGTACTCCTCCTGGAATCGGCACTGCCTGGCTCGATATCTGATTCTGGCGCTGCTGTCACGGCGGGCCTAGTACTCCATCAAGGTGATATTGACGGATTCAGCGAGTCAGCAAACGGTTGAGCGCCAGGCGTGCCTCGCCGGGAATGGCCAGTCCTTGCCAAGAGGCGCAATACCGCGGGCGACCGTTTGCCGGCTCGCCCGAAGGGAGCCAGGCAGATGATCCAATACGGCGTTGCAGCCCTTGAAAAGGACTGGCCATTCTCTGCGGACTGCGCCTTGTCTTGAATCATCTGCCTGGCTCTGAACCCATCCATATCACCTTGATGGAGCACTAGTTTGCAGTATCGGTTTAGCGGCGGTCAATGTTATATTGCGCCTCCAAGAAAACATGCCCGCTGCGTTCGCAGCATTTACCCTCAATCAATCACCTATGAAACTCTACGACACGCTTGCCGAAATGCTGGAGGAGGGCCGCAGCAAAGACCGTCATGTTCTGCTCATTAACGGCGAAAAGGACGAGAGCAGGATTTCGTATGGCGAGTTGTCGGAGCGGGCCCATTTGCTCCTCGGAAGCATGCAACAACGGGGCGTGCAGGCGGGCGACGAAGTCGTTATCTTCACCAGGTCGAATGAGAGTTTTCTGGTCGCATTTTGGGCAGCTATTCTCGGTGGTATCGTTCCGGTTCCTGTAGCGGTCGGCATCAGTGACGAACATCGTTTCAAGCTCTTCAGAATCCTCGATCAGTTGCAAAACGGCCGACTATACACTGACCAAGGACTGCTCGATCGCCTTCTCGAGTTTACAGTCTCGGAAAAAATGCCGGACTTCAAGAAAGCGCTGGCAACAAACACCATTTTGGACGGCGATATTGACGCGAGTTCTGTCGGCGAACCTGCCAAACTGGAACCCGATCAACTCGCGTTCATTCAATTCTCTTCGGGCGCGACGAGTGACCCCAAGGGTATTTGTCTGACACATCGAAATCTGGCTACAAATATTCGCGCCAGTTGCGAACGACTCGAATGGAGCGCGGACGATCAGAGTCTGAGCTGGATGCCGCTGACCCATGATATGGGCCTGATCGGCTACCACCTGACAGTTTTTGCGGCTGGTATGAATCACGCTGTAATGGACACTGGTCTTTTTGTTCGCCGGCCGCTGCTCTGGCTAAGCAAGGCCAGCGAGCTTCGTGCGACGCAATTGTGTTCGCCAAATTTCGGTTACAAACATTTTCTTAAACTGTTCAAAAGAAAAGGGCTGGACAATCTCGATTTGTCCGCTGTCAAGTTGATACTCAACGGTGCAGAACCAATTTCCCATAAGCTGTGTGAAGAATTTCTCACTGCGCTCGCACCTTATGGGTTGAAACGATCGGCCATGTGTCCCGTGTACGGGCTCGCTGAGGCGACTGTCGGCGTCTCGTATCCCAAACCGGGGTCCGAGTATTCGAGAATAACTGTCGACCGTCACAGCTTGTCGATAGGCTCGCCATTCGAACTGAAGGATCCACAGGATGCTGACTCGATAAGCTTCGTCAAAGTCGGCACGCCGATTCGCGATTGCGAGGTACGGATCACCGATGATGACGACCAGCCTCTCGAAGACGGACTTGTCGGCAATATTCACATTCGCGGCGACAATGTTACACAAGGCCTTTATCACAACGATGAAGAGCAGGCGAAGATATTTGCCGAGGACGACTGGTTGCGAACGGGAGATTGCGGGGCATTCGTTGACGGAGAACTCGTCATAACAGGGCGCTCCAAAGACATCATTATTGTAAATGGGCAAAACTATTATCCGCATGACATCGAAGAAGTCGCGGCGCGCATCGATGGTCTCGATCTCGGTAAAGTGGTGGTTGCCGGTGTCAACACGAGTCAGAGCCAGACCGAAGAAGTGATTGCCTTCGTCTTGTACCGAAAGGATCCGGATTTGTTTATGTTACTGGCCCATAAGGTTCGCTCGACGATTGGCGCACGAATCGGCATCGAGGTCGATCATGTCATACCGGTGTCGCGCATACCCAAAACGACGAGCGGCAAGATTCAACGCGCTCATCTGATTGACGCCTATTTAAATGGCGAATTTGATGCGGTGCTGCCAAAATCAGCACCGGAAGTAGCGGAAGATGAACCCGATGACGATAACCCGGTTATCGCACAACTGAGTGCGATATGCCGTGAGTTTGCTCAGGACCGAAAAGTCGAACCGGACGACAATCTTTTCGAGGTCGGCATTAGCTCTTTAACACTGACGGAGATCATTTTGGCGCTCGAAGAGAAATACCCGGGCAGAGTCGACATCAACGATCTGTTTGATTACCCCACGATACGTGAGCTGGCGGGGTTCATTGACCGTGCGGAAAGAACCTCATGAGCTATTCGAAAATCGCGGGAACCGGCAGCTATTTGCCCGAACGCATCATGCACAACAAGGAATTCGAGAAACTCGTCGATACGTCCGATGAGTGGATTCGTGAACGCACCGGAATAAAGAGACGCCACATAGCCGCCGATGATGAAACGACGTCCGACATGGGACTTGCAGCGGCGCACAAGGCGATTCAGGCAGCCGATATCAGTGTCAACGATATCGACCTGATCATCGTAGCGACGACGACGCCGGACAAAGTATTTCCAAGCACGGCGTGCATCGTGCAGAGGCGGCTGGACCTGCATACGATTCCGGCATTCGATGTCCATGCGGCGTGCTCCGGTTTCATATACGCACTGGACATCGCCGACCGGTTCATTCGCACTGGCGGCGCGACCAAAGTGCTCATTATCGGATCGGAAACCTATTCACGAATTCTTGACTGGAAGGACCGCGGAACCTGCGTTCTATTCGGCGATGGCGCAGGTGCGATCGTCCTTTCGGTCGCTGAAGAACCCGGTGTTATCTCGACACATATACATGCAGACGGAGCATTCGAAGAATCGCTGCACGTTCCTGCAGGCATCTCGTCCGGATACGAGACTGTTCGGGCCGAGGGCGCGTTTATTCAGATGAAAGGGCACGAGGTTTTTAAAAAAGCGGTCGGCACCCTGGGCTCGTTGGCGAGAGAAACGCTATCGAGGAACAACGTGGACAAGCACGATATCTCCTGGTTTATTCCGCACCAGGCTAACCTTCGCATCATTGTCGCCGCCGCCAAAAAACTGGACTTACCGATGGACCGTGTTGTGGTGACGGTCGACGAACACGCCAATACCTCGAGCGCGTCGATCCCGCTGGCGCTCGACACTGCGGTCCGCGACGGACGCATCAAACGGGGCGAACTCCTGCTTTTCGAGGCTTTCGGCGCCGGCTTCACCTGGGGTTCTGCGCTCGTCCGCTACTAGGACCTGTCTAACTCCCCATGGGCCGCGTTTCTGACGCATTGGCTCGGATGCGCGGCCCATCGGGAGTTCTGAGACAGGTTCTTGTGCGCCTTCAAGGTGGGATAGACTATCGGGCTCGCCGCTGGCGGCAATAATACTCAGAATATCGCCGTGAACGACAAAATCGACAGGCTTTCAGAGCTGCAAATTGACCGTGGACCCGAGTCTGCAGGGCGAAGCCGCTGGCCGTCTGTCGTGCTCGGCATACTCGGTCTCGCCGTGCTTTCATCGATCGGCTTCTGGGTATTCGGCTCGAAACCGGTGCCGGTCACGGTCACCACGATTCGCCTGACTCAGTCTGGCGGCGATGCGGCGAGCGTACTCGATGCTTCCGGCTATGTCGTTGCCAGGCGTCAGGCGACCGTCTCATCGAAGATTGCAGGCAAGGTACTGGAAGTACTCGTGGAGGAGGGCGTAATGGTTCAACGTGATGGTCACGCATGATGCGATTTCTGCCGATTACGCGACGCATACGCCACATCTCGACAAAGGCACTCTGACGGCTGAGGTTGCAGCATGAAGTATTTCTATCTTGTCTGGAAAAGCCTCTGGCGCAAGAAAGTCAGAACAATACTGACTTTGTTGTCAGTGTTGGTCGCCTTTCTGCTATACGGTCTTCTGAGCGCCTTCGATACTGCCTTCTCAGGTGGCGTTGATGTTGCCAATGCCAGTCGGCTTGTAACGATCGACAAGATCTCATTGATAAATCCTGTACCGGCTAGTTATCAACAAAAAATTAAAGCTGTTCCGGGAGTAACACAGGTCGCAATGTCTAACTGGTTCGGCGGTTACTACCAGGACAAGAAAAACCAGTTTGCCCAGTTTCCAGTCAATCCTGAGGTCTATCTGGAGGTCTATCCGGAACTGATATTGCCTCCTGAACAAAAGGAAAAATGGTTCCACACGCAAGACAGTGCGATCGTTGGTCGTGATCTCGTGAACCTTTACGGCTGGAAGGTTGGCGACCGCATTCCCATTCACTCCGAATTATGGACGAATGAAAGCGACAGTCAGGTTTGGGACTTCGAAATCGCCGGCATATTCGATACCGGCGATACGTGCCGTAAGAATCCCGGTCTCCGTGGCGCTGCGTGAGCTGTAACCGCATTATGGTTACTATTCACTGTAGGGAACTGGCGTAAACCATTGTTTTAAAACAATTTCGTTAATTCATAATAATTACTGTTAGACTGTCGCCGACCAAACGCACGGACGGCCGTGCCCAAAAGAGCACATGCTAATGTGCCGATAAGAAGATCCAATAAAACAAACAATAACGACCATAAATTAAGGGGTAAATAATGGATACTGGAAAAATTATCCGATTGGTGGCGATTATCGTCGCAGTCGTTTTAGCCTTCGTTTCTTTTAATATGGACGGGGCGGTTATCGCCGTTTTTGGCCTGGTTGCAGGCTATTTCATCGAGGATTCTCGTGTTGTATATCTCCTGGTTGCTACTCTGGTATTGAATGTGGCCAGTGGCGGACTCGACCCGATTCCCGTTGTCGGTGAGCACCTGACCGCAGTTTTCGGCAGCCTGAGTTCACTGTTTAATGCGGGTGCGCTGACCGCGATTACAATGCAGACAGTCAAGGCTTTGAAACCGTAAAGCACGCTGAAAGTAAGCAGGAAAAGGCCCGCCCGCGGGCCTTTTCTTTGCGCCTGTATGTTACATAAGTGCCTGAAAACTAAGGTCGGGGGCGAAATTGTGTGACTTGTTTCACATTTTCACCGCCGGCCCGTCTCTATACTGCGACAGAAATAACAGTCGCTGGATGGCGACAGATCTGACTAAAATGAATAAAAATTCTAGAGAAAACAAGGCTATGGACAGTCCCTTATCAGAATCCAATGTTTCACTGAAGCTGTCACTGATTCAGAAGCGTTGCAGTGAGCTTATGAATGAGACGGATGGGGTTGAGTTGATCCTCGAGGATCCCGAGCCCAGTAAGGAATCTGGCGACCCGTACAATCAACTGAAGTAGCGGAGGCGTTCTTCAGAAGCCATCCTGGCCTTGGCCGGGTGGCGTGCTGTCGGATACCGCCCACAATATTCGCACCGTTCAGCCACCGTTTGCACCAGATTCGCTCGTTTTCCGTTGCAAATCACGGATGAGGCGCATCCGCCACAGCCAAACAGCCAGAATCAGGAGTGCTGACGACGGCAGCGCCGCCACGGGCAGGGCGATGACTATGAAGTCGTAGATGCCGTGAATCAGGGCGGCCAGCCCCAGATACTTCAATACGACAAACGCGAGTCTTTGCTGCTGCAGAAACGCCAGACCGATGTAGTACGCCCAGATCGATGCAAACATGATGTGCACGAGAGGGCTCGCAAATCCTCTTCCCAACATCTCTAATCCTGTAACGTATTGTAAATACTGAATATTCTCAACCGTTGCGAACCCCAAGGCGATGAAAGCGGCGTAGATGATGCCGTCCACCGGCTCATCGAATGCCTTGAATCGCAAAACAACGATCAGAAATGGGACCAGCTTGGTGAGTTCCTCGATGCCGCCAATTGCCAGGATGCTGTAGGCGAGCAAACCGGCCCGACTGGACTCAGCCAGAGCAAACGCGTCAAACCGCAGTCCGATCACGTCCAGGCCCAGGTACATCATTTTCCCGAGATAGAATGACAGGACCCCGAGACCGAAGCACAGGACCAGATTGCCGATAGGCTCCGGCATATGACGATCCTTGTGGTAGTGGTAAGCGGCCCAAAAGAGGACCGGTGCAACAATAGGGACGATGACGATCAGGTAGTCCATGTCGAGAGTATGAATGCTGGCGCGCCGGAGAGTCCTGTTTTGCGTCTGCATTCGAGGCAAAAAAGATCCGGCGAACCCTTGGGACGGTGCTGTGTCTTAACAGTAGAATACGATCACAATCATTCCTTGGGGAGTATCCGTTGGGCCTGACACGGCTAGCGCTTTCGAATCCGGTCGCGGTGGTGGCTGCGATCCTGATGTTGTTGTTGATGGGGGCAGTCGGGCTCGCAAAGCTGCCCATTCAAATGATTCCTGATGTCCAGCGGCCCTTCATACAGATTACGACCGGCTGGCGTTCAGCGGCGCCCGAGGAAGTCGAATCCGAGATTATCGAGCCGCAGGAGGACATGCTGCGCGGCATTCCGGGACTCGAAAAGATGGAATCGTCGGCGTCCAGGGGCGCCGCCAGCATCAACTTGACGTTCGGCGTCGGCACCGATCTGCAGCGGGCTCTCATCGAGGTGATCAACCGGCTCAATCAGGTGCCGCGATATCCCAATGACGTAACCGAGCCACGTATTTTCGCAGGCCAGGACAGTTTCGGCGCAAATATCGCCTGGTTCGCGCTGACACGCGAACCCGGTAATTCGCGGCCGATGGCCAGCTATAACGACTTCGTCAGAGAGGTCGTACAGGCACGTATTGAACGCGTCCCGGGCATCTCGAATTCGAACGCATACGGGGGGCGTAATAATGAAGTGCGCATCACCTTCGACCCGTATGAGGCCGCAGCACTCGGCGTCGACATACCCACGCTCGCGCGGCTGACCGGCAACAATAACGATACGTCCGGCGGATATAGCGACGTTGGGCGTCGGCAGTACACGGTGCGTTACGCCGGCAAGTATGACCTGGCAGAGTTTGGTGACATGGTGCTCGACTGGCGCGGCGGCAACCCGGTACGACTTCGTGATATTGCAACGGTCGAGGTCACCATGCGCGACCGTGCCGGCTTCATGGTGCAAAACGGCAGCGACTCGATTGCCTTCAACGCGCAGGTGGAGCAGGGCGTCAATGTCCTCGAGGTCATGGAAAATCTTAAAGCCGCCATCGTGGAGTTGCAGCAAGGTCCGCTCGCGCGTGAGGGGCTCAAGGTCAAACAGGTTTACGACGAGTCGACCTACATTAAAGACTCCATCGCAATGCTGCGAACCAACCTGCTCCTCGGCATCTTGCTCTCCGTGAGCGTGCTTTGGTGGTTCATGCGCAAGCTCCGCGCGACCTCGATGGTGGCGCTGGCTATACCGGTGTCCCTGTTCACCGCTTTCATGGTCATGCAGATGACGGGGCGCACACTGAACATGATCTCACTGGCCGGGCTCGCGTTTGCGACCGGCATGGTCCTCGACGCCGCTATCGTCGTGCTCGAAAACATCGTCCGACTTCGCGAAAAAGGCATTGAGTCGGAGCAGGCTGCGATCACCGGGAGCCAGCAGGTTTGGGGCGCGTTGGTCGCATCGACTGCGACGACGGCGGTCATCTTCTTGCCCATTATCTTTTTGCAAGACGTATCCGGGCAGTTGTTTGCGGACCTGGCCCTGGTCATATCGGTGGCGGTTGTCGCGTCGCTCATTATCGCGGTTACGATCATCCCTACCGCGGCGGCGAGATGGCTGAAAGATGTCAGGTTGGAGGATCCGCATACGATTTGGTGGGACAAAACGACAGCAGCCATCATGCGTTGGACAGACGGCGTCTGGGTCCGCCGGGCATGGATCTGCGGACTATTTACCGCGGCGACACTGCTGACCTGGCTACTCCTGCCCCCTGCAAATTACCTGCCGGAAGGAAAACAGGGCTGGATATTTGCGTTCATTATTCCACCACCCGGTCAAAGCACCTCGGCCGCAAGAGAGGAATTTGTCGATATTGTTGTGGAACGGTTCGATCCATATCTTGAAGAGGATGCGGACCTGCAGATCGATGGCTACTTTCTCGGCGTCTTTGGCTCGTTTGGTTTTGCCGGCACAAGGATGGTCGATAGCGATGATGCCGATGCATTTGTCAACAAGCTGAATGCCGAGATCCTGAGCGGTTTTCCGGACACGATGGCGTTCGCCGATCAATATGGAATCTTTGACCGGCTGGGGGGTGGCCGCAGTATTGAGATGAACATTCAGAGCCGCGACATGGATGCCATGCTCGCGGCAGCAAGGCAGGGCATGAACCTCGTCGCCCAGCATCTGCCGGGCGCACAGGCACGTCCCATTCCCGGTGTCGATTTTTCGGAACCGGAATTGCGATTCATCCCGAACGAAAGACGTATCGCCGAGGCCGGCTGGACACGCCAGCAAATGTCAGTCGTCATGCAGGCCCTCGGTGACGGCGTATTCGTTGGTGACTATTTCGATGGCGATCGCCGCCTGGATATCGTCTTGCGAGCGCCCGAATGGACGAGTCCGGAACAACTGGCGTCGACACCGCTTGCCACACCGGCAGGGGGCATCCAACCCGTGGGCCAGTTGGTGCGCATGGAGCGCACGGCCGGTCCGAGTAAGGTGCGACGCGTGGACCGGCGCAGAGCGGTGACTCTGGCGATCACGCCGCCCGATGGCCGCTCGCTTGAGGAGTCGATCGATATTCTCCGGCAATACGTCGAGCCGGCACTACTCGCAATGCTTCCTGAGGACGGCGAGATCAGTTACTACGGCAGCGCCGATGATCTGAATATTGCACTCGGCAGCATGTCGCGCAGTTTTGCGCTGGCGATCGTGGTTCTCTATCTGCTGATGAGCGGCCTGTTCCGATCCTTCGTTGATAGCCTGCTCGTAATCTCGGCGCTGCCGCTCGCCACCATCGGCGGCATTGCATTATTACGCCTGATGAACCTGCCCATGGACCTGTTGACAATGATTGGCTTTATTACCCTGCTCGGCCTGGTCGTCAACAACGCGATCCTGCTCGTGCATCAGACGCGATCGGCTGAGAGGGAAGGTCTCGACCGCCGGGCCGCCGTTGAACAGGCGATTCGGCGCCGATTGCGGCCAATACTGATGAGCACACTGACCAGCCTGTTTGGCATGATGCCGTTGCTCTTGATCCCCGGTCCCGGCTCTGAAGTCTACCAGGGCCTTGCCGCTGTCATCGTTGGCGGCATGTGCGTAAGCACGATATTTACGTTAATACTCTTGCCAAGCCTGCTACGCCTGGGCGAAAGTGTTCCGCAAACGGCTCTGGCGCCAAGCGGTGCACCCGCGACGAACTGACGCATGATGACTACGAAAACTCGCATGATTTTGTTGGCGGCGACCTGCTGTGCTATGTCGATGACAGCGCTCGCGCAAGGCATGCCTCCGCCGGCAGTCGTCATTGATAAAGTTCAGCTACGGTTGCTTGCGCCGACCATCGATGTACCGGGGACCGTAGTCAGTCGCTTCGACGCAAGACTGGCATCCGAACTTGACGCAAAGCTGAAATGGATCGCCGAAGTAGGCACCGAGGTCGAGGAGGGCGACACGATCGCACGTCTTGAAGACATCACATTCAGACTGAATGAGATGGAGGCGCAGAGTCGGATGGCCCGAGAGCAGGCGCGAGTCACATTCTTGCGGTCAGAAAAATTGCGCCTGGAGCGGCTGGCCGAGAATAACCTGTCGGCAAAAAGCCAGCTCGATCAGACAAGTTCGAATCTTGCAATGGCGGAAAGCGATGAAGCCATCGCGAAGGCGCAACTCGGTCATGCTCAGGTCGCAATGCATGTCACCGAGATCAGGGCGCCATTTGACGGCGTCGTCACAGAACGACTGCGCAGTATCGGCGAGCGTCTCAGCGTCGCGGACGAGGTTATCCGACTGGTCGACCCTAATTCTCTCGAGATCATTGCCAGGGCTCCACTCAATACCGTCAATTTCATCGCCGAAAACGACGTGCTCGAATTGCACAACGACTTTCGTCAGGGTGACGCAACCGTACGGGCAATTGTGCCTTTCGGCGACCCGCAATCACATATGTTCGAGGTACGCCTCAATGCCGATCCTGAGGTCTGGACCGTCGGCGAGAGCGTGCGCCTGTCGATGCCGACAGCCGTTGAGTCGGCGGTGCTGGCGGTGCCCCGGGATGCACTGATTCTGCGGAGAGAAGGCGCATCGGTCTTTAAGGTTCTGAGCGATAACACGGTCGAACAGGTCTATGTGATCACAGGACTGGGCGCGGGCAGCCACATCGAGATTATCGGCGATCTGAGTCCGGGCGACCGGGTCGTGATTCGTGGTGCAGAGCGCCTGAGTACCGGAATGACGGTGAACATCAAGGGAGGGTCGGCGGCAGAACTCGGTAATGCCGCAAATCCATGATGTCGAATCAGCTCGGCAAATCCTTCCTTATCGGGGTCCGGATCTGGCTGAGCTGAATACGGTAGGGAACATCTCGCCCGCGAACTCGTCCCCGTCATTGAGTTCCGTCGGGAAGCTTGGAATTGCAACCTCTCCGCTGCGCTGGCAAAACCGCGCATCATCCCCCAGCCAGCGCGTCGAATAAGCGCGGCGCCGATGAATTGTCGACGCATTGCCGGGCGCACCGTGGACAATCATGGCCTGAAATAAGAGGCAATCTCCGGGTTCCAAGCCAAATCGTGCGATGTCGTAGGTTTCCCGATCAGCCTCGATGTCGGGCAG
>SMUX01184204.1_pt1 | contig 12562 bp, 10 predicted proteins | sample 2456431 | NCBI WGS metagenome assembly SMUX01 (sample SAMN11095930, study PRJNA526329) | marine sediment metagenome | biome: Marine sediment; feature: Surficial sediment; material: Deep marine sediment; isolation source: Hadal surficial sediment | place: Pacific Ocean | collected 2014-11 | depth... | reverse complement strand
GCCCGAGCTCGCCGTGAACAGCCCGTCGATGAGCACGACGTTGCGCGCGACCACCGCAATCGCGCGCGGGTCGCGGCGCAGATGGGCGAGCCACAGGTGCAGCGCCGTGCCCAGGCCGGTGCCGAACGGCACGGTCGCGCTCGCCACGTGCAGCCACTTGAGCCACAGGTAGGGATCGCTCATCGCTCGACCTCGAGCACCGCGAGCACCAAGGCCGCGGCCAGGATCGGCAGGTTCTTCAACAGGGGCCCGAGCGGGTCGGCCCAGAGCGCCGGCTCGGCCACGCCGAGAGCCAGGGTGTAGCCCAGGACGACCAGAATCTGGGTCGCCGCGACGAAACCCGGTCGAAAGCGCAGGAACAGGGCGATTCCAATCGAGACATCCAACAAACAGCTCGCCACGATCAACCATGGTGCCAGGTGACCTGGAACGCCGAGGGACTCGATATGGGGCGCAATCGCCTCGGGTGGCGCGACCAGGCCGATCAAACCCGAAAGCAACCAGAACCCCCCGAGCGTCCAGCGCAGCAGCGGCCGCACGAAATAGAGCCGCGCGTGCCAGCGGTCCTGCACCTGGCTCGGCCGCGCCGCTAGCGCCGAGGTCATGGAGCGGGGCTCGATGCCCAGGGCTTCGATGAACGCTCCCGCCGGTGCCGCGTTGCCGTATTCGAGTTGTCGCAGGGCGGTCGAGTTGATCGGCCCGCCGCCCAGCCAATCGCCGAGCCGCGCGACGGCGCCTATGATCGGCATCGGGATGGGCAGCATCGGCGCCGGCGCAAATCCCAGCCACGCCCGCAGCCGCAGCAATATCTCCTTCATGGTCAGGCGGTCCGGCCCCACCGGGTCGAGGGTCACCCGGTTGATGTCCGGGGTTTCGAGAAGCCGGACCACGGCGGCCGTGAGGTCGTCCATGTGGATCGGCTGGAACACCTGGTCCCCGCGTCCGATCAAGGGGACCGCGAAAGGCAGCGCCGCCAAGGCACGCAGGAGCGAGGTCCCGCCGTGGGAGCCTTCGCCATAGACCAGGGACGGCCGCAGGACGATCCAGTCGAGGTCCAAGCTCCTCAGATGTTCGTCGGCCTGCTTCTTGGTCCGGGCGTAAGCGGTATCGGCGCCATCCTCGGCACTGATCGCCGAGATCTGGATCACGCGACGGACGCCGCAAGCCGCGCAGGCATCGAACAATGCCTTGGGGCCCAGGTAGTGGATCGCTTCGATGGACTGACGCCGTGACCCCTGGAGGACCCCCGCGCAGTTGACCACCGCATCCACGTCCTGAAGACGCGGCGCCCAGACCTCGGCGGAGAGGTCCTGGTTCAGGTCCACGGCGACGGCGTTTGTGTCCGGGAACACCCGCCGAATCCCCTCCACGTCCCGCACTGCCACCACCACCTTGTGGCCCGAGGCGAGAGCTGCCGCCGTAACATGGCGGCCGATGAAGCCGTTTGCGCCGGTGACCAGCACACGCATGAAAAGGCCCGATTCCTTGGTAGCCGACCGGGGAACGGGGTCGCGACGCGCTTTTAACACCGCGCGGACCCGGTGTCCCCCCGCTCAGCCCCCGGCCGCGGCGGGAGCGGCGGCGTGCTCGGGGCGGTCCAGGTAGAATTCGATCAGCGCGCGGGCTTCGGGGCCGTCCCACTCGGCGGGGCCGGCGTAGGCGCCGAGGATGGCGCCGTCCGGGTCGATCAGGAAGCTGGCCGGCAGGCCGGTGACCCCGAAGGCCCGGAACAGCGCCCCCTCGGGGTCGTGGTAGAGCCCCAGGTGCGCGAGTCCCAGGCGTTTGGCGAAGCGCCGGATCGCCTTGACGCCGCCGCGGTCGATGGAGACCGCCGCCACGCTCAGGCCGCGGTCGCCGAGCGCCGCCTGCAGGCGGTCGAGCGACGGCATCTCGCGGATGCAGGGCGCGCACCAGGTGGCCCAGAAATTGAGCAGCACCACCCGGCCCTCGAAATCGGCCAGCCGGACTCGGTTTCCGGTCAGGTCCGTGAAGGCCTCCGGCGGTGCTGGCACGGGCGGGTCCAAAAGGGTAAAGTTCTCGCCGAACGCGCCCCTTAGCGGCGGCGCCGGGTCCGCGGCGGCGGCCATTCGCGGATCCGCGAAGGCCAGAACGAGGGCCAGGGCGAGGGCCAGGGCGAAGACCGGAGCGCGGCCCAGGGCGAAGACTGGGGCGATCGGCGCGGCCGCGAGGGCGTTTTTATTGACCATGGAATCGTCGTCTGTCCTAGCCATGAGCACGAGACCGAGCAAGACCCCAAAAGATTCGGGACCGGCCGCCGCTGGCGAAACCGGGGCCAACCGCATGTGGGGCGGCCGCTTCGCCGTCGGCCCGGCGGAGGCGATGGCGCGCATCAACCCCTCGATCGACTTCGACCAGCGGTTCTACGCCGAGGACATCGCCGCCTCCCAGGCGCACAGCGCCATGCTGGTGCGCCAGGGCATCATCTCGGAGCAGGATGGTGCGGCCATCGCCCAGGGTCTAGACACAATCGCGCGAGAAATCGAGAGCGGCGCCTTCCAGTTCCAGGCCGCGCTCGAGGACATCCACATGAACATCGAGGCGCGGCTCACGGAGTTGATCGGCGAGCCGGCCGGACGCCTGCACACGGCGCGCTCGCGCAACGACCAGGTCGCGACCGACTTCCGGCTCTGGATACGCCAGGCGATCGACGGCCTCGACGGACAACTGCGCGACCTGCAAGCGGCGCTGATCGACCAGGCCGAGGCCCATGCCGCAACCGTCATGCCGGGCTACACCCATCTGCAGGCCGCCCAGCCGGTCACCCTCGGCCACCACCTTCTGGCCTACGTCGAGATGCTCGGTCGCGACCGGGGCCGCTTCGCCGACACCCGCGCGCGGCTCAACGAATGTCCACTCGGCGCCGCCGCGCTGGCCGGCACCTCGTTTCCCATCGACCGGGCGGCGACCGCGGCCGCGCTCGGCTTCGACCGGCCGACGGCGAACTCCATCGACTCGGTTTCGGACCGGGACTTCGCGCTCGAGTTCCTGGCCGCCGGCGCGATCCTGGCGACCCACCTCTCGCGCCAGGCCGAGGAGATCGTGATCTGGTGCTCGGAGGGCTTCAAGTTCGTGGCGCTGTCCGACGCCTTCACCACCGGCAGCTCGATCATGCCCCAGAAGCGCAACCCGGACGCGGCCGAGCTGGTGCGCGGCAAGGCCGGCCGGGTGTTCGGCGCACTGACCACGCTGCTCACCGTGATGAAGGGCCTGCCGTTGACCTTCTGCAAAGACATGCAGGAAGACAAGGAGCCGGTCTTCGACGCCTACGATACGCTGTCGCTGTGTCTCGCGGCGACCACCGGCATGATCGCCGACATGCGCCCCGACCCCTCGGCGCTCGAAGCGGCGACCGCGGCCGGCTACCTGACCGCGACCGACCTGGCGGACTGGCTGGTGCGCGCGCTCGGCCTGCCGTTCCGCGAGGCCCACCACGCGACCGGTGCGATCGTGCGCCGCGCCGAGGACCGCGGCTGCGCGCTGGCGGAGCTGCCGCTCGCGGAGATGCAGGCGGTCGAGCCGCGCATCACCGAGGAGGTCCGGCAGGTGCTCTCGGTGGCGCGTTCGGTCGCCAGCCGCACCAGCCTGGGCGGCACCGCGCCCGATCTGGTGCGCGCGGCCGTGACCGCGGCGCGGGAGCGCTTCCTGTGAGCCCCGTCGGCCGCCCCGTCAACCGCCGGTTTCTGGGCGCCGCCCTTGCGCTCGCCCTCCTGGCCGGCCTGGGCGCCTGCGGCAAGCAAGGCCGGCCAAGCGCGCCCGAGGGCGAGGCAAGCCGCTACACCTATCCGCAGGTCTATCCGAAGCCGTCCTCCGTGGTGCCGCAGGACGAGGACGCGCCGAAGACCGGCGAGGCGCCGGCCCACGCCGGCGGGATCAGCACCTTCCCGTCGACCACGCGCAGCAAGACGACGTACGATTCGGGCCCGATCCAATGACGACAGACACGACCCACTTTTACTACCGCAACGGCCGGCTGCACGCCGAGGACGTCGCCCTGGACACGCTCGCCGATGCGGTCGGCACGCCGTTCTACTGCTATAGCAGCGGCGCTTTGGAGGCGGCCTACGGCGCCTTCGCGCGCGCCGTCTCCGACCTGCCGGCGCTGATCTGCTACGCGCTCAAGGCCAATCCCAATGTGGCGGTGGTGCGCAGCTTCGCGCGCCTGGGCGCCGGCGCCGACGTGGTCTCCGAGGGCGAGCTGCGCCGGGCGCTGGCGGCCGGCGTGGCGCCCGACAAGATCGTCTTCGCCGGGGTCGGCAAGACCGCCCGGGAGATGGCCTTCGGCCTGGAGACCGGGATCCTGCAGTTCAACGTCGAAAGCCTGCCCGAACTGGAACTCCTGTCCCGGGTCGCGCGGGACAAGGGGGTGGCGGCCCCGGTCGCCCTGCGCCTCAACCCGGACGTGGACGCGCGCACCCACGCCGGCATCGCCACCGGCAAGGCGGAGAACAAGTTCGGCATCGATCTGGGTCGGATACGCGCAGTCCTGGCCCGGGCGGCGGAGCTGCCCGGTATCTCGATCGAGGGCCTGGCGGTGCACATCGGCTCGCAGTTGATCGAGGTCGAACCCTACCGCGCCGCCTTCGAGCAGGTGGCCGGGCTCTACCGCGAGTTCAAGCAGGCCGGGCTGGGGTTGCGGCGGCTCGATCTCGGCGGCGGGCTGGGCATCCGCTACCGCGACGAGACGCCGCTCGATCTGGACGCCTACGCCGCGGCGGTGCGCAAGGCGGTCGCCGGCCTCGACGCCCAGCTGGTGTTCGAGCCCGGCCGCTTCCTGGTCGGCAACGCCGGGGTGATGGTGACCCGGGTGCTCTACGTCAAACCCGGGGCCGAGCGCAGCTTCCTGGTGGTGGACGCCGCCATGAACGATCTGATGCGCCCCAGCCTCTACGACGCCTGGCACGAGATCGTGCCGGTGGCCGCGCCAGCGCCCGGCGCCGGGACCGCGCCGGTGGATGTGGTCGGGCCGATCTGCGAGACCACCGATACCTTCGCCCGTCAGCGCCCGATGCCGCCAACCGCCGCCGGCGAGCTCTTGGCGTTCCGTTCCTCGGGCGCCTATGCCGCGGCCATGGGCTCGACCTACAACTGCCGCTTGCCGGCGCCCGAGGTCATGGTCCGCGGCGGCGACTACGCGGTGGTGCGGGTGCGCCCCGACCACGCCGAATCGATCGCCCAGGACCGCATGCCGGACTGGCTCGGCGGCGCGGACGCCGCGCGGTCCCGGGACTCGGACGCCAAGCTGTCCCGGGGCGCGGCATGACCGACCCGACGCCATCCCGGCCGCCGGGACCCGGGCGCATCGCGGGCCTGCTCGCGCTCGCCCGCGGCGCGCTGTTCTGGGAGCGGCTGTGGCCCGCGCTCTGGCCACTCACCGGCGTAATCGGCCTGTTCCTGGCGCTCGCCCTGGTCGACGTCTTGCCGCGGCTGCCCGGCTGGCTGCACATCGTCCTGCTGCTCGGCCTGGCCGTCGCGGCGGGTTGGAGCGCGGTCCGGGGCCTGGCGCGCCTGCGCCTGCCGAGCCGGGCGGAGGCGCGGCGGCGCCTGGAGCTGGACAGCGGCCTGGCGCACCGGCCGCTCTCGACGCGCGGCGATCCGATCGTGGCCGGCGTCGACGACCGGGACTCGGTGGCACTCTGGGAGGTTCACCAGCGCCGGCTGAGCGCACAATTGCGCGCGCTGCGGCCGCGCCTGCCGCGTGCCGGACTGGCGGCGGTCGATCCCTTCGCCCTGCGCGCCGCGCTGATCCTGCTGCTCGCGATCGGCCTGGCGGCCGGCGGCCCGGACTGGCCGCAGCGCCTGAAGCGCGCGGTCATGCCGGAGATCGGGGTCTTGGCCGCGGCTGCCCCGGCCCGATTCGATATCTGGATCAATCCACCCGCCTATACGGCGCTGCCCCCGCTGTTCCTGGGCCCCGCCACCGAAGGCGCGGAACCGCTCCAGGTGCCGCTCGGCAGCGAGGTCCTGGCCCAGTTGCAGGGCGGCCGCGGCGTGCCGGCCCTGGTCCTGGACGCGCAACGCACCGCCTTCGAGCCGGTGACCGCGGCGGTCTTCCGCGCGCACCTGGAAATTCGCGCCGGCGCGCGCCTGTCGATCGAACAGGGCGACGACGAGCTGGCCGCCTGGGACCTCGAGGTGCTGCCCGACCTGGCGCCGACCGTGGTGTTCCTCGCGGCGCCAGGGCGTACCGAGCGGGCGGCGCTGCGCCTCGAATACTTGGCCGAGGACGACTATGGCCTGAACGCGGTCTGGGCGTCGATCCAACGCATCGACGACCCCAGCGTGCCGGCCATGGAATTGGAGCTGGCGTTGCCTGGCATCGCCCTGCGCAGCGCGGAGGGCATGTCCTTCCACGACCTGACGCCCCACCCCTGGGCCGGACTGGCGGTCGAGATTCGCTTGCTGGCGCGCGACGCGCTCGGCCAGGAGGGCCGGAGCGACCCGGTGCGCACCGTGATTCCGGAGCGCATCTTCAACCATCCGGTGGCGCGCGCGCTGGTCGAGCTGCGCAAGCAGTTGACCCTCCAGCCCGATAGACGCCTGCCGGTGATCCGCGCGCTCGGCGACATCTTCGGCCGTCCCAACCATTACTTCCACGACATCGTCGTGGCGCTCGCGATCCGTTCGGCGGAGCGCCGGCTGCTGCACGACCCCTCGGCCGAGGGCCTGGCCGGGGCGCAGCAGTTGATGTGGGACACCGCACTGCACCTAGAGGAGGGCGAGCTGGCGATCGCCGAGCGCGACCTGCGCGAGATCCAGAAGGCGCTGATGGACGCGCTCGCGCGCGGTGCCGAGGACGCCGAGATCGACCGCCTGATCGATGAGTTGCAGCAGGCGCTCGATCGGTTCCTCGAGGCGCTCGCCGAACAGCTGCGCCAGCAGCTTGCCGAGGGTGCCGAGATGGGCGAGCTGCCGCCCGACGCCGAGATCCTGCAGAGCGACGATCTGCAGCGCCTGATCGAACGGGCGCGCGAGTTGGCGCGGAGCGGCGCCCGCGACGCCGCGCGCGACCTGCTCTCGCAGCTTCAGAGCATGCTGGAGAACCTGCGCGCCAATCCCTTCGCCCAGACCATGGACGAGAAATCCCGCGACGCCTTCGACATGATGCGGGACATGGATGCCATAATGCGGCGCCAGCAGGAACTGCTCGACCGCAGCTTCGAGCGCGCCCAGCGCGGCGGTCGGCAGTCCGAGCAGCGCGAGGGCCTGACCCGGCGCGAGAACCTGGCGGACTCGCGCGGCCAGGAGGCGCTGCGCCGCGAGCTCGGCGAGATGATGCGCCGCCTGGGCGAGGCCCTGGACGATATCCCCCGGCCGCTCGGCCGCGCCGAGCAGTCGATGCGCGACGCCCGCGATGCGCTGACGGCGAACCGCTCCAACGACGCGGTCGGCCCCCAGACCCGCGCCATCGATCAGCTTATGCAGGGCATGCAGGCCATGGCGGAGAGCTTCATGGAGCAGATGGGCAACGCCGCCCGGCGCGGCATGGGCCAGGTCGGCAGCCAGCCGGGCCGGGGCCGCGACCCCTTCGGGCGCCAGACCGGCGACAGCGGGCTGGAGGCCTTGGAGGGGGTCGAGATCCCGGACCTCTCGGAGGTCCGGCGCAGCCGCCGCATTCTCGACGAGCTACGGCGCCGCCGCGGCGAGCGCCAGCGCCCGCCGCTCGAGCTCGACTACATCGACCGCCTGCTGCGCCGGTTCTGATCGCTTCTGCATGGAGATCGGGGAAGCGCCGGCGCGCCTCAGGAATTCGCGCGGCGTCAGGGGGCCGTGCTGGCCGGTTCGGGCAGCCGCGTGGTCGGGCCGGCGGCTAGGACCTCCTCGGCCGCCTTGCAGATCTGCTCCAGATTGAACGGCTTGGTGATCACCCGGCAGATCAATTCTTCCAGATTGTGCGCTCGCTGACGCTCGGCGGAATAGCCGGTCATCATCAGGATCGGCAGGTTGGGACGGTCGCGCGCGACCTTGAGGGCGAGTGCGATACCATCCAGCCCGGGCATGACGATGTCGGTGATCAGGAGGTCGAACCCGGCCTCGTCCCCGGCCCCGGCCTCGTCCCCGGCCTCGTGTAGCGCCTCGAGCGCCTGCAGCCCGTCGTCCACGGCCGTGACCGCGTGTCCCCGATGCGCGAGCGCGCGGGACACGAAACTCTGCACCGCCTTGTCGTCTTCGGCCAATAGGATCCGCGCCATGCCATTCCCCAAGACTACCGCTGGCCGTGTTGTTCGCCCGGCCGTTCCGGGCGCGCCTGCGGTTTGCGTTCATTCTGGGGTAACACTGGTTAAGTAGTCGTTAATGGGGCTTGATTCAGGGTCCGCTGTCGCAACGCCTGGCATGGGCGTTGCCAGGGCTCGGAGGCGCGCCTATAAATCGGCGCCATGACGCGCCGGCCGATCCTCGATATGACCCTGCACGGCGAGCCTGCGGAAACTCCAGAGAAAGGCGAGCGCATCGCCAAGGTGATCGCGCGGGCCGGGATCTGTTCGCGGCGCGAGGCCGAACGCCTGATCGCCGAGGGCCGGGTCGCGGTCGACGGCCAGCGCCTCGACAGCCCGGCCGTGAACGTGACCGCTACCCAGCGCATCACCATCGACGGCGAGGCCCTGCCCGCGCCCGCGCCGCCGCGCCTGTGGCGCTACCACAAGCCCGCCGGGCTGATCACCAGCGCCCGCGATCCGCAAGGCCGGCCCACGGTGTTCGCTTCCCTGCCCCCGGAGCTGGGACGGCTGCTCAGCGTCGGCCGCCTCGATCTGAACTCGGAAGGCTTGCTGCTGGTGACCAACGACGGGGCGCTCAAGCGCCGGCTCGAGCTGCCGGCCAGCGGCTGGATCCGGCGCTACCGGGTGCGGGTGCACGGCCGGCCCGAGCCCCAGAAGCTGGCGGGCCTGGCCCAGGGGGTGCGCGTGGCCGGCGTCGACTACGGCCCGATCCGCGCCGAGTTGGAACGCCAGACGGCGAGCAACGCCTGGCTCAAGATGGCGCTGACCGAGGGCAAGAACCGGGAGGTGCGCAAGGTCCTCGAGCACCTGGGCCTCGCCGTCAATCGCCTGATCCGGGTCGCCTACGGGCCGTTCCAACTGGGCCGGCTGGCGCGCGGCGCCCTCGAGGAGGTGCCGGCCAAGGTGCTGGCCGAACAGCTCGGCCTGAGCGGCGGCGGGCGCAAGATCGGCACCGCCAAGGCCAAGCCGAAGCCGCGCCGGCCTGGTGGCAAAAGGCCCGGCGGCAAGAAACCGGGCGCGGGCAAGGCGCAACGCGCCCGGGATGGAGCGGGCAGGACGGGAGCCAAGAATGCGCATCGTCGGCGGCCGTCTTAGGGGGCGGCGGCTCGAGGCGCCGGGCGGCGTGGCCTTGCGCCCGACCGCCGACCGCACCCGCGAGGCGCTGTTCAACATCCTGTGCCAGGGCAAACTGGACTGGCGCCCCAACAGGCCGGCAGGTGGCGACGCGCCGGGCGGCAATCCGCTGGCCGGCGCGCGGGCGCTCGACGCCTTCGCCGGCACCGGCGCGCTCGGCCTCGAGGCGCTGTCGCGCGGGGCCGGCTTCGTCACCTTCATGGAGAACCTGGCGGCCGCGCTCGACGCTTGCCGGCGCAACATCGACGCACTCGACCAGGCCGCGCGCGCCGAGCTGCTGCGCGGCGATGTGCTGCGCCCGCCGAAGGCCGTGACCCCCTGCGAGCTGGTGCTGATGGACCCGCCCTACAACCAGGACCTGGCGCCGCCCGCGCTCGCCGCGCTGCAACGCGCCGGCTGGCTGGCGCCCGGCGCGCTCGCCACGGTCGAGCTGATGGCCCAGGAACCCTTCACCCCGCCGGCGGGCTTCGAGACCCTCGAGGAGCGCAAATACGGCAAGGCAAGACTGGTGTTCCTGCGCGCGCCGGGGTGAGGCGCGGCTGCGCGGGCCCCGCCTACTCGATCAAGTGGTGCTTGCCGATTGGGGTGACGGCGCTGGCTTGGGGGCCTTCGGCGCTTTCGCCCTCGGCGACGGCGACCCGGACCTCGTGACCGACCTCGATCTGGTCGAAGCCATCGTTGACCACGCTGTTCCGGTGGAAGTAGATCTCGCGCCCGTCCGACATCTCGACGAAGCCGTAGCCCTCGTAGGGGAACAGGCGCGCGACCTTGCCGTGGGGCGGCACCTGGTGGCTCTTGACGTCGCCGCGGATCTTGCGGGCGTGGTCCTCGAGCCGCCGGGCGGCGGCGTTGAAGGCGTCGCGGACCGCCACGTAGACGTCCTCGTGGGCGTGGTTCTTGGGCCCGGAGTGGTTGACCACGATCTCCTTGCCGGGCACGCCGATGTCGATGCGCACGTGGTAGAGCTTGCCCTTGTGATGGCGCCGGTGCGGCGATTCGACGACCACGCGGCAAGAAACGATGCGGTCGAAATATTTCTCCAGTTTTTCGGTTTTTTCCCGGACATTGGCCTCGACGGCCTCGGAAGGATCCATGTTGCGGAAGGTGACCTGCACTGGGATCTGCATGTTCGAACCTCGCTCGCGCGCAGCGAATTCTGCTATCAAGCATCCCCCGCGCCCGGGGGTCAACTCTTTGACCTGCATCAAGGATCGGCCCGGATTTCCATCCGTAGGCCAAGCGCCGGTTCCGACTGTACCACCAACGCCCTAGAGCAGATCGGGGTTTATTCGAACCGCCGACGGCGATTCGAATAAACCCGCGTGAATCTGCTCTACACGATTGATGTAGACCGGATTCACAGGATTGATCGAACCCACTGTGTGGGTTCCATCAATCCGGATCCAGTCTAGCGCCGGCCGAACAGCTTCTCGATGTCAGCCAGCTTGAGCTCCACGTAGGTCGGCCGGCCGTGGTTGCACTGGCCCGAATGGGGCGTCGCTTCCATCTCCCGCAGCAGCTCGTTCATCTCCTCGAAATTGAGCTGGCGGCCGGCGCGCACCGAACCGTGACAGGCCATGGTGCTGCAGACCGCCTCCAGGCGCTCGCGCAGGGCCAGCGCCTCGCCCAACTCCGCCAGCTCGTCGGCCAGGTCGCGCAGCAGGCCCTGAATGTCGACCTCGCCGAGCAGCGCCGGGACCTCGCGCGCGACCACCGCACCGGGGCCGAAAGGCTCGATCGCCAGGCCGAGTTCCGCCAGCTCCTCGGCGCGCGCCACCAGGCGCTCGGCGGCCGGCTCGTCCAGCTCCACGACCTCGGGAATCAGCAGGATCTGGCGCGCCACGCCGCCCTTGGCGAGCTGGCGCTTCATGCGCTCGTAGACCAGGCGCTCGTGGGCGGCGTGCTGGTCGACGATGACGATGCCGTCTTCGGTCTGAGCCACCACGTAGGTGCCGTGGAGCTGGGCCCGGGCGGCGCCGAGCGGGTAGCCATGATGGTCGGCCGGCGCCGCCTCCGAACCCGCCGCCCCGAAAACTGCCGCCGGGGCCCCGGCCGGCCGGGCCGCGGGCGCGGCGTCGAGCCCGGGCAGCGGCGCGTGATAGCTCGCCGCGGCTTCCGCCATGCCGCGCGGCAGTGTCCCACCACCGCCCCCGGGCCGCCCACCTTGCGGCCAGGCGGAGCCGCCGGGCGGCGCTGTGTGGGGACGTAGGGCGCCGAGCGCCGCCTCGCCGACCGTGGTCGAGGCCCGGTGCCCGGCCTCGGCCAGCGTATGGCGGCAGGCGCCGACGATCAGGCCGCGCACCAGCCCCGGCTCGCGGAACCGCACCTCGGCCTTGGCCGGATGCACGTTGATGTCGACCATCTCCGGCGGCAGTTCCAGGAACAACGCCAGCATGGGATGGCGGTCGCGCGCGAGGAAATCCTGGTAGGCGCCGCGCACCGCGCCGTGCAGCAGCTTGTCGCGTACCGGCCGGCCGTTGACGAAGAGGTACTGGTGCCGCGCGTTGCCGCGGTTGAGCGTCGGCAGGCCGATGTAGCCGGTCAGCCGGATGCCCTCGCGCTCGGCATCCACGCAAAGCGCGTTCTCGGCGAACGCGCGCGACATGACCGCACCCAGGCGCTTCAAGCGGGCGTCGAACAACGCGCCCTCGGCGGGCGCCAGGCGCAGCAGGCTGCGGCTGTCCTCGACCAGGGTGAAGCCGACCTCCGGATGGGCCATGGCCAAGCGCTGCAACGCGTCGCGCGCGTGGTTGGCCTCGGTGCGCGCGGTCTTGAGGAACTTGAGCCGCGCCGGGGTGGCGTAGAACAGGTCGCGCACCTCGACCCGGGTGCCGGGCGGATGGGCCGCCGGTTTCACCGCCCCGCGCTTGCCGCCCTCGACCGCCAAGCTCCAGGCCTGTGCGCTGGCGCCGGGATCCGTGCCGTCCGCCCCCTTGGCGGCCGCGCCATTGACGCGGCTGGTCACGGTCAGGCGCGAGACCGCACCGATCGAGGGCAGCGCCTCGCCGCGGAAGCCGAGCGAGGTGATGTGCACCAGGTCGTCGCCGGGCAGCTTGGAGGTGGCATGGCGCTCGATCGCCAGCTCGATCTCCGCGGCGGTCATACCGCGGCCGTCGTCGGTCACCGAAATGAACGAGCGCCCGCCCTCGCGCAGGTCGACGTCGATACGGCGTGCGCCGGCGTCGATGGCG
>SMUX01114538.1_pt1 | contig 12564 bp, 8 predicted proteins | sample 2456431 | NCBI WGS metagenome assembly SMUX01 (sample SAMN11095930, study PRJNA526329) | marine sediment metagenome | biome: Marine sediment; feature: Surficial sediment; material: Deep marine sediment; isolation source: Hadal surficial sediment | place: Pacific Ocean | collected 2014-11 | depth 0-1... | reverse complement strand
TCTTGGTGCCGCTCGATGATGGCCCACAGCCCACAGCGCCGTCCTGCTGCCCAGTTGCCGGCGCTTGACCCGTGAGAGAATTGACGCACATGACGCAGGCGCCTGCCCCGAGGGCAACGACAGCCGGTCACGTCGAGCGGTGTCTTGCTGAGCTGCAGGCGGCGCTGGCCGGCGTGCGGCGACGCTGGCTGGCGGCCCGGCTGATGCGGGCGCTCGCGCGTCTCGTGGTCGGCCTGTGCCTCGGTCTGCTGGTCGTGCTGATCGTCGATGTGGTCCTCGTCCCGCCCGACATCCCGATGCTGGTGCTGGCCGGCGGCGCGCTCGTCGCGACGGCGGTCTTCGCCGTCCGGGTGTTGTGGCCGCTCCGCGAGCGCCCGACCGACCGGCGCGTCGCCCGGTTCGTGGAAGAGCGGTGCCCCGAGCTGGAGGACCGCGTGGCGAGCGCGACCGAGATCGGAGAGACCGGGACGCTGTCGGTCTTCCAGGATCTCGTCATCGCCGATGCGGCGGAGACGCTGCGGCGGGTCGATCTCGGGCGCGTGGTCACGCCGGCGCGTCTGCGCGGTGCGGCCCTACGCGGGGTCCTGGCGATGGCTGTGCTGGCCGGCATTCTCACCCTGGGCGTCGGTCCGTTCAGCCGGGTCGCGCGCACCGCCTGGCTGTATGCGTTTGGCTTCAACGTGACGCTCGACGTCGAGCCGGGCGACGTCCGGGTGATGGCCGGGCAGCCGCTTCGAGTCTGGGCGTGGTTGTCTGGAACCCGGGGCGCTCCCGTGAGAACGCCACCCACACTGACGGTGCTCGACGGTCCGACACCGCGCATGGTGGAGATGCGTGCGACCGCGGACGGCTACGTGGCCGAGTTCCCGTCGGTGACCGACAGCTTTCTCTACCGCGTCAACGCCTTCACGCTGACGTCGCGCGACTATCGGGTCGAGGCGCTGGTCGCCCCACGTGTGCGCCGAATCGACGTGGAGTATGCCTACCCCGCCTTCACCGGGCTCGCACCGCGCGTCGAGGAGGATGGCGGCGACATCTACGCACCGGCCGGCACCGAGGTGCGGCTGCTGGTGCATACCGACAAGGCGATCGTCGCGGGGACGCTCGTGCTGAGCGACGGCCGACGCGTGGCGCTCGACGGGGCGGGCGCCGGTCCGCTCACGGCGACGTTCTCGGTCGAGACTGACGGCAGCTACACGATCGCCGTCACCGACGTCGACGGGCTCAGCAACGCGAAGGATACCGAGTATGTCATCCGCGCGACGGTCGACCGGGCCCCCGACGTATACGTGCTGCGCCCCGGGGGCGACCGCGAGATCACGCCGCTCGAGGAAGTGACGATCGAGGTGCGTGCGGACGACGATTATGGGGTGGGAGCGCTGGAGCTGGTCTACACCGTGGTCGGGCAGCCCGAGCAGTCGATACGGGTCCAGACGGCGGGCGCGCAGACGGTGACCGGCAGCCATACGTTGTACGCCGAGGATCTCGGTGTGGCGCCCGGGGATTTCATCACCTACTACGCGCGGGCGCGTGACGTGGGGTACGCCGGGCAGTCGACCGAGGCGCGGTCGGACATCTTCTTCCTGGAGATCCGATCCTTCGATCACGAGTTCGAGGAGGCGCAGAGCCGGTCGGGTATCGGGCGCGACGCCGAGGACATCGGCAAGCTTGCGGCGGTGCAGAAGGAGATCATCGTCGCGACCTGGCGGCTCGACCCGGCGCCGCGATCGGCTGAGGTCGCCGACGACATCCGGGCCGTCGGGGAGGCACAGCGCGAGCTGCGCGACGCTGCGGCGATCGCCGCCGAGCGGGTCCTGGGGCGCGGGCAAGAGGTCTCGGCCGGCGTCACGGAGGTAGCGCCCGAAAACGCGGCGATGGCGCGTGCGGTCGAGGCGATGACCGAGGCGCAGACGGCGCTCGCGGCGCTGAGCACTGAGAGGTCGCTCCCGCACGAGCTGGAGGCGCTCACCCAGCTGCTCAAGGCGCAGGGGGCGATGCGCGGCCGGCAGGTGGCGATGCAGCAGGGGCAAGGCTCCCAGACGCCGGGTACCCAGGCACAGGAGGACCTGTCGGCGCTGTTCGATCGTGAGCTGCGGCGCGAGCAGGAGACCAACTACGAAACCAGGACCAGCCCGGACCAGCAAGCCCAGGACGACGAGAGCGAGGCGCTCCGCCGCCTGCGGGAGCTGGCCGCGCGGCAGGCGGAGATCAACCGCGAGCTCGCCGAGCGTGAGACGGCTGAGCCGGACGACGCGCTGCGGCGGACCCTGGAACGGTTGACGCGGGAACAGCAGGAGCTGCGGGAGCAGCTCGAGGCGCTGGCCGCCCAGATCGCTCGAGCGCGACAGGCGTCGGGACAGTCCCAGGGACAGCCGTCGGGCGCCTCCAGTACCGCCGACCTGCGGCGGATCGCCGACGAGATGCGCCGGACGATGAGCGAGTTGCGCCGGCAGGACACCCGGCACGCGCGGGCGAGTGGCGTCCGGGTGCTCGAGGAGATGCGCCGGCTCGAGCAGCGGTTGCGCGGCACGTCGGACGAGAGGTGGTCGGTGGCGCGTGCCGAGCTCCAGCTCGAGGCGCAGCAGCTGGCTGACGCCCAGCGTCGGGTCGCTGACGAAGCGGGACAGGTGGAGGCGGACAATCGCAGCCGGGAGTCGCGGTTCCGTCTCGCGGACGAGAAGGACGATCTGGCCGACCGTGTCGACACGCTGCACCGCGCGCTGGAGGACCTGACGGCCGACCGCAGCACGGCCGACCCGGTCGACGTCCCGGTGCGCGCGGCGCGTGACGAGCTCGAGCGTGAGGCGGTCGGGCCGCGGATGCGAGCGGGTGCCGATCGTCTGCGTCGGTCGGTCGCGGGGAGCCCGCCAGCCGTGCCCGAGCTCGATGTGGGTGGGCCGGCGGACGAGGACACGGCGTTGGCCGACGTGCTGGCGCGCGTCGCGGCGCAGCTGCGGCGCGCGACCGGGCAGGACGAAGCGGCGCGGCGGTTGATGGCGCAGATGGAGGCGGCGCGGGAGCTGCGGCAGAGCCTGGAGCAGCTCCAGACGGAGCTCGACGCCCAGCAACGGCAGCAGACGCGGCAGGCCGCCGCGCACTCGGCGCCACCCGACGCCGACCGGTCATCAGCTCAGGACGCCAGGCCAGGGGGGGCGGTGGTCGAGACCGGGGCCGACCCTCAGGAGCGTGAGGCCGGCCGGCCGATCTCGGAGCGTCGGGGTGGCAGCAGCGCCGGAGTCGGCACGCTGGCTGAGCTGCGTCGCGAGTACCTCATGCGTCTCGAGTCCAGCCGGGACCTGCTGGATGCGCTGCGACGGCAGAGCTCAGCGCTCGACCGGGACCTCGACCGGTGGGCGCGGCAGTGGCAGAGTGTGTCGGCGCCCGGCACTGAGGTGTTCAAACAGGATCTCGCGCACTGGGACTCGCTGCGGCGCAATCTCGAGAACGCGCTGCACCAGTTCGAGGCCGAGCGGTCGCGGGCACTAGCGGCGGGTGAGATTCGCGACCGGCTCAGCGCCGGGTCGGAGGAGCCGTTGCCGGCACGGTATCGCCGGCTCGTCGACCAGTACTATCGGGCGCTCGCCACAGCGCCGGAGTCCCCGTAGGCGGTCCCCCCCGTCGTCACCGTCATGCGCTTCGCGTCCCCGTTTCCGTGGTGGCTCGTGGTCGGGCTGGTGGCCGCCGCCGCCGTCGCCGCCTATCGCGCCTACGCACGTCCGATCATCCCGCTCTCGGTCCCTCGCCGTGGCGTGCTGATGGGGCTGCGCTTCGCCGCGTTCCTCGTGCTGCTACTGCTGCTCGCCCAGCCGGTGCGGCTGGAGCGTGCGGCGGCGACCGACACGGTCGTTCCGGTGTTGCTGGACCGGTCTCGGAGCATGGCGATCGCCGATGTGGCCGGCGGATCACGGATGGACGCCGCTGTCGCGCTGATTCGCGACCGGATCATCCCGGCGATCGGCGACGAGTTTCAGATCGAGGTATGGGGCTTTGGCGAGACGCTCGCCCTCGTGGACCTGGCGAGCGTGCGTGCCGAGGCCAGACGGAGCGATCTGAGGGCGGCGCTCGACGCGGTCCAGACCCACTATACCGACCGGTCCGTCGCCGGCATCGTGGTGGTGTCCGATGGCGGGGACACCGGCGGCGCCGCACCGCCGTGGACCGGGTTGCCGGTGTTCACCGTCGGCGTCGGCGCGCCAGCTGTGTCGCGCGATCGTGAGGTGCTCGACCTGACCGCCGGGCAGGCGGTCGTCGCCGAGTCGGTCGTCGACCTCAGTATCTCGGTGGTAGGGCACGGGTTCGGTCTCGAGCCGTTCGAGGTCCGCGTGCTCGAGGACGGGCGACTGTTGCGCGTGCTCCAAGTGACGCCCCCGGCCGACGGCGCGGTGGTGCGCGACGTGGTGCCCGTGTCACCGAAGTCGGAGACCGCGACACTCTACACGGTGGAGATTCCCCTTGACCCGACGGAGCTGGTGTCGGAGAACAACGCGCGGAGCGTGCTGGTCCAGCCCGCGGGTCGTCCGCGGCGTGTGCTGCTGGTCGAAGGGGCGCCCGGCTACGAACACAGCTTTTTGAAACGCGCGTTGCACGACGACCCCGGGATCGTGGTGGACGCGGTGGTCCAGAAGGGGCACAACGAGCGCGGCGAGCCCACGTTCTACATTCAAGGCGCCGCCGAACGGACGCGCGCGCTTGCGAGCGGGTATCCCACGACGCGCGAGGCGCTCTTCGCGTATGACGCCGTCATTCTGGCCAACGTCGAGGTGGGGCTGCTCCGCCCGGCGCAGATCGAGATGACCGTGGCGTTCGTCGCCGAGCGCGGGGGCGGTCTGCTGGTCATGGGTGCGCGATCCTTCGAGAGCCGTGGACTGCGTGGGACGCCGCTCGAGACGTTGCTGCCCCTGATGCTGCGGGACCGCGGGGGCGCCGGCGGTGTCGGGCTCCCGGATAGGGCCGGCACGTCGCACCGGATCGCGCTGACCGCCGACGGCGAGACCCACCCGATCATGCGTCTGGGCGGCAGCGTCGCGGAGACACGGAGTCGATGGGACGTGGCGCCGGCGCTGGGGAACATCATTCCGCTGGGTCCGCCGCGCCCGGGCGCGACGGTGCTGGCGACCACGACGGGCGAGGCGGCCGCTGCGCGACCCCTCATCGCGATTCAACGTTTCGGACGCGGGCGTACCATGCTGTTCGCCGGGGAGGCGTCGTGGCGCTGGAAGATGCTGCTGCCGTCAACCGATCAGACCTTTGACATGTTCTGGAAGCAGACGGCCCGCTGGCTCGGCGCGGAGGCGCCGGAGCCGGTGATGCTGCGGGTCGAGGGCGGTCGTGCCGAGGGCGACACGTTGCACATCGACGTCGTCGTGGCCGATGCGGTGTTCGCGCCGGTGATCGACGCCGACGTCCGGGTACGCGTGACGGATCCTCACGGCGATACGCGAGACGTGTCGGCGACGTTGGTGGCGGGCGGGACCGGCCGGTATGTCGCCGAGGTGGAACCGACCCGGCGAGGGGTGTATCGGGTGACGGCGGTCGCGGACCGCGGCGCGGGCGAGCTCGGTCGGGCCGTGAGGGCGGTGCTGGTCGGTGGGGCGGACCTGGAACTGGCCGATCCGCGGCGTCAGGATGCGGTGCTGCGACGGGTCGCGGAGGCTTCGGGTGGACGGTGGCTGGATGCGGCACGGATCGATGAGCTGGTGGGCGCCCTGCGTGCCAAGGCCGCCCTAGGGCCCCCGACGGTGCACGTTCTGTGGGACACCCTCTGGGGCTTTCTCGTCGTGGTTGGTGTGTTGTGTGGTGAATGGGGGTTGAGACGTCAGTGGGGGCTCCGGTGACGGGCGGTGGCCCGTCTGTGGTGTGGTCGGCTCGCTGCGTCCGGGTGTGCGTCGGCGTCCTGGCGGTACTGATGACGGGTCTTGGCGCCGGCCCGGTGCTAGCGCAGGACCAGTACACGCTGCTGGTCAGCGGCGCGTCCGGGGGGGCGCGGTTCAAGGAGAACCACGACCGTTGGCGTGCCACGCTGGTCACCGCCCTGCGCAATCATCCGGCGTTCGACGACGACCACCTGATCGTGCTCGCCGAGACGCCGAGCCCCGGCATCGGACGTGCTTCCCGCGAGGGGGTCCGTCAGGCTGTCGCACAGCTGGCCGGGCGCATGGGCGAGGACGCCGTCCTGTACGTCGTGCTCATCGGTCACGGTTCGTTCGACGGCATCGACGCGAAGTTCAACCTCGTCGGCCCAGATCTCGAGGCGGCGGCGTGGGACGCGCTGCTGAGCCAGGTGCCGGGCCGGCTGGTGTTCGTGAACACGACGAGCGCGAGCTTCCCGTTCCTGGCACGGCTGGCGGGGCGGGGCCGGACGATCCTGACGGCCACCGAGTCGGCCGTGCAGCGTTACGACACCGTGTTTCCGGAGTTCTTCGTGGAGGCGTTCGTCGCGCTGGCCGCCGACCGTGACAAGGACGGACGTGTCTCGATCCTCGAGGCGTTCGAGTTCGCGAGCGTCGGTGTCCGGCAGTGGTATCAGCAGCGGGGCCGGCTGGCCACCGAGCGGGCACTGATCGACGACAACGGCGATGGTCGCGGCACCGAAGCGGGGCAGCCCGGTCCGGATGGGTCGACCGCCGCGCGTCTGTATCTCGGCGCCGGGCTGGAGGAGGCCGAGGTCGTCACCGACCCCAGGCTGGTTCCGCTGGTGGCCAGACGGCAGGAGCTCCGGCAGGTGGTCGACGTGCTGAAGGCCGCGAAGGCGGACATGCGCGCGGAGGCCTATCTCCGCGATCTGGAGCGGGTGTTGATCGAGCTGGCCCGCGTGTCTCGGCAGATTCGCCTCCGCGCGTCCAGGTGACGTGTCGAGCGCCCACAGCCCAAAGCCAGCAGCCAAGAGCAGCCGGGTCGTTCCAGGCTGCGCCGTGTCATGCGATGCGCCAACTGCCAGACCGAGATCGCCGACAACGCCCTGATCTGCTTCCGGTGTGGCGCGGCCACCACCGAGCGCCGGCGCGAGCCGGCCACGGTCCAGCGTCGACCGGTGTGGCTGTGGGTGGCTGTGCTCGGATTGGTCGCGCTCGCCCTGGTCGTCGATCAGCAGCTCGAGACACCGGTGGCGCGCGTCGTCGCGGCACTTCTATCTGGCGTCACGGTGGTCGCTCTCTTGTGGCGACGCCGAGGACGGTAGTGCGATCGCTGTACTAGCAACGCTGGGCTGCGGTTGAGTATGATCCCCGCGTCGGTTCCACACGCAGCGCTTCCGAACCCAACGATCCTCATGGCCCAGGCCAGACTCGACGTCACCGACCAGCTCGGTCGCCGGATCGTGCAGATCGAGAAGGACCCGTTTGTCATCGGCCGCCGGGTGACGAGTGACCTGCACCTGCCGAGCGGGGAGGTGTCGCGTGACCATGCCGAGATCGCCAGCGCCGGCGACGGTTTCGAGCTTCGCGACCTTGGCTCCCGGTATGGCACGTTCGTCAACGGCGAGGAGGTCAAGACGCACCGCCTCACACATGGTGACCGGGTGAAGCTGGGACGCAGCGGCGGCGTCGAGCTCGTGTTCCTGCTCGCAGATGCCCCCGCTGAGGACACCCGCAGCGTCTCGGCGGTCGGTGAGATGCACCACGTCGCCGTACTGCTCGAGGGGCTCCGGGCCCTGAGCTCCGGCCGGGTGCTGGACGATGTCCTGGCGTTGGTCATGGACTCGGCGATCTCGGTCGGCGGCGCCGAGCGCGGGTTCATCATGCTGGCCGGTGAGGACAACGTGCTGGAGTTCAAGGTGGGCCGCTCGCGGGACCGGGTCACCTTGCCAGGTAACAGCTTCAAGACCAGCCGCAAGATTCCGGAGGAGGTGTTCCGGACCGGGCAGGTACGCATCGAGGCGGACCTGCTCGAGGGCGATCTCGCCGCCCAGCACATGGGCACGGTGGCGCTCGGCATCCGCAACGTGTTGTGTGTGCCGTTGCGGCTGGTGCGCTACGTCGAGTCGGTCGAGAGCACCGCCGAGGACCGGCGGGTCGGCGTCCTCTACCTCGACAGCCGAGAGAAGGGCACGCTGCTGTCGGAGGGGACCCGCGCGACGCTGGAGACACTGGCCGCCGAAGCGGCGGTTGCCATCGATAACGCCCAGCTGTACCGGGCCGCCCTCGAGAAGGCGCGGCTCGACCAGGAGATGGCCACGGCGGCCGAGATCCAGCAGGCGCTGTTACCGACACGCAACCGGGCTGGCGGGTTCTTCGATGCGGCGGCCGAGATGCTGGCGTGTCGATCGATCGGCGGCGACTTCTTCGAATACGTCGATCTGGCCAACGGAGGGTTCGGCTTCGCGCTCGGCGACGTCTCTGGCAAGGGGCCGCCGGCGGCGCTGCTTGGCGCCCTGCTGCAGGGAAATCTGGCGGCCCAGACGACCATCGCTTCCGGTCCGGCGGACGCGTTGAGCAGCGTCAACGCAGCGCTCATCCGCCGGGCGATCGCGGCGCGGTTCGTCACCTTGTTCTACGCGGTGCTCAGCCCAGATGGACAACTGACCTTCTGCAATGCCGGCCACAACCCCCCGTTTCTGGTCGGACGCACCGGTGTGCGTCGGCTGGAGACTGGGGGCATGCCGCTGGGGCTGTTCGAAGGGACGCCGCTCGAGGAAGAGACGGTCACGATGGAGCCGGGCGACTTCGTGGTCACCTTCTCCGACGGCGTGTCCGAGGCGTTCAATCCGGACGGCGAGGAGTTCGAGGACGCCCGGATTCTCAAGAGCATCGAGGGGGCACCGGCCCGCGATGCTCAGACCCAGCTGGAGCATCTGTTCTCCAGCGTGAAGACGTTCACGGCCGGCACTGCGCAGAACGACGACATCACCGTCCTGGTCGTCAGCTACCGCGGTCTCTCCAGCGAGTAGCCCGGGTCTCTCTCACACCCGACGGACTGCTAGCGGTCCCCGATCGGTACGTAGTCCCGCTGGGATTCCCCGACGTAGATCTGGCGTGGCCGGGCGATTTTTCGCGTGTCATCGCAGAGCATCTCTTCCCACTGGGCGATCCAGCCGGCGGTGCGTCCTATCGCGAACAGCACCGGGAACATCGCTGGGGCGAAGCCCATCGCCTGGTAGATCAACCCCGAGTAGAAGTCGACGTTCGGGTAGAGCTTGCGTGAGACGAAGTAGTCGTCCTGGAGGGCGATCCGCTCGAGCTCGAGCGCGATGTCGAGCAGCGGGTCACGACCGGTCACATCGAATACCTGGTCTGCCGTAGCTTTGATGACCGTTGCGCGCGGGTCGTAGGACTTGTAGACCCGATGCCCGAACCCCATCAGCCGCCCTTCCCCGTTCTTCACGCTTTTGACGAACGCCGGCACCTGGTCGACCGACCCGATGCGCTTCAGCATCCGGAGCACCGCCTCGTTGGCGCCCCCGTGCAGCGGGCCGTAGAGCGCAGCGGCCGCGCCGGCCAGTGAGGAATACGGGTCGGCGTTCGAGCTGCCGATGTTGCGCATGGCGCTCGTGCTGCAGTTCTGCTCGTGGTCGGCGTGCAGGATGAACAGCACATCGAGTGCGCGCTCGAGCACCGGGTCTGGCCGGTAGACCGGCTCGGTGCGCTTGAACAGCATGTTCAGGAAGTTTCCGGTGTAGCTGAGCTCACTGTCCGGATAGATATACGGTTGGCCCACACTGTGCCGGAACGCGTAGGCGGCGATGCTCGGTACCTTCGCAATGAGTCGCAGGGTCTGTGTGCGCCGCGAGGCCGGGTCGTCGATCTCCTTGGCCTCGGGGTAGAACGTCGAGAGAGCGCCGACGCTGCTGAGGAAGATGCCCATGGGATGGGCGTCGTACCGAAACCCCTCCATGAACTTCTTGATGTTCTCGTGCAGCATCACGTGTCGCGACAAGTCCTCGCGCCACGTCACCAGTTCGGTCTCGGTCGGCAGATTGCCATCGAGCAGCAGATAGGCCGTTTCGATGAAGGTGCCCTGCTCGGCCAGCTGTTCGATCGGGTATCCCCGATAGCGCAGGATGCCCTTGTCACCGTCGATGAAGGTAATCGCGCTCCGGCAGGACGCCGTGTTGAGAAAAGCCGGGTCGTTGGACATCAGTCCGAAATCGTCCGGGTCAACCTTGATCTGCCGGAGATCCATGGCTCGGATCGTGCCGTCGGTGATCGGGATCTCGTACTGTCTTCCCGTGCGGTTGTCAGTGATGGTCAGCGTGTCAGCCATATCTGTTGAGCGTGTTCGAGAAATCAGCCCGCCGTCGCCACCCGCCTCCGCCAAGGCTCCGGCGGTCACGAGACATCGGCGGACCCGCCGACGCTCGCCGTTCGATGATACTCGGCGAGCGAAGACGGGAAGTCTGCCAGCATCTCAGAGGCGTCCGTCCGTGTCGTCCTCATCAGGCACGGTCGTGGCTTCTCCAGCCACGCGATACCGCCCGTCCACCCAGTTCCCGAGGTCGAGCAGCTTACATCGTTCGCTGCAAAACGGCCTCCACTCGGGATCGACCGGCTGTGTCCGGCAGTGCACGCAGACCGTATGACCCATTATGACAGTGCGTCGGTGTACGCCGTCCGTCGCCTGTGCGGCGAATCAATTCTAGTGCCCTGTCCGAGAGATACGCTACATAATTCCCGGGCTGGGCATCCCGCCTGGCGACGGTGCGCCGCGGTCACACAGGCCCACTGTGCTCTCTCGTCGCGCCTTGCAGGGGGCCGGCGCGGCGTTGATCTCACCGACCCGCGGTGCAACGCGCGACTTTCACCACGGGCTGCCAGGTCGAGTCCGATGGTCCGGTCGAGGTGCGACGCTGCACGGCGGTTTACTGTCCGGTGACCCGCATCTCCACGCGATAGAGCGATCTACGCGCCGTGATGAAGAGCGTGGTGCCGTCCGGTCCGCCGAAGGCCAGGTTTGCGGGAGGCTCCGGTATCGCGATCGAGCCGATCTGACGTCCGGTCGGGTCGAAAATGGTAATGTCCTGCCCCGTCAGATACAGGTTGCCCCGGTCGTCCATCGTGATGCCATCGGCTCCCTGCGACACGAAGAGCCGCTTGTCGTGCAATGAGCCGTCCGCCTCCGGGCGGTAAGTCCAGAGGCGACCGGCGCCCTGGTCGGCGATGTAGACCCGGGACCCGTCCGGCGTGCCGACAATGCCGTTCGGCTGTACCAGGTCATCGGTGACTCGGAGCAGCGTCGTGCGGTCGGGTGACAGGTAATAGACGTGGTTGCCCTTGATCTCCTGGTCGTCGGTCGGTCCGTAGCGGGGGTCGCTGAAATAAATCCCTCCCTTCGGGTCCACCCACAGGTCGTTGGGGCTGTTGAACCGCTGTCCTTCGTAGCGGTCCGCGAGAATCGTCAGCCGGCCCTCCTGGTCGATCGCGGTCAACTGCCGGTTGGCCATCTCGCAGACCAGCAGCGTGCCGTCGAGGTCGACTCGCAGCCCGTTGGCCTGACCGGTGCGCTCGCGGAACACCGTGATGCCGGTCTCGGGGGACCAGCGATGGATCCGTTCGTTGACGATGTCGCTGAAGTACAGGTTGCCGTCGGCGTCGGCCACCGGACCCTCGAGGAACCCAAACCCGGTCGCGACGCGCTCGACCTTGGCTCCGCGAGCGATCAGGGCGCTGTCCTGGCCCAGGAGTGTGATCATGGACAGCGCCGCCAGCACTGTCGCGCCGATGAATCGAGCCGTCATGCGTGTGTCCGTATCAAAGATTCCCCACTCGCCCCCGCGTAGCGGGCTGTGAGAAACAATCGGCTAGCGAGGCTCCGCCTCGCTAGTCGTCGTCGCCGCCGGCGAACCCGTCGTCGTTCCCCCCGTCGGACATCTCCTGCTCCAGCGCCTGGTCGAAGTCGTCGCCGAGATCCTCACCCATCTCGCTGCCCATCTTCTTCATGAACTGCGCGACGCTCTGTGGGTCGTTCTCGTCCACGCCGGCGAAACTCGTGGGGTCCGCCAGGGCGTCGAGCCGCGCCTCTTCGGACTTCGGCATCGCGAACCGCGACACCAGCTTGACCAGGTCGGCGCCACCGCAGTGCGTGCATCGCACCTCGCCGATCCGCGTGCGTACCAGGACCAGCGCGGTCGTCTTCTTGCGGCAGGTCCGACACCCGAACTCGAAGATGGGCAAAGGCGTATGCTCTGAGAAGTCAGAAGTCAGAAGGAACTAGGGGCTTCGCGTCATCGGTTGTTCGTCGACTCGGCTGGGCGGCCAGCGTCGTCGACCCCGCTCGTTGAATGATGCCCTACTTCCGTCCATTCTGCCTTCTCCCTTCTGACTTCCGACGTCTTCGGGTCGACACACCGCTTCACGCTCCGCCCCGCAAGATCCATCCCGCAACCGCGCCACCCAACACCAGCCAGGCGGAGTTGGGGCGCACGATCAAGAGGATCGCCGCGGCGACGATGGCGAGGCCGGCGGTCGGCCCGTCCACGATCGCCGAACGTCCCAGGTGCCAGGTGACTGCGGCCATCAGGCCGAGCGAGGCGACGACGACGCCGTCGAGCAGAGCCCCGGTGAGGGCCGAAGCGCGTAGCCTCGGGATGAGCGGCTGCGAGACCGCCACGAACAGGAAACCGGGGGCAAAGAT
>SMUX01098285.1_pt1 | contig 12587 bp, 8 predicted proteins | sample 2456431 | NCBI WGS metagenome assembly SMUX01 (sample SAMN11095930, study PRJNA526329) | marine sediment metagenome | biome: Marine sediment; feature: Surficial sediment; material: Deep marine sediment; isolation source: Hadal surficial sediment | place: Pacific Ocean | collected 2014-11 | depth 0-1... | reverse complement strand
CCCTTCTTCCGACAGAAGTGCAGATGCACGCCTTCGCCGCGAGGCGCCACGTCTCCCCAGTGCTCGAGCCCGAGTTCGCGTTCGAACTCGAGCGACATATGGAATCGAGCCGCAGTACCCGTCGGTCGTGTCCTGGTGAGAAAGTCGTCCGCTGTCTTGTCGGAGTAGAGCGTGACCTCGTAGCCCTTCTGGTGGAGGGCATGGGCGGCGAGCAGGCCGGCCTGGCCCGCGCCGATGACAGCGATCTTCCTCACCGCAACCTTTCCGCTTATTCGCCGAACCGGTACATAAGGCTCAGGCCCCACTCCCGCGGCCGGCCCAGATTCGCCGAAACGCGGCCCTGGGTGAGCCCGTTGGCGAAACCCGACACGATATACTTTTCATCACTGAGGTTCTTGCCGAACAGGCTTACCTCCCAGTCGTCCCCGGCGCTGACATACGTGATGTAGGCGTCGATAAGGCTGTAGCTGTCCTGGTGCAGTTGCGGGAAATTCAAGGCGTCCTTGAAATGATCGTCGACATACGCGAGGTCCGCGCGCGTAATGACCTGCCCGCCGCCAGCGACCTGCCAGGCGTATTGCACGCCGAAGTTGCCGGACCACTCGGGCGTATTGACGAGCTTCGAGCTGGTGCTGAGCAAGAGCAGGTCGGTCGCGAAATTCTCACTTGGATCCAGGCTCGAATATTCCGCATCCAGATAGCCGATACCGGCCTGAACGAGCCACCCATCGGCCGGAATCGCCGTCAGCTCCAGTTCAAATCCGTCGATATTCGCCTCGGCTGCATTACGCGTGACCGGCGCGATGCCGTCGTTGACCTCGATCTGCAGATCCTTGTAATCGGTATGAAAGATCGCACCATTGAGGCTTACCCGCCCACCGGCACCCAGCCATTTGAAGCCCAGCTCATAGACCTTGGCGGTTTCCGGCTCGAAGGACGGCACTTCTGTTTTCGGTGGGAACACTCGCTGCACGAAGCCACCCGACTTGAAGCCCTCAGAATAAGACACGTAGGTGAACAACGCTTCATTCCACTTGTAGGCGATATTCAGGTGGGGCGTGTAGTCATCGAATGATCTTTGCGAGGTGCCGCGGGGCAGGATCTCGGTGCCGGACAACAGGCCGCGAATCAGCCCGACGACATTGCCGGCGGCATCGGAGATCGGGATGCAACAGAGGCGCGCACCGGGAACCATCATGTCCGGGAACACCGGCGCGTTGACGAAGGTAAGGAAGCCCTCGTTCGCGGCGTTCGGATTAATCACCGTCTGTAGTTGCGCACAGTCGACCACGGTGCCGTCAAACAGCGTTTCCGGCCCCTTAGGCAGCGGGAAACAGGTGTCCGGGACAATGAATTTCTTGGTCTCATCCGTATAACGCAGACCCGCGGTAAGCGACAGCTTATCGGTCACATCGAAGGTGAACTGGGCGAATCCGGCGCTACTGTCATTGTCGATCTTGGCGCCCGACAGAAAGCGTCCCAGAGGGAATTCCACGTCATCCAGATTCGTCCCGTCTTCGGTGAAAAAATACAAACCCGCCAGCCAGTTCAGCCGCCCGTCCATGGCGACGCCGGACAATTGCAGTTCCTGCGTGAATTGATCGACATCGAAATCGTCGACGAGATCACCGATGGTCACCAGGGCTGCGTCAATGTCAAACGCGGTGAATGCTTCCACGTTGCGGAAGCTGGTAATCGACTTGATCGTGGCCCACTCGAAATCATAGGCCAGGGTCAATCCGACGCCCCAGGTATCGGTTTGCGACGTTAAGCCCAGGGTGCTGAAATTCCTAAGGGCGCCATTCTCGATATTGATCACGTCGGCCTGGCCGAGGGTGGGCTGGCCGAACACCGGGTTCGGCACGATGTCGGGCGGGCAGAACGGCGGAGGCATTGCGAACGGTGGCAGGCACCCCTGTTCGCCCAGAGGCACGGTTGCCAGGATGTTGTGCAGGTCCACGAAGCTCGGCGGCGGCAAGGGCCCCGGCGGCGGTACGTAAATTGGGCTCGCCGGATCATTCAGGGCGGCCAAAAAGGCCAGGCTGGCGCCGTCGAACACCCCGACCAGCACGCTGGGAACACCGCTTTCGTCCTGAGTCGAGTAGTCCACGGTCAGGTCTGCCGTAAATTTGTCATTCGGCACGAAGCGTAAGGCCAAAAGAGCAACGTCCTGATCGACGTCACCGAGTGCGTCGCCGCTCGGTGTGTTGGGCGCATCGACGAAGCCGTCGCGGTTGAAGGTCGCGGCGGACCCGCGGACAAACAGCGTCTCGGTAAGCGGAACATTGAAGCTACCACGCACATCGAATCGATCGTACCTGCCGGTCGTGACCTGGACGTCGCCGTGCGTGCTATCGTCCGGTTTTCTGGAAGTCACATTGATCGCACCACCGATCGTGTTCCTGCCGAACAGGGTGCCCTGGGGTCCGCGCAGCACCTCGACGCTTTCGATATCCACCAGGTCCAGCACGCTGCCGATGGTCTGGGAGAGGTAGACGCCATCCAGGTAGATGCCCACGCCGGGCTCCGTGGTCAGCGTAAAGTCGACCTGACCGATGCCGCGGATGAACACCGATGCCGACGAGTTCGCGCCGGAAAACGTTGCACCATTATCGAACATCAGATTCGGGGTAAAACTGGCGATGCCGTTCAGGCGGTCGATATGCTGGCGTGCCAGCGCCTCACCGGAGAACGCGGTAATAGAAATCGGCGTGTCTTGCAGGCTTTCCTCGCGCCGCCGGGCCGTTACGACGATTTCTTCCAGCAGCGTTGAGGCCGTCGCACCCGCTTCCTGGGCATGAGCACTGGTTCCGACAAGACCGATGGCGGCGATCCCGGCGGTGATGGTGATAGTCGACGAAATTCGAAACAGAAATGACATATCTTCCCCCTTGCGGTTTGGCCAGGCTGGCCTTCTTCCGATAATGCGCTTCCGCCGATCCTTGGCGCTTTCCTTGCTTTGTTAGGCTGTTGGTTGGATCCGGAGGCGCCGACGCAGACCCAGCATAGGGGAAATCAGGATGAACAACAATGAACTATGGAGCCTAGGGGCGGCGGCACTGGCCGCTGCATTTCCGCATAGTTATAAGGAATGTGGTAGGTTCGAATCCCACCCTCTCCCAAAGAACTTATTGATTACTAATAATATATTTGTATAACCTTCCGTTTTACATTCGATTACGGTCGGCCTGCCACCGCTAGCGAACTGCTTATTTATGAGCCGAGCCCTCGACCTGTTTGGGATTGAGGCGGGGCTGGTCACATGCTGGCCCAAGCACAGCAAGTTGTAACGTTGGAAGGATGACTGTCATGGACCTGGCCAAACGAGACCTCATCGATATGCAAGCGCATGCCGAGTACCTGCATCAACATGACCACCTGATCCGGGTGAAGAGCGAGGTCGATGCCGACCGCGAACTCGCCGGCAGTGCCAGAGTGTGATGGCTGCCGCGGCCGGACGACCCTCTTCGGCCTACGCCTGGTATACCGTTTCGCTGTGTATGGTCGCCTACATCCTGTCGTTCGTGGACCGGCAGATCATCGCTCTGATGATCGTGCCGATTCAGGCGGATCTGCAGATTACCGACACGCAGTTCAGTCTGCTGATCGGTTTCGCCTTCGCGCTGTTCTACGCAATCATGGGTCTGCCTCTGGCCCGATGGGCGGACGTGGGGCCGCGACCGTTCATTATCTCTGCCGGCATGACCGTCTGGAGTATTGCCACGGCGATGTGCGGCCTGGCGCAAACCTTCTGGCAACTTTTTCTGGCGCGCATCGGCGTCGGGGTGGGCGAGGCGGCACTTTCTCCGACGGCCTATTCCATCATCACCGACTCCTTTCCCAAATCCAGGCTCGGTCTCGCCCTGGGCGTGTACTCCATGGGTGCCTTCCTGGGATCCGGGCTTGCCTTCATCGTGGGTGGGGGTGTCGTCGAATGGCTGGAAGTTCTCGGCGGGCTGAATCTGCCGATAATCGGCACCGTCAAACCCTGGCAGGGCGCCTTCTTCATTGTCGGTCTGCCCGGTGTTCTGGTGGCGCTGGTGTTCTATCTCACGGTCAGAGACCCAGAGCGTACCGGTGTGGTCGATGCCGGCGATGGGCGGTCTCGAAAGGGCTATTCCATCCGCCAGGTGCTCCGCTACATTCGGGGCCATCGCGCGACGTTTACGGCGCATTTCCTCGGCTTCGGTTTGCTGTCCCTGAAACTGTTTGCACTTCTTTCCTGGGCGCCTGCCTATCTGCAGAGAGTGTTCGACCTGTCGCAGGGTGAGGCTGGACTCTATCTCGGTGTCGTGGTCCTGCTGGCCAATACGGCCGGCGTCCTGAGCAGTGGCTGGCTGGTCGATTTCTTCACCCGGCGGGGTCATGGCGACGCCCCGCTGCGGGCAGGCATCGTGGGCTCCATCGGGGTGCTGATTCCCGCCGCGCTGTTTTCCTCCATGTCAGATCTGCCAGGCGCCCTCGCGGTACTGGCCGTGGCTTTCTATTTTGCGAGCTTTCCGATGGCCACTTCGGCAGCCGGCCTACAGCTCATGGCGCCGAACCGGATGCGAGCGCAGGTCACGGCCTTGTTTTTCGTTTTCATGAATCTCTTTGGTATCACCGGCGGTGCGACATTGGTGGCGCTGCTGACGGACTTCGTGTTTGAGGATGTCAACGCGGTCGGCTACTCCATGTCGATCGTTTGCACCGTGGCGGCTGCCCTGGGTGGATTGATACTGGCCTGGGGGCTGAAATATTTTAGAGCAACAGAACAGATGCTGGCGGCCGAGGCGGCCGCATGAACAACAGGTGATAATGATGTTTACGCGTCGTCGTTTTTTAAGTCGAATGGTGTCAGGCCTCAGCTTGATGTGTGCCGGCGCGATGGGGGCATCAGCCGCGATCGCCAAAACTGTGGCGAGCAGCCTGCATCGCATCAGCGGCGTGATCATCCGCCGGGGCGACAGTAACTACGAGCTCTGGCGATCCAGCATGGTCTGGTACATCTTCAAGCCGGATCGTTATCCCGACACGATCATCCGTGCTCAATCGGAACAGGACGTGATCCAGGCGATAAACCACGCCCGCGAGCAGGGGCTGAAGGTCGCGACCCGGGCGACCGGGCACAACCCGGCCCGCGGCTGCCTGCGCAATGGCGGCATGCTGCTTGACCTGTCGCGTCTTCGTGAGGTGGAAATCGACGCGGACGCCGGCACCGCCTGGGTCCAGCCCGGCATACGCAGCGAGGATTTCATCGAGATCACGCATCCCCGGGGATGGGCCTTCCCGGCGGCTCACACGGGCATCGTCGGTCTCGGCGGTTACCTCATCGGTGGTGGCCTTGGCTGGAACATGTCGGACTGGGATATCGCCTGTCGCTCCATTATCGGCGCCGAGATCGTGATGGCTGATGGCGGCAGACTCACGGTGTCGGCGACCGAGAATCCGGACCTGCTCTGGGCGATCCGGGGTGCCGGCCCGGGGTTTTTCGGTGCCGTCTTGCGCTACAAGCTGAAGTTGTTTCCCACCGCCCAGGCCATCATCAAGAGCAAATACCTGGTGCCGATCGACAAGATGCCATATCTCACGAAGGTGCTGGAGGAGATCACCGCCGCCAAAGACCGGCGCTTGGAAATCATTGCGGTGGTGGGGCGGTTCTTCCCGCCTGATGAGCCGCCGGCGCGGCGAGACCTGGTCGGCGCGGTCAGCGCCATCGCCTTCGGTCGCTCCCGGGAAGACGGGCTGGCGCTGCTGGAGCCGGTGGCGCGCAGCGCGCTGCCGGCCATGAGCATCTTGAAAAAAGAAGACGCGCTGCTGAGCTGGTCGGAGCTGTACGCCGGTCAGGAAACCGATCACTCCAGCCCGAACCGCACGGCCATCCACAACATCTGGACGGACAAACCTGCAGAGGGCCTGCTGGCGCTGGCGGAACGCATGCAGGAGGTGCCACCGCGTTCGCCGCGTTCCTTCGTGCTGTCGGCCTGGGGCATCAATCAATCCAGGGACGACAGCGATTCGAGTCTCAGATATGCCGCCGATCATTACATTTCCTGGTATCAGATGGCGGAGACGGCCGAAGACATCGAGCCGAACTTCAAATGGCTGGATGAATCGGTCGAGCTGATGCAGCCGTACACCCGCGGCCATTACATCAACGAATTCAATTCGATGCGTTTTCCGGCAGCACTGGAAGTCTGCTTCGGCACCGAGAACTGGAAGCGCCTGGGTGAGCTGCGCCGGAAATACGACCCCAAAGGCGTGTTTCACGGTTACCTCGGGCAGACCTGATGCAAGCCGCGATGCAGGAGCAAATGGCCAATATCGCAGTTGTCGGCGCCGGGCGCATGGGGCGGGGAATCGCCCTGAGCTTCGCCTGGGCCGGCTACCCGGTTGCGCTCATCGACAGCGAGGAGCGGCCGGCCGACGCGTTCCGGGAGCTGGCAGCTTCGCTGCGGGCGGATCTCGCTTCGGAAATCCAGCTGCTGGCGGATACGGGCGTGTTGTCGGCGGACCGGGCCCGCGAAATTGCCACTGACACCGATATCATTGCCCGTGCCACGAGTGGCGATGTCCTCCAGGGGGCCGATTTTATCTTCGAGGCGGTAGCCGAAGTAGTGGAGATCAAGGAGAGCACTTACGCCTGGCTGAGTGAGTCCGCATCCCGACGGGCGATTGTCGCGTCGACTACCTCGACGTTGCTGGCGGATACCCTGGCCGGATTCATTGCAGACAGTGAACGATTCACCAATGCGCACTGGCTGAATCCCGCCTATCTCGTACCGTTGGTGGAAATCTCGCCGTCGGACCAGACCAGTGCAGACACGGTGGCGACCCTCAAGCAGCTGCTGGAAGGGATCGGCAAAGTGCCGGTGGTGTGCAAGGCATCGCCCGGCTACATCGTTTCGCGGATTCAGGCCCTGGCCTTGAACGAAGCGGCGCGACTGGTGGACGAAGGGGTGGCGTCAGCGGAAGATATTGACCGGGCGATCCGCGTGGGCTTTGGTCCCCGTTATTCCGTCTTCGGCCTGCTGGAGTTCATCGACTGGGGAGGTGGCGACATTCTCTACTATGCCTCCAACTATCTGGCGAAGAACATCGATGAAGGTCGGTTTTCGCCGCCGGCGATAATTGAACGTAACATGCGCGAGGGCCGCAACGGCTTGCGTGACGGCGTCGGATTTTACGATTACGAGGGTCGCGATATCGCCGCCTACCAGCGCCAGCGACTGACGGAGTTCGTCCGCTTGCTCGAGGCGCAGTCTTTGCTACCCACTGCCGCGGAGTTTGGGAAATGAAAATCCGGATGCATTTGGTATCGACCGTGACCTTCTGGGCGTTCTGGTCTTTGACGGCATCGTTGGCCCATGCCGGTGATGCGGCGGCCGGCAAAGCCCGGTCTATCCCCTGCCTGGCCTGCCATGGCGCGGAAGGTGTAAGCGACCACTACCTGTGGCCGAATATTGCCGGGCAGAGCGAAGGCTACCTGGCCAAGCAAATGCGGGATTTCCGGGATGGGGCGCGCCATGATCCATGGATGAGTCCCATGGCAAGAAACTTGAGCGATGCGGACATCAGCGACCTGGCGGCCTATTTCAGTTCCCTGCCTGCCGCAGCGGGTGAAGGGACCGCGCAGCCCGGGCAAGCCAGGACCTGTGCCGCCTGTCACAGCGCGAAGATGACGGCGGCCAATTCACTGTGGCCGAAGCTCGCCGGTCAGCACGAGCGCTATCTGGTCAAGCAGTTACAGGACTATCAGGCTGGCCGCCGTGCCGATCCCGTGATGGCGCCCCTGGCGAAACCGCTGTCGGATCAGGATGTCGAAGAGCTGGCTGCATACTTCGCCGGGCAGTGAGCCTGCCAGGCAGAATGTTTCATCTTTGTTGCGGAAGATCGCTTGAAGACTGAGCGAGACCGCAAGGACAGCACTTCAGTAGTGGTGAATAATTCGGTTAGCTCTCGAGCACGCCACGACGCATTGGGTCGCATTCCATGGATTCGGATAGCGCTTTGATTTGCCCTCGCCGAAACCCTGCTCGACCTTGCGTCGTATCATCTCGAAGAACATCTCACCTCTGAAGCTGTGGAACGACGGATGATGAGCAGTATAATCCGCAAACAAGGAACCCACCCGGGAGAACGACATGTCGACGGCCGCTGAAAACCTGAAAAGCATCAAGACCTGGGACCACTGGATCGCAGGCAGGCCTGTGCCCTCGGATTCCGGACAGTATCTGGATGATCTGAATCCGGAGGACGATTCCGTATTCGCCCGTCTTGCGGCAGGCACGGCGCAGGACATCGACAAGGCCGTGCAAGCGGCCCAGGAAACCTTCACGTCCTATTCGAAAACGCTGGCCGCGGAGCGGGAAGCCATTCTTTGCAAGACCGCGGAGTTGCTGGAACAGAACCGGCAGGAATTCGTCGATATTCTGATCGACGAAGTCGGTTCTCCCGTGGGTAAGGCACAGTTCGAAGTGCAATACGCTATTGGCTGCTTGCGGGCCGCTGCCGGGGTCGCGCGCCAGGTGCGCGGCGATACTATCCCGCCGGATATTCCCGGCCGGCTGAGTTTCAGCCTGCGTCAGCCCCTGGGGGTGATTGCCAGCATTACCCCGTTTAACGTGCCTTTATTGAAGCACACCAAATTGAGCGCAACGCCGCTTGCAACCGGCAATACGGTGGTCATGCTGGCTTCCGAAATGGCCTCGGTCACCGCCTTGCGCCTGGCAGAACTATACAAGGAAGCCGGATTGGCCGACGGCGCGTTCAATGTCGTCACGGGCCTGGGCGCTGACATCGGCGACAGTCTGACGACGCACCCGCTGGTGCGCACCGTGATGTTTACCGGCTCCTGCCGCGTCGGCAAACACATTGGCGCGCTCTGCGGTCAGAACATGAAGCGCGTGGTGCTGGAACTGGGTGGCAAGAATCCCCTGGTGATTCTGAACGATGCGAATATCGATGCCGCCGTGCAGGCGGCCGCCTTCGGCGCGTTCTTTTTTCAGGGCCAGGCGTGCATGGCCTCCAGCCGGATCTATGTCGAACGGGAAGTTCTGGATGAATTTGTCGAAAAATTCAAGAGTACTGCCGAAGGCCTGGGCATCGGTGATCTGCGCGATCCGGATACCTGGCTGGGCCCCATCATCAGCGAGCGTCAGCGCAAGCGGGTGCGCAGCCATATCGAGGATGCGAAAAGCAAGGGCGCGACGGTGATCACCGGCGGTGACTGGGTCAGCAACCGCTGCCAGCCCACCATCCTGAGTGGGGTAACGGAAGAGATGGTCGTGTGCCGCGAGGAAACCTTTGGCCCGGTGACCTCGATTTACCCTGTGGACAGCGCGGACGAAGCTCTGGAGAAGGCCAACGATACCGAATTCGGCTTGAGCGCGGCCGTCTTTACCCAGGATATCGATAAAGCCCTGAAGCTTGCCCAGTCCATCAATGCCGGGATGGTGCACATCAATGCACCGACCCTGGCGGATGAACCCCACGTACCCTTCGGTGGCACGGGCAGCAGTGGTTTCGGGCGTGAGGGCACGGATATCGACATCGATACCCTGACCGAGTGGAAATGGATCACGGTGCAACTGCCCGTTGCGGGCTGAACGGATCGCCGCCGGCCACCAGGGCGGGGATGACAGGGACGAAGGTAAGTTCGCCCCTGTCTGTCGCATCACCCGCGCCGCGGCTAAGCTCAGAAACCGAACCTTGCATTCGCGTAGTACTGCCGCCCCCGGTCGAAGACCGCCTCGTTGTAGCTGCCCGTTGCCAGTGACCAGCTACCCGAGGACATATATTGCTCATCAGTCAGATTCCTACCGCCCAGCGTGACCAGCCATTTTTGATTTGCGGACTCATAGTTGATCGCGGCACCCAGCAGCGAATAACTTCCCCAGAACAATTCGGGGTGATTCTGCGGATCGTGAAACATGTCGTCGGTATACGAGTAGTCGATCCGAGCCGACAGTGATCCACCGCCGCCCAAGTCATGGGTGTATATGCCAGAGACATTGGCTTTGATTTCCGGCGCCTTGGTGAATTGGTTATCCAGGCTGATGCCATTAGCAATCGCCTCCGGCAACAGGGTATCGTATTCGGCGTCGAGCAGGCCGATGCCGCCTGTGAGTCGGAACGAATCCACCGGCAGATAATCGAAATCGATCTCCACTCCGGTGATCGTTCCGTCGCCTGCGTTCACCGTCACAGGCGCAATGGCCTGGCGAACGAAAATCTGGATATCCTCGTAATCGTTGTGGAAAGCCGCCGCATTCAGCCGCAAGCGATTGTCCAACAGCAGGGTCTTGATCCCGATTTCGAATGACTTCACGAATTCCGGTTGGAACTGCGGCGTTGCCAGCCGAATCTGTGCTACCCGCTGCGTAAAGCCTCCACCCTTGAACGCCTCACCGTAACTCCCGTAAAACATGACGTCGTCATTTAATTGGTAGGACAAGCTCACCATCGGCGAGGTCTCTTCAATATCCTGAGTCACTTGCGTGTTCGGCAGGACGAAGAAATCTACGCCGACCGCCTGCGTCATGCCGAAGGACGGCACAACTTGGGGGGGCAGCCCGAACATCGCCTGGGCGGCCTCCACCGGGACGGTGATCGACGCGGGATAGGTCGCCCAGATGGCCGGGTCGAGACCGGCGATGGTCCCCGGCGGAAAAGCGAACGGCGTTTCGTACACGTTGTCAGGTGTATAGCGCTTGGTCTCCTCGGTATAACGTACGCCTGCGGTCAGGCTCAGCTTGTCCGTGAAGCTATATGTGAGCTGGCCAAATAACGCCGAGGTGTCATGGTCCCACGAACCACCGCTGCGCAGGGTGCCGACCGAGATGAAAACCGGGTTCGTGTTAATCCCCTGCTCTTCAAAGTAGTACAAGCCGGCCAGCCAGTTCAATCGGTCGTCGCCCGACTGTCCGCTCAACTGGAACTCCTGGCTGAATTGATCGTAATCGAAGAGATCCGTCGTCTGGAATATGACCAGGGGCGAATGATCGCCATCCCGCGAGGAAAATGAATCCAGATCCCGGTATGCCGTGATCGATTTCAGGCTCACGGAAGCCCCCTGCCAATCTGCGGTCAGACTGACGCCCCAGTTGTCGAGGTCGGACTGGCTGGATAGGCCCGACCAGTCCGCCTCGAGTCCAGCGAGCCAGTCGCTGCTATAGCAGGTCGAGTTCCCGACCGGATCAGGAGGGACGCAGTCCACTCCCGCACCGGGGGGAGCGAAGTTATGAAAGCCGGCAAAAGCGCCTGTCGGGTTGACTGTGGTCAGCGAATTCGGTGCCGAGTTCTCCCGTTGGGTCACGTAATCAGTGTTGAGCGTCAACATCCAGTCGTCGTTGGGTTCCCATTGCAGGACCAGCCGTGCCGACTGGGCATCCCGATCGCCATAGTCGACTCCGGTGGCCTGATTTATTACGTAGCCGTCTTGCTGACGGGTGGCTACCGTAAATTTGCCCTTGAAGGTATCTGTCATCGGAAAATCGACATTGAACGTGACATCTGTCCGACTATCGGTGCCAACAACCAGGTCCACGTAGCCGCCGAATTCATCGGCCGGCTGTTTGGTGACAACGTTGATTGCACCGCCGATGGTATTTCGTCCGAACAGGGTGCCCTGTGGCCCCCTCAGCACTTCAATGCGCTCAATGTCGAGAAACTCGATCGCGCTCGATATGGAACGTGCGTAATAAACACCGTCGACATAGATGCCGACGCCGGGCTCTGTCGTGCCGGTAAAATCAAGCTGACCGATACCGCGGATAAACACCATGACGCTGTTAGTCTGCCCGGATGACGGCGAGACCGTGTGAAAAACCAGGTTAGGTGTGACCTCATCGATGCGATTGATATTTGAAATATCCCTGCGCGCCAGATCCTCAGCGGTCAACGCGGTAATCGACATCGGCGTGTACTGCAGGTTCTCCTCACGTTTGCGCGCGGTGACGACGATTTCTTCGAGGCCCGCCTGCTCCTCCTGCGCCGCTGCGCGCGGTGCTGTCAGTCCGCCCGTTGCAACGACCGCGCAGGTGGCGCCAACGACCAATAGACGATGAACTGCAAAACTCTTATTAGACATAATATTCCCCCTCGACAGCTATCAGCGCGCCCCGGGATCGGGCGCGTTGTGCCCTCCGGCTGGTTGTTTCTTGATTTGCCACTGATGCTGAAACTGTACTGACCAGTTTACAACGGCCCCTTCGGTGGCGCTACTCCATAAGCCGCGTCGGCCTGGATATTTCTTCCGTTACCGCCATGAATGACAGTTGCGGGGAGCCGGGCGGAGCCAAAACCTCGAGATAGCTTGCTATTATTGTTCTGGTGACCGTCGCAGAATTTCTTCTTAGCCGCCTCAAGGGTCTCGGAGTCGATCACCTGTTCGGCATCCCGGGAGACTATATCTTGCCCTTCTTTGAGGCGATGGTCGCCAGCGATGTCGAGCACGTCGCGACTTGTAACGAGCTGAATGCGGGTTACGCGGCGGATGGCTACGCCCGCATGCGGGGTCTGGGCGCCGTTGCTGTGACTTACGGACCCGGCGCATTCAGTCTGGTCAACGCGACCGCCGGCGCCTACGCCGAACGTGTCCCGATGGT
>SMUX01393810.1_pt1 | contig 12588 bp, 14 predicted proteins | sample 2456431 | NCBI WGS metagenome assembly SMUX01 (sample SAMN11095930, study PRJNA526329) | marine sediment metagenome | biome: Marine sediment; feature: Surficial sediment; material: Deep marine sediment; isolation source: Hadal surficial sediment | place: Pacific Ocean | collected 2014-11 | depth... | reverse complement strand
GAAAGCTCGGTGAAGCCGGCGATGTCGGCGAACAGGATGGTGACCTGGCGACGCTCGCCGGTGGCCCAGGCCGGCGGCTCCGGCGGTGGCGGCGCGGTGGGGCGCGCGGGCGCCCCCGCGGCGCCCAGGGGTTGGCCGCAACCGCCACAGAACCGGGCGTCGGACTGGTTTTGGAAGCCGCAGCCGGTACAGGTAACGGCGAGCGGCGCCCTGGAAGCGATGCTATGCGGTAAGGGCGTGCCGCCTCAAGGACGCATGTCCGCGTCGCGATTTTCGCGCCGGGCGATGCCAATAAGGTAAAGCAGATTCACGCGGTTGATGGGTCGCCGTCGGCGATTCCGATCGACCCCGGTCGGCTCCAGGAGTCCTAGGAAAACCGAAGCGCGCCGCGCGGCGCAACCCTCTCGAAGCGGCCCAGGAAGCTGGGCAGGGCCAGGGTGCGCTGGCCCTCATCGAGGGTCCGGTTGGCCCGGTGCAGCCGCGAGGCATAGTGCACGTGCAGAATGCCGCCTTCATCCTCGGTGAGGCCCAGTATCCGGGCGGTTTCGGTGATCTGGGTCTTGGTCAACCGGGCGAAGGTCTCCCCGGCATGGAGATCGGTCTGCCGGATCGGGGTCGCGGCGCTGGGCGCGAACCACCCGGAAAGCCTGTCGGCAAGTCTGGCCATGGGAATCTGCCTCTGACGCTGTGCGAAGGAATCCGCATTTGTGGCCCCTATGACGCACCATTGTGGTGAAGTTTCGATTGCCGGGCCTGTGTCAAGATTCGGACAAAGCCGTGGCAACGGTCACGGATCGGCCGGAAAAATCGTCGACCGCTGGAAGATTCTTCGTTAAGCACTTGATTTTTGCGGCACATGGGGGAAACTTCCGCGAAGCTCGATACTACCCTTCCATCGCGCGACGGCGCCGAAGGAAACTGTTATGCTGCCGATCCGAAACCGGCGCAAAGCCGGGCGCGGACGCGGCGGTGGACGTGCGACTCGGCCGGGCTTCCCAAGGATCGGAATTCTGCGCCGACAGACCGGGGTCTTGAAACGATGCACCGAAACATGATGGCAGCCATCGATATCCGGAGCGGGCGCGGCGACCGGGAATCCTGGCCCGGCGACGCGCCGCGCACGGTCATCCAGGGCGACCTGACGATCATCGGCGATCTTCAAACCGACGGCCACATCGAGATCGACGGCCGGGTCATCGGCAACGTCAACGGCCGCAGCGTAACGATCGGCAAGAACGGACAGGTCGAGGGCTCGATCCTAGCCGACACGATCACCATCTTCGGAGTCGCGGTGGGCCCGGTGCAGGCGAACAAGGTGCGGATCGGCAAATCGGCCCAGGTGGTCGGCAACATCTTCCACAACGAGTTGACGGTCGAACCGGGCGCCTACCACGAGGGACGCCGTCCGTGGCGGCCCAATATCGAGCGCAAGCCGATCTTCGAACGATAGTCGGGACCGGGTGCCCGGACCGTAAGCTGGAACTGGTAAACGATGAATTTGATTCGAAAGTAGGGAGACAAGCATGTTCACACAGGGAAGCAAGTCGGCGGATACCTCGGCTGAGACCGCGCCGTCGGGCGCGGGCCGGAACAGCGGCGAGCCCTCGGTCATCAGCGCCGATCTCAAGATCGTCGGCGACCTGCACTGCGCGGGCGATGTCCAGATCAAGGGCACGGTCGAGGGCGACATTCGCAGCCGCACCGTCACCGTGGGCGAAGGCGCCCAGGTCACCGGCGCGATCTACGGCCAGGCGGTCCACGTCTCCGGCTCGGTCACGGGACAGATCGAGGCGCCGACGGTGACGGTCGCCCGCTCCGGCAGGATCGAGGGCGACGTGGTGCACGAGAGCCTCGCCGTGGAGGCCGGCGCCCACCTCGTGGGCACCTGCCGTCGGCTCGACTCGAAGGCGGCCGCGGGTCAGACCAGCGCCCCGGCGCTCAAGCTGGGCACCGCGGGCCAAGCGGCAGAGCCGAGCAAGCGCGCCGCCGGCGGCTCCGGCGCCTGATCTCGAGGTCCGGTCGCAAGGCTCCCGGCGCGGTCGCGACGGGATGACCCTCTGGGGAACAAGCCCTAGACCCCCATTCCTCCCGTCCGCCGCGCGGACGGGCCTGAAAGCGTTCCCTAATGTTTTCTTGTGACACTGGGGCGGGGAAATAGCGCGCGCGGCCCCGGCGGGCGCGAACCCGGACTACCAGAAGGCCTGGTAAACCCTCACTCGGGCCGCAGGACGATCTTGGCGGCCGCCGCCGCGCCGGCGACCAGCTCGGCGAAGGCGGCGCCACCCTCGGATAAACTCCGAGTCTCGAACCAGTCGAGCGCGCCGAACCGCCCCTCGGCCATGGCCGCGAGCGTGCCCGTAAAATCGGCCTTGGTATAGGTGTAGCTGCCCAGCACCGCGACCTCCTGGAGCGTCATCTTGCGCAGGTCCAGGCCGCCGCCGTCCAGGTCCTGAAGGCCGACGTGGACGATGGTGCCGCCCGGCGCCACCGCCCGGCACGCCAGCTCCCGCGTGGCCACGGCGCCGACCGCGTCGATCGCCAGCTCGACGCCTTGCGGCCCGGCCTCGCTGTCCGGGTCGTAGACTTGAAACTCCCGCTGCGCCTGCAGGCGCGCCCGGCGTAGCGGATTGCGCTCGGCCAGGTGGATGCGATCGCAGCCGCGCGCGGCCAGGACCAGCGCGACGCCCAAACCGATCGCGCCGCCGCCGATCACCAGCGCCGCGCAGCGATCGAGCGGCTTGGCCAGATGCGGCTCGGCGATGACAGCGGCGTGGAACGAGGTCGCCAGCGGCTCGGCCAGCGCGGCACGCAGCGGATCGAGGCCGTCGGGCACCTCGATCAGGTTCTCCTCGGGCACCGAAATCAGCTCGGCGAAGGTGCCCTGGCGCGGCGGGATCGAGACGATCTCCTTTTCGATGCAGAGGTTGCTGCGCCCGGATCGGCAGGCCGCGCAGCGTCCGCAGGTGATCTGCGGGTTGATCACCACGCGCCGGCCGGCGCGCGGCCCGCTCTCGACGATGCCGCAGGCTTCGTGGCCCAGGATCACCGGCGGCGGCCGGCGCGCGTCCCGGCCCAGATAGCTGTGCAGATCGGAGCCGCAGATGCCCGCCGCCTCGACGCGCACCAACGCCTCGCCGGGGCGCGGCGCCGGCGCCGGCTCATCCCGCAGCTCCATTCGTTCCGGACCCAACAACACCAGTGCTTTCATGGCATCCTCGTGCAATCTGATTCTGTGGTCTTACGCACCCAGGCGGCGATCTCCTCGACCGGCAGGCCGTGGCGGGTGTTGCCGTCGCGCCCGACCATGGTCTCGGACATGAACAGGGAGTTCAGGACCGCCTCCTCGATGGCCTCGACCACCGCCTGGCCGAGGGTCGTTACCGCCGCCTGCTCGTTGGCCAGGGTGTCGCGCATCAGGATCGGTGTGCTCGGCCGGTCGGGAATGCGGTAGCCGGTGCTGAAGGCGATGACCACGTCGCCGCTGCCGCTGTGGCAGGTGCTGCCGGTGCGCGCCAGGCCGAAGCCGGCGCGCCGGGAAATCCGCTCCAACTGGCGGCCGTCGAGCGGCGCGTCGGTCGCGATCACCATCACGATCGATCCCTGGTCGCTGGTCTCGCCAGTGTTTGTGGGACGGGCGTCGGGCGGGCGGATATGCCGGCCCACCGGCACGCCGGAGACCACCAACTCGGCCGCGGCGCCGAAGTTGCTTTGCACCAGGACGCCCAGGGTGAAGCCGCCGTGCTGGTCCGGGACCCGCCGGCTGGCACTGCCGATGCCGCCCTTCCACTCGAAGCAGGACAAGCCGGTGCCACCGCCCACGGCGCCCTCGGCGACCGCCCCGGTGCTGGCGGACGCGAGCGCCTGGCGCAGCTCGGCCTCGCCGATCCGGCGGCCGTGCATGTCGTTGAGGAAACCGTCGTTGCACTCGCCGGCCACCGGGTTGACGCTGGCGTAGCCCTGGCGCCCCGTGGCCTCGAAGCCGACGCCGATGTAGGGGTTGGCCTCAAGCGCGAGGGTGATCAGGGCGTCGGCGACGCGCGGCATGTTGAGGGTGCCGGTCAGCGCGATCGGAGATTCGAGGCTGCCGGTCTCGCGAACCTGCTCGAGGCCGGTGTACTTGCCGAAACCGTTGATCGCGTAGGCGGCGCCGGCGACCTTGTCCTCGTAGAGGTTGCCCGGGTGCGGCACGACCACCGTGACCCCGGTGCGGTAGGGGCCGGTGCCGGGCGTAAACGCGCCCTCGCCCTCGATCACCGTGCAGTGCCCGACCGCGACACCCGGGACATCGGTGATCCCATTGAGCGGCCCGCAAGGCAGGGCGCTCTCGTAGATCCCCAGGTCTCGAACCCGTGGCATGGGCGAGTCTCCCCGAGCCGACCTGCGCCGCCGCCGGTCAGGCGTCTTCAGTCAGCCGCCTTTGCGCCTCGCGGTATTTCCCGGCGGTCTTGGCGGCGATGTCGGCCGGCAGCTCCGGGCCCGGCGCGGTCTTGTCCCAGTCGAGGGTCTCCAGGTAGTCGCGCACGAACTGCTTGTCGAAGCTCGGCGGGCTGGAGCCGGGCGCGTAGGAATCGATCGGCCAGAAGCGCGAGGAATCGGGCGTCACCGCCTCGTCGATCAGCACCACCATGCCGTCGCCATCGAGACCGTACTCGAACTTGGTGTCGGCCACGATGATGCCCCGGGCCTCGGCGTGGTCGCGCGCGCGGGTGTAGATCGCCAGGCTGACGTCGCGCACCCGCTCGGCGGTCTCGCGCCCGACCAGATCGATCGTCTTCTCGAAGGAAATGTTCTCGTCGTGGGCGCCGAGCGCGGCCTTGGTGGAGGGCGTGAACAGGGGCTCGGGCAGCTTGTCGGCCTCGCGCAAGCCTTCCGGCAGCGGGATGCCGCAGACCGCGCCGTCGCGGCGGTAGTCCTTCCAGCCGGAACCCGCCAGATAGCCGCGCACGATGGCCTCGACCGGGAGTGGATCGAGTTTGCGAACCACGATGGCGCGCCCTTCGACCTGGGCGCGCTCGATGGCGTCGGGCAGCACCTCCTCGAGGCGGAGCTCCGAGAGGTGGTTGGGGATCAGGTCGCGGGTGCGCGCGAACCAGAAGTTGGAGACCGCGGTCAGCACCGCGCCCTTGCCCGGGATCGCCGTCGGCAGCACCACGTCGAAGGCCGACAGCCGGTCGGTGGTGACGATCAGCAGGTGGTCCGTGCCGACCCCATAGATGTCGCGCACCTTGCCGCGGGCGACCAGCGGCAGCGATTTTAAATCGGACTCGAACAATGTCTCCGGCATGCCGCCTCCCCAGGTGATCGCCCGTGCAAAATCCCTAACCGGCCGGGCCTTCCGAAGCGCGGAGAATGTCGATTCCCGCGCCCCTTGTCACGCCCGATTCGGTGACACTCTTGCCCCCGCCCCTAGCCGCCTCTAACCGCCCCCTACCCCGCCTCGACGATCTCGAAGTCGTGGGTGATCGCGGCGGTGGCGCCGAGCATGGCCGAGGCCGAGCAGTATTTCTCCGTGGAGAGCCGAATCGCGCGCGCCACCTTGTCCGCATCGAGCCCGGCGCCGGTCAGGACGAAATGCAGGTGGATCTTGGTGAACACCTTGGGGGCGGTCTCCCTGCGCTCGGCCTCGAGCTCGACCTCGCAGCCGGCGAAAGGCTGGCGCCCCTTGTTGAGGATCGCGACCACGTCGAAGGCGCTGCAGGCGCCCAAGCCGATCAGCAGCGCCTCCATGGGTCGGACGCCCAGGTTGCGCCCGCCCGATTCCGGCGCGCCGTCCAGGACGATGCCGTGGCCGCTGCCCGACTCGCCCAGGAAGGCGGCGCCCTCGATCCATTTGATCCGTGCTTTCATCGCGGAACCGATCCTAGCGGGAGGGGTGGCGTTAGGGCTACTCGAAAACCGCGCGCGCCGTGCCCAGGCATTCGATTTCGACCTCGACCCGATCGCCCCGCGACAGCCACTTGGTCTCGACCACGCTGCCGAGCATGACGATCTCACCAGCTGCCAGCTCCTCCCCGGACCGCGCCTTGAGGTTGGCGAGCCAGGCCAGTGCCTCGAGCGGGTGGCCCAGGATGTCGCGGCCCTGGCCCCGGCCCGCCGCGGCGCCGTTCACGGTCATGCGCCCAGTCAGCCGGTCGAGCTCCAGCGCCGGAAAATCGGCCACCGGCGTGCCCAGCACGCAGCCGGCGTTGAAGAAGTCGCCCGCCGCCATGGTCCAGACGTCGATTTTGCGGAAGTCCCGGAAACGGTCGTCGACCACCTCGATCCCGGCCATGCAGGCCGCGACCGCGCCGGCCACGGCCTCGCGGCTGTAGGGTGCGCCGGCGGGCGCCAGCGCCGCGCCCAGGCGCACCACGATCTCGCATTCGACCCCGACCCGGCAGAAGCCGTCGAAATCGTAGCGGCCGCTCTCCTCGGTCCCCTCTTCAGCTATGGTGGTCGCGAACAGGCCGCCGGCGCAAGGGTGGTCGATGCCCATGTAGCTCTGCATGACCGGGGTGGTGCAGCCGATCTTCCAGCCGACCCGCGCGCCCAGGCCGGCCGCCTCCTGAAGTGCGTGCAGGCGCGCCTGGACCGCGTAGGCCTCGGCTTCGCCGCCCGGCCGACAGGCCTCGGGCAAGGCCTCGAGCGGCACGCGCTCCACCCGCGCCCGCGCGAGCCGCCGCGCGGCTTCTTCGATCGCGTCCCCGTCCATGACCGGCCTCCCGTCCTGATCGTCCGCCCCGGCAGGCTAGACGAGCCAACGCCCCGCGCCAAGTCGCGGCGGGACCGGTCGGCACGGCGGGACGGCTTTCAGGACAACACGAACTCTGACTTGCGGAACCCCTGGATATACAAAAGGGCCGTCAGATCGCCATGATCGATGCAAGCGCTGGCCCGTTCCTTTAGGCTGTCGGAACCGTGGAAGGCGACGCCGAGTCCGGCCGCTTCGATCATTTTGATATCGTTGGCCCCGTCGCCGACCGCGAGCACGTCGGAAGGCTCCAGGCCTTTTTCAGCACACAGCCGCATCAAGGTGTTCAGTTTCGCGGAGCGCCCGAGGATCGGCTCCCGGACCTGCCCCGTCAGTTTTTCATCCTCAAACACCAACTGGTTTCCCTGATGGTCGTGAAAGCCGATGCGCTCGGCGATGCGGCGGGTGAAAAAGCTGAAACCGCCGGACACCAGGATGCAGAACGCGCCATGACGGCGCATGGTTTGAACGAATGTCCGCGCTCCCGACTGGAGCGAAATACGTTCCTCATAAACACGATCGAGCAGGCCGCGGTCCATCCCTTTCATCAACGCCATGCGTTTGCGCAGGGCATCGGAAAAGCTAATGTCGCCATTGACGACGGACGCCGTGATCTTCCTGATCTGCGATCCAACGCCGATCGCATCGCCCAACTCGTCGATGCACTCCTGGTTGATGACCGTGGAGTCCATATCGGAGATAAGAAGCTTCTTTCGCCGCCCCTCGATCGAGGTGCACACCGCGTCGATCGCCGTCCCCGACAAGGCATCGCGCGCCTGCTTGGCGATATCGACAGCGGCAAGGGGGGATTCGATAAACAGATCGCAAGCCTCCCTGTCCGCCAGCCAGTCAACCTCGCCGGTGGCCGCCAAATGCCGGCAAACCCGTTCGATATGAACCGGTTCCAGAGGCGCTGATGCCATATTGCCGATCAGCGTGAGTACATGGGGCGTCATCGAATCTGTCACCGCGTTCATCGTCGTCGTGCTCTTCGAATGTGTTGCCCGCACTGCCACTCCCCTTGGCAACCGCCTTGGCGCCCGCCTTGGCACATTGACATGGGTGGCCGCAAAACCTAGAGTTCGGCCATGAACAGGGCGTGGAATATACCACAAACCATCCATTGGTCTATACCAGAAGAAACGCGAAAATCATGGGACCGCAGGGTCCCCTATTATGTGCGCGTCCGGGACCATTTCGCGACCATGATCGAGGCGGGAACGCTGGCTCCGGGCACCAAACTTCCGCCGGAACGGGCGTTGGCCGAAGAATTTTCCATCACCAGGGTTACGGTGCGCCAGGCACTGATACGGATGGAGGCCGAAGGCCTGATATTTCGCGAGGAACGTCGCGGATGGTTCGTCTCCCCGCCTCGGGTCCGCTACGATCCGACCGCCAACACCAGCTTTACCAAGAGTATTTCGGAGCAGGGCCGCACGGTCGGCACGACGATCCTGTCCAAACAAACGGCTGGCGCTTCGCAGTGGGAAAGCGACCAACTGGGTTGTGCCGTCGGCGACCCGCTCTTTATCATCAACCGCCTGCGGACGGTCGACGGGCGAGCAGTCCTGGTCGAACAGATTTATATCAGAGCGGAGCGTTGTCCCGGTCTTCTGGATTACCCGCTCGATCAATCGATGACCGCTTTGATGGCGGAGAAATTCGGCATAATCGAGCACCGAACACGGATCAATATGCGTCCGACGGCGCTATCGGAATTCCCGGCCAAAGCGCTCGGGGTCGCTGTCGGAACGCCAAGCCTGTATCTATCGCGGACCATTCTCGATCAGTTCGACGAGGTGGTCGAGCTCGATCAGGAATTCTGGCGGCACGACGTGATCGAAATCTGCGTCTCGGCGGCGGGAAGGGTCAAAGAAGAGGCACCCGCATAGCGCCATAAAGCCGCGGACAGGGACTGAAAAATGCAAAGCAAAACGCCCATTGTCGTGGTCACCGATATTAGCAAGACCTTCGAAATCCGGGGGCGTCCGCCCGTGCATGCGCTGCAACACGTTACCAACCACGTGGACAAGGGCGAGGTCCTGGTCATCATCGGGCCGAGTGGCTCGGGCAAGAGCACGTTTCTGCGGGCGCTCAACGGTTTGGAACCGGTCGACAGCGGTTCCATCGTGATTGACGGTGTCGAGTTGACCGATCCCAAGACCGACCTCAACCGATTGCGCCAGGGGGTCGGCATGGTCTTCCAGCACTTCAATTTGTTCCAGCACAAAACGGCGCTGGAAAACATCACCATGCCGCAAATGGTCGTCCTCAAGCGCTCGCAAAAGGAAGCCGAAGAGATCGGCCAGGGGCTGCTCGAGCGGGTCGGCATCGGCGACCGGGGCGACAACTACCCGAGCGAACTTTCCGGCGGACAGCAGCAACGCGTTGCCATCGCCCGCTCGCTGGCCATGACGCCCAAAGTCATGCTGTTCGACGAGGCGACCTCGGCGCTCGATCCGGAAACCGTCGGCGGCGTGCTCGACCTGATGAAGGAGCTGGCCGCCGACGGAACGACGATGGTCGTCGTGACTCACGAGATGGGTTTTGCCCGCGAGGCCGGCGACCGGGTTATCTTTATGGACGACGGCGAGATCATCGAGGAAGGCACCCCGGAGGCGGTCTTCGACCATCCGCAGCAAGACCGCACGCAATTGTTTTTGAGCCAGATCCTTTGAGGGTCGATCATGTTTGGTATAGACCATAACTTTGAGGTGATATATACCAGTTGGGCTGGAATCTCGGGCAGCCCCTACGCCAGAGGCGGCCGAAGCGCCGTCAACCACGGGAGCACACGATCAAAGGGAGTGTAGAAATGAGGGAAATCACCAAATTGTTCGGGCTGGGCCTGGTCGCGCTTGGGCTGAGCGCGTTCGCCCAATCGGCTTCGGCCGACGTCGTAAACGACATCGTCAAGCGCGGCGAACTTCGGGTTGCCGTTCAGACCCAAGGACCGCCGGTGAGTTACGTCGACACGAAGGGCAACCGCACCGGCTTTGCGGTCGAACTCGTTCAGATGATGGCTGATGACATAGGCGTGAAGCTCAAGCTTCTCGATTACGACTGGAAGGGACTGATTCCTGCCGTCACGTCGGGCAAGGCTGACTTCCTGGCCGCCGACATGACGCCAAAGGCCACGCGTGCGTTGGTTCTGAATTTCACCCGACCGTACATGTACAGCCGGAACGTCATTTACTCGAAGAAGAGTGCGTCGTTCGTGACCTGGCAGGACGCCTGCGTCAAGGGTGTCTCGGTCGCCGTGGTGCAGGGCAGCAGCAACGTCGGCGTGCTTAAGGCAAAGTGCCCGCTGGCGACGATCAAGGAATTCGCCGGTGGCGGACCCGCCGTCGCCCAAGCGGTTGCTGCCGATCGGGCCGATGCGGGGATCAACGATGAGGCTTCGGCAAAAGGCTATATGGTCGAGTATCCGGAATTCAAGATTCTCGCGGGCGCTCCCGACAGAGGCCCGCTCAGCTTCGCCACCCGGCCCGAGGAAACTCACCTGCTCACCTGGATGAACAACTACATCATGTTGATCGAGGCCGACGGGCGCTTGGACAAGCTCAAGGACTACTGGATGTTTAGCACCGACTGGAAGAAAGAACAGACGCCAGTGCCGAAAAATTAGGCGGAAGCTTCGAGCATTCGCTACGATACCAGGGGGCTCCGCCGACTAGGGTGGAGCCCTCTATCGTGTTGTCATGAAGCGAATATGAAATAGTCGCGGACATGGACTGGATCCTCGATTTCTACAACTACCGCGTCGTCGTCCAGTATGTCCCGGAGTTCGCGCGGGGCATGACGGCGACCATCTGGATTTCGGTCCTGTCTCTGGTTTTGTCCCTGACCATCGGCACGGTTTCCGCCATCATGCGGATGTCCGACAACCCGGTGTTGTGGCGCATCTCCGCCGGCTACGTGCAGACGATCCGTTCGACGCCGCTGCTCATCCAGATCTATGTGATCTATTTTAGCCTGCCGGCGCTGCCCCTGCTCGGCCGCCGCCTGGACGAGCTCGAAGGCGGCATCATCGCGCTCGGCCTCAACGCCGGCGCCTACATGAGCGAGATCATCCGCGCCGGCATCGAGTCCATCTCACGCGGCCAGATCGAGGGCGCCCAGTCGGTCGGTATGACCTATCTGCAACGCATGCGTTACGTCGTCCTGCCGCAGGCTTTCGCCAACGTACTGCCACCGCTGCTCGGCCAGACGGCGGTTCTCATCAAGGACAGTTCGCTGGTCAGTTTCATCGGCGTGTTCGAGCTTTTCGGCGCCGGCTTGACGGTTCTCAGCGAGCGGCTCATGCCGAACGAGGCGTTCCTGACGGTCGCCGTCTGCTACTTGGCGATTTACGGGGTCATGCTGTTTTTCTCCAATTTCGCTCAGCGCCGGCTGGGTGGGGTTCGGGGCTGAGATGAGCGCGCAAGTATGGAATGTGATTTGGATCACCATGCCGTTCCTTCTGGCTGGGCTGTGGATGACCGTCAAAATTTCGCTCATCACGATCGTCTGCGGAAGTATCCTGGGATTCGTCGTCGGGATGCTGCGAACGGTGGGCGGCTGGCCGATTTCCGCGACACTGGGGATTTACATTCATGCGCTGCGGGGGACGCCGTTCCTGATCCATCTCTATGTCATTTACTTCGTGCTTCCGTCGACGGGAATTTCGTGGCTGCAGTTGGAAGCCTTTCCGGCCGCCGTCATCGCGCTTAGCCTATACACCTCAACCTATGTCGCCGAAATCGTTCGCAGCGCGATCCAGGCTGTCCCGCCCGGTCAGGCCGAGGCCGCACGCTCGACCGGAATGACGGCGTTGCAGTCCATGTGGCACGTGGTGTTGCCGCAAGCCGTTAAAATGATGATCCCGCCCATGGGGGGCGTCTACGTCATCATCATCAAGGGCACGTCCATCGTCTCGGTCATCGGCATCTCAGAGCTAGTCCGGGCCGGTGAGCACGCCACCCAGCGCCATCCCAGGGAACTGATGGTCATCTATGGCATGACCGCGCTTCTGTACTTCGCATACTGCTATCCGGTTCTGCGTATCGCCCGCTGGGCCGAGACCAAATTCGGCAGCGTCCGGTTGTCGTCGTGAGTCCTCATACCAAAGGTCTTTGATTTGGCCGAATATGGCCAGCGCAATCATCGTCAACATGACCCTCAATTTTCCGGAAACGATCCTGGTGGAAACATCGTTGTCGTTTCTTGGCCTCGGCATTCAACGGCCCCTTACTAGCCTGGGAAATATGGTTGGGTTCGGTCGCGATTACCTGCTGACCGCATGGTGGATCGTCCTCTGCCATCTGTCTTTGCCGTGGCAAACTGGATCTGGTCCGGTTCCATCTCTTGCGGAAGGGTGCCTCATGCCCAGAGAGCGCTGAGGCGGCAACCTGTCGCGTTCCATGGCTTCCTCGATGACACTGAGCGTCTGGCCCGTGTGTTTGGCGTAGATTTCGTTCAGCTGCGCCCGGGTGGCGAGGATTTCCTTGGCATGGATCTCGATGTCGGTCGCTTGTCCCTGGTGGCTGCCGGAGGGTTGGTGGATCATGATTCTTGCGTTGGGCAGAGAGTAGCGCTTGTCTTTTGTCCCAGCCATCAGCAACAGGGAAGCTGCTGAAGCCGCCTGGCCCATGCAAAACGTGGTAATATCGGGTCGGATATACTGCATGGTGTCGTAGATCGCGAGCCCCGCCGAGACGAAACCGCCCGGCGAGTTCATATAAATGGCAATGTCCTTCTCCGGGTTCGCGGACTCGAGATAGAGCAGCTGGGCGGAGATCAGGCTGGCCACGGTATCGTCGAACGGACCGGTCAAGAAGATGATGCGTTCCTTGAGCAGTCGGGAATAAATGTCGTAG
>SMUX01368300.1_pt1 | contig 12592 bp, 7 predicted proteins | sample 2456431 | NCBI WGS metagenome assembly SMUX01 (sample SAMN11095930, study PRJNA526329) | marine sediment metagenome | biome: Marine sediment; feature: Surficial sediment; material: Deep marine sediment; isolation source: Hadal surficial sediment | place: Pacific Ocean | collected 2014-11 | depth 0-1... | reverse complement strand
CTGTGTGATCGGGGGGCACGTGGGACCTGGGACGAACTGGCAGTTTCAACCTGCCCGGCAGGCTCAATGAAACATCGCGCGCCACCCACCCCCGTCGCGCGGACCCAGCCAAGCGGGAGCCTGTCGAGGTTGCCGAAGACACTCCGGACGTTGCCGGTCTTCGGGTCGTGGATCAGAGAGGCCCGCCCGCCTTTGCGGACGGTTTCTCCGGGTCGATGGCGCCCCGTCGCGCGCCGCTGGGGCAGGGCCTGGGATTCTGCTGGTGGGGGAACCAGCCCCAGCCGCACTCGCAGATCAGGTTGCTGCCCCGAAAGACATGCCCCATGGCGGCAGGGTGGCAATCACAGTACCGGCGCACGTGGAGAGCGTCGGATTTCGCCCGGCTGACTGCTCTGAGGAGAACGCGGCCCATGGAACAGATTGTGCCAGACCTGCCGACCGTTCGCTTAGCGCCAAGTGAATTGGAGCAACGCCGCAAACGCTGCCGCTCGAGGTGACGGGACTCAGTAGCCCACCACCGCGTTCGCAACCCCCCGTGGCTGCGGCGGAAGCGAGTAGACGTTGCGTTCGTAGTCCCGATTGTAGGGAGAGATGTTGAGCGGCTCCTCTCCCACGACCAGCGTCGCACTGCCCCCTGGATCGAAGCCCATCGCGCTCTGAATTCCCCGCGCCCTCAGAATCTCCGCCATCTCGACATGGGTCGCACCCACGGACTCGCGAATGCGACCGTTTACGGCCAGAACACCCAGCCCCCCCTCGACGTCGAGGCCCACGACGATCTTGGGTCCCCGCATGTCGAGATAGTCGAGGCGCGCGGCCTGGGTCTGAATGGAGTTCTGCGTCTTCCAACCTTCAATTTCCATGTCGATGCAGAGCTCTCCCTGGTCGAGCAGCAGCGGACCCGCCTCGATGGCATCCGCGACATCCGAAATTCCGGCCAGGTCGAGGGAGAGCACCCTTCCCACTTCCCAATCCTTGGGCAGCCCTCCGGACGGAAAGGAGACCACCAGGCCAACGGGAAGCACCGGCAGATCCTGCCCCGGCAAGGTGTGGTGCACTTCCATGATCCGATTGCCCACGAGCCGCACCAGACTGCGGCCGTCGCCGGGAAGGCTCGCGCCCGGATAGAGAAGGTCGTAGAAGCACACCTGCTGGCCTGGCTCGCTGAGATTGCGCTGCTCGGCTGCGAGCTCCACCCGGCTTCGCCCCGACTGCGCACACAAACCCGCTTCGCAGCTCACCCGGCGAATGCACAGCGAGCCGTCCGCACCCACCAAGAAGGCGGGCTTGTTGAAGAGAGGTGGGCTCAAGACCCGTCCGCCGGAGATGATCAACCCCAACGGCGAGCCAATGTACGACTCCGGCAGCCCGAGCTTTCCAACCAGCTCGGCATTCAGGATATAGCCACCGTTCCAGGCGATCCGCGCCCTTTTCCCTGGGGAACGGTTGAATCGGCGCACGAACTCGGGAACCGTCCGATTCTCGCCCTTGGTGGTCACGATGGCGTAACGGAGTGGGCTACGGCTGGACGGCACCGAGGCGATGACGCCCGACCAGGGAGAGCCATCGGCGTAGACCCCGTTCAGTGACTCGTGCACGACCGGCCTCGGACGACTCTCTTGCGGACTCGACAGGCGATCGAGAACATCCTCGACTGGCGAGCCGCGCTCAACCGCGTCCGCGCGCAGAGCCTCCAGGACGAACTCCGTGCCGAGACGCTTGCAAAGCCGACGGAAGCGCCGATCCGCCAGGGTCTTGCTCAAGCTCTTCGCAGTCTGGACGGGCGTCGGGTAGGCCAGGGTGCAACGCAGACCGGCGGGCGCCCACTGCACATAGCCACTGCCGAGCGACACACCCAGCAGATTCGCGGTCAACAAGTCATCGGCGCGACCGATGTGAAAGCGCTCGATTGCCGCGCCGTCCGTGGTCATCGCTCCGTGCTCACAACACACGACCGCGAAGCCCCCGGCTTCACGAACACCGTCGAGCGTGCGCAGGGCCTCCTCTCCGAGCTGTCGGAAATCGACGCCGACGGAGATCTGATCACTGGCAACCACCCGGCACACGCCGCGCTGGTGGAGCAGCTCGAGGTCGCGGTCGGCACTCACCTCGGATTGGGAGCCACCCACCAGATACTTTTCGAGGGCCTCTGCGGTGACTTCGCCGGGCGACGCATCCCGCCTGACGATCAGGAAGATCGGCGGCAGGGCATCGATTTGCGACAGCGGGCGTCCGGAGAGCTCGTCAAACAGCCCCAGCCCCAGGCGCAGGCGGGCGGTCTGCACCACGAAGACCTCGAGATCGTGCTCCGTAGCCGCGCCGGGAAAGAGCGCGAGCGGCACGCGCTCTCGCACACGCTCCAGCAGTCGATCCCGGTCGTCGATCTCCGGCTCACTGCCACAACCCTGCGCCACCATGCCGTGCCAGTCCGCGAGCGGATGGGAGCTCGCCTCGTCGACCGGCGACGGCATCGCCGGGCCAAACAGCTCGCAATGGAGCAACGCAATGACGCCCGTGAGCTCCTGGGGCGTCAGATCTCGATAGGGATAGTGGCGCCGGTTCCGGTGACGGTACGCAAAGGAGTGATCGATGCGAACGGGCATCTCAGCCTCGCAGCGGAGGAAGAGCTCTTCCACTGCGTTGTAGAACTCGGCCAGCTCCAGCCGCCCCACGGGCTCCGGAGAGGTCGCTACCAGCCTGCGGGCGAAGGCAAAAGCCATTCCGCGAAGCCGCTGTTCCTCGACCCGAAAGTAGCTCGGGTCGATCAACGACTTCAGGAGCAACATGAAACCCATTCGGCCATAGCCCGGCAGGTATTCACGATGATCCGCAGCCAACAGGCGGGAGAGTTCCGCTGAAGTGCCCGAGACCCTGTCGGCGAAGCGTTCCAGCGCGCTCGCCGCCCGCTTCTCTGCACTCGCCCCCGGCTGGAGCTGGAAGTGGAGATTCTTCAGGATGACCTCGAACTCCGAGGCAAGCGCTCGCATGCTGAAGCGTCGCTCCACGACCTGACGGTTGTGCTTGGCGGTTTTCTCTGCCCCCTCCCGCGAGAGGAGCTGGTTCCGCAGCCGATTTATCGTCGTGTCTACGAAGCCGGAGCCCGAGAAAGCGTTCACATCGAGCCTGTCGTTCCGCGCGAGATTTTCGCCCACGACGGCGGAAAAGACGTCTTGGGGCTCGTAGCGTCGCGTCAGGATGGGCACTCCGCAGGCGGCGGATTCGATGATGGGAAGCCCACGCCCCTCGGTCTCGCTGGGAAGCACCACGAGCGAGGCGATGTTGTAGAACTCCGGCATTCCAATCGGGCGCTCATGCGCGGCGCGAAATGCGCGAGTGTCGAAGGCGCTGAAGAGTAAGGCGAGATAGACGCGGTCACGAACTGTGGAGTCCAACGTCGACACCATCGCCGCGAATTCGCGAACCACGCTCTCGAGGTAGGCCTCGTTGCCCGCCGCCACCGGTCCGGTCACCAGCAGTGTGAGCTTCTTCGAAGGGTCGGCGCGAAAGGCCGCCGCGAATTCGCGATCGCGGAGCAAACGAGCGATCAGCTTGAAGTTGGACCCGATGCTCTTGCGCGCGAGAATTCGCGTCGGCTGCAGAAACACGGTGTTGTTGCTCGCGAAATCGACCTGGACCTGCTTGTTCCTCGCGATCAGGATCGGATGCCCCGGCTTCAACGATCCCGCCTCGACCACCTGTTCGGCTGCCACCGCGCGAACTCTGGAACGTCTGCCCTTGAGGATCTCGACCAGTTGGTCCCAGGTCTCGCGTGAGCGCCGTCGGCCCAGCGGCGCGTAGCGCTCGGTGTCGATGGCCGTACCGATTTCCGCGACACCGGCTGGGTTCAGGCCGATCTGTTCACAGAGCAGACGGGTCTGATGGGTGTTGATGCAGAGACTGAGCCAGCTGCGCGAGTCCCACGGATAGATCATCTCGAGAATCGAGAACACCTCACCGACGTGGGCATTCGTGAAGAAGTGGTCGCGGGGACCGGAGGGCAGCTTCCCGACCTGACGATCGACCGCGCTGTGCCCCCCCTCGAAGTAGAAATCGTGGCAGTTGTTGATCACCGGAACGCCCAGCAACTCGGAGACGAAGATCGTCGCCAGCGCGAGCGCCGGGTTGCCTGGATTGGAATTGACGTTGACCAGGTAGAGCAGCCGAATCTCGTGCTCCTCGACGATCTCGCCGAGGCTTCGACAAAGCTCCAGTGTCGCGTCCCAGAAGCGTTGGATGAGCTCGTTGTAGAGGGGCCCGCCCCGCTCGAGCTTTCGCTCGAAGAAATCCTGGTAGAGCGGCCACTCGCCAAAGGCCTTCATGCCTTCCACGGTGTGTCGACGTCCGTTCACATCGATCACGTTGTCGGCCTGCTCCGCGAAGTATCCCCCGATGTAGTGGAACTCCGTGCCCGGCAGGACAATCTGGAGGGCCCGGGCGTATTTGGCGATCTCCATGGAGACACCGTCGATCCCGTAGTCGAAGGTCAGGAAGGCGATCGCGTGGGAGAGCTCGCGCTTGAAGTGCTCGAAGTCCCCGGCCGCGTGCACGACGGCCACGTCCCGGTCTTCGCGCAGGCGATCGATGAGGAGACCCAGCTCGAACCAGGTATTCACTGGCTCGGCTCGCAAACGGGCCAACATCTCGGTGGTTCTGGGGTGGGGCATCCTGTCTCTCTGCCCATGGCCCGGGCAGCCCCGCCAGCCAGGCTTCAAAAGCTGAAAAGGACCTCGAGCTTCTGTTCGAGTACCTCGTACGAGAAATACTTACGGCCCAGTGCGAAATTATGCTCGCCGATCTCCTTGCGCAAGTGCTCGTTGTGGAGAATCTCATCCACCTGTTCAACGGCCTCGTCGGTCAGCTTGCTGTCCTCGAGGGTCACGCAGCGGAAGCCCTTGCTCCCGATGTCGGGCCAGTAGACGGGCTTGTAGTTGTTGATGAAGATGGGTCGCCTGGCGAGCACGGCCTCTACGAAGGCGTTTCCGAAACCCTCATAGGTGCTGAAATAGGTACACGCGTCTGCGTTCGCGTAGGCATCGGAGAGAGAGTAGATCTTGCGTCCCTCGGGGTTCCGGCGGCGTTCGCTGAGGATTCGGTGGTAGGCAAAGCGAACACGGTGGCCGAGGTTCTGCTCCTCGACCCGATCGACCAGACGCTTGAAGTAGCCCTTGCGCACATCGTCCGCCGCGCTGCCAGTGATGACGAGCTTGACGCGCGGATCGTCGATCTGGCCGATCAGATCGATCGCGGTCTCGATGCCCTTGCGCTCGATGATGCGCGTAATCTGGAAGACCGCGATGTCATCGCGATCGAAGCCGATCTCCTGCAGCAAATCGCGGTTGTAGACGTCTGACACACCGAAGGGCTTTTCGAAGTCCATGACGTTGGGAACGACGAGGGCGTCGATGCCGAAGCGCTGCTTGAGTTCCTGCTGCGCTGCCAGGCTGATGACCGCATGGCGGGTCTGCGGATGGGAGCGCAACGGGAAGGTCTCGTTCACCAGCGTTTCGATCTCTCGAAAGGGCGATTCGTAGCGGCTGCCGCGCTCCCATGCATAGTCGTGGTCATGGGTGACCAGCGGGATGTCCATCTTTTCCACCGCCATGCGGATCCCCATGCCCATGGACAGGTGACACGGCAGCGCTGATGCGTTCTCGGAGAGCAGCACGTCGATCTTGTTGCGCAGCACCCAGCCGAAGATCTCGGTCGCCACGCGGTGGGCGTTGTTGTCGAGGTTCGAGAGCAGCTCATCGGGGTCGTCGGGCGGGTAGAAGAACGCCCGGTTCTGTTCCCATTCACACTCCGGGGAGAAGAACGAGAGGATCGGGAGCCGGGTCGCCCGTTCGGGGGGCACCACCCGGCCCTTGAAGATGCCCGACAGCACGAAGACCTGGTGGCCCATCCTCTCCAGGACGTGGATCCACTTCTCGGTCTCCAGCGCCACCCCGTCCACGTCGCCAATGCGTCCGATGATAATGCCGATGTTCACTGCCGTGTCCCCTTCGCCTCGTGCGGACGGTTCGCGGGGGGGCAGGAATGTCTGGGGGGAATCGACGATCGCGGAACATTTTGTCGCATGCCGAGTCTCAGCGCTCGCACGAAATCGCAGCCGATCCCGAAAACTCCTGAGAACGCCTATCGGGAGGCCGCGAAGAAGACTCGAGAGGAAGCCGAGAGCCCACCGGGGGCTCCGGGGAGGCTAGCGCTTGCCCTGCTTCAGCCAGCCGAGGAGGCCGCTTCCCCGGATCGGTCGCCCTGAGCTGAATCACCTGCTCGAAAGCCAAGAGCTTCTCGATCCTCTCCTCATCGTAATCAAGGACCTGTTGCTCGGGCAGTCGACTGCGGCCCAGCAAGCCCCAGTTCCCCCTGGGACTCTTCCTGACGGCAGGTCCTCGGACCTCGGTCGCCCACTCCACCACCCTACCCGAACGACGGCGCCATTCCGAACCACGGCGGCATTCAGCCGGGAGCTGCCAAACGGCCGGGCCGTCTTTCCGACCCCACCTGCCCCCGCTCCGCCAGCGCAGCCGCGACAGCGTGCCGCGGGCCGAGCACACATCCTGGAGATCGATGGAGGCACCGAAGGGTGCCCCGGCGCACGGCCCGCCACCGCCCCCAGCTCGGGATCCCGCACGAGAGGGTCCTGACCAGCAGATGAAGCGTTTCGGGGGCGGGTGACGGAGAGAAATCCGCAACCCTCTCCTGGTTCAAGCGCCGAAAACATCCAGACCCAGCTGAGGACTTACCGCTGGGCAAGATCAGAGCGACCCACCCGCCTACAGGCGCGCCTTCGCGGGCGGTTTCGCCGGGTCGATGGCGGCCCGTCGCGCGGCGCTGGGGCAGGGCCTGGGGTTCTGCTGGTGGGAGAACCAGCCCCAGCCGCACTCGCAGATCAGGTTGGTGCCCCGAAAGACATGGCCCATCGCGGAAGGGTGGCATTCGCAGTAGCGGCGCACGCAGGCGACGTCGGACTTCGCGTGGGTGACTGCGCTGACGAAGACTCGGCCCATGGACCAGATTGTGCCAGACCTGCCGACCGTTCGCTCGGCGCCAAGCAAATCGGAGCGACGGCGCTCTGGGCGCCGCACCAGCATCGAGAGAAGCAGCCCCCGGGAAAGAGGCCCACAAAGGAGCAATCGAGTGCGCAGCGCGGCTCGGCCGTCCTCATCAGAGAGGCAATGCCGTGGAAAATTCATCCCTGGCTTCTCTAACGCACTCGGGATGCCGCGTTATCACAAGACTTTTACATTCCTCACTCTCCCCAGGCCGAATCCTTCCATAGACTGCCTCTCGTCTGTCTCCCCCAGACGGACGAGAGAATCGAAGCGCACGGATCCGATGGCGGCGGCCAGCCGCCCTGTTCTCGCGGCCCGGCCGGCTGATCCGCGCGGCATAGGCGACAGGAGGGAGTTCGACTTGGAAGCCAGTCAAGCAGCTGGGAGCCTCGAGGCAAGCTTTCGAATCACGGCCGCCCCCGATCGACGGGGAACCATCTTGAAGTACAAGGCCGACCGCGGTCCGATCGCCTACGGAGTGGCGGTCTTCATGCTCCGCCTGACCCTCTGGGCCCTGGCGACGCCCCTGATCTGCGTCATCAGCGTCCTTCCGCTGGCAGGGCTCAGCGTATTCATCGCCCCCATCAACCACCACCACCAGCACGTCAACTCATTCCGCGCCGCCTGGCTGAACCGGCTCTACGATCTGTTGCTCGCCCTGCAGTGCGGGGTCGCGCCCTATGGCTGGGTTTTGCATCACAACCTCGGGCATCACCTCCACTACCTGAACCAGCCTCCCCACGAGAGTCCCGACGAATCGCATTGGACCCGTGCCGATGGCACGAAGATGGGGATCTTCGCCTATTCCGTTCATCTGTTCCTCCACCATCAGATCGACATGGTCCGCGTCGGGCTGCGCCATCCCAGACAATTCCGCTATTTCCTGCTGATGAAGCTGCCGCTCTGGGGCTTGATAGGCGTGGGGCTCTGGCTTCGCCCGCTGGAGACCGTGCTCGTGTTTCTGCTGCCAGCCTTGCTCACGCTCTTTCACACCGGCTGGGCCACCTACGAGCACCACGCAGGCTTGACGCCAAATGACCACCTCGATGCCAGCCGCAACCGCGACAATCGCCTCTACAACGCACTGACGGGAAACCTCGGGCTCCACACGGCGCACCACAAACGCCCCGGTCTGCATTGGTCGCTCTTGCCCGAGCTGCACGAAAAGATCCGGGACCAGATTCCCGAGGAACAGATCATCAAGTCTTTCTGGTAGCCACCGGAAGACCGCCATTCACGCTTCGAGACAAGCGCGCGGCAGCGCGCCCAGCCTGCGCGCTTCCCCGACAGACACGGCCGCTGACCCGACTGGACCGTCCCCGCCGCCCGCTTCCCGGTGCAGCTTCGCAGGCGTTTGCGGCGAGCGCCGAGAATTGGCAGCGGCCGTGTCTGGCGCGGCGTCTCTGCTGGCTCAAGGGCCCGAAGATCGTGCTGAAGACGGTCGATCGGGCCGCCTCAAGCAAGCCCGAAACTTGTACGATATGAAAAGGAAGGGATCCGGTGTCATGACGCTTCGGCCTGGACTCTTATCACCGCTGCGCATCGCGCCTGGCCTTGCTGGGACCGTCACTCTGATGGCCCTGCTGAGTGTTCCCGGGCCCGCGCTGGGGCATGGCGGACACGCGGACCGCGTCGCGGCCCTGGACACGCAGATCGAGACGGCGCCGGGAGAGGCCATACTTTGGGTGGACCGCGCGGCCATCCATCTCGACCACGCCGACTTCGAAGCCGCACTGTCCGACCTCGATCGCGCTGCGGAGCTGGATGCCGGTCTGGCGGAGGTCGAAGCCTTCCGCGGCCGCGTCCTGCTGCGGTTGGGAAGGCTGCCACAGGCTGACGCGGCGCTGGTTCGGGCGCTGTCACTCCGCCCCGGCGACGTTCCAGCACTGCTCGTGCGGGCGCGTGTACGCGAGGCGCTGCGACAGCCCATTGCCGCCGCCGCCGACTACAGCGAGGTCATTGCGCTCGCTCCGCGCCCCGGTCCGGAGCCGTACTTGGAGCGCGCCCGCGTCCTGGCCGCGGCCGGTGCGCGGCACTGGGTGGAGGCGCTCGCGGGGCTCGAGCAGGGACGTGAGCGCCTCGGCTCGCTGCTCGCCCTGGAGCTGGCCGCGCTGGAGCTCGAGCTGCGGCTGGAACGGGTCGAGGCCGCGCTGCAACGTCTGGAGCGCGCAACCACCCACTTCGCTCGCCAAGAGCACTGGTTGGTGCGGCGCGCCGAGATCCTGGTCCGGGCCGGCAGGAGCGACGAAGCGTACGCCAGCTACGCCAAGGCCCTCCAGCGGATCGAGGATCTGCCGGCGCACTTGAGACACAGCGCCGCGGTGGAGTCACTGTACACACAGGCGCAGGCCTCCATGCAGCAGCTTCGCGCAGCCTCCGGAGAGGGACGCGGATGATGCGAAACCCGCTCCGCGAGGCCGGCCGGGTCACGTCCTGCGTGCAGCTTGTCCGGCTGGGCATCGCCGCGTCGTTGTTACTGGCCGCGGTTGCGCCGGCAGGCGCACAGACGCTGCTGCGCACTCCGTACCTCATGGCCGGAGCGCCCGACAGCATCGTAGTGCGCTGGCGCACGACCAGCCCGCCTACGGACAGCGTCGTCCGCTATGGCTCGGCACCCGGGAGCCTGACCCAGACCGTGACCGTCGCTGGAAGTCGCACCGAACACGAAGTCGACATCAGCGGACTCACGCCCAATACCCAGTACTTCTACTCGGTCGGCTTCGGCACGACGATCCTGGCGGGAGACGACGCCAATCACTTCTTCGTCACACCGCCTCTCCGGGGCACCCGTCAGGCCACGCGCATCTGGGTGATCGGCGATTCCGGGCAATGCGCCGTGAGCAGTCAGGGATGCACGGATGCCAACGCCGTCAAGGACGAGTACCTGGCTTTCGCGGGCAGCGACATCGCCGACCTCTGGGTCCTGCTGGGCGACAACGCCTACACGAACGGCACCGATCTACAGTACACCACCGGATTCTTCGACGTGTACCCCGACGTCATGCGCAACACGATCCTCTACCCGACGCTGGGAAATCACGAGCTCGGCTCCGGGGGCTCGAACTCCGCGGCCCAGAGCGGGCCGTACTACGACTCGTTCAGCATGCCCAGCGGTGGTGGGCTGGGAGGCGGCGTCGCCAGCGGAACCGAGGCCTACTACTCGTTCGACTGGGCCAACATCCACTTCATCAGCATCGACTCCGCCACCCAGGGAGCCAATCTCGCCGTGGGTGGACCGATGTACAACTGGCTCGAAACCGACCTGATCGCCAACACCCAGGAGTGGATCATCGTCTACTGGCACCACCCGCCGTATACCAAGGGATCCCACGACTCGGACAACCCGGCTGAGACGTCGCTCTTCGAGATGCGGGAGCGCTTCGTCCCCCTGATCGAATCCTACGGCGTCGATTTGCAGCTTACGGGACACAGCCATTCCTACGAGCGCTCGGTCCTGATCAACGGCCACACCGGCTTGTCTTCGACCTGCGCGCTCGGCGAGTGCTTCATCGATGGCGGCGATGGGAATCCCTCGGGAAATGGCGCCTACGTCAAGGCGACCCTCGGCCCGGGACCCAACTTGGGCGCGGTCTACTCGGTGGTGGGCAGCTCGTCGAAGAACCAGGGAGGCCTCACACAGCACGCGGTCATGACGTCGTGGATCAACTTCGAGGGATCGCTGCTGATCGACGTCAACGGCTCGAGCCTCGACGCCTACTTCATCGACAAGAACGGTGTGGTGGACGATCACTTCCGCATCCTCAAGATCGGCGCGTTCATCCCGCCTGGGGTGCCTTCGCTTCAAATCCACGGTCTGATCGCTCTCTGCCTGATACTCGTCGCGGCCGGTGTACTGGCCAGATCCCGCTTCACAAGCACGAGCTGACTCCGTTCTCCCAGCGCTTCATCGCCAAGATCCGAAAGACGGAGGTTTGTCTCTCACTCCAGTGTCGATCGCAAGCCTCTCCACGAAGCGGCGGCGCCGACAAATCCACTGGCGGACAGGGTCGCGCCTAGATCAAGCGGTCCGCGTTCGACCTGGCATCGGCACCCTCCGGGTCGAGCTTATAGGGCTCATCGAGCAGATCGTCGATCGCCTCGGTGATGCGCCGCATCGCACGCTCGAAGGTCTCCGCGTGCTCCTCTGCCTCGCGCGTGAAGGGCACGTAGGGTTTGTCGATGCGGCAGTCGGCGAGAGCATCGTCCAGTGTGAGTGGCGCGCCAATCCGGTAGCGGCAGGTCCCACCCCCGGCCCAGGGGTTTCCGCTGGGATAGGCCTCCTCACTGCCCATGCTGCCGACCGGCACGACGGGCACCTCGTAGCGCAGCGCGAACTGAGCGAGTCCGGGCTTGCCCGGCAGCAGGCGCAGCGAACGCGTGCCCTGGGGAAATACGATCAGGTTGTTGTGCTTCTCGAAGAGCGCCTCGTGGGTGCGGCGCTCAACCAGGCTCATCAGGTGATCGTTCCAGCGCTGGATGAAGCTCGCGTAGGTCTCAGCGGACGGCTGGAAGTCGCGGCGCGGCGTGGTGAGCAGGCGGGCAACGCCGGCTGGAATCGAATCGTCGAGATCGTTCTGTTCGACCCGACCATCCAGCAGATCCCGGAGCAACCGGTACTCATCGCCGCCGAGCTTCCGGTCCAACACACCCAGTGCGTCCTTCAGGATCAAGTAGCCGCGGCTCGGCAGCGGAATGTTGTTGCACTGGTCGAAAAACCAGCTGAGCGCGGCGTTGTCGTAGTACCTGCCCTTCACCCAGGTGGTCGTATACGGCAGGCCACCGTGGCGCCACATCTCGTACTGGAAGGGCCAGTAGTTGTACCGGTCGGTGTGATTGAGGGCGAAGATTGCCATGCCGTCGCGAGGGACGTTCTCGACCCCTTCCAGTACGATGCGGGTCACCGGCGGCAGTTTGTAGTTCGGCATCAGGAAGATCGAGGCGACGACGTTCTGCCCAAAGGACACTTCGGAGAGCTTCAGATTCGTGAGGTGCGCTTCGTCGATCACGGCAGGCTCGAAAGCAGAGCGACGATCGGATTCATGTTCTCTCCTTGCCCAGAAGGCCGCAGCGGCGGAATCGACCACGCCGCGAGGACGCTGGACGGGTTCCGAGCGGCTGGCACAACAGGCTCTCGTACTCGGACTGTGTCATGCATCGGGGTAGGTTCGCCGCGAGCAGGAGTGCGCGATAGACCCGAGCCCCGTTCAGTCGCTCTTCTCGGCAGCCTCCAGCAGTCCCTTCAGGCGCTCGACGGTCTCGATGTACTCGTCGATGAACTCGTAGACGACCTCGGCCGATTTCTTGACTTCGTTCATGCGACTCACCACCTGACCGACGGGCATGCCGAGCAACTCTCGCGCCTTGGCGCCCTCCTTGCGGGCGGCAATGCCGATGCGGCGCTGGGAGTCCGCACAGGCCATGTACTGGAGCGGCATCGGAAGCGTGCCGGGACAGTCCTCTCGTTCCCAGGCGTCGGTCCAGGCGGTGCGAAGCAGACGCGCCGGCTTGCCCGAGAGCGAGCGCGAACGCACCGCGTCCTT
>SMUX01299904.1_pt1 | contig 12594 bp, 14 predicted proteins | sample 2456431 | NCBI WGS metagenome assembly SMUX01 (sample SAMN11095930, study PRJNA526329) | marine sediment metagenome | biome: Marine sediment; feature: Surficial sediment; material: Deep marine sediment; isolation source: Hadal surficial sediment | place: Pacific Ocean | collected 2014-11 | depth... | reverse complement strand
TGAGGGACAACTACGCTTCCTGCGGCAATGAGGGATTCCTCTCCGATCTCCGTATTCTCCAGGACCGTGACGTTTATACCTATGACCGCCGCGCGGTGGATCAAGCATCCCTCCATAATGGCTCCGTGGCCTATGGTCACGTCATCCTCTATGACGGTCGGGGCTTCCCCTGAATGGATTACACAGTTGTCTTGAATGCTTGTCCGAGCCCCTACTACAATGGAATTTCCGTTATGGTCGGATCTGAGAACGGCGCCAAACCAGATGCTGCATTCGTCTCCGATAGTAACATCACCGATGATTACTGCTGTTGGGGCGATAAACACCTTGGGGGAAATCTTCGGCCTTTGCCCTTTGTATTCAATGATCATTATTAGTGGACCTCCACGATGGAATGTGGCGACAAGATAATCGACGACAAAGAACAATTCAAGGAGTCAGAGCGGCAAGGAGAATGTCTTTGCAGCGATGCCGACGATCATTTTGCCAATGGAAAGAGACGCCGTTGCCCCGGGTGAAGGGGCATTGAGAACATGAATCACCTTTGGAGTTTGCGCGATTACAAAATCATCCATCAGGGCTCCGGTTACGGAGAGGGCCTGAGCTCGGACTCCAGCTCCACCGGACACCAGGTCGTCGGCCCTCACGTCGGGGATCAGTCGCTGCAGGGCCCTGACGAAGGCAGGTTTGCTTATGGACCGGTAGATTTCCCCGAGTCCTGTTTTCCAATGCTTTTGCGCCATCAACCAGAAGCCCCTATAGGAGAGAATTTGCCACAGATCGCGGACATTGACGTCCGTCTTCCGATAGCCTTCTCGGGCAAAGGCAAGAACAGCATTTGGACCTGCTTCAATGTCTCCGTGGATTGTCCGTGTGAAATGAACTCCGAGAAAGGGAAATCTGGGATCAGGAACGGGGTAAACCAGCCCCTTAACGAGAGATCGCCTAGCTGGGATGATTGTGTAATATTCACCGCGGAAGGGAATGATTCGGATATCCGCCCCTTTGGCTTTGTTCGGAGGGCCCGTCCGGTTCGTTATCTTAGCGATTCGATCGACGAAGAGGCCTGCACAGTTTATCGAATACTTGGATCGGAACTCTCCACCAAGGGTTTCTATGATGAGTCCATCATTCCCTTGCACAACTCCCCTTACCTCGTGCGAGGTGCGGACCTCTCCCCCTGAACTCCGGAACCTTTCCGCGTAAGCCTCGGCGACTCTGGTGAAATCGATGATGCCTGTTCCAGGTACGTAGAGGGCCCTGATTCCGTTGGTGTATGGCTCGATTTCTTTAAGCCGTTCCGGGCCGATCATCTCTAATCCAGGGACCCCATTTGCAGTGCCCCGCCGCAGCAGCTCATCGAGTCGGGGGAGTTCCTCATTGTGAGTTGCAACGATGACTTTTCCGCAGAGGTCATAGGGAATATCGTGCTGGTCACAGAACTCGAGAAGCGACCTTCTTCCGGTCACACACGTCTGGGCCTTGAGCGAGCCAGGTTTGTAATAAATTCCAGAGTGGATGACACCGCTGTTGTGCCCCGTTTGGTGCTTGGCAAGCTGGGGCTCTTTCTCCAAGAGAAGAATCCTTAACCTTGGAGTTCTTTCTGCAAGCTGCATGGCGGTTGACAGTCCGAGAATGCCGCCACCAATGATCGTGATATCATATTGGTCTGAGGTCATTATTCCCCTTATAATAAGTTAAATTAGTCTAACTGAGCGAAGAATGCCAAAACAATATCTCATCTGCAAGGTTTAAAATAGCAGATCTGTGAAAGCAAAAAATAAGCCGGCCTCATTTAGGTCAAAGCTGCTCCAGCTGGTCATCATTGTCTTGGTTGCCGCCCTGCTGCTTTATTTCTTGTCGGGGCCGATAATGATTATGGTCGGCGAGTTTCTGGTTCAGGCGGATGAGCCTGCTCGCTCGGATGCCGTGGTTGTCCTTAGCACGGGCATCGAATACTACCCGCGATTGATGGAAGCAGCGATGCTTTTCCAAGACGGGTTTGCCGAAAGAGTAGCCATCAACGGAAACCGTAAATCTGAAGCGCTGAGAGAGCTCGAGAGAAGGGGATTTCAGAGCTGCTGTCTTTGGTATGAGGATGCGCTTAGAGTTCTAGAGTTGCTGGGTGTACAGAAGGAGAGGGTGATCATTATAAACGCGGAGAGCGCCTATGACACTGTCAGTGAGGCAAAGTTGGTCGGGGAGGTGCTCTCGGAGGCTGGCATTACCAGCATCATCCTAACAACAAGTAAATACCATACACGCCGTGCTCGCTATATCTGGAAAAAGCTTTTTCCAGACCGGTTTACCATACGGGCTGTTGCGGCGCGTAATGACCCATTTTCACCAGAGGCCTGGTGGAAAGAAGGGCGACAGGTTCGATGGGTGTTGGCTGAATACGGGGCCTGGATCTATTACTTTTGGAAGACTGGGTGGAGCAAGGTGCGGTGATCTGGCCGTATCTAGCGAAGAAAGGAGTGATTCATGTTTGGTTATCGGGCTAGGATTGGTTACATCTCTCCCTCAGTAATTGAGCTTAACGGGTATGATTTTTATCGAATCGTTCCGAAGGGTGTTGGTCTGATAGGCGTCACGTGCATGGTAGGCGGTTGGAAGGATGAGGCCTATAAACAGGCCCTTGCTCAAGTGGAGGCCTGTGCGAAGGAACTTGGAAGACGTTCTTGTGATTTTATTATCCACGGGGGTGCCCCGCTGGTATTGACACAGGGAAAGGGTTTCGAGCTCAGTCTCATTGAAAAGGTGAAGAGACTATCGGGTACTCCCTGCACCACAAGCATCATGGCGGCAATGGATGCCTTCAGGGATCTTTCCACTTCGCGTTTAGCAGTGGTTGATCCCTATCCTCCGGATCTCAATCAAACGATGATTAAATATCTAAAGGATTGGGGGTTTGAGGTGGCCTCGGTGGTAAGCCTGGAGACAACGTTTACGGAGTCGAGTGTGGTCTCGATTGGCGACATTTACCGAGCAGCCAAGAGGGCGGTTAGGGAGGCTGGCAATGCAACAGGGATATTCATACCTTGCGCGAATTTTCCTGTCGTGGATGTGATTGAAGAAATCGAAACCGACCTAGGGCTGCCGGTTATCTCGAACATTACTTCCCAGCTGTACGTGGCCTTTAAGACCATCGGGATGCGGGAAAAAATTAACGGTTACGGCAGATTGCTGCGAATGTTATAGCCTCACCTTTGCTGATTCAAGCTTGACCCTGTAGATGCTACGGTGTAGAAAACCTAGCGGGACGAAAAATGATGGACTTTTACAACGGTTGGTTAGAAGAGTCTAATCGCATCGAGAAAACAGTGAACGAGGCACCCAGGGTGGCGCGGGAAAAAAACCTTAACTGGGTGCGCACCCGCCAGGACAGCAGGGCAGCCCTCATGATCGCGCCTGAGACCGGGTTTCCCACTGGCGGCAGTCTTCTGATGAGGGCGGAGATACCGGTGGGCTGGCATACCGGAAAGCACATCCACGGGGAAGAGGCTATTTACATCGAGCGCGGTGAAGGTTTCCTGTTGTTGGACGAAAAGCGCTACGATTTTCGGCGCGCAACTGTCTTCCACATCCCCTATCGATCGACCCACCAGCTCTTCAACACGGGTAACGAACCTGTGAGCTATCTCTCTGGTCTCGCCTGGCACCTCGAGGCGTTCATCTATATGGGACACATGGAGCAGATAGAAGATGCCGGGCAAAACGACTCGGCTGGGCTTGCCAAGGTGCCTCGTGAGGAGTCACAGTACTGGCCTACGGACGGGCGCCGGATCTCCATACATGAAGAGCAGTTCGACCTCTCCACGGAAACTAAGCACGGTGCCACCTACTTCCTGATGGGCAGAAGCGGCAAACAGAACGGCTTTAAGGCTACCGCGGTGGCGATAAGCTCGATCTTCGTCGATTTGCCTCACTCAAAGAGCCATAGTCACGCTCATCCCGAGGCCTACCTCTATGCCTTGCAGGGCAGCGGTTATTCGGAGATTGGTGGGAAGAGGTACGAATGGGATCAGGGGGATGCAATTCATGTCCCGCCCGGCATGATGCACCACCAGCACTTCAATCCGACCGACCATGACATGAAAGAACTCAGATTCGAGTACGGGATCCGCTATTGGATCGTGGACCAGTGGAAGGGATATACTACGATCGACAGGCACATGAAGGCAACGCACCTGGACGATTGAGGCCATCGCCGGTCTATCGGTTTCGGTTCGATGAACGGGGAAAGGGATCACGTGAGTTCGGTCGGGCAACAGTCAAGTTCAAACGATTTCGGCGACACGGTTGAAGCCAGTGAGTTTTACTTCGCGCAGGGGTGGACCGACGGGTTGCCCGTGGTCCCGCCTACGGAGGAAAGCGTTCAGGCCATGTTGGACTCTGTCGGACGGGAGGCCGGGGAGGAGATTGCCTTTATTCCCAACCGCCAGGTAAGTGTTAGCGCCGAAAAAGTCGCTGTGAACGCAGTGATGGCCGGGTGTAAACCTAGCTATATGCCAGTGGTCGTTGCGGCCATTGAAGCCATTAGTGATCCTCTTTGGGGTTACCATGGCCCGGCTACGAGTACTGGGGGGTCGGCTGTATTCATGTTGGTTAACGGGCCAATCGCGCGCATGCTGGACATCAATTGCGGTGATAATCTCTTTGGCCCGGGTTGGCGAGCCAATGCCACCATTGGCCGCGCTGTGCGTCTTGTCATGCGCAACGTCATCAATACCCTCCCTGGTAAGCTGGACCGGAGCACACTGGGTCATCCGGGCAAATACACGTACTGTATCGCTGAGAACGAGGTGGAGAGCCCATGGTCGCCCGTCCACGTGGAGCGAGGTTTTCGTCTAGAGCAGGATGCCGTCACCGTTTTTGCCGCGCTGGCTCCTCACCAGATTTATAATCAGCTCAGCAACACGGCCGAAGGAGTGCTTACCACCATGGCCGATAACATGCGCATCTCAGGCAGCGTAACCAGACAGCCGCAGTATGTGGTGCTTATTGCCGGGGAGCATATGCGGATTATTGCCGGCGATGGCTGGTCCAAGGTAGACATCAGGCGCTTTCTGTTCGGACACACACAGAGCAGTATCGCTCACCTCAAACGATCGAGGCGTATGACGGGCGAGGTTCTCCCGCAGGATGAGAGGACCATGCGGCCATTAGTGCAGGACCCAGAGGATATTATTGTGGTGGCAGCTGGGGGCAAGGCCGGGGCGTTCTCAGCGTTCATTCCGGGATGGGGCAGTAAGGCGGCGTCGCAGAGCGTCACCAAGGAGATTCACCGGCCCTAAGGCGGCAAAGTATGAATTGAGCTATTGAATTGAAGAGGAGGACATTTATGAAGAAAGGAGAAATGATTTTCGATCCAACCACAACTCCAAAGGAGCAGCCCCTGCACTATGCCTCACGGCCTGCGACGTTGCAGGGCAAGAGGGTGGGGCTTGTGGACAACACCAAGTTCAATTCGGATAAACTGCTCTTGAAGATAGGGAAGATCCTCGAAGAGGAGTATGGAGTGCAGGGAATGCTGATCCGGCGCAAGCGAACTTCAGGGGTGCCCGCCCATGACGAGATCTTAAACGAGTTGAGCGCTGAGTGCGATGTGATGATCGCCGGTGTGGGGGATTGAGGCTCGTGTAGCTCGGGCAGTGTGCTCGACGGCATTCTATTTGAGAGGAAGGGCGTACCTTCAGCCTCCATCGTCACCGAACCGTTTGTATCCACAGGTCGGGCCATGGCCGAGGCCTGGGGCGTGAGAGACTACCGCTTCCTGGTAATGCCCCACCCTACGGCGAACCTTACCAAGGAGGAGATAGACCTACGTGCTCGAGAGATTGTCCCGCAGGTGGTGGAGTTGTTGTTGGACAAGAGTCTAGCGACCAAGGAAGCCCTCCTGTCCGGTGGAAGTGGCGGGTAAGAGCGTCCGATCTATAACGGATTCAGAAGGTTAAGCAGCTCCCATCCCTCGGGGAAATTCAGGGTGCCTGTTTTAGACGGACTTTTATTAGGATTTGCTATGTCCGGTAATCATTCGTCAAGCAATAATTGGAACAAAGTAATGCTCGGTTTTATTGTGCGCAAGTGCAATATGGACCTTGGCCACCCGCCTACAGCCGATGAGTTTGCGGCTTGGGCCAATGGCCAAGAGGAGAACGGACAGCGCTATAGTCTTTTTGGCCGGCCGATTTCACCTTCCTCTGCAAAGGTCATGCTCCGTCATCCTGAGCGGTTAGTGAGCGTGCGTTCGGAGTCAATAGTTAAAAGCTCGAAAGTCCATACCCGATAGTCACTACCTCGGCCTTTATCGAGAAGGGGAGTCCCATTCACAAATCCTGCTGTTGTCCCTCACCCAACGCCCCTTCAATTGAAAACTACGTAAAGGACCCAAATAGCAAGCACTGCCCAGATCAGCATTGCTAACCAGGCCTTGCTTATCCCTGCACTTAACAACTCGTCACGTGATTTTAGTAAGATTTTCGAGTACGGGGCGGCGCCAATGCCTATTAGCAAGGACACCCACAGCGTTACTGCAGCGACTTGTACAACAGTCAGATCTGCAAAAATGTAGTATCCGACAATGACGGCCAATACCAGATAAACCAGCGTTGTCAGGACTTCGTTCTTCAGCATCGCTCCGGCCCACTTCATCCAGAGACCGGGTTTAGCGATAAAAACGGCCAGTTTTACGATAACGATTACTGCAAAGATGGTTGCTAGAATTTCAATTGGGGTCATGGTTTACCTCCATATCTAGAGGATCGATTTGTCTCCTCATTGGCAATTTTTGCGGTAGCGAAGTTGTCCCTAGCAATCTTTCCGTCTAGTAGTTTCCAATATTCTACCAAAATCGGGCATTACCCGTACTCTAGATCTTAGGTGAGACCAGCAAAAGGGAAAAAAGGAAAAAGATTGTGTTGATTTTGCTTCTGCTCTCTGGCAGAAGGAAATCGAGGTTAGTCCAATGCCTAAAAAAACAGAAAAATGGAGGCTCCTCATTGCTGTAATAGGGGCACTGGTTTTTGGTGCCCAAATCGTCTTGCTATCTGCTGCCCAGCTTGCATGCACTCCCACACGCCCCCATACAGAGGGTCCTTTCTACGAGCCAAATGCCCCGGAGCGGGACAGAACCGGCCGGGGCCTTGTTGTTTCCGGCACGGTACGGTCTGCTTTCGACTGTGCCTTGCTTGCAAAGGCCCGGATCGAGTGGTGGTCTGCAAGCCCCGGAGGCCAATACGATGACGAGCACCGGGCGACACAGCTTATAGGCATTGATGGGCGCTATCGGTATGAGACCGACTTTCCAGGTAATTATGGTCGCCCACTGCACTTACACGTCCGGGTGACTGCGCCAGGGCATCGCGCCCTGGTTACCCAGCTATACCCGAGGACGGGACAGGCCTCTATCGTTTTTGATTTTGTCCTAAGGAAATAGGACAGGACCAAACTACGGAGGTGAGATTTGAGAGAAGAAGTTAAAAGACTCGACGCCGAATATGGCTTCAACCTGAGCGAAGAGGAAATTGAGCTGATTGCCGAGCAGGCCGAGGCTGCCAACAGGCTATTCCAGCCGCTTTATGAGGTCGATCTTACCGGTGTTATGCCGATCATGAAGGTCGATAAGAAGGTGAAAAAGTGAAAGAGCGAGATCTGGAAGGGTTGACCATTTCTGTGGTCTCTGCACGAATCAGGAGCGGAGAGATCTCTCCGGTTGAGCTGACAACTCTGTATTTAGGCAAAATAAAGAGACTGAATCCCATCCTCAATGCCTACATAACATTAACTGAGAACCAAGCCCTCGCCGATGCCAGGACAGCGGAGATTGAGATCAAAAGCGGAAAACATCGCGGCCCGCTTCATGGAATTCCGTTCTCTATAAAAGACAATCTGGCAACCAGGGGAGTGAGAACAACAGCAGGATCGAAAATCCTTTCGGAGTGGAAACCTGATTTTGATGCAACGGTAGTGGCAAGGCTCAAGAAGGCCGGAGCGGTCATTTTGGGTAAGACGAATATGCATGAGTTCGCTAGCGGAGGCACCACGATCAATCCCTATTACGGCACTACTTGTAACCCATGGGATATGAAGAGAATACCCGGAGGATCGAGCGGCGGCTCTGCAGCTGCCGTCGCCGCCAGCATGTGCATGGCATCTATCGGGACGGACAATGCAGGATCGGTCAGGAATCCCGCCTCTCTGTGTGGCACCGTGGGGCTGAAGGCGACTTATGGCAGGGTGAGCCGCTTCGGGGGAGTCCATGGGACCGGGGGGTTTTCGACAGACCACTTCGGTGTATTCACCAAGACAGTTGAAGATTGTGCCTTGGTTTTAGAGGCAATAGCAGGATACGACCCAAAGGATCCGCTGAGTTCCGAGGAGCCAGTTCTCAATTATTCGAAAAGTATTGGAAATGAGGTGAAAGGACTCAGGGTGGGACTTGTCAAGGGATATTTCGATAGCCTGATGGTGGGAGAGGTGAAGAGTGTGTTTGGGGAAGCCGTCAAGAAGTTAGAGTCTCTCGGCATGTTGGTAGAGGAGGTATCTATTCCTCATATGGATTTGATTCCAGCAGTGCAAACCGCTACCAGTCGGGTGGAAAATGTCTCCACGCAGGACCATTATCTGAAAACCAGGCCGCGTGATTATAGTCCGACGCTACTCTACAGGCACATCTGTGCTCTGATGATCCCCGCAGCGACTTATGTGACGGCCCAAAGAGTCAGACGAATTATTTGCCAGGAGTTCGATGACACCTTGCAGAGGGTACACGTGATCGCCGCACCAAGTGTAGCTTTTTCCGCGCCGACTATAGAAGAGTGCAACCGAGGCTTTTTTGAGAATGCCGGCAGAAGGATCAACTTCCAAGATGTGAGGGGAAACCTTGGGACTCTGTGTACGCTCCCTTTTAACGTTACAGGACACCCTGCTCTCAGCGTCTGCTGCGGTTTCTCTTCTTCGGGTCTACCTATCGGCATGCAGATTATAGCCGGGTCCTTCCAGGAAAGTATGGTCTTTCAGGTAGCGCATGCTTATGAGAGGGTAGCCGGATGGTACGTAAGAAAGCCTGACCTGCCGGAGAATGGGACCAGAGCGTGACAGAGCGGGTGTTATCCATTTGAGATCCTCCTTGCCCTCCCATGAAAGGTCTAGCACATCCCCCGGGCATAGAGGCCTATAGAAAAGTTCTTTCAGAATCATTTCATATAGTTCACAAGCTAGCTTGCTCCCCATGAGCTTCGCTGCTATTTTTCTCCTTAATGGCACATCAGAGAAGAGACGGTCAGTTCCGATTGGTTTCCGATTTTAAGCCGCAGGGACACCAGCCTCAGGCTATAGAAAAGCTGGTTCAGGGGATAAAGAAAGGACTGAGCGATCAGGTCCTTGTAGGAGTCACAGGGTCAGGGAAGACCTTTACGATGGCCAATGTGATCTCCCAAGTGAACAGGCCTACCTTGGTGATTGCGCCGAATAAGACCCTTGCGGCTCAACTCTATAATGAGTTTAAAGAGCTGTTTCCGGATAACGCCGCCCGGTATTTTGTCAGCTACTACGATTATTACCAGCCTGAGGCCTATGTCCCGTCCACGGATACCTATATCGAGAAAGATGCCTCCATCAACGACGAGATCGATAAGCTGCGTCATGCCACGACCATGGCCTTGCTAGAGAGGCAGGATGTGGTGATTGTTGCCAGTGTCTCGTGTATCTACGGTCTTGGCTCTCCCGAGGCCTATTTTAAGATGATGGTCTATCTTGAAGAAGGAATGGAGATAGACAGGGATCAGGTTCTCAGAAAACTGGTGGATATTCAGTACCAGAGAAGCGACTACGACTTTCATCGCGGGACCTTCCGGGTCAGGGGGGATGTCCTGGAGGTCTTTCCCGCTTACGAAGACAGGTCTTCCGTCCGCATCGAATTCTTCGACGACAAAATCGAGTCTCTTAACGAGTTCGATCCCATCCGGGGAAAGGTGCAACGACGTGTTGCGAGGGTTGCTATCTATCCTGCGAGTCACTATGTGACCGGTGAGGACCGAAAGAAAAGGGCCGTCGTGGCTATCCGGGAGGAGCTCAAGGAGAGACTCCAGCAACTTCGAGCGGAAAACAAGCTCCTCGAGGCCCAGAGGCTGGAGCAGAGGACCCGATACGACCTGGAGCTACTGGCCGAGATGGGATTCTGTCCTGGCATTGAAAACTACTCGCGTCATCTTACCGGACGAAAACCTGGGGAGCCTCCGCCGACACTGTTGAACTACTTTCCTGATAATTTTCTTCTTTTCATTGATGAGAGTCACGTTTCAATTCCTCAGATCGGTGGGATGTACAGAGGAGACCGTTCGCGAAAAGAGACCTTGGTGGAATTCGGGTTTCGTCTGCCCTCTGCCCTCGACAACCGTCCTCTGAACTTTGAGGAGTTCGAATCGTTCTCGAATCAAACAATCTATGTGTCTGCAACTCCTGCGCAATACGAGATAGAGAAGAGCGGTCGCGTAATTGTGGAGCAGGTTATCCGCCCCACCGGGCTTATGGATCCTGAGGTCCTGATTCGGCCCGCGCGGTCTCAAGTGGATGATCTCCTCGAGGAAATCCGAAAGAGAACGGAAAAAGACGAGCGGGTTTTGGTCACGACGCTGACCAAGCGAATGGCCGAGGACTTGACGGATTATTATCAGGATTTGAATGTCAGGGTCCGTTATCTCCACTCCGATATCGAGACTATTGAGCGGGTGGAAATTATCCGGGATCTCAGGAAGGGGGCGTTTGACGTCCTGGTTGGGATCAATCTTCTCAGAGAGGGATTGGACCTGCCGGAGGTTTCCCTGGTGGCGATTCTGGATGCGGACAAAGAGGGGTTCCTCCGCTCGGCACGATCTTTGATTCAAACCATGGGGAGGGCATCGAGGAACGTCAATGGGACTGTGATCCTCTACGCGGACTCCACGACGCAGTCGATGAAGCAGGCGATCGATGAGACCAATCGCAGGCGCCGCTTACAAGCCGCCTTCAATAAAAAGCACCGGATTACCCCTCGGACGATTATCAAGTCCTTGGGGACTCCTCTTGTCCAGGTTTATGACGCCGATTATGTCACCGTGCCACTGGTTGCGGAGAGGGAGGAGGGGTATGTGGCTGTGAGCGAGATCCCTCGCTTAGTTGAAAAACTAAAGAAGGAGATGAGGGGTGCTGCGGCCAACCTGGAGTTTGAAAAGGCGGCAGAACTTAGGGATCGGATTCATGGGCTTCAAGAGCGCGAGATTGGGCTTCGTGATCCGGTAAGCGCAAGAGAGGCAGAGATAACATCCTGACTTCACTCTCTCCAATGGTTTCTATCGAAGAAAAACTCGATAGCCTTCCATCTCAACCTGGTGTCTATCTGATGCGTGACCAGGCGGAAAAGGTCATTTACATTGGGAAGGCTAAGGACCTGAGAGGTCGCGTTCGCGCCTACTTTCGTGGCGGGGACGGGCGCTCTCAAATCGAGTTTTTGATGCGTCGGGTGGGGGATGTGGAGACTTTAGTAACAAGCACCGAAAAAGAGGCATTGATCCTGGAAAACAACCTGATCAAGCAGTATAAACCGCGCTATAACATCCGTTTAAAAGACGACAAGAGTTACCTTAGCATCAAGGTGACGGTTCAACATCCCTGGCCAAGGATGCTTACTACAAGGAGAATCGTCAGAGACGGGAGTCGCTATTTCGGCCCATACTCTTCGGCTATTGCCGCACGCGAAACGCTCGATATCATTGAAAAGCATTTTCTGTTGAGGACCTGTACGGACCATAATTTCAAAAACCGGATCCGTCCCTGCCTTCAATATCAGATCAAGCGCTGTTTGGGACCATGTGTATTGCCGGTCGACGCTGGGGAATATCGGGAGCAGCTGAGACAGGCGATGCTTTTCATTGAAGGAAAGAGTCATGAACTCCTGGATGAGCTGCGTAGAAAGATGCAAGAGAAGGCGCACGCACTGGAGTTTGAGGCCGCGGCGAAAATCAGGGACAAGATACAGGCGGTGGAAAAAACCCTGGAAAAACAGCAGATGGTGTCTCATTGGGGGGCAGACCAGGACATCTTTGGACTTTACCGTGAAGGGGGATTTATTGAGATACAGGTCCTTTATGTCCGTCAGGGAAAGCTTACAGGGAATCAGGCCTATTCATTTGAAGACTTCGAATTTTCTGATGAGGATATGATGGAGGCGCTGCTCACTCAGTTCTATCAAGGCGATAGATTTATTCCGGATGAAATTTTGCTTCCCCTGGAGTTGGACGATCGGGAAGTGAGAGAAGAATATTTGAGCGAGAGGAAAGGAAAAGGAGTGTCGCTTTTCTTCCCTCGTAGAGGCGATAGATGTCGGCTGGTAGAGATGGCAGTGCAAAACGCTCGTCAGAGTTTTTTCGAGCGCCACGATCAGGAAAAAGAAAGAGAACGGATGCTTCGGGAGCTTCAGGAAAGGCTCCGGCTGAGGCACTATCCTCAGAGGATAGAGTGCTACGATATCTCGAACATCTCCGGTTCCCATGCCGTGGGCTCCATGGTCACTTTTTTTGATGGTGAACCGGACAAGAAACACTACCGCCGTTACCG
>SMUX01023893.1_pt1 | contig 12607 bp, 11 predicted proteins | sample 2456431 | NCBI WGS metagenome assembly SMUX01 (sample SAMN11095930, study PRJNA526329) | marine sediment metagenome | biome: Marine sediment; feature: Surficial sediment; material: Deep marine sediment; isolation source: Hadal surficial sediment | place: Pacific Ocean | collected 2014-11 | depth... | reverse complement strand
TATATACAAATAAAGCATTGATTAAATACAATTATATCATCATATTCTCATAGGTACATAATTACCTGAAATTGGGAAATTGTTACCATACGAATTCCAGACTAATCACCACTTTTGAATTCAAAACAAAAATTACTGAACATGGAAAATAAATTGAAAGGCAATTTACGAATGATTTTCGCAGTAAAGTACATCTGTGATCAATATGAATCTGTATGGATAAATAATCCTGATTTCGTTTTGGTATATACAGAACTTAAGGAAACGACAATTAGTATTGATCGTTATCCGGAAGATGATATCCATCCGAAAATGATGGCTAGGTTTCTAGAGAATATCGATCTCGACAATGTAGAAATAATACTAAGTTATAAACTTGACAGAGAAGTATTAAAGCTAAAGAAATCAAACAAGGAATTTTATCAGGCATATAATAGGGCCAGAGTATTAGTGAAATATGGATTTATTGATGAAGCTGAAATTGGATCTTCCTATAGCAATATAAATCTTATTTCAAGAACAGCATAAAAAATAAAGTTTACCATCTCCCTATAGAGGTATTTTTAATACTTCTACGTGTATTTCTCAATAATACAAGATATTAATTTTGCTAGGGTGATGGTAAACACTTTTTTATGCTAGAAAGTCAGGTTGAAGCTCATTTTACTAAATCTTTTAAAGTCTTAGGAATAAATCATAAGACTGCAACCCTAGAAATTCGAGAGAAATTCAGCCTGAATGATTCCACTATTCAGGCTATTTATCAATTAAGTCCTAACCTATTTATCCTAAATACATGCAACCGATCTGAGATCTATGGGAATTTTGATCTCCAAATTGTAAAGAAACTTTGGAGTAAAGCCTCTCCATTTAGCGAAAAGGATTTTAAAAAATACATCTATTCAATGCATGGACAGGAAGCCATTCGACACCTTTTTACGGTTGCCTGTGGATTGGATTCCAAAATAATTGGCGATTTTGAGATTAGTGGACAACTTAGAAAGGCTATATCCGAAGCCAGAAAGTACAACTGTATTGATCCCATTACAGATAGATTATCGCAATTTGTATTTTCTGCTATCAAGAGAATGCGATCTGAAACTAATTTGAGTACTGGTGCAGCCTCTATTGGTTATGCAGCTGTTCATTATGCAAAGAAAAATGTTGACAGTCTCAGAAATAAAAAAATACTACTATATGGTACTGGCAAAATAGGATCAGTGATCTGCTCAAATTTGCTAAAACATACAAACTCTGATCAGCTGGTACTAATTAACCGCACAAAAGATAGGGCAGAGAATCTTGGAAGAAAATATAAAATTGAAGTAAAAAGATTAGCACAATTAGATGAAGAGATAAAAAAAGCTGATATCATTATTGTTGCTACTGGGGCACGGGAACCGACAATCACAAAAAAGCAATTTGAGAAACTTGGCATTCAACAATCTAAAATAATCATTGACCTTTCTGTTCCCAGGAATGTGGAAACTAAAGTAAAAGATATACCTGGAGTAAAAATAGCACACGTTGACCAATTGTCAGATTTGCAAGGTGAAGCAATGGCCAAAAGGAAAGCCAGTATACCCAAAGCAAAGATGATTATCAATGACCAATTACAGGAATTTAACAGCTGGTTAAGTACCCGACATCTCGCCTCTACTTTTTCTTCAATTAGGAAAGAATTGGAAGCCATAAGACAAACAGAATTAAACTATCATAAGAAAAAAATAAGCTATACAGATTCTGTAACTATAGAGAAAATTACAGTAAACCTGATGAACAAGATAGCAAGACAGTGTATAAACCATCTTAAGAAAAACCATCAGAAACTATCCAATCCTGTAAAAACGATTGAGTCCATATTTGGAATCAATCAAAATCAGTAAATGTCAGTAATTGTAAAAATAGGTACCCGTGATAGCCCGTTGGCATTATGGCAAGCTTCCCAAGTTGTTGATCGATTAAATCAATTAAGTGTAAAATCCGAAATAGTAAAGATAAAATCCGATGGTGATCTTAACCTAGTTGATCCATTGGATAAATTAGGAACAGTAGGCATCTTTACAAAAGCCCTGGACGATGCCCTACTTGATAAAAAATGTGATATAGCAGTACATTCATGCAAGGACCTTCCTACCTCCATTGACAAATCACTACAAATTTGTGCTTATTTGGAAAGAGGGAGTTATTTGGATACTTTGTTAGTCAAGGGAAATACGGATTTTCTCAAGAGTACATCCTCAAATGCAACTATTGCCACGGGTAGTATCCGAAGAAAGGCCCAATGGTTTAACAAGTATCCAAATCATACAATTGAAAATTTAAGGGGTAATGTTAACACCAGGCTTGCAAAGCTGAACAATAATAAATGGAATGGGGCCATTTTCGCAAAATCTGGGCTGGAAAGACTGGACCTCCTTCCGGAAAACTCTATCGATCTCTCCTGGATGATCCCTGCACCGGCCCAGGGAGTAATGGCAGTAGTGTGCAGAGCAAATGATCATCAGATTGCAAGCATTGTAAGAAAACTTAATCACCAAATAACCGAAATCACTTCTATAGTGGAACGTGATTTCCTTAGGATTCTGGAGGGTGGTTGTACTGCTCCTATAGGCATTTTAGCAAAAGTAATTGCAGAAAAAATTACGATTTCAGCTGCAATATTTAGTTTAGATGGAAAACAGACTTCAAGAGTGACATTGGAAGAAAATGTTGCTTCCTATCAAGAACTAGGAAATAAAGCAGCTCAATTTATTCTTTCCAAAGGTGCAACAAGCATCCTTAAAGAAATTGAATTGAATGCTCAGTAACAAACCGAAAATATTATTCACCAGGAACCTATCAGACAATGACCAAAATATAGCCAAATCAAATGGTTTGAAAGTCAGAATTGTTCCATTTATCAAAACTTCGAACAATTACGACAAGGAATCAATTCTAAATGAAATTCTCTTGCTAAGCGACGAGATTGATGCCTTTATTTTCACCAGCCAAAATGCTGTAGAAGCTCTTACACCTCTATTTTTGGAGCCTCAATTTAATAATTTATTCAAGGATAAAATGGTCTTCGCTACAGGTTCTAAAACAATGCGATCATTAGATACCAAAGGTATAATGGTAACAGTGCCTCCCTCAAATGATGTTGAATCATTAGCCAAGTTGATAAAGAACAATGGTTCGGTAAAAATGGTGGTATACTTCAAAGGAAATTTATCCCTGGATATTCTAAAAACTGTTTTAACCAACAACCATATTAAGGTAATTGAGAAAACTATTTATCACACATCTCTAACTAGTGAAAAAATCAAAGACCTCGGTACATTTAATGGAATTGTTTTTTATAGTCCATCGGCGGTAGAAAGTTTTTTGAGGTCAAATCAATTAGATAAAAATATACCTGTTTTCTGCATTGGTGCTACAACCGGAACCTATTTAAAAAATTTGATCACAAATGAGATCATCCAACCGTCTGAACCAGAATCAGAATTACTAATTAACAGGATTAGCAATTTTTTTTATGAAGAAAAAATACAAGAATAATATCTTTCTGGATGCTTTCGCAGGTGAAAAACTGAAGAGACCGCCCGTTTGGATAATGCGTCAGGCTGGACGTTATCTACCTGATTTTAGAAAACTAAGAGAGAAATACAGTTTTTTCGAGCGCGTCGAAACCCCCGAACTTGCGGCTGAAATAACTATAATGCCTGTCAAACAAATAGGTGTAGATGTTGCCATATTATTTTCAGATATATTGGTGGTCCCGCAAGCCCTTGATTTTAAAATAGAAATTTCAGAAGGGAAAGGCCCCCAGATATTAAATCCCATAAATACTCAGGAGGACGCCCTGAAATTAAAAACTACTGACATTGAGGATAGATTACATTATATATTTGAAGCATTAGTGCTAAGTAAAAAGGAATTAGATAACGAAGTGCCCATTATTGGATTTGCAGGGGCTCCATGGACAATTTTTTGTTATCTTGTTGAGGGAGGAGCATCTAAAACCTTTAATAAAGCCAAGGCCTACTGTTTCCAGCATCCTGAAGCTTCGCATCATGCGTTACAGGTTCTGACAACGGTAACTATAAGTTACCTAAGAAAGAAAGTTCACTATGGTGCAGATATTATTCAAATATTCGATTCATGGGCTTCAGTACTTTCCCCAGAAGATTATCACCAGTTTTCTTTTCCTTACATCAGCCAAATTGTAGAAGCGCTAAAAGAGGAAACATATATAATAGTTTTTCCAAAAGGATGTTGGTATAACCTTAATGAATTCACTAAAATGGGAGTGCATGCTATCGGACTGGATTGGCTAGTAAATGCCGGGTATGCCCGAAGCGTTACCAATAACAAGATCATACTACAAGGTAATTATGATCCAGCCAGATTGCTTTCCCCCATCGTGGAGATAAAACGCCAAACTACTCAAATGATCAAAGAATTTGGAGTTCAAAAATATATAGCCAATCTCGGGCATGGAATATTGCCAAACACCCCGGTAGATCATGCGAAAGCATTTGTTGATACTGTAAAAGAGTTTGCGGAAACATGATAAATATTAAGGATAAATTCGTCAACTATATTCATTCATTGCAAGACAAAGTCACTGGCAGTTTGGAAGAGGTTGATGGTAAATCCCTGTTTTTTGAGGATCGATGGGAACGGCCAGGTGGAGGCGGTGGCAAAACAAGGGTAATATCAAATGGTAATATTTTTGAAAAAGGCGGGGTGAACACTTCTGTGGTGTATGGAACTTTGTCCGAAACCATGCAAAAACATTTTGATGTTGAAGAAAACGAATTCTTTGCCTGTGGAATATCACTGATAATGCATCCCGAAAATCCTATGGTTCCAACGGTACATGCTAATTTCAGATATTTTCAACTTTTCAATGCTGAGGGGGAGCTTAAAGACCAATGGTTAGGCGGAGGTGTTGATATGACACCTTATTATTTTTGGCAAGAAGATGCAATACATTTTCATCAGGTGTTTAAGAAAGTATGTGATGTTCATGATCTGAAATTTTACGACAAATACAGTAAAGAATGTGATAAATACTTCTATAATCATCACCGGGATGAACCCAGAGGAATAGGTGGGTTATTTTTTGATTATTTACGCCCTGACAAAGATCGGGACTTATCATTCTGGTATCAATTTGTAACTGATGTTGGCGATGTATTTTTAGATGCATATATGCCCATTGTCATTAAAAGAAAAGACGAACCTTATAATGACAAACAAAAGTATTGGCAGGAAATACGAAGGGGAAGGTATGTTGAGTTTAATTTGATTCATGACCATGGTACTTTATTTGGCCTTAAAACCAATGGCAGAATAGAATCCATTTTAATGAGCCTGCCTCCAACTGTCAGATGGGATTATGATTATACGCCAGAACCGGGAAGCCGGGAGGCTGAACTTATAGAAGCAATTAAAAACAATCAATGGCTTAAATTTTAGTGCAATGCAATATCCTATCACAAGAAACAGAAGACTCCGTAGAACTGAAGCAATTAGAAACATGGCTGCAGAGATTAATATCACGGCAAATGATTTTATTGTCCCTTTATTTTTAACTGAGGGATCTGATGTCAAGGAGAACATTCCTTCCATGCCCGGATATTTCCGGTATTCCCTTGATGGCTTGAATGAAGAGTTGGACATGATCCAGGATTTATCACTAAATGCTATTTTGATATTCGTTAAAGTACCTAATGATAAAAAAGATAACCAAGGAACAGAAGCCGTGAATTCGTCAGGCTTAATGCAGGAAAGTATTAGGTATATTAAGAAACAAGCCCCTGATCTGCTGGTTATGTCTGATATAGCCCTTGATCCATACTCAGTCTATGGTCATGACGGTGTAGTTACAGATAATGAGATCGTGAATGATCCTACACTTGAAGTTCTGTCACAAATGGCCCTAAGCCACGCAGAAGCAGGAGCTGATTTTGTTGCGCCCTCTGATATGATGGATGGTAGGATTGGAGCAATTCGTAATGCTCTTGATGAAAAAGGGTTTATTAATACCGGGATAATGTCCTACACAGCTAAGTATGCTTCGGGATTTTACGGACCATTCAGGGAGGCATTGGATTCAACACCAGGATTTGGTGACAAAAAAACCTATCAAATGGATACCAGAAATTCAAGAGAAGCAATTAAGGAAGCATTAATGGACCAGGACGAGGGAGCAGATATATTAATGGTAAAACCTGCACTACCTTACCTTGATATAATTAGCGAAATGAGAGCTAAGACCCACTTACCAATTGCCGCATATCAAGTTTCAGGAGAGTATAGTATGATCAAAGCTGCCGCCGAAAATGGCTGGCTGGACAATGACAGCGCCATGATGGAAACTGTGATAAGCATTAAGAGAGCTGGTGCAGACTTTATTGCCAGCTATTTTGCAAAAGAAGTGTGTACTCTATTAAATAATTGATATGGACATTTCGAACAGTATCGCCTATTTTAATCGAGCAAAAAAGTGTATTCCCGGTGGGGTAAATTCCCCGGTTAGGTCTTTTAACTCGGTTGGTGGAAACCCTATCTTTTTCAAAAAGGCAGCAAGTTCAGTATTGTACGATGTAGATGACAATCAGTATATCGATTATGTAGCATCCTGGGGCCCGATGATCTTCGGACATGCACATCCTAAAGTAGTAAGAGCAATTAAGGAATCTGTCAACAATTCTTCATCATTTGGTGCACCTTCTAAAATTGAGGTAGATATAGCCGAGTTAATCATTGAGATGGTACCAAATATAGACAAAATTAGAATGGTTAACTCTGGTACAGAAGCTTGTATGAGCGCTATAAGGGTTGCCAGGGGCTATACCGATAGGGACAAGGTTATTAAATTTGAAGGATGTTACCACGGCCATGCGGATAGTTTTCTCATTAAAGCCGGTAGCGGCGCCAGCACTTTAGGAACTCCAAACAGTCAGGGAGTTACCGAAGGAACTGCCCAGGATACTCTAATGGCTGAATACAATAATATTGATTCTGTAAATGAATTGTTCGTTAATTATCCGGAACAAATTGCAGCCATAATTGTTGAACCTGTAGCCGGAAATATGGGATGTATTCCACCGGAAAAAGGATTTTTACAGGGATTGAGAAATTTATGTGATAAACACAGATCCGTTTTGATCTTTGATGAAGTGATGACTGGTTTTAGATTATCAAAGGGAGGAGCTCAAGCGTTTTATGGAGTAAATGCAGACATAGTTACTTTGGGTAAAATTATAGGCGGAGGAATGCCGGTGGGTGCATATGGAGGCAAGCAGGAAATTATGGCATTGGTCTCGCCAGATGGCCCGGTTTACCAGGCCGGGACCTTATCAGGCAATCCGGTGGCTATGGCTGCTGGATACACTATGTTAAATATGATTAATCAAACAAATGATTTATACCAGGAATTAGAATTGAAAGGACAATACCTTGAAGCCGGTCTGCAGGAAGTTTTGACAAATAAAAATATTGATTTCACTATTAACAGGGTCGGATCTATGATCAGTTTGCATTTTACTGATCAAAAGGTAACAAATTTCAGTTCAGCAGCCTCATGTAATAATGACACCTTTAAAGCTTTTTTTCACAATATGTTAAATGAAGGGATCTATCTTCCACCTTCACCATTTGAAACCTGGTTTTTGTCATACTCATTAACCAAAGAACAATTGGATAAAACAATATCCAGTGTTGACAAGGTTTGTAACTAGCTTAATGTATGTCAAATAAGGCTGTATTACTGGTAAATCTTGGATCTCCAGACAGTTTCAATGTAAGGGATGTAAGAAAATACCTGGATGAATTTTTAATGGATAGCAATGTGATTGATGTACCCTGGTTAATTAGGGCGTTGATTGTTAAAGGATTTATTCTACCTAAAAGGCCTAAATATTCAGCCAAAGCATATAAAAAAATATGGACTATTGATGGATCCCCATTAATTGTAATTAGTAAGAAAGTAAAAGAAAAACTAATAAACCAAATCGATCTTCCCCTTGAATTAGGGATGAGGTATGGCAATCCGTCAATTGCATTGGCTCTTAAGAATTTGAAGAATGATAACCCGAAACTGGAACAGGTTCTTTTACTTCCTCTTTATCCACATTACGCCATGGCATCCTTTGGTACAGTAGTGGATAAAGCACGAAGTGAATTATCAAATCGTTACCCTGAAATCAAATTAGATATTTTATCTAATTTCTATAATAATAAATTATATATCAATGCCTTATCAGAAAGTATCCGACCTTTTATTAAAGATGATTACGATCACATTCTATTTAGCTACCACGGACTACCTGAACGTCATCTTAAAAAAACAGATCCTACAAAAAAGCATTGTTTGAAAGTAGAAAATTGTTGTATGGTTGAGTCTCCTGCCCATCAATATTGCTATCGGCATCAGGTTTTCGAAACTACCAGATTAACCATCGAAGCTTTAGGTATTTCTCGGGAAAAATACTCAATTTCATTTCAATCCAGACTTGGCTGGGATAAATGGCTTGATCCCAATACCGAATCCCAACTGCTAAAATTAGCTAAAACCGGAGTCAAAAAAATATTGGTTGTATGCCCTGCATTTGTGTCAGACTGCCTTGAAACACTTGAAGAAATTAAAATTCGTGGCAAAGAAGATTTTCTTAGTGCAGGAGGTGAAGAATTGATCTTAATACCCTGTCTCAATGATAATCAAATTTGGATCGAAACACTTAGCAAATGGATAAATAATTACCAATGGCAAGTATTACAGCCAGAATGATCTTCCACACTTCTGATCAACTGGAAATTAAGAGGAAATTATATAACCACACGGGGCGGGGAATTAAACACTTGTCCACCTCTGGCGAATTAAAATGAGGCATTCAGGCCAATAGTAATGGATCTGGGCAATCCTGGCCTTAATCCGGATGGCCTTCTGGAAACAGAATAAACCTGATTAGTAATATTCTTAATACCACCGATTATACTAATCCTAGTATTCAATTTATAGTGAATACTAACATCCCCGATCAAGCTATTATCTGTTGATTTGTCTGTTGGAATTTTCCCTTGTCCTGCCTCTGTTCTCATTTTATCAGAATACTTACCGGTAAAATTTAAGCTGAACTTTTCATGATCAAAGCTGATCCCCAAAGCCAGCTGATGATTTGAGATATATGGCAGTTCATCCCCTTTTTTTACTTCTCCCCAAGGATCAAATTGACTGTCAAAATCATTTTTAAATTTGGCATCAGTAAAAGTATATACCAATGTCAATGGTATTCTGAACTTTGCTTGTTGACTTTGCACAAAATCATAAGCTACAAGCAACTCCAAGCCCTTTACATCCACCTCGCCACCATTAATTTGGTCAGCCGAACCATTACCTCCAACCGCGGTTAGATCACTACCTAAGAGATTTGAATAATCGTTAAAAAAGAAAATTGCTTGGGTAGATAAATAACCATAATTTGCCCTAATACCGGCTTCATAATTAATGCTTTTCTCAGCTTTTGTACCTTCTTTTGAGCCCGGAGGAGCAAAGCCCCTATTTATACCAATAAAACCACTTAACCTTTTTGAAAATTTATAGTCCAATCCCAAACCGGGGATAAAAACATCAACATTGTTAACCTTATCACTAAGATCTTTACCGGTGCGATTCACATCGTCCTTTCCGTAATCAAGGCGTTCTGCTTTAACCGACTCAAATCTTATTCCAGGAGTGGCTGTTAATTTGCCATAAGTCAATTTGTACTGGGCGAAAGCAGCCACGGCATTAGCTGTTTCTACTCTATTGCTTTCGGTTCCGGGAATTCCTTTATTAGTCAGCTCCATTACTCCATTTTCCATTTTATATTGATCAAACCATTGAAATCGGTCAATCTGATCTTTATGAACCCTGAAACCCAATTCCAAATCATGTATCAGTATATCATTTTCAAAATGCAGTCCTATGGTTGATTGCAAGCCCATAGCAAAATAATCCCGATTGTTGTTCCTTAAATACAAAGCGTCCTCAACTGCACTGGTAATCCCATTTAAAATGGCAAATTCATTGCTATATGCGCCCGGATCTGCAAGTACATTTGCGATACTAATAGTTCCAATTGTTGGATCAGATTGTACTTTTTCCAATTTATACCAATTACGCCTAAAGTTACTTCGGTAAGCTGTAGTAGTTACATCCATGAATTCCAAAGGCCTGATCACATGCCTTAATTGTAATTGAGTTTGCCTTGATTTCATTACATCGAGTTGTGATCCGGCATAACGTCGGTAAGGGGTAGCGTTGAAATCACTCTCCGTAAGCCCAAGATAAGTTTCGTTTGATTCTTCTGTCGTTTGTCCAATCTTGAAGGTTAATGCCTGATAAACCTTAGCACCGGTGTTGGTATTTATTTTAATTTTTGCCAAATAGTCCATTTTACCGAAACCCGTATTTTCTCCATTATCTAGCTCTTTAAAGCCGTTAGAGCTATTTTGGTAAGTTTCCACAAGAAAACCAAAGTTATCTCCACTGTCGCCAATGTTAGTGTGTACCAATCGGTTGCCAAAGGAACCGGCAGACACCTTGAGTACTCCTCTAAAATCAGTGGGTATTTGGGTTGATATTAAATTAATTGCTCCACCAGTTGTAAACGGACCGTACTTAATTTGACTAGCACCTTTTAATATTTCAACTGCCTGCATGCGACCAATGGTTGGAAAATAGTAGGCGGCTGGCGCTGCGTAAGGGGCCGGTGCCATTAGTACGCCATCCTCCATTAAGGTGATCTTGGAACTTCGTTCAGATCCTGTACCCCTCATACCAATATTCGGACGTAACCCAAATCCATCTTCTTCCTGGACATTTAATCCCGGTATTAACCTGAGTGTACGATTCACATCATTATATCCAAATTTACCCAGCTCCTTAGGAGATAGATAATAGGCAGAACCGGGAATATCTTCCAGGCCTGCCATCCCTCCTGTCAATGTTACTCTTTGAACAATAATGCCTGGAAGCTCAACAACACTTTCCACAATCACAAAGTCTATTCGCGTTGTTTCTTGGTTCTTAACCGAAACCAGAAGTTTACCAGATTCATATCCAACACTGGAAATAACTAACGTGTAGTTTCCTTCTGCAATATTATTCAGCAAATAAACACCTTTAGCATCAGTGAAAGTACCGATATCCGTTCCTTCAAGGAATACGTTAGCAAATGGTACAGTTTTTTGAGAATCTTTTTGGACCACCAACCCCTGGATTTTACCAACTTGAGCCATGGAAATGTTATAGCTAAGAAGAAAAAATACTATTGTTAATGTATAATTTTTAGATATTCCCAAAACTCCTGCTTATTTAGAATGAATATAAATAAGCTCAAAAGTAATAGCAACACTGGTTTATGTCAATACCTATTATCAGGGAAAAATCGGATACCTAATATTAGGTACTGCCTACCTAATATTGATGGTTTAATTTGAATATTGTATTGGGAATTGAGTATTGGGTACTGAACAATAGATTCTTTTGATGACTTGCAAGCGCTATTAAATTTATCGGCTTATACTTGAAGTGGATTAGTTGGTGCTAATGATACCGGTATTCACTGCATACAGTACAAGTTCGGATGAAGATTTAAAACGCAATTTCTTCATTACGTTTTTTCTGTGAGTATATATAGTGTGTGGACTTAAGTGCAATTCTTCTGCTATCATTTTTGAGGATAATCCCTCGGCAATAAGTTTTACAACCTGTATTTCTCTGATGCTTAACTCTGTAGGCCTGCAATCATCACCATTGGAACCAAAATTATTTTCGATCAAAATATCCAACACTTTATTGCAGAAAAACTTCTCACCTTTCGCACAGGCATAAATAGCGTTGGTGATCTCTTCCTTACTGCATTGTTTAGTTAAAAATGAATTGACACCAAAAGATAAGGCCTGACTGATATTTTCCCGGTTGTTATCTGCAGATAACACCATAATATTTGTTTTTGGTGCCTGATCCTTAATACTTTTAATATCCTTGAGATCAAGATTTTCCTGTTGATGGTAGTCCATCATAATTACATCAGGTTTCAATCGATTTGTACTTTCAATCAGCTCCTTGGATGTACTTGATTCAGCAATTAATTTTAATCCTTTGGTTTTAGAAATCAAGTGCGTTAATCCCTTTCTGACAAGGTACTGTGAGTCAGCAATTATTATTTTTATGAGGTCAGTCAAATCCTTATTTAGAATGTTTCTAAATTATTCAAAGATAAATCTAAAATTGGTGTTATACAATAAACGTTACTTCAACCTTTAAATTTGACTTTAATTTAGAAAGTGAACCTTATCCTTTCTGGGAATTAAAAAATAATAATCATCGATACCCCAATTTTCAATAATATATGCTTTAACCAGAATTTCCTGTATGCTCTCCTTCCATGGTACTTCAAATCTTAAGATCACATGGTCTCCAACATAATTAATCTCTATCAACCTGGCTTTGATACCATGGCCAGAGTCTTTCCTGGCAATGATGTCTTCAGGGCGAATACAAATTTTATTGAAATTATCATCCCCCATTTTAAATTCACCCAAGGCTGATTCAATATACTGTCCCTTT
>SMUX01001574.1_pt1 | contig 12608 bp, 11 predicted proteins | sample 2456431 | NCBI WGS metagenome assembly SMUX01 (sample SAMN11095930, study PRJNA526329) | marine sediment metagenome | biome: Marine sediment; feature: Surficial sediment; material: Deep marine sediment; isolation source: Hadal surficial sediment | place: Pacific Ocean | collected 2014-11 | depth... | reverse complement strand
TACTGGCAAAGGAATTAAAAAAACGATTGCCATACCAACTGGATTATGTTTATTTCACCAATTCAGGCACCGAAGGTGTTGAAACAGCGATTAAATTTGCCCGCTGTGCCACGGGTCGTGCCGGGATCATCCACGCGCAAAATTCATTTCATGGCCTCAGCACAGGTTCATTGGCCCTGTGCGGTGATAACACGTTCAAAGAAGGATTCACGCCGTTCATGCCCGATACCTATACAGTTCCTTTCAATGATCTTCCAGCTTTGGAAGAGGTACTCACCAGAAGTAAAATTGCCGCATTTATTATCGAACCCATCCAGGGGAAAGGCGTAAATATTCCTGACAAGGGATATTTAACTGAAGCCGCCCGTTTATGCCGAAAACACAAAGCCCTCTTTATCGCAGATGAGGTACAAACAGGTATGGGACGTACAGGTAAATTTTTGGCGCTGGAACATGATGAAGACGTCGATCCGGATATGGTAATACTGTCTAAATCACTCTCCGGTGGATACGTCCCTGTCGGTGCCGTGCTCACCAGAAAATGGGTCTTCAACAAAGTTTTTTCATCAATGGAGCGATCAGTCGTCCACTCTTCGACATTTGGCCAGGGCAGTCTTGCCATGGTGGCAGGCTTGGCGACGCTGGAATACATTGACAACAAAAAACTGATAGAAAATGCCAGAAGGATGGGCAACCTGGTAGGTGAACGTCTGAAAAGTTTAAGCGAACAATACGAATTTATTCACGATATAAGATGGCGCGGTCTGATGATCGCAATTGAGTTTTCAGAACCAAAATCATTTTCATTACGCGCTGCCTGGAATATGGTACATAAATTAAACAAGGACTTGTTCCCACAAGCCGTGACTATTCCATTGCTACAAGATTATCAAATCCTGACACAAGTCGCTGGACGCCATATTGATGTTATTAAACTTATACCTCCGCTAATTATTGATGAGGAAGACGTTAATTATTTCGTTAATTCTTTCAGCAAAGTGATGGATAATTTGCATAAATTTCCTGGGCCAGTGTGGGAAGTATTATCCAGAATTGGCAAATCAATCTTTGCCAAAAACAATGTTGATGAAAAACTTCAATATGCTTCTTATCAATAAATACAAATACTGACGTCAAAAGATTTTTAATTAAACACAAAACATATCATGGAGAACACATGACCTGGAATATTTATCTCTCCGGAGAAATCCGCACCGACTGGCGTGAAAAAATAGAGGCCGGACTGAAGGCGGCCGACCTGCCGATTAATCTAAGCACACCAAATACTGATCACGCATCAAGTGATGATTGTGGGAACCGACTTCTTGGTGCTGAAGATCACTCTTTCTGGAAAGATCACAAGGCATCAAAGGTTAATTCCATTCGCATTCGTAATTTGATTGAAAAGTCCGACGTTGTTATTGTGCGTTTCGGCGAAAAATATAAACAATGGAATGCGGCATTTGATGCGGGATCCGCAGCGGCATTAGGTAAATCAATCATTCCCCTGCACGATCCAGAATTAACACATGCCTTAAAGGAAGTAGATGGTGCCGTAACTGCTGTAGCCCAGACACCGGAAGAAGTTGTTAACATTATGAAGTACGCGACCAATGGAACATCACCCTAATTGATTCACACACCACATCGTATGCTCACGGGCATGAAGAAAATCCGCTTTGTATTTCTGTTATTCATCACAGGCTTGTCCATCGCAATATTGGCAGGCGTTCAATTTGGACCGGATTGGCGGACAGCTGATCGCTCCAGCGCGGGGATTGCGCCAGACCCCTCAGAGCTATCAGAAGCTGTCGTTCAGGTATATGCTGCCCGTGCATTTAACTGGAGAAGTTTATTTGCTGTTCACACCTGGCTTGCAACCAAGACCAGGGGGGCATCGGAATATCATGTTTATCAAGTTGTTGGTTGGCGTAAATGGAACGGCTTACCTGTCGTCGTGAGAGAAAAAGATATCCCGGACAGAAACTGGTTTGGCAACCCTCCTACAATCCTGAGGGAACTAAAAGGTGCTGATGCAGAAGCAATCATTTCATCTATTGAAAGTGCCGTAGCGTCTTACCCTTATCCTGACACTTACCACATATGGCCTGGCCCCAATAGTAATACCTTTGTTGCGCATATCGGTCGTTCGGTACCTCAACTACAACTGGATTTACCACCGACTGCCATTGGTAAGGATTTCATGACTCGAAATAGATTTATTGATACGACGCCCAGCGGACATGGGTTTCAGTTTTCATTTTTTGGTATTTTTGGAGGTCTCGTCTCAGCAGTTGAAGGAATAGAAATAAATATACTCAGTCTCAACTTCGGTTTGGGATACACGCCTGATACAATCTGGCCTTTAAGACTCCGTCTTCCATTCTTTGGTATCATCACATTGAGCTCCGCCTCACGACCCGAGAGATTAACCCATAACATTTATACCCAAACCACCTGGAAATGCAGCCATTAAAAACGTAGCGTTTGGGAGCTTGTCTCAGAAATATAATCTCAGGAAATTGGCGCGCCCTTTCACTTACTTTAATCGGCCGAATCGTCTTCCTCTGCGATACCACATAAATCTGCTCCCTCCTCCAGTGCTTCAACTAATTCGGAAGGCTGTAATTTTTTCTCTATTTTTTTCAGTGCTTTAATGGCTCTGGACTCATCATCAGTGGCAGCAGCGTAAAACCAACTATAGGCTTTTACATTGTCTTTTTTGATTCCCTTGCCATTGGCATACAAAGTCCCCAGATGGTACTGGGCCTTGGTATGCCCTTGTTCTGCAGCGTGGAAAAACCAGGTAAATGCGTCAGTAAAATCCTCTTCACTCTCTGCCTCATCCATAGTTATTTTAGCTACCTGATATTGTGCTTTCGCATAGCCTTGTCTTGCGGACTTTCGGAACCAGACAAGTGCTTCAGAATCATTTTTTTTAACACTCAGTCCATTTAAATAGAAGTTTCCTAAATAGTATTGTGCTCGGGAATAACCTTGCACGGCAGCTTCGCGCAATAATTTTTCGGCCTCCTGATAATCCCTGGGGACTCCACGGCCTTCTTTATACATTAATGCCAGGTTGTATAGCGCTTTGTCATAACCACTTTTCGCTGCCTTCCTGTACCATTCAACGGCCTCAATATCATTCCTTTCCACGCCATTTCCTTCGGCGTACAAGGCACCCATATTCAGTTGTGCCTTCGCGTTACCTTTTTGTGCAGCACGCTGATACCATTTAATCGCTTCTTCAATATTCGGCTTTACACCGTATCCCTGCGCGTACATGTAACCAAGGTTGTAACGTGCATTAACATGCCCAAACCTGGCCGCTTTTTGATAGCCTTTTAGTGCCTTTTCATAGTTTTGCTTGACGCCAAGCCCATTCTGGAAACACCAGGCAAGATCGGCCAGACCGTCCATATCATTCTGTTCCGCTGCTTTATTCAACCAGAATATAGCCTGTCCATAATCCTGTTCTACACCATGACCATGTATGTATTTTTCACCCATGCTAGCCTGGGCCTTGGCAAAACCCTGTTTGGCCGCCTGTAAAAACCAGCGTGCGGCCAGACCAAGATCCTGTGCTTCTCCCAGGCCCTCTTCATAGATGCCTGCGAGCGTTAATTGAGCAGTAAGATTGCCTTTTTTTGCCTCTGTAATGAGTTGAGAAATATCTGTATTTTCTTCAGCCATATCTGTGTCCCTTACCTTCGTTGAGGATTCATGGCAGATTTCACAAAATCGGTCAGCCTTCTGGACCATTGTCCGACATTTCTCATGCAAAACCAGTGTTATTTATAGGCGGTTTCGGATAATAAGTGCAATTTAATTACGCAGCAAGTAAGTCCACTCGCTGCCCCATAAATAGTTCGTTAGGTGATAGACAACCCCGTGTTTTCCTTGGGCGGTTATTCAGACGTTCCATAACCCTTTTGATTTGTTTATCACTCACCCGATTAAAATCAGTTCCCTTTGGGAAGTACTGACGTATCAATCCATTGGTATTTTCATTTGTGCCCCGCTCCCAGGAAGCATACGGGTGTGCAAAGTAAATATCAGTTTTCAACCCTTTACCGATCTCAGCATGTCCCGCAAACTCCAGACCATTGTCGAAGGTGATGGTCTTGACCTTTGATTTCAGATGCTTCAGCCCGTCAACCGCCGCCCTGGCTAATAAATCTGACCGCTTACCCGTTAATCGTATGACCATGGTATAGAGTGTCTTCCGCTCAACCAATGTCAATAGGGCACCCTTACGTCCCTTGCCTATGATCGTATCACCCTCCCAATCACCAATACGAGTACGCTTCTCAACAATCGCTGGACGCGCTTCAATACCCACTCTGTTCTTGATTTTCCCGCGTTGGTCATAATGACCATAACGTTTGCGATAGGGCCTGGAGACTATCCGCAAATGTTGATACAGGGTACCGCCTGCCGCCTTATCGTCATAGATAAGTTGATAGACCGTTTCATGGTGCAAGGATAACTGCTTGTGCCGCTTCAGATAATCAACCACCTGTTGTGGACTGAGTTCTTGCCGTATAAGCCGCTTAATCCAGTTCATGACTTCATCGTTTACCTTGCTTGCTTTCCGGGCTCCTTGGCGTCGATAATCAGTTAAACGCTGTGCCTGTGCAGGCCGATAACCTTTCAAACCTTGATTGCGACGCAACTCTCGGCTAATCGTCGAGGGGCTTCTTTCAAGTATCACGGAGATCTCTTTCTGACTATGTCCTGCTTTCTTCATCACGTAAATCTGGTATCGTTCGTTTTCGGTCAGTTGTTTATAGTTCATTGTGCATTTTCCTTTGGTGAGAAAAATGGCGAACTATATCAGCTGGCCACTTTTATCAGGAATTGCACTTATTATCCGAAACCACCGTTCGTTAATATCGGGAACCAGGGCATAAATAATTTGAAACGACGTCGCGGTATTTATCTTCTTCCTAATCTGTTTACCACGGCAGGTTTGTTCGCCGGTTTCTATGGCATTGTCTCAGCCATGAATTCACAATTTGAAAGTGCTGCCATCGCTATTTTTATCGCCATGGTGATGGATGGTATGGATGGACGTATTGCACGTTTAACAAATACGCAATCTGACTTTGGTGTTGAGTATGACAGTCTGTCCGATATGATTTCATTTGGTCTGGCACCATCTTTGATCATGTACCAGTGGGTTTTGTCCGGGATGGGCAAACTAGGTTGGCTTGCGGCATTTGTTTACACAGCTTCAACTGCACTCAGACTCGCACGATTCAATACCCAGGCTGCCAGTGAGGACAAGCGGTTTTTTCAGGGTTTACCAAGTCCTGCTGCTGCTGCTTTGCTCGCGGGGATGATTTGGTTGGGTGAAACACAGGAGTATGTAGATATCGCAAATTTGACGATCTTCGCATTTCTAGTCACGATAATCGCTGGAATATTGATGGTCAGTAATATTCGGTTCCACAGCCTCAAGCAAATAGATTTTAAGGGTCGCGTGCCATTTGTCAGGATATTATTGCTGGTATTACTGTTCGTGTTTATTGCGAGTGAGCCACCGCTGGTATTGTTTTCTATTGCCTTGGTTTATGCCATATCGGGCCCGGTAATGACACTCCTGTCTATCCGCAAACACCGTGCAGCAAGAAAACTTCAGGAGTCCTCAGGCAATCAAAGCTGATTGTTGAAACAGCAAAAGGTCTTCCCTAATAGGATTTTCCCTAACAGGATCTTCCCAAGAAGAATTATTTCGTCCTAAAAAGCTTGCAATACATACAAGTGTCGCTATATTTCGCATTGTAATGAAAACAATCAGTCAAACATTTCAGTTCTTTTTACAACCCGGATATTCATTCGGCGCCTTGCTACGCTTGCTGCCCTGTCGGGCAAAATAGACCACCTCAAAATATTTGATTTCAATGTATGTGTAGTTCATTAACACACGACAAATTCGTTTAAGGTTTCGCGTCCTTACGGTAGTATGGATGCAAGTTTTGGAGCAGGAAAATGCAAGACAAATTAATCATATTTGATACAACTCTTCGCGATGGAGAACAAAGCCCAGGTGCGTCAATGAACAAGGATGAAAAGGTTCGTATCGCTAAGGCACTGGAACGCATGAAAGTGGATGTCATTGAGGCGGGTTTCCCCATCGCCAGCCCCGGTGATTTCGAGGCCGTACATCAGGTCGCAGAGGTGATTCAGGAAAGTACTGTTTGCGGATTGGCACGTGCACTGGATAAAGATATAGACAGGGCTGCGGCTGCCTTGAAACCGGCGCAATCATCAAGGATCCATACCTTTCTTGCGACATCTCCTATTCATATGAAGGAGAAATTACGCATGACACCTGATCAGGTTGTGGAACAGGCGGTGCGTGCTGTCAAGCGTGCGCGTAACTATACGGACAATGTTGAATTCTCGCCTGAAGATGCTGGCCGATCAGAGCTTGATTTCTTATGTCGCGTATTGGAGGCCGTCATTGATGCGGGTGCAACTACATTAAATATCCCGGATACAGTAGGTTATAATTTACCACAACAATTTGGTGAATTGATTAAACAATTGATTGAAAGAATACCAAATTCCGACAAGGTAATATTCTCGGTGCATTGTCATAATGATTTAGGATTGGCCGTGGGTAATTCACTTGCAGCAGTCATGAATGGTGCCAGACAGGTAGAATGTACGATTAATGGTCTGGGCGAGCGAGCAGGGAACGCATCATTGGAAGAAGTTGTCATGACTGTGCGCACTCGTCAGGATGTGTTTCCCTGTGATACAACTTTGGATACCACGCAAATCCTGAATTGTTCACGTCTGGTTTCAAGTGTGACAGGTTTCCCCGTGCAACCCAATAAGGCCATTGTCGGTGCGAATGCCTTTGCCCATGAAGCAGGCATACACCAGGATGGCGTACTCAAAAGCCGTGAGACTTACGAAATTATGCGAGCAGAAGATGTAGGCTGGCACGCCAATAGAATGGTCTTGGGTAAACACTCAGGCCGTAATGCATTTAAATCCAGATTATCTGCATTGGGAATCGAGTTTGAACGCGAGGAAGATTTGAATGCAATGTTCACTCGCTTTAAGGCTCTTGCAGACAAGAAACATGAGATCTTCGATGAGGATTTACAGGCATTGGTCACTGACACCTTTCATGAAGCCACCATGGACCGGATCAAACTCGTCTCCATGAAAGTGAACTCAGAAACAGGTGAAGTCCCTGTCGCAAAAGTGACTTTGTCTATTGATGGTGAGGAGAAACATGCCACCTCTGACGGAAGTGGTCCGGTTGACGCAATTTTTAAGGCCATAGAATCGGTTGTGAATAGTGGCTGTAAACTGGAACTTTACTCGGTGAGTAACATTACGACTGGAACAGATTCACAAGGAGAGGTCACTGTCAGGATTGATAAGGGTGGCCGGGCAATCAACGGACAAGGTGCAGATACAGATATTATTATTGCTTCTGCGAAGGCCTATATCAATGCCTTGAACAAAGCTCAGGAACAGAGCGGACGGGCACACCCTCAAGTTTGAGGCAAAAAGATTTGAGATAATACAATGGGTTTGACGCAAACACAGGAATATTATCTCCAGACCATGGGTGTGGATGTGTATAGGTCAAGAGACAGGGCTCTGGATGACCCTGCCTCCAACTCAGACGAAGTAAGAACAGCATCCGTTCGAGTCCCGGAAACCACCGTACAGGAAAGTGAAATCTGGAGAGATTTGCGACAACGCGTTGCAAAATGTCAGCAATGTGAACTCTATCGAGAACGGACGCAGACTGTTTTTGGTGTAGGCGATCATCATGCAGATTGGTTAATTATTGGAGAGGCGCCAGGTGCCGAAGAAGATAAACAGGGAGAACCTTTTGTTGGGCGTGCAGGCAAATTGCTGAACAATATGTTGTTCGCTCTGGGTTTGCAAAGGGAGCAGGTATTTATCGCAAATATCCTCAAATGTCGTCCACCAAAAAATCGGGATCCGAAACCGGAAGAGGTTAATGCTTGCTCAAGCTACCTGAGAGAACAGATTGATTTAATTCAACCGAAAATCATTCTTGCGGTGGGTCGTATCGCTGCACAGAATCTGATGAAAACAGAAACACCCATTGGAAAAATGCGTGGCCGGCGATATCAATATGCTGATACAGGAATTCCTGTAGTGGTGACTTATCACCCTGCCTATTTGTTGCGGTCTCCACGTGAAAAAAGAAAGGTGTGGCAGGATTTGCAACTGGCGATGCGGGTTTATAAGGAAACAGCATGAGTACCGTACTTAAACAATCAACAATCGTTTTTCGTCCCATGTCAGAAGTGTATCTGGAACAAGTGATAGCGATTGAAGAAGCTGTTTATGAGTTCCCCTGGTCTATAGGTACTTTTCAGGACTGTTTAAGCGCAGGTTATTGCTGCTGGTTGATGGGGCAGGATGATTGTGTCTCGGGATATGGGATTATGTCTGTGCTTGCAGGTGAAGCGCATATCCTGAATCTTTGTATCAAGCCTGATTTGCAGAATAACGGCTTGGGCAAAGAGATGCTTGATCATCTGATTGATCTGGCAAAGTTACATCATGCAGATGTCATGTTCCTTGAAGTGCGACCATCAAACAGACAGGCATTAAAAATCTATGAAAAATCAGGTTTTGACGAAGTAGGGAGTCGCAAAGATTATTATCCCGCCAAATTCGGTCGTGAAGACGCCTTGATACTTGCTAAACAATTAACAGATCACCTGTTAGTAAATCATTAATGAGAAATGAGTGTGACCAGAAAATCTAAAATTGAAAAACTAAATAAAGAGGAATTCCTGACCATTGAAGCGTATGTAGGAAATACACCCTTGGTCAGACTTCAACGTCTGCCAGGAGACACCAGCAACATCATCATGGCCAAGCTGGAAGGGAATAACCCTGCAGGTTCAGTTAAAGATAGGCCAGCGTTAAGTATGATAAAACATGCGGAGGAACGGGGAGATATTAGACCCGGTGATACCCTGATAGAAGCGACCAGTGGTAATACTGGCATCGCTCTGGCTATGGCGGCTGCGATTAAAGGCTACGAGATGATTCTGATTATGCCCGAGCATATGAGTGAAGAAAGACGTGCCGTCATGAAGGCGTTTGGTGCGGAGATTATCTTGACGTCTGAGGAGGGTGGTATGGAAGCAGCGATAGATCTTTCACGTGAAATGGAAGCAGACAAAAAAGGGATTGTTCTCGACCAATTTTCAAACCAGGATAACCCTTTGTCTCATTATGAAGGGACAGGTCCTGAAATTTGGCGTGATACACACGGTAAGATTACACATTTTGTCAGTTCTATGGGCACCACGGGAACAATCATGGGGACTTCACGTTATCTCAAGGAACAAAATCCTGAAATACAGATAATCGGCGTACAGCCAATCGAAGGTGCCAAAATACCCGGCATTCGACGTTGGCCCAAGGAATATTTACCCAAGATTTATGACGAAACAAGAGTTGATAGAATCATTGATATCGATCAGAACGAAGCAGAAGAAACAACCATTACTTTGGGTCGGGAAGAAGGCATTTTTGCAGGGATATCCTCGGGTGGAGCAATCGTTGCAGCATTGAAGCTTTCAGCGGAGCTTGAAAATGCACTGATCGTTACCATCATATGCGACCGGGGTGATCGTTATATTTCCACTGATGTCTTTAAATCATAATTGTAGAAAATAGACAAAAAATGAATCTACTCGTTTTTGACATTGAAACCATCCCGGATACAGATTCCGCAAGAAAAATTCATTCACTGGAAGGTTTGACCGATGCAGAGGTTGCCGAATCTATGTTTGCCCAACGCAGGCAACAAACGGGTGGCAGTGATTTTCTTCGGCATCATCTGCAAAAGGTAGTCGCCATATCGACAGTCCTCAGGACATCAGATAAATTAAGCGTATGGTCATTAGGTGATGTTGGTTCACCTGAAGAAGATATTATCCAACGATTTTTTGATGGGATCGATCGCTATACACCCATGCTGGTTTCCTGGAATGGTAGTGGTTTTGACCTGCCGGTCTTACATTACCGGGCATTGCTGCATGGAATTAATGCTTCACGTTATTGGGAAACGGGGGGTGATGATCAGAGTTTTAAATGGAATAATTACATCAGCCGTTTTCATGAGAGACATACCGACCTGATGGATGTGATTGCGGGATACAACCCTCGCGCAAACGCACCCCTGACAGAAATAGCCAGCATGTTAGGTTTCCCGGGCAAGATGGGTATGGATGGCAGCAAGGTCTGGGATAACTATCTCGAGGGTAATATTGAGGGTATCCGAAATTATTGTGAGACCGATGTGTTAAATACCTATCTGGTTTTCCTCCGTTATGAACTTATGCGAGGGCTAAAATCAATGACCGCTTATGAAACAGAATGCGAACGCGTCAGGGATATGTTACAGGAAGACGGTTACCCTCATTTACTTGAATTTTTAAGTGCCTGGAATTAAAAACAGACATTTCGAACATAGTTTATTCACTCACATAATCAAATAGACTAACAAAAGCTGCCCGACTAAAATTTTAATCACCATTCATTGTGTAAAAAATTAGAATGCTCCGATGTGTTCTGTGAACTTCACGACAATTTTAAATATCATTTATTATGGCGAGACGGCGTAAGAAAATACCGCAGGAACCTGTTTCTGTAAAGATAGAATCTCTCTCACATGAAGGCCGGGGTATCGCGCATGTCGAGGGTAAAACGGTTTTCGTGAACGGTGCGTTGCCAGGGGAAGAGGTACTGTTCCAGTATAAAAAGCGCCGTTCAAAATTTGATGAAGCACATACATTGGAAGTAAAGAACCCGGCAGCAGAGCGTATTGATGCCAAATGTGAATACTTTAGTATATGCGGTGGCTGTAGTTTGCAGCACATGCAGCACGAATTTCAGATCGAACATAAACAATCCGTCCTGATAGAACAATTAAAGCACATTGGCAATGTTGAACCAAAGTCTGTCATCCCGCCATTAACTGGACCTCAATGGGGCTATCGTCGCAGGGCTCGATTAGGCGTTAAGTATGTCGAGAAGAAGGGCAGAGTACTGGTCGGGTTTCGGGAAAAATATAGCCCATTTGTGGCCGATATCAACCGCTGTGAGGTGTTACATCCTTCAGTGGGCTTGTTACTTGAACCGCTACAGTCGTTGATTGCAGAACTATCTTTAATCAAACAAATTCCACAAATTGAAGTCGCTGTAGGTGATGATGTAACAGCTCTGGTCTTCAGACACCTTGCTGATTTCACTGATAAGGATATGGTAAAGCTTAAAGACTTCGGTGAACAACATCACCTGGAAATTTATTGTCAGTCTGGTGGTCTGGATTCGGTTATACCGCTAGATGGCACAACACCGAAAGAATTGTCTTATTCGCTACCGGAATTTAGTGTCATTATGAAATTCCTGCCGACAGATTTCACGCAGGTCAATTCTGAAATCAACCAGGTAATGGTTCCTCGCGCCCTTGAATTACTTGAAGTGGATATTTCAGACTCCGTGCTCGATTTGTTTTGCGGGATTGGAAATTTTACCTTGCCTTTGGCTCGCAAGGCATCCAGGGTTCTGGGTATTGAAGGTGATCATGGCTTGGTAGAACGCGCAAAACAAAATGCCACATCCAATAATATAAACAATGTGGACTTTCGTGCCGTTGATTTAGCGAAAGACGATTTGGATGAAGATTTTCTACATGATGGTTTCAATAAATTACTCATGGATCCAGCGAGGACTGGTGCGCAGGAAGTGATTCAAAAGATGGATCTGTCATCAATAGACAGGATTGTTTATATTTCCTGTAATCCGGCAACCCTGGCACGAGATGCGGGCATACTGGTTAATAAAAAAGGCTTTACCCTAAAACAGGCAGGCATTATGGATATGTTTCCTCATACCACGCACGTTGAATCCATTGCCGTGTTTACTAGCCAAAAAAAATGAAAGAGGGAAAATAAACGAATGCTAGATAAAAAACGACGAACCTTCGTTTTTTATCTACTTGCCGCTCTAATATTTATTTCCGCTTGTTCTCAGGAAGATAATCATGCGATTCGGTTTGGCCTGGAATCAGCGCCCGTTACACTAGATCCACGTTTTTCAACAGATGCTACTTCCTACAGAATCACACGGTTAATTTATCGAAGTCTGGTTGATTTCGATGATAATTTTCAATTCATTCCCGATCTCGCAAACTGGGAAATGCTTAATCCAAAACACTATCGTTTTACATTAGGAAACATCGGTAGAAAATTTCATCATGGTGAAAGATTAACGGCTGATGATGTGAAAGCGACTTATGATTATGTGCTAGAGAACAAAAATGCTTCTCCACATCGAGGTTCCATTGAAGTCATTGAAAGCATTGCGGTAATTGATGAGGACATAATCGATTTTATTCTAAAACGTCCTGACCCTTTGTTTCCTGGAAGGTTAGTCATAGGAATATTATCGGCATCATTGATTGCCTCAGATCATCCTTTTAATAGACAGCCCATCGGCAGTGGCCCGGTCGAGTTACAAGACTGGTCGAGTGATGGTGATCTTTTATTAAAACGCCAAAGTGATAACCAATTATT
>SMUX01242334.1_pt1 | contig 12618 bp, 8 predicted proteins | sample 2456431 | NCBI WGS metagenome assembly SMUX01 (sample SAMN11095930, study PRJNA526329) | marine sediment metagenome | biome: Marine sediment; feature: Surficial sediment; material: Deep marine sediment; isolation source: Hadal surficial sediment | place: Pacific Ocean | collected 2014-11 | depth 0-1... | reverse complement strand
GGTGTGGCCGAATGGGACTTCAACAGGGATGGATGGCCCGATCTTGTGGTGGCCAACGACACCAAGCGCGATCTGCTATACCTTAACAAGGGTGACGGCACGTTTATCGAACAAGGGGTGGTGAGTGGGCTTGCCTTCGACGATAATGGGCAAGCGCGTGGGGGAATGGGGATCGACATCGGCGTTACCGATAGCACGGGGCAGCCGTCCGTCATTATCGGACATTTCTCGAAAGAGATGATCGGTATGTATCGACAGGTCGATGGAGGCCTTTTCGTCGATCGCGCCTTGCAGGCGAAGGTGGGGCGGCCCTCGTTTCCGACGTTGACCTTCGGCCTCTGTCTTTTCGATGCTGATCTCGACGGGTATCTGGATCTCTTCACCGCCAACGGCCACATCGCAGAAGACGTCGAAGGCATCGAAGAGGGGATTCACTTTCGCCAGCCTCCCCAACTTTTTATCAATACAGCCGACGCGCGCTTTTACGAGCATCTCCCACCGGTCGCTGCGCCCATGGTAGCACGCGCCGTGGCCACCGCGGATTTTGATCGTGATGGCGATGTAGACTTGTTGGTAACAGAGAACGGCGGGCCTGTGCACATGCTGCGCAACGATCAGCACGGTCACCGCGCGCTTCGCGTGCATTTGGAAGGAAGACAGAGTAATCGCGATGCCCTTGGCGCCCATGTCACCGCTATTGTGGGTAATAATCGCATGCAACGACGCGTTCGGACGGGTTCGAGCTACCTGTCCTCTTCGGAGAAAGTCCTCACCTTTGGCCTTGGCGTCGCCACGAAGGTCGATACCTTGACAGTATGGTGGCCGGGCGGACAGGTCGAGCATTATGTGGACCTGCCAGCGCATTCCGAGGTATACCTTGTCGAGGGTTTCGGACTGGCAGATACCCGACCGTTATCGACCTCCGTGCTTCCCCCAAGCCCATGAGCGAACGACGCGCCCATATAAACAGAAGGGCTCTGAAGGGTCTTCTTTTCATGCTCGTGGTATTCGGCTGTACGCGGGAGCAGGTAACGACCCCCGACGAGCGGCTACAGGCTGCCGGGGAGCACGCCGCCGGGTTACTTACGCAGGCGCGCCAGGCGACCAACGCGGGCAATTATACGAAAGCCTTTGGGCTGGTGGACAGCCTCATTCGCGCTGCCCCCGATCTCCCGGACGCCTATTACCAGCGTGGTTATCTCCTGATGCAACTCTACCAGTTAGAAGCGGCGCAGGAGGCGTTTCGCGAGGTGGTGGCGCTCGATCCGTACCATCGAGGGGGCTGGTACCACCAGGGGCACGTCTTTTTCGAACAGGGACGGTATCGTGAGGCTATTCGCTTGTATCACCATCAAAAAGAGGTCATTCTATCTTCTCCGAAAGCGCTTCGTGCGTACCATCGTCGTGCGGACGAGACCGCCCTTCCACAGACATGGTTGCAGATCGGACGGGCCTACGAGTTACTGCAGCGCCCGGACAGTGCGCGATGGGCCTACGAAAAGGTGCTGGCCTTAGATTCCACCCATGCCCAGGCCAACGCCTGGATCGCTGGTTTGTATGACGAAGAAGGGCGGACTCAAGAGGCGCTGACCTCCCTACGGCGTGCCTGGCTCAAGGGACAAGACAACCCTGACTTTGCTTACCAATTCGGACTGCTGTTGCTAAAGAATGGGCAACTACAGGAGGCTCTCCCGTTATTTAATTATGCCGCCGCGCGCCAACCCTGGACGCCGGGCATTCATTACAACCTCGGTCGTACCCTCATCGCACTGGGCCACCGAGAGGAGGGAGAACGCCACCTCGCCGTCACCGACCAGTTGCAAGAACTCGATCAACAGATCGATATGGTCCGGGCTGGCATTGCCCGCTATCCCGACAACGTGGCACGCTGGCGGGAACTCGCTGATTTACTCGAAAACGCAGGACGCCGTGTTGAAGGGCAACAGGTACGCGAAATCGTTCGCACGCTCACCCAGTACGTCGATGAAGAAGTACCTTCCTCGGCCCAATAACAGAGATATAGCGGCATGACCTCGGGATTTAGAACGTTTTTCGGTTGCATCCAATCCATTACTCTGATCAAGGCCGGTGCCTGTCGGGTATGGAAGTATGGGAGTGTGGGCGTGGGGGAGGATTTTTTTCCTCTCCCATACCCCCATACCCCCACACTCCCATACAATACGGGCCTGAACTCAACTGAGAAATGCTCTAACTTCAAGTACGCGTCAACGCGTCTGGCGTTCTTGGGGTGCTGCCTCTTGGGCATACTCACTAGCTGCGCGCGCGTAGAGGCGCCTCCTTCGGGTGATACGGACCCGCTATCGGCGTCAGCGCTCGTGTTTACTGAGGTGACCGAATCAGCCGGTTTTAGTGATTTTCGCCACGTCACCGGCGCCTCGGGGAATCGCTGGTTTCCAGAGTCGATGGGTTCCGGTGGTGGTTTTGTGGACTACAATGGGGATGGATGGGAAGACATTCTCTTGATGGGGGGAGGCAACTGGCCGGAATACGCTGAAGAAGAGCAAGCGCCGGTCAATGCGCTTCGTCTCTACCGTAATGACGGCGACGGTACCTTTACCGACGTGACCGCGACGGTCGGTCTAGAGGTGCAGGCGTATGGGATCGGCGTCTCGGCTGCGGACATCGACAACGATGGGGACGCGGATATTTTTCTGACCACGCTGGGCGAAAACCTTCTCTTTCTGAACCATCCTGGGTCAGGTCCGGGTCAGGAGCCTACGTTCACGGAAGTCGGCCGGCAGGCGGGTGTCGCCGGCGGGGTCGTCTGGAGCAGCTCCGCCATTTTTTTCGACGCGGATCGCGACGGCTACGTCGATCTTTACGTCGGTAACTATGTCGATTGGTCGCCCGAGAACGACCTCGTGTGCATGCTCGAAGGGCAGATTCGCAGCTACTGCACGCCCGACATGTATAAGGGCGTTCCGGCAAGCTTCTATCACAACAACGGCGACGGAACCTTTAGCGACTGGACCGAGCAAGCCGGTTTTCTACCGGCGCCCGGTAAGACGCTTGGCGTAGCAGAATATGACGTAAATCGTGACGGCTGGCCTGACCTCTTTGTCGCCAGCGATACGCAGCGGGATTTGTTCTATATGAATCAAGGGGACGGCACGTTCAGAGAGCAGGGCGCGCTTGGTGGAATGGCCTACGACGAGAACGGCCAAGCCCGAGCCGGAATGGGTATTGACATCGGTGTGGTGGACCACAGTGGAGAACCCACCCTCTTTGTCGGTAACTTTTCGAAGGAAATGATCGCGGCCTTTCGCTATGACGGCAACGGCCTGTTCGTCGATCGGGCAGCCCTCTCTCAGATTGGCCGTTCGAGTCTCGTAACCCTCACGTTCGGTCTCTTCCTGTTCGACGTTGACCTGGATGGCGACCTGGACCTGTTTGCCGCAAACGGGCATGTACAGCCCGAGATAGAGCGAACACAGGAGGGCATCGGATACGCGGAGGTGCCTCACCTTTATATCAATCAGGGAGACGGTGTCTTCGAAGATGTGGCCCCTCAGGCCGGGGCACTCGAGCAGCCTTTTGTTGCTCGGGGGGCGGCGTATGCAGACTATGATCGGGACGGGGATCTCGATGTCTTGATCACAGAAAATGGGAGCGCTGCCCACCTCTTCCGCAACGACCAGCAGGGAGGCCGCTCGGTACGGGTGTTTCTGGAGGGACGCACCAGCAACAGGGATGGTCTTTCCGCCCGCATTATCGCTCAGGTTGGGAAGCAGCGCATGGAGCGCTTTATCCGGACCGGTTCAAGCTACTTGTCGGTTTCGGAGAAAGCGGCAACGTTCGGCCTGGGCGAGGCAACCCAGATCGATTCACTCATCGTCTATTGGCCGAGTGGCCAGATTGACAGGCACGTAGGCTTGAAAGCCGGGGTCGAGGTTTTTGTAGTAGAAGGAGCGGACACGCTGTCTGTCCGACCACGCGATGAAGCAGGGAAACTCGCCGTTCGTTACGGAGAGAACTAAGCAGATAGGAAGAAGTTATTGAGGCATCCTTGTATGTCTCACCTTGCATAAGCATCGGCGTCGGTCACTGGTCATTGGTCATCAGGGAAAAAACCAATGACCAGTGACTCATGACTTGCGCCTTGGTTCGCCTGAAATGCCGACCTCGTAAATACCACAGGCTTACCTATGTCGATAACCGTACTTCTTCGATCGGTATTGCTCCGTTCGGCAACACTTATCGTGTTCTGCACGTTCGTCGCCTGTGAGCGCGCAGCGCCTTTGGACAAGGCGCAACCCATGCCGCTCATCGTGCAGCGCCTTCTCCAGGAGGGCGATGAAGCCCTGAAACGGCATGATTTTGAACGCGCTTTCGCCCTGGCCGATAGCGCAGCCGTACGCGCTCCGGGACTTGCCGATATCCCCTTTTTCCGCGGTCGAATCTACACCGAACTCGCCCAGTCTCACGAGGCGGACGCCGCCTATCGCAGGGCCCTGGCTATACGCCCGACTTACCCCGGAGGCTGGAACAACCTGGGCAATACGGCCTTCCGGCAGCAAAAATACAGCGAAGCCATCCAGTACTTTCGCCGCGAGCTCTCCGCCCACCCCGATGCGCGACCGTGGCGAGGCATTGCACGGGCCTTCGTCGAGCTTGGCATGGCCGATAGTGCTCAATACGCCTTCAAGCGCGCGCTGTCCTTCGACCCTACGCTGGCCCCGGCGCACTTCGGCCTGGCCCTGTTGTTAGAAGACCTAGGCGATCTCAATGGGGCGCTCGAGGCGGTGCAGCGTGCCCTCACCCATGAACCGGAGAGTCTGGAATATCGCTACTATGTGGGCTCGTACCTGGTCAAGCTCGGCCGGGCCGATGAGGCCCTCAATCATTTGCGGGAGGTCATAGAACGTTGGCCCTGGCATCACGGCGCACACTACAACATGGGGCAGGCGCTCGTGCGTCTCGGAAATAGGGACGAAGCCCAGCGATTTCAAGAGCGGGCCGAGGCACTGCGTGGGCTGCAGGCGCAGATTTCGAATCACGAAAACTCGGTGCGTACCCATCCCACCGATCCCTTTGCCCATGCCGGACTTGGTAGCTTGTTCCGCCGCGCCGGTCGCTACAACGACGCCATGCATGCCTATGAGGTGGCGCTCTACCTGGACCCCCAGAACCTTGAGTTTCGCAACAACGTGGCGGTGCTGCATCTGCTGCGGAACGATACCACCGCCGCGCTCCAGACGTTCGAGCAGATGGTGCAAGCAGACACGACGAACGCGCATGCCTGGCTCAACCTCGGCAGCCTCTACGCCATGTCCGGCGAGCCGGAGAAAGCGCGCGCGGCCTGGAGCGCTGCCCTGCGGATCGATCCGGACAATGACCTCGCGCGCCGCTCGCTGGCGAACTTGCCTCCGCGCGGGGAAAGCCCGTAACACACTCACGTTCTATTGCTTAGCCTCTAAAATTTAGGCCCCATCGACATGATGCTGCCTTCAAGAAGCATGGCTCAAGGCACAACGAGGATAGACGCCGGGGCGAGACGCATCGGGATCGGTCTGTTTATGCTGATCCTTGGGCTGGGCGCGCTGCAGGTGAGGGCGCAATCTGCCTCGCTGCGCGGCTTCGTCACGGCAGCGTCGGACGGGGAGGCGTTGCAAGGCGTCAACGTGGCGCTCGACAATCTGAGCGGGCTGCTCAACGGCGTGGCTTCCAACGGGGATGGCTTCTTTCTCATCACGCGTGTATCTCCGGGGCGGTATCAACTCCGGGCCTCCTTTATCGGTTTTGCCACCTACGTCGATACGCTCGACATCGAAGCCGACGACCGGTTGCTGGTCAACATCGTGCTCCGGGATGATGCCGTCGAAATGGAAGCGATTTCGGTGGAGGCCGAGCGCCAGAGCGGGGCAGCCCGCGTGACGGCCGGGCACCAAACCGTCCAGCCCCGGGACATCGAGTTAGTCCCCTCCCCGGATGTCTCGGGGGACCTGGCCTCCTACCTTTCCACCATACCCAGTGTCGTGTTGATGGGCGACCGGGGCGGGCAGGTCTTCATCCGAGGCGGAGAACCTACGCAGAACCTGACCTTGCTCGACGGGATCGAGATCCACCAGCCGTTCCATGTCCTCGGCTTCTACTCGGCTTTTTCCTCCGAAATCATCAGCCGAGCCGATGTCTACGCAGGCGGATTTGGCAGCGAGTTTTCGGGGAAAATTTCCTCGGTCATCGACGTGCATTCGCGCAATGGAAACAAACGCAGCCTCAGCGCCTCTGCGGCGGTGTCGTCCTTCACCATCGCAGGCCACCTGGAAGGCCCCCTGCTCAAGGATCACATCTCTTTCCTGGGCGCGGCCCGCTATTCGATGCTCGACCAATTCGCCTCCCGATACGTGGATGCGCCACTACCCTACGTCTTCGACGATGTCTTCGGGAAAATCCACGTGCGCCTCAGCAAGAACCAACAGCTCTCGGTAACGGCGCTGAGAACGTTTGATCGCGGCACGCTTACCCCCACCGACGACTTCTTTCAACGAAGTGATGAGATCAGTTGGCGCAATACGGCGATTGGCGTCCGCTATCTGGTGGCTCCACGTACGCTTCCCATTCTGGGCGAAGTACTCGTGTCGGTGTCGCGTCTGGAGAGCGCCTTTGGACCCCGCGATGAACCGATTCGGACCTCCAACCTGGAGGTGGTCAATGTTGCCATCAACATGACGAACTTCGGGCAGCACGCGGAAGTCAAATGGGGATTCTTTTTACGCGCGCCTACGACAGATACCGCGTTGGGTGGGTTGTTTCAGAGTCTCACGTTTGGCCGGGGCGCTCCGACGAATGCAGGGGCTTACCTGGAGCCGGAGGTGTATCTGGGAGGCGGGCTCTATGTGCGCCCCGGTCTCAGCATACAGTCCTATGGCACCCTGGGCGATTACGTCGAGCCCCGGATGCGGCTACGCCTGGAGCGTGGCATCCATCACTGGAGCGCTGCCGCCGGGATCTACCGCCAGGTAACCGTCGGCTTGAATGATCGACGCGATGCGACGAACATCTTTACGGCCTGGGTGCTAACGCCTTCGGACGAGGCGGCGCGTTCGATGCACTTGCTGCTAGGGTACCGGGTGGAGCCTTTCTCCTGGCTTGAGTTCTCCCTGGAGGGATTCTACAAAAACATGGATCATATCTTCATCGGCGAATGGACCGCCTTTCCCGGCTTCACGACGCGGTTGCAGGAAGCCCATGGCGATTCTCATGGCTTTGACCTTCGCCTGGAGATACGACGCCCCCGGTTTTATGGGTTCATCAATTATGGGTTTTCCTCCACCCGATACGAGATCGACCCAGAGAGCCCTGCCGTGGTGAATCCTGGACGGTTCCGACCGCCCCACGACCGGCGTCACCAGGTCAACGTGTTGGCTTCGACGGTCCTTTTCGGTTTCGACCTGAGCGCCCGGTGGCAGTTCGGCTCCGGCCTGCCCTATACCCCGGTTGAAGGATTCGACGGTTTCATCCTGATGGACAGCGCCGTCGACGTCAGAGACATTCGCGGGTTTCCCCGTGTCATCTACGAAAGCATTCCCTACCAGGCGCAATTGCCGGCCTATCACCGGCTCGACATCACGGTCGACCGGACGTTCCCGCTCGTTCGTGGGACGGAAATGACCGTTCAGGTAGGGCTCCTCAACGCCTATGACCGGGCCAACCTTTTTTCCCTGGATCTGCTCACGGCGCAGCGCTCCAATCAGTTGCCCGTGACGCCTATCGTCGGCCTGAAGGTCGGGTTTTAAGAGAGTCGCATGGATCGCACACGCTACACGGACCCAACACATCCAACCGCCGCGAGGCGCCGGTGGACGACCTCCCGATGGGTGCTCGTACCGGCGTTGCTGCTCGGTGTTTTGGCGGCAGGTACCGGATGCGATGAGAGTGTCGACGCCATCGTCGGTAGCGATATTCCGTTCACCGTCTGGGGCTTCATGAACGCCGGGGCCGACACGCAATATGTGCGGGTTTTCCCGGTCACCGATCAATTGATCCCGGACCCGCGTGACGGCCTCGACGCCCGCGTGTTCTCGACGAATCTAACCACGGGTGAGCGCCGCGAATGGGCCTATGAGGCGGTGCGTTTCGATAGCCTTATCTCCGGGCACTTCTTTTGGTCGCCCTTCCGCGCCGAACACGAGCATCGCTACCGGCTGGAAGTAATACGGTCGGATGGGGAGGTCTCCAACGTGGAGGTGACGGTTCCTTCGGAAGTGGACTTTGATATTCAGGTGGATCTGGACAACCCCTTAATTCCTGTTGAAATCCGGGGGAACGTGCCCTATCTCATCGGCCTGCGCGTCACGTACCATGCAGTCAATGTCCCTCCCATGTTGGCCTGGCCGGCGGGTACGCCGATCTCCGGTGCGGTCCAACTGCCGGTCACGATTGTCTACGACGACATCGTTGAACGTATTGATGACGGTTGGCGCGTTGAGATCAATATGGCCAGAGACTATACGGGGGTGCAATCGGTGTTCGGGCGCAACTGTTTGATTACGGTGTCAGAGCAAAGCGCCCCGGACATCTGGCTGCGGACCATGGAGTTCACAGCGCTTGCGGCAGATTCAACGTGGGCTCCGCCGGGTGGGGTCTTCGATCCGAACATCCTCTCGGTGCCGGGTACGTTTTCAAATGTAAACAACGGCTACGGCTTTTTTGGAGCGGGTCAGGGCATTCATCTGGACTGGACGCCGAGTGTTGAAACCAACCTCGCCGCCGGGTATAACTTCGAACCGAAGTGTCAGGGTCTAGCGCCTCGCAATGTGCCGGAATGTTGGAATCCGCCCATTCCGTGTGTGGATGAGAGCCGCCGGGATCTCTGGCTGCTCTGGTTACGGTAGTCCAAACTCGCTACTACACCTCTAGAGAACGTATGAGAAAAGCGGTAACTTTCTTCGCTATGGCCATCGTAGCCGCCGGGTTGGCCGGCGTGCGACTCCAGGCACAGACCCTTGAAACAGGGAAATGGAAAGCTCGGATGCTGCCTCCCGACAGTGAATACCTCGACCTGTTGCTCAACGTGGAGGGGGCGGGTGATTCCTTGCAGCTTACCCTAGAGGTGCCGTCGTACCAGGCCCAGACGTTTCCTGTTTACAGGGTACGGCTGGCGGGGGACCATCTCTCGTTCCGGTGGCGTCTGGGTGTCCAACTGGATTGTTCCGTCGATCGGCAAGAAGACGGCAGTTTTCAGGGCGGTTGCCTCGATCCTCGGGGTGGCCGGGGGCCGATACTCCTGATTCCCCCGAGCGTGGACGCCGATGCGGTTACGATCAACGAGGAGGTGTTCTACGCCGATTGGGGGGCGTATGAAGAGAAGAAGGAATCCATCGCCGAATCGCGGAAGTCACCCGGAACGGCGGTTGACATCGGAGGCGCTCGGCTGAACGTGTTGTCTATGGGCGAGGGCGATGTCACGGTGGTGTTGGAGGCGGGGCTGGGAGATGACCTCAGTGTCTGGCGTAGGGTGCAACAGGACGCGGCTGCGTTTGCACACGTTGTCGCGTACGACCGGGCCGGGTTGGGCTTTTCGAAACCGAGTGCCATGCCGCGTACGCCCGAGCAGATGGCTACGGAACTGCACATCATGTTGCGACGGGCCGGTTTCGCGCCTCCCTACGTGCTGGTCGGGCATGCCTGGGGCGGGTTCGTCGTCCGTCGTTTCGCTTCGCTGTATCCGGACGAAGCGGCAGGCCTCGTCCTAGTCGATCCCGCCCACGAGAAGCTAGGCGCTCGCTGGGAGGAACTGGACGCTGCGTCGTGGTTGGCGTATGTGCGCGGGCAAAAAACATTCTATGCCACGATCCGGGGAACAGTCCATGAGGAATTTGAAGCGTTCCTCCGGGTGATGGAGGAAGAGGCCGTGCCGGGGCTCGGTTCGCTACCGGACATCCCCGTTGTGGTCCTTACGGCCATGCGACCGGTCGAGGAGCCCCGGTGGGTCGGCGAGACGCTGGAGGGCCAAGAAGTATGGCATGATCTCCATCAGGAGTGGGTTCGTCAGGTTCCAGACGGGGTGCACCTTGTTACGGAGACGAGCGGGCCCTACATCCACCTGGAAGAGCCGGAGCTGGTGGTCCAGGCCATCCGAGACATCGTCGAGGCCGTCCGGGGCGGCGAATGAACCCCGGCATCAACCGATCACGTTTCACGGATGGGTCTCATAGGCAACGACCACTACGCTGGTATCGTCCGGGATCGTTACCTCGGTCATCTCCTTCCCCGACCAGTACACCACGATGCCCGTCGTCTTCCGCGCAGGGTCGCGTCCCATCACCTGTACCCGCGACGACTGTGACCAGTAGCCCGAGCCTGCCGTCACCAGCCGCGCCGGGCCGAAGGTCCCATCGTCGTAGCGCAGCCGCACGATCGCACCCACCCCGCCGGTCTGGCAGGGCACCCCGAGGAACGCGGCCTGGTGTTGTTCCATCGGGGCGAAGTTGCGGAATCCCTCGGTGCATTCCTCTTCGATAAACCGTCGCACCCGCTCGGGGGCATCCGAATTGACCGTGTCGATGATCGACTCAATACGCTCGCTGGTTTTACCCTCGGGCCGGGTCGTTTCGCCGTGGTAGCTGACCTCGTCGGGCTGCCGGGCACAGGCGATCTCGATGGGCACCACGCACAGGATGAGGGCGATCAGTAGCTTGCGGAACATTCACAGATATCGCTGATTCCATCGGCGGCGTGGACCTACTGGTGACCGAAAACAACGGCCCCGTTATGAGCCGAGCAAGCACTCAAATCGTGATTCTGTGGTTCGTCGCACTCCTACTGGTCGTGGCGGCGGGATGCGGTACCGGTGAGCAGAGGGCAGCGGACAAAACGCCGTCCACCATCCCGCAAAAAGCCATTCAATTTGCTCATGTCACAGTGGAGGCCGGGTTGGGGGATTTTCAGCATGTCACCGGCGCCTTCGGCGAGAAATGGTTCCCCGAGACGGTGGGCGCGGGCGCTGGCTTTCTGGACTATGACGGTGATGGATGGCAGGACCTCGTCCTCGTCGGTGGCGGCACATGGCCGGGTCATGGCGACCCCCCCCCACGGGCACTCCGGCTCTACCGTAACCAGGGCGATGGTACGTTCTCGGACGTGACGGAGGAGGTAGGCCTCGCCGATCTCCGTGCCTACGGCCTGGGCGTCGCCATTGCCGACTACGACAACGACGGCGACCCGGATATCTTCCTCAGCACGCTTCGGCGCAATTTGCTCCTCCGCAACGACCTCGGATCCCCGGATTCCCGAATTCCCGGATCGAGTCCGGGGCAGGCTCGCACCTTCACCGAGGTAGGGCGCGCGGCGGGCCTGGGCGACACAGCCGAGTGGAGCACCTCGGCCCTTTTCTTCGATGCCGACCTGGATGGGCACGTCGATCTCTACGTGGGCAACTACGTCGATTGGTCGCCCGAAAACGATATTTGGTGCTCCATCGACGGGCAGACCAAGGCGTATTGCACCCCGCAACTCTACCTCGGCATCCCCGGTCGTTTCTATCACAACAGCGGCGAGGGTACCTTCAGCGACTGGACCGAGCGCGCGGGCTTCTTGTCGTCGCCAGGCAGGACGCTCGGCGTGGCCGAGTGGGATTTCAACCGGGATGGATGGCCGGACCTCGTGGTGGCCAACGACCTCTATCGTGATCTGTTATACCTGAACAAGGGCGATGGCACGTTCACCGAACAGGGCGTCGTCAGCGGTCTTGCTTTCGACAAGAATGGGAAGGCCCGCGCGGGGATGGGCATCGACATCGGCGTGATCGACAGCACGGGGCAACCGTCCGTGATTATCGGTCACTTCTCCAACGAAATGATCGGTCTCTATCGGCAGGTCGGCCCGGCTCTTTTCGTGGACCGCGCCGCCGAGTCGCAGGTGGGGCAGCCGTCCCTCCGGACGCTGACCTTCGGTCTCTGTCTCTTCGACCCCGACCTCGACGGGGACCTGGACCTCTTTGTAGCCAACGGTCACATTGCCGAGGGCATCGAGCGCGTGCGGGAGGAGGTAACCTTTCGCCAATACCCGCAACTCTTCGTCAACGGGGGCAACGGTCGTTTTATTGAGCATGCGCCCCCCCTGGCTGCGCCGATGGTGGCACGGGCGGTGGCCATGGCGGATTATGACCGCGATGGGGACGTGGATCTCTTGGTGACAGAGAATGGCGGCCCCGTGCATCTGCTGCGCAACGATCAGCAGGGCGGCCATGTGCTGCGGGTACGCCTGGAGGGACGTCGTGGCAACCGCGACGCGCTGGGTGCTCACGTCACGGTCGTCGTGGGTAAGACACGGATGCAGCAGCGCCTGCGTACCGGATCGAGCTTCCTGGCTTCTTCAGAGAAGGCCTTGACGTTCGGGCTTGGCGCCGCTACGCGCGTCGATACGCTGACGGTGTGGTGGCCGGGGGGGCAAGTAGCGCATTACACCGATCTCCCTGCGGCGCACGAGGTCCACATCATCGAAGGCGGCCAGATCGAGATCCGCCCGTTACCCACCCCGATACGCCTCGCGCGCCCATGAATGAACGACTCGCCTCCATACAGGCCGGGGCACTAGGTGGTCTTCTCTTCCTGCTGGTTGTGGCAGGGTGCACCCGGGAGCCTATTCCGACTCCCT
>SMUX01113977.1_pt1 | contig 12628 bp, 8 predicted proteins | sample 2456431 | NCBI WGS metagenome assembly SMUX01 (sample SAMN11095930, study PRJNA526329) | marine sediment metagenome | biome: Marine sediment; feature: Surficial sediment; material: Deep marine sediment; isolation source: Hadal surficial sediment | place: Pacific Ocean | collected 2014-11 | depth 0-1... | reverse complement strand
ATCCAGCATCAAGTATAAGTAAACGGAAAAGAGGAATCAAGGTTCGCTATTTCCTAGAATTAGGCATATTTTTCGGGTGATGGGGCCGACAATAGTGAACGAATACCCTAAAAGTGAAGCATTGTGTCCAGCTGTTGCCGCGCTTCAATGCGTGCTCATGAGTCCAAGTATGAAACATCCCTCCTTCAAATTCACGTGTTTAACTAAACCCCCAATAAAACTTGCCAATCCGTCGAAATATCCATTCCCATGCCTGTTAAATATTTTTAACATACCTCTCAGTTTTTAAACATCTTTGTCTATTCGGTCGATTATATTTTAGGTATTTTTTAGAACCGGTGTTAACACGTTAAAACTCGTACACGATATGAAATTAAAATTACTTCTAAGTTTTTTTATTCTGATTTGGGTGACCAACGTCCTGAACGGTGAAATTATTTCGCGAAGGATTCTGGCTATATATGATAGTCAAAGAGGACAGACTGCGAAAAAAAATCATATCCACGCGAACGCCGAGGTGATTTTGAATTATCTTGGCTCCATTGTTGAATATTGGGACATCGCCAAAGGCCTGCCAGGTGAAAAACGGATGAAAAAATACCGCGGGGTTATTACCTGGTTCTACAATAATTCAATGAATCGCCCGCAAGCGTATTTGCAGTGGGCGACGAAGCAAGTGGATGCCGGTAGAAAATTTGTCATACTCGGCAATCTAAGTGCTTTTAGGGATACTGCGACAGGTGAATTCCTCAAGATCAGTGCGGTCAACCAATTTTGCAAAGCTCTGGGCTTCATCATAGACGATACCAATTGGACTGTAAACATGGCCAGAATCGAGCTTGTTTACAAAGACCCGGAGATGGTTGAGTTCGAACGCAGCCTCGATTATGAATTAACAAATTATGAAATTTACAAGCCGTTCCATCCCAAAACCAAAGCTTATTTAAAATTAAAGCGTAATGATATTCCAGATAGCGAAAGCGTTCTGGTTTTTACAACGCCGCACGGCGGGTTTGCAGCGACCGGGTATGTGTTTTATGAAAACCCAACTAACTATGAAAAACAGTGGCGTGTCAATCCATTTAAATTCTTTGAAGAGGCGTTTGGACTAAAAGGACAGCCACGCCCGGATGTGACTACTTTGAACGGCCTTAGAGTTTGGTCGTCGCATATCGATGGTGATGCTTTGATTTCCCGCTCCGAGGTTAAACCCAACACTTATTGCGGCGAGATTATCCGCGATGAGATTCTAAACAGATACAAATGGCCGGTTTCAGTCTCCGTTGTGGTTGGTGAAGTAGAGACAGATCCCAAATTCGAGAACATCGCGCGCTCGATTTATCAACTCGATTGGGTGGAAGCTGCGAGCCACTCTTACTCTCACCCTTTTTACTGGGCCGATGATTATGAAGACAAGAACGAATATTCCAGCCGCCATTTGCCGATCGAAGGATATAAATTCAATCTGAAAGATGAAATTGTCGGGTCAGTGGATTATATCAACAAAAAGCTTTTGCCGGCTGACAAGAAAGTCAAACAATTTTTCTGGACAGGTAATTGCGAGCCGACGGAAGAAGCCATGAGACTTTGCCGGAAAATAAAAATCAGCAACATCAACGGCGGCGATACGGTTTTTGATAAAGCCTATCCTTCTTATACAAGTGTCGCGCCTCTGTCGGTCAGTGTCGGCGGCTACCGGCAGGTTTATGCGCCGAATGCCAACGAAAATCTTTACACCAACGAGTGGGAAGGGCCGTTCTACGGATTTAAATCAGTTTTGCAAACATTTATGAATACTGAGTCTCCGGTTAGAATCAAACCAATCGATGTTTACTATCATTTTTACATTGGTGAAAAATGGGCCTCGCTCAACTCGCTGAATGAAGTGTTGAGCAAAACCATGGCAATGGATGTGGCGCCGATGTTCATCAGTGATTACATCAAGATGGTGCAAGGGTTCTTTTCAGCGCGCGTGGAGAGAATTTCTGTAAATAGCTGGAGGATTCGCAAGTATGGAGATTGCACGACCATTCGCTTCGATGACAGCGAGGAGTTCCCTGACTTAAACAAATCAGTCAATGTGATTGGCTTTCATCACTATCAAAATTCGCTTTACATTCATCTGGCGAATAAAGAAGAAGCGGTGATTGTGTTAACAGACTCGGCGCCTGAATCGACCTTTCTCGCCCAAAGTTCGCATCGCTTGTTTGATTGGCAAGCCTCCAAAGAAAGCGTCTTTTTTAGAACCGAAGGTTTTGGCCAGGGGCAGTTTGTGATCGCAAATCTGTTGGAAAGTGCGGCTTATCAGATGACAGTCGGAAATTTATCAAAAGCCGTCAGAAGCGATGCGGATGGAACGCTCACTTTGGTTCATTCGATGGACGGATTTGTTCAGGTTACAATTAATTTAGCGAAACAGTTATGAAACCCTGCGTTATCTTTTTACTAGGAATGATGATGTTTTTGGGTTGTGCAGGAAAAAAGAAATTAGCCCGAAGGGCAGAATTGGATCACATCAATTCCTGGGTTTGCGTCTACAGCAGTGATGCGCCGGTTGACGAAATCAGGAAATTCGACCTGGCTGTTTTGGACTCGGATTCTCATCCTGACTTGACCGAGTTGAAGAAATCTGACACTCTTCTGATTGGATATGTGAGCATCGGCGAAGTCGGCGACTATCGGTGGTACTGGAACGACATCAAAGGTAAGCCGTGGATTCTGGACAAGAACCCAAACTGGGACAGCTATATGATCGACGTTCGGTCAGATGAGTGGCACGAGTTCCTGATAGAACGGATTATCCCGAAAATGTTGACGAAAGGATTCGACGGCATTTTTCTGGACACAATCGATAACGCGGAATACCTGCAAAGGTATCATCCGAAAAAGAAATATCCAATGATGGAAGCAGCCATGGTTCGCCTGATTAAGTCAATTCGCAAAAGTTTACCGTCGGCATATCTGGTCGCGAACCGCGGGTTTGCAATTTTAGACGAGATTGCCGGCAGCATCGATGCCGTGGTTGCGGAATCCATTTTCACGACAACTGATTTTGAGCAAAGTGTAACCCGGCGTAACAGGCCGCATGAATATGAACCGATAACAAAACAGTTGCGCAGCATGCAGAGGAAAGACGGCCTCAAAATCTTTACACTGGATTACCCGAATTTGGAGAATGAATTCGACATTGAAAAAATCATCGCGGATTCGCAGGCGTTCGGGTTTGTCCCTTATATCAGTACGCCGCAACTTGACAAGGTATTTATTTACACTTTAAAGAACTCAGAGTCAAATTAGAATATTTTTATCAATAAAATGTTTTTAAATGAGCGCAAATTTCACGCGGAGACGCTAAGACGCAGAGATACCGCAAAGAAAAATCTTAAAACAACTTTGCTTATTCTTAACGCCTCTCTTTGCGTGCACATTTCTTTTTTGGTCAGGGCTTAGTCGGTTTAGTTAAGGAATCGCTGATGGGTGTCAAAATCTGGTGGCCGCTGCTTTTTGTCGGCTCAATTATTCTTGCTTGCGTTTTGATTTTTCCGTCTGATCCGCGGTTGGCAGATCTGTTCGGCCGGGCAGGAAAATTTGATGAAGCCATTGAAAAATATCTAACCATTCTGGAAGATCATCCTATGCGGACGAGTGCCCGCATTCAACTGAGCAAGCTTTACATCCTCAATGAAGAACATCAAAAGGCAGTCCGTGAAATCGAGAAGGGTGGCCTTGATTCCATTGATGATGTCTTTTTTTTAAAGCAAATTTCGGACATTTATTCGCAGCTTGGAGAAAAGCAGAAAACGGTCTTTACGCTCGAAAAGATAGTCAGATTAGATCCCGACAACCATGCTTACCGCCGGAAGTTAGCAGATGCTTACGACTGGAATGAAGAGACCGAAAAAGCCCGCGAGCTTTACCAAGCCTTGTTAGTTCATTATCCGCATCAGGTTGAGATTCTAAACAAACTAACTCACTTAAATCTGAAACAAAAACGCTTCAACGAAAGCTTGCCCTATTTAACAAAACTTATTGAGCTTGGCCCGAAAGATACTCGTTCAAGAATTCTGCTAGCCGACGTTTACATCGAAATCGACCGGAAGCGGGAGGCCGCTGCCGAGTTTGAAGAAGTTCTGAAGATTGAACCGAAAAACGAGCCGATAAGACGACGGCTTGCTGAACTTTATATCTGGCTTGAGAATTTTGACCGCGGCCTCGAAAATTATGAGTTCCTGGTAAAAACAAATCCGGCCAACGCCAAATACTTCGACAGATATACCGAGCTTGCTTACAACCTCGCTCCGCAAAAAACTATTCAGTACCATCGCCTGCGTTTAGAGCAAATGCCTGATGACAAAGAATTGCGAGAACGCTTTGCCGGTCTCTTTTTGCACGTCGGAGATACCGATAATGCCATTCAGCAGATGCATATTTTGATCGCCCGCAACGCCGACACCTCGAGATATTATAAGCAGCTGGCTTATTTATACCAGGACATGCGCGAGCCGCATCTGGCAAATAAAATGTTTGAAATTATTTTTGAGAAAGAATTGGCAGATGATGATATCGCTGAGGAGTTGATCGCTTATTACGGCCATGAGAAAGAGTATGATAAACTTATGAAGCTTTATCCATCTCTGTTCGATCGCGGCAGAATCGATGAGCAGATGGTTGCCGACTACGCTGATCTGCTTTTTCGGACACGACATTATAATGCCGCAGCCAAACAATATGCTAAGCTGCTAGAATTGCAACCCGGGAACCCGGAATACCGAATGCAGCTAGCAGATTTACATCGACTCGAGGGGCAAAATAATCAGGCGGCCCGGCTGCTCTGGGAGGGCGTTCAAAAGTATGACTCGCAGGATGAAACGTATTTAGTTTATTCGGCACAATTTATGGCGAAGCAGAATTTACTGCAGCAAAGTATCGCTTGTTATGAAAAGCTCGCGAGTATCGCACCGGAAAATTTGCAGTATAAGAAATTTCTCGTTTCGCATTATATGGAAAACAGAGATTTCGAAAAGGCTATACGGCTGCATAACCAAATCCTCGCGCAAAAACCGGGAGACGTTTCCGTGCGATTTGAACTCGCATCCCTTTACTGGCTGCAAAAAGACTTCGAACGCATGCATGCGGTTATGGCTGAGTTCAACCCGACGGATGCAAATGGAAGTCAACTGAACAAACAAATCGGCCAATTCTATTTCGAACGAGGTTTCTATACAGAGGCCATCGAATGTTCACAAACCGGGCTGAAGTCGTCGCCGCACGACAGCAGCAGTTTGCGCATGCTTGGATTGGCTTATGCCTGGAACAATCAGTCGCGGCAGTCCCAAAAAATTCTTGAAAAATACAATCAACTCTATCCCTACGATTATTTCACTCATTTTGAAATGGGACAATTACTGATTGGCGTGTTGAAATATACAGCAGCTATGAATGAATTTCAAATTTCGCTGGACTTAATCGGAATCGAACCTGAAACAAAAGACACAAGGGTCACACGGGCAAAGATTTATGCTTATCAAAAGGACCGGGGAAAAGTTGAGGCTGAATTTGAGAGCCTCATTGCGAGCTATCCTAATGATGTTGCCTTGTTAATTGATTATGCCGAAGGTTTGGTGAATCTTAAAGCTTACCAACATGCCGGTGAGTGGTTAGCACGGGCGTTTGAATTGGATCCAAACAATTATCGCGCCTCGCGTTTGGAAAGTCGCAGCTATTTTGAGCAAGGCCAATACAAGGCAGCAGCTCATATTTTGAAAGGCCTTCTGGACCGCTATCCTGATGATACCGGCCTGCGGATAGATTTGGCGGATAGCGAATTAGCTGGCGGCGATTGGCACCGCAGCAGTGAAACGTTAAAAAGCGTCTTAAGTAAATATCCAAGGAACCTGCCGGCGCAGGAAAGGTTGACCCTGCTCAGGCGTCAACGAAATCAGGCATTGGCCGCTGACTACACCTCGACAAAGCAGTCGAAGAATTTCTTTAGGCAAATGTATAATGTCGTTGTGACCACGGCAAAATCGTCCCTGCTTCATCTCAAACTCATATTTGGGGAAGAGGAATATTCGACAAAAGATAACAGCTTACCGGGAATAAAATATCAGAATGCCGGATTTAACTTGTTCTCGAATTTTAGCAAGAATCTGCAAACAGAAGTAGGTGCGAAAGTTCGGCAAAGTGGTGACAATTGGTACCTTGCCACAAGCGGCCAAGCAGAGTGGAGTTTCGATCCATCTAATACCTTAAGCCTTTCGGCGAATCTGAATGCTCATTGGAATGACCCTTTTACCGCCGCATTCCAAAAAGGGCGGTTGAATCGGTTGCAGTCGGATCTCAACCTTTTTCTGTTCAAGAGGATTTTCCTTTGGAATCGCTTTTCTTACGAGCAGCACAAGTTCAATCAAGGTCACTTTGGCAATGCCTTTCGATCTTATGTGCAAATCGGTCGACGTTGGGATTTCCAACCGCAGTTATCAGCATATTACCAGCTTTATCATTTAAAGTATTCTTTTGGCCCACAAGCAGACCGGAATCTGATTTCAGTTCCTGAAAAAGATTTGGTCCATACTGTGGGTGGAAATTTAGAGCAGAATTTAGCCGGCAAATTATACTATCATTTAGGCGGCAGTGTTGGTTTTAGCGGTGTGCAAAATACAGTGACGTTATACGGAACTGCAGAGCTTGAATACACTTTACTCAACCGAATCAGAATGCGTTCATTGTTGGAATATGGTCATCAGGGTCAATTAACCGGAAATGATAAGACGACTTCGCTGAGGTTTGATTTGTCGTATTTTTATTAAAGCCTAAATTGAGCGATTGCCTTTTAGCTAAAAAAACAATCAGTTAAAATGGTTATTGTAAATCACCTAACAGGTGATCCCGAAGAAGCAAGTTGTTGTAGATTCCGGTTTTATAGATTCTCAAAAGCCAATGGCCGAACGCCTAGTTATTGAAACTATAAGCTGTGACATATCGAAATAGAGAATGAACAAACGGATAACAAGATGCTAAGAAAACAGTTCTTCATTTTTGAAACCCTCATCGCGATGGCCGTGCTCGTTGCGATCGACATGGCTTTTCTGAAAAACACCAGTGTTTATCAAAACATACACCCACATCCGTACTGGATAGTCATTTTACTCATCGCCTGCCGTTATGGGACAGTACAGGGCGTGTTTGCAGGCGGCCTGGCGGCCATGGTTTATATTGCAATTGGCGCGAATAGCGGTGAAATTAATTTCAGCCATGATGTTTTTCCACGCGGAGTTTTTAAATATCCGTTTCTGTTCATACTAGTGGGCGGCGTTCTTGGCGAAATTCGCAGTATTTATAAAAAGAAATTCCTGAAGCTTGATCAGAAACACAATGAATTGCAAGATGATTTCCAGAATTTGGAATTGCTGCATTGGGCTTTGACCGATTCCAAAACGGAACTGGAAAAACGAATTGCATTTCAGTCCGGCACCCTGCTGAATCTGATCGAGCATCTCAATACCATGGAAACGTTAGAGCTTGACCAGTTATATCCCAGGTGTCTTGAATTATTAGAAGAGCACTTGAATGTGACCTGTTCTTCTATTTATCTGATTCAAAATAACCGCCTGAAGCTTTTTACGCGCCGCGGGAAAATTGAACAAAGTAAATTATCCGCTGAGGAAGAACTCACCCACGGAATGATGGGCGAAGCGGTGACAAGTAAAAGAGCGATCACAATCAATCAGACCAGTTTCAACGACCAGATTGCTCAATTTAGAAAATTGGACCTCATGATGTGCGCTCCCATCAAAAGAAAAGACGGGGCGGTTTTGGGTGTGATCAATGTCGAAAGGATTCCATTTTTTGATTTTACCGCTAATTCGGTGCAAATTTTTGAAACATTCTGCCACTGGATTTCAAATGTAGTCGACAAAGCGTATCAGTTCAACCAATTAAAAGATAGAAATATTGCAGACGAAATCACCGGCGCTTACAATTATCTTTACTTGCAAAAACGCCTGTCTTATGAAGTGGCGCGTGCGAAACGATTTAACACCAGTCTGACATTGGTTCTGCTACAGGTATGGAAATTTAGCGAAATGAATGATGGTGAACGAAAAAAAGTTTTGGTTGTCTTAAATGCTATTTTCAAACATATACTGCGGCAGACGGACATTATTTTTAAATATCGAGACGATGATACCTTTGCTATCATTCTGCCCTGTCAGGTCAGCGTTAATGTAGAAAAGATGATGGCGAGATTGATGGCTAAAATAATCGGACGTCAATTTAATCCATTTCAAGGCAGTGACGAAGTCCTGAGAATAAAATACGCCATAAGCAGTCTGCAGCCTTCCGAGGGGTCATACGAAAGTTTGATCGAGACAGCGGAAGGGCGGCTCCATCTTTCAGGTGAACGCCGGGCAGCGGATGTCTTTTCCGATATCGGCTATTTGATCAGGCCGAATGCAAGCGGATTGGAAGAAGAATCAAAAGAAAGGTTCGCTAAATAAAAGTAAATAAATACGTCATGCCTGCGAAGGCAGGCATCCAGTTGCTCGATAACCCACAGCGGTAAAATGGATTCCGCCGTCGGGGAATAACTTTTTAGTGCCAAATAGAATAACTAGATAAAATGAATCGAAGTAAAAGCATTCTCATCCACATAAGCGTTTTGGTGGTTCTCGTGTTCGAACTTTTAGCGGCATACTGGTTCATCTCTGCTTCAAGTTCGATGCGGTTCTTGTTATGCGGCGTACATTTGTTGCTGGTTGCGATTTTCACTCTACTGGGTAAGAACATCAAGTCTGAGAAATTTCAGGAGAACAGCAATTTCACCTACGTGGCATTTGCAATCTCTGCGGTGCTGCCCGTGTATGGCATGGTGGGGATGTCCTGCGTTTACCTTTACCTCCGAAATGCTAAAGCCCAGGCTCGGCAATATTTCGAAACGGATGAGCAGTTCCTTTCAGATCGTCGCCAGGTTTGGATCAAGGATGTTGGGCGGAATGCCATTGATATTAAGCGCAACGAATTGGAGGTCGATGCTTTCCGGGACGTCCTGCGAACGAACGACCGGCAGTTGGAAGAAAACGCAATCAATAAACTCTCCCGGTCGCTGACCAAGGAGTCGGTCAGTATTTTAAAGGATGTTGTTAAGACCAGTGCCTCAGACACAAAAATCTTGGCAGCTTCGGCCTTAATAGAAATGGAGGACAAGATCATTACCAAAATTGAAACCTTAAGGGCGCAGGTTTACCAGAACCCGGATGGGCATACTATTTTGGAGTTGGCACGCGCTTACGATTCATACTGCTATCTCGGTGTTCTGGATACCGTGAGCCAAAAACACTACCAGAACCTCGCCTTGGAGCAGTACGAAACTTTTCTGCAAATTGATTCCGGTCATCGAGAGGCGAATTTGGAGTATGGCAGGATTCTACTCAACTCTGGAAAAACCGAAGACGCGATCAAGAATTTAAGATTGGCGCTTGCTCTTTCTCCGGAAGATGTGAATCCGCAAATCTGGCTGGCCGAGGCATATTATCGTTCGCAGGACTACGACAATGTGAGAAAACTGTGTACGAAGTTAGCGGATACGAAAAAACTCCCGGAGGATATTAGAGAGGTCGTGGATTGGTGGACAACTCAAGATGATGTCATAGCTTAATTCATTGATCTAAGTGAGTTCTTTATCCAACAAAATTTGGAATGTGGGATGAGGAGCCCATCGACTTCGCTCAAGACAAGCTCGGAGCGAGTAGCGCAATCACGGAAATCGCACAACCGGCGGTAATTTAATGAAACCGAAAACTGACATTTGCTTACTTTTAGAAGGAACGTATCCTTACGTCACCGGCGGGGTGTCTTCGTGGGTGCATCAATTGATCAGCAGCCTGCAGGAATTCACTTTTTCACTCGTCATAATTTTACCGAATAAAGAATTCCAGCAAGAACTGAAATATCCGGTGCCTCACAACGTGCAAGAAATAAAGCGGGTTTATCTGCACGATTATCTGTTGCCGAAAGGAACCTCGGGCAAACTGGAAAAAGGCTCTTGGGCAAATCTGGAAGAATTCCATCGGAATCCGGCAAGCAAAGAAGAACACTATTCTTTCGAGGCCCTCTATAGAAATTTCTTTAACCCGGATTCGCGGGGAATTGCTCCTGCTAAAATTTTGGATACTAAAGAATCGTGGGAGATTCTTAAGAAACTTTATCAGGAAAAAGCTCAGGATGAGTCTTTTCTCGACTACTTCTGGACCTTCCGGTTTATGCACGCGCCGCTCTTCAAAATTCTCTCCACCGACCTGCCGGAAGCTCGCGTTTACCACACGGTTTCCACCGGTTATGCGGGCCTTTTAGCAGTGGCGGGGAAACTTAGATATAACAGACCGATTCTCCTGACAGAGCACGGTATTTACACCCGTGAGCGCCGCATCGAAATCAGCCGCGCGGAATGGATTTATGAGAAAGACGCAGACCAGATTAAAATACGCCACTCGCAAAGCCGGTTCAAAAACCTTTGGAACAATATGTTTATTAGCTTAAGCCAATTATGCTATGAATACGCAGATTCGATCGTCACACTTTTTGGCGGCAATCAGGAATACCAGTTGCAGGACGGGGCGAGTCCAAGGAAAATGAGACTCATCCCAAACGGTGTTGATGTGGAGCTTTATCAGTCTTTATTAAAAGAGGAAAAACAAGATCCGGACGAACTTGTTTTGGGATTCATGGGTCGAGTCGTTTCGATCAAAGATGTGAAAACTTTGGTTCGTGCTTGCAAGGTAATCGCCAACTCGGTTGTGAAATTTAAAGTCTATATAATGGGCCCGACGGACGAAGAGCAAACTTATTATGAGGAATGCGTCAAGCTGGTTGAGCTCTTGGGGCTTAATAATACAGTTGAGTTTACCGGTAAAGTGACCGTTAGAGAATACTATCCGAAGATCGATATTCTGGTGCTAACCAGTATCAGCGAAGCGCAGCCTCTGGTCATCCTCGAAGCTAATTGTATGGGCATTCCTGTGGTCTCAACGGATGTGGGCGCCTGCCGGGAACTGCTTTACGGCCGGACTCCCGAAGACCGGGCGCTTGGCAAGAGCGGCCTCATTGCGGGCATTACAAATTCGGATGAGATCGGTCAAGCGATTCTCAGGATTTGGGAGTCTGAGGGGCTCAGAAAAAGAATGGGCGAGGCGGGTAAAAAACGTGTTGCACAATTTTACGACAAAACCAGTCTGCATAATAATTACAGAGAACTTTACCAGCATTATAAGGCGGCATAATCAATGGCAGGAATCGGATTTCGACTTAGAAAGATATTTGGAAAAGATACTTATGTGGACACCCTGCGCGGGACGGTCATGGCAGCCGCCATCGCCGGCGGGCCGATTTTTTTCTCAATTATCTGCTTGATGCTACTCGGCCTCTTCGCCACTTTTATGACCGGACAGGAGATGGATCTTTTTCTTGTCACCCTGGTTTACGTTTTCGCTTTTTCTCTGATCTCGACGGGAATCATTCAATTGCTCATCACCCGGTATCTTTCGGACTTAATGTATGTTAATGAAATCGGCCGGATTCTACCGTCTTTTAGTGCCGTGCTCGTGCTCACCATCATTTTTCAATTCGTGATTGCTTTGCCTTTTATCCTCTTCTGGGAGATGGACTTTTTTTATAAACTGACGACACTCATTCTTTTTATTACAATTGGCTGTATCTGGCAGCTTCTGGTTTTCATGAGCGCGGTGAAGAGTTACCGGATTGTCTTTATTGCCTTCACGGTAGGGTTGTGTATCAGTTTTTTCCTTGCGATGTTTTTGGGAGATAAATTTGGCTTGACCGGATTTCTGCATGGTTACACCATTGGACAGATGTTTTTGATGTTCGTCATGCTGGCAAGAATGTTCACCGAATTTAGAAGCGCCATAAAACCGAGTTTCGAATTCCTCAAATACTTAAAAAAAGTGCCACTGCTTATTCTAATCGGGTTCTGCTATAACGCCGGAATCTGGGTCGACAAGATCATCTTCTGGTTTAGTCCGGAGGGGCAGGAAGTCCACTCACTTTTGTACGCATTTCGCGACTACGATACGGCCACTTTCTTTTCGTTTCTGACTACCATACCGTCCTACACCTATTTTCTGGTGAAAGTCGAGACAGATTTTTACGGCCACTTCCGGGGCTTCTTTCATTCTATTTTAAGCAAGCAGCCTTACAAGCAAATTAAGATTCAGAAAAAGAACATCGCCATTTCCGTGAAAGAGAGTTTGGCCGGTTTGATCAAGATTCAGGGTGTGGTGACGCTGTTGTGTTTGCTGTTCTCAAAAGAGATCGCGGTCTTTTTTGGCATCCCTATTCTCGGGACCATGATTCTGGAGAAAGCCCTGATCGCCGTCTTCCTGCAAATGCTTTTGCTGACAGTCATGATCTTCCTGCTCTATTTCGACATTCGAATGCAAGTCGCTATCGTCACCGGCGTCTTTTTTCTCGCCAATATTGGCCTCACGCTCTTGACGTTAAAATTGGGCTACATCTTTTATGGCTACGGCTACCTCTTTGCCTGCCTGATTGCCCTCATTGTTGGATACGTTTTTCTGAACCGGCATTTGCATCAGTTGGAGTATCATACGTTTGT
>SMUX01358841.1_pt1 | contig 12629 bp, 7 predicted proteins | sample 2456431 | NCBI WGS metagenome assembly SMUX01 (sample SAMN11095930, study PRJNA526329) | marine sediment metagenome | biome: Marine sediment; feature: Surficial sediment; material: Deep marine sediment; isolation source: Hadal surficial sediment | place: Pacific Ocean | collected 2014-11 | depth 0-1... | reverse complement strand
GACTTCCCCTTTAAGGACTGCGGCCTGGATTGCGGCTCCCACGGCCACCACCTCGTCGGGATTAACCCCTTTGTGCGGCTCTTTGCCAAAGATCTTTTGCACTCGCTCCTGTACCGCGGGCATGCGCGTCATGCCACCAACGAGGATCACCTCATCGATATCTCCCGGAGCGAGACCTGCGTCCTTGAGTGCCTGGCGGCATGGTCCCTCAGTTCTGTCCACCAGGTCTGCGCAGAGCGCTTCCAGCTTGGAACGGCTGAGCTTGATGTTGAGATGTTTCGGCCCGTGTTGGTCTGCCGTGATGAACGGGAGGTTGATATCGGTCTCCATGGTGGAGGAAAGCTCGCATTTGGCCTTCTCTGCCGCTTCCTTTAAACGCTGCAAGGCCATGCGGTCCTTACGCAGATCAATTCCTTGATCCTTCCTAAATTCGTCCGCAAGGTAATCCATCACTTTTTGATCGAAGTCTTCACCCCCGAGGAAGGTGTCCCCGTTGGTTGCCTTGACCTCGAACACTCCCTCTCCAAGCTCCAGGATGGAAATATCAAAGGTTCCCCCGCCAAGGTCAAAGACGGCAATTGTTTCGTCCTTCTTCTTATCCAAACCATAGGCCAATGAGGCGGCGGTGGGTTCGTTGATGATCCGAAGGACATTGAGCCCTGCGATTCGGCTAGCATCCTTGGTAGCCTGTCTCTGACTATCGTTAAAGTAGGCGGGAACTGTGACCACGGCTTCGGTTACCTTTTCTCCCAGGTAGTCCTCCGCCGTTTGCTTCATCTTTTGAAGAATAAAGGCAGAGATCTCAGCAGGACTGTACTGCTTGCCCCTGATTTCTACCCAAGCATCACCGTTGTCCGAATTAACAATCTTATAGGGGAGAACCTTCATGGCCTTCTGGACCAAGGGGTCATTGTGGCGCCTTCCGATAAGTCGCTTGACCGCGAAGATCGTGTTTTCCGGGTTTGTGATGGCTTGCCTTTTGGCGATCTGGCCCACCAGACGCTCCCCGCTCTCAGAGACGGCGGCGACTGAGGGGGTCGTGCGGGTCCCCTCAGTATTGGCGAGGACATTGGGATCGCTCCCCTCCATAATTGCCACACAGGAATTAGTGGTCCCTAAGTCAATACCTATTGTTTTTGCCATCGTTTGCTCTCCTCAAAGAAAGAGACCTTGATTCGGTCATGGTGGATAACTTAATCATCTGTCTCGTTCTTTTCAATCTTTGTTTGTTCGCTGTTCTCTTCTTTAGTTTCCGGCAACTTAGCAACGCTCACCAAGGAAGGGCGGAGGAGCCGGTCGGCCATGGAGTATCCTCTGTGGAGCTCCTCCACTACAGTATTGGGCTCATGATCCGTGCTTTCTACCTGGGCAAAGGCCTCGTGTTTTTGCGGATTAAAGGGTTCCCCCTTGGCAGAAATTTGTGTGACCCCGTGTTTTTCGAGGACCTCGAGAAAGCCCTTGAGGACCAATTCAATCCCTGCGAGCAGAGGCTTTCCGTTGCCCTCTAACTCGGCATGCTCTACGGCCCGTTCCAGGTTATCCAGTATTGGCAGGAGGTCCTTTACTAGGGCCTCATTCCCGTATCTGATGGCCTCTTCCTTCTCTCGCGCTCCCCGTTTTTTAAAGTTTTCCAAATCCGCTACTTGGCGGAGATAGAGGTCATAATTCTTCTTCGCCTCAAGCTCCTTTGCCGCGAGATCTTGGCGTAGTTTTTCAATCTCTGAGGGCGACTCCTCCTCCTTGTTTTCCTGCTCAAAAGTGCTCAGCTTTTCCGCTTCTTCAGCCGGCTGCGCACTCTCTTTGGTGTCTTTCTCGTTCATTGATTCCTCGGGCTCGCGATGCTTATCCGCCTTCGCACAAGACCATGGGCGTAAGCCCATGGATGAATGCGACGGTCGGACCCTCCGAAGCTCGAAGAGCAAAGGAGGGTGCTTCGGCGGATTCCGCCGAAGCGAGAAACGATACCACGAGTGTAAACCCGTGGAGGCTTCAGGTAAATTATGTAATCATCACTAGCCGCCTTGTCAAGGTGAAGTGCGGCTCAGAACCCATTGATTTTTCAAAGAGTTTGCGCGTTTTGGCAGGAAATGTTATTTGTCTTAGGGAGGAAACGATTGGGACATGCCAGTGCTCTCTGTTAGCCCCGCAATTGTATTGCGGACCAAGTCCTTCGGGGAATCCGATAAGATCGTCACTTTTCTCTCTCGAGACTACGGTAAGGTTACTGGAATTGCTAAGGGCGCGAAACGGTCGCGCAGGAGGTTTGTCAACACCTTGGAGCCGTTCTCGCTGGTGAACCTTCGTTTTCAAGAACGCGCCCAGAGCTCCTTGGTCTTTGTCCATGCCTGCGATTGGCTGCAGGTCTTTAAGAATCTGACCACTGACTTGGGAAAAATTGCGATGGCATCTTACATGGTGGAGATCACCGATGAGCTCACTCGAGAGCGGGAGGAGGGCCGCTCCATCTTTGAACATTTAAAGCAAGGGTTGGTGTTCCTTGAAGAGCAGGGCAGTTCGGCATCCTATCTAACCTTTTTTGAGATGAGGCTACTCACGCTTTCGGGATATCAGCCGATGCTCGAGGGTTGCCGCAGGTGTGGAAAGAAGAGACCTGAGTCCGGGGGGCCATTCTTGGTTAGAGATCCGGAGGATAATCGTGAATACGTTCCTCATTGGTGTTTTAGTCCACGGGATGGTGGTATCCTGTGCCGGTCCTGTCTTCCCTTCAGGAAGGAAACCCTACCTCTCTCCCTGGAGGCCTTGAGTGCCTTGGCCCGGCTTCAGGAAAACAAGGGATTGTTGCCGTTTTCTCCAGGCCTTTCCGGTCTCGCCCTCAAGGAGACTCGCACCATTCTTCCCCGTTTCATCCAGTTCCAAATCAACAAGGAATTAAAATCGGTTCCCTTTTTAGAGACCTTCTGCATGGCCTAAGTTCTTTTCCAATGCATCCGGAATTTCAGCCCCTCCTATAATAGTATTCACGGGATGAGACAACTCAAACGATAGATGAGGAGTCGAGCCTTAAAAAGATTGCCAGATGAACTCTAAAGTGACCATGGAAAACATTGTTAACCTGTGCAAACGCAGGGGATTTGTGTTTCCCTCCAGTGAGATCTACGGGGGATTCGCCAGTACATGGGATTATGGTCCTCTAGGCGTTGAGTTAAAACGCAACATCAAAGAGGTCTGGTGGCAGGATATGGTCACCTCCCGTGAGAATATCGTCGGTATCGAGAGTGCCGCTCTCATGCACCCCAAGGTGTGGCAGGCCTCCGGTCACGTAGAGGGATTTACCGACTCTTTAGTGGATTGCCGTGTTTGCAAGCAGCGATTTCGGGCGGATCACATCGTTGATGGTCTCTGTCCCAGCTGCGGCAGCAAAGACCTTACCGAATCTCGGCAGTTTAATCTCATGTTCAAGACGTTTGTGGGACCAGTGGAGAATGAGGCGGCCACAGCCTACTTGAGGCCAGAGACGGCTCAGGGGATGTTTGTCAATTTTCAGAGCGTGCTTCAAACCACGCGATTGAGGCTTCCGTTTGGCATTGCTCAGATGGGAAAATCCTTTCGCAACGAAATTACTCCGGGAAACTTTATTTTCCGTACGCGCGAATTTGAGCAAATGGAAATGGAGTTCTTTGTCAAACCGGGAACAGACGAACAGTGGTTCGAATACTGGCGGGAAGAGCGGTTATCCTGGTACTTTAGGCAGGGATTAAAGAAAGAAAATCTTCGTTGGCATCACTACCCTAAAGAAGAGTTGGCCCATTATGCTAAGGCCTGCTCGGACATCGAGTACAACTATCCCTTTGGTTGGGGAGAGCTTGAAGGAATCGCCAATCGGACCGATTTTGATCTGCAACAGCATATGACCTCCAGCGGAAAAGACCTTACTTACTTCGATGATGAGACCCGCGACCACTACCTTCCCTATGTAATCGAGCCTGCGGTGGGGGTGGACAGAATTGTTTTGATCTTATTGATTGATGCCTACGACGAGGATGAAGCCGAGGGGGAAAAGAGGGTTGTCTTGCGTTTCCACCCTAAAATGGCGCCCATTAAGGCCGGGGTCTTCCCACTGCTCAGAAAAAATGGGCAACCAGAGAAGGCCCAAGAGATTCGAGATATCTTGCAGCGACATTTTCCGGTGATCTACGATCAAACGGGCTCCATTGGTCGTCGATACCGCAGGCAGGATGAAATTGGAACCCCCTATGGGATCACCGTGGACCATCAAACCATGAGGGATCAAACAGTGACCCTGAGAGATCGAGACCTCATGACGCAGGTCAGGATCCCTATTGCTAGGCTCGAAGAGGAGATCAGAGGTCGGATTAAAGCACCTGATCGGGAGAAGGAAAATGGCTAAGGCGAAGAGAAGAGTTTTTTCCTTTGGCGGTGGGAAGTCGGATGGAAGGGCGACCATGAGGGAACTCCTGGGGGGAAAAGGAGCAGGCCTGCACGAGATGACGAAGATGGGAATACCGGTCCCACCTGGATTCACCCTCTCCACCGAGGTGTGCACTTATTTCGATGGCCATGGGGGTCGCTATCCAAAAGGTTTGGTGAAAGAGGTGGCAGGCGCCCTGGGTCGGCTTGAGAAGGATATAGGAAAGCGATTTGGCGACCCCACCAATCCCTTATTAGTTTCGGTTCGCTCGGGGGCGCGGGAGTCCATGCCTGGTATGATGGACACGGTTTTGAACTTAGGTCTCAATGATCAAACCGTTCAGGGTCTCATTGCCCGGACCAGTAACCCCCGTTTTGTCTATGACTCATACCGCCGATTTGTACAGATGTACGGCGATGTAGTTTTGGGTCTCAAACCGACTGAAAGACACGAGCGTGATCCCTTCGAGGTCATCCTTGAACGCAAAAAAGAATCAACGGGAATCCGTTTCGATACGGAGATGACCGAGGAAGACCTGAAGGAGCTCGTGGCTGAATTTAAGGCAGAGATCAAGAGTAAGTTGGGGAAGGAGTTTCCGGAGGATCCCCAGGAGCAACTCTGGGGGGCCATCGGCGCGGTGTTCGGCTCGTGGAAAAACGATCGTGCCATCGCCTATCGTGAGCTCTATCATATCCCGCACAGCTGGGGTACTGCGGTGAACGTTCAGACCATGGTGTTCGGAAATATGGGTGAGAAGTGCGCTACGGGGGTTGCCTTCACGCGCAACCCTGCCACAGGTGAAAAGCGACTTTACGGTGAGTTCTTGATGGATGCCCAAGGCGAAGATGTCGTAGCTGGCATTCGCACCCCTCGACCCATCGCCGAACTGAAGGACGCGATGCCAAAGGCCCATGGCGAGTTGGTCCGGCTCTGTAAAGTTTTGGAGAAGCGCTACCAGGAGATGCAGGATATTGAATTCACCATCGAGGACGCGAAACTTTGGATGCTCCAGACCCGTACGGCAAAACGGACGGGCTTTGCCGCTGTGCGTATCGCGGTGGAAATGGTGGCGGAACGGATCATTTCAAAGCGGGAGGCGCTGCTTCAGATCGACGCGGATCAACTGAACCAGCTTCTGCAGCCTATTTTTGATGACGAGGACAAGATACGTGCAGGGGAGGAGGGACGCGTTCTTGCGAAGGGCCTGCCTGCGGGACCAGGCGGAGCCTCCGGTCGCATCGTCTTTCACGCCGAGGAGGCTCAGGAGTGGAAGAAACGGGGAGAGAAGGTGATCCTTTGCCGCGTCGAGACGAGCCCGGAAGACATTCGAGGCATGGAGGCGGCTCAGGGAATCCTCACTGCCCGAGGAGGGATGACCTCCCATGCTGCCTTGGTAGCACGCCAGATGGGCAAGGTTTGCGTGGTGGGGTGTGAGGCATTGACTGTGGATTATGCTGCGCGGGAAATGCGGGTTGGGGATACGATTCTTCGAGCGGGGGATTGGATCTCGGTGGATGGGACTACCGGAGAAGTGATCCGGGGTGAGCTGAAGACCCTGCCCTCCGATATCTGTCGGGTATTGGTTGACCGGACTTTGGATCCCAAGGAGGCGCGTGTCTACCAACAATTTTCGAAGCTCATGAAGTGGGCGGACGAAGTCCGAAAACTTGGTGTTAGGACAAACGCCGATCAACCGGGACAGGCGGAGGTCACGAGGGCCTTTGGTGCCGAGGGGATCGGACTCTGCCGAACGGAACATATGTTTTTTGACAGTGAGCGCATCACCGCGGTGCAGGAGATGATTCTGGCAGGGGACGAAACGGGTCGGCGCAGGGCACTGGACAAACTCCTGCCGATGCAAAAGGGAGACTTCAAGGCCATCCTCAAGGTCATGGGGAAATTGCCCGTGACGATTCGAACCTTAGATCCACCCCTTCATGAATTCCTGCCGAAGACCGAGCGGGATGTGGAGGAGCTTGCCCGCGCCATTTCCATCCCGGTAGAGACTCTCCGGGAGAAGGTGGAAAATCTCCACGAGGTCAACCCAATGCTTGGCCATAGGGGATGCCGTCTGGGAATCTCGTTTCCTGAAATCACGGAGATGCAGGCCCGGGCCATTTTCCAGGCTGCCTGCGAGCTACGCAAGGAAGGGAACGATCCCTTTCCAGAGGTCATGATCCCCCTGGTGGCGAGCCAGGAGGAGTTCCGGACGCAAAGGGAGATCGTTGAGCGGATCGCCCAACAAACCATGAAGGATTACGGTGTCAGGGTCCGATACATGATTGGAACTATGATTGAGCTGCCACGTGCCTGTCTGGTGGCTGACCAGATTGCCCAGCAGGCCGAGTTCTTTTCCTTCGGTACAAACGATCTCACTCAAACCTGCCTTGGACTTTCTAGAGACGACGCGGGAAAGTTCCTTCCGAGCTACCTGTCTCAGGGACTCCTTTCCCAAGACCCCTTTGTCAGTATCGACCGAGAGGGGGTAGGTGCCCTCATGCGTGTGGCGATCGAAAAGGGGCGCAAGACGCGCAGGACACTGGAGATAGGGGTCTGTGGTGAGCATGGAGGGGACCCCAAATCCGTTGTCTTCTGCCATGAGATTGGCCTCGATTACGTGAGTTGCTCGCCCTACCGTGTCCCGGTGGCCAAGCTCGCCGCAGCCCAGGCCGCCTTGAAGAAAAAGGACAGATAGACCCAGAACCGGCCCGCTTTTTGCTGCTGTATAGGCGGGGTGTCATTGTGCGTCAAATAGTGCCATTTTTTGTCCCTTGATGGTTCAAAATTGGAGCAAACACGCCGACATGAAATTGACACAAAGAGGCATTTCTAAGATAATCATATAAGTAGGGAATTTATGGAGCCGCGTACTGCAGAAATCTTGGTCCGTGGGGGGATCATCACCCGCGAACAGCTCAACGAAGCACTGAACGTATTTAAGCAAAACGGCTCCAGTTTGGTTCACGAACTGGTCCGACTCGGGTACACCAGCGAGGATCAAGTCACCGATTTTCTCGCTGACCAGTTCGGCATCGAAAAGGTCGAAATTGACGGGGTTGACATCCCGGACAGCATCTTGAACCTGATCCCCGCCCAGTTTATCCAGAAATATCATATCATCCCTCTTAAACTCATGACCTCGACCCTGACCATCGCCATGAGTGATCCCACCAACCTAGCGGCCATCAATGAGATTAAGTTCGTCACCGGCTATGGGGTGCGGGTCGTTCTGGCGCGCGCCTCGGAAATCAAAAAGATCCTGGATGAACGCTTCGGGTCCACCAATTTTTACGATGATGTTTTGAAAAAGTTAGGCGACAACGACATGGAGGTCATCAAGGAGGAAGAGATCAACGTCCAGGAGCTCGAGCAGGCCACCAATGACGCCCCTGTGGTCACCTTGGTCAACGCCATCTTGGGCGATGCGGCTAAACGTAGGGCGAGCGATATTCACATCGAACCCTATGAGAAGATTTTTCGTGTTCGTTTCCGGATTGACGGGATCCTGCATGAGATCATGTCTCCTCCCCCGAAACTGAAGGCCCCTCTGGTCTCCCGCATCAAGATCATGGCCGATCTTGACATCGCTGAGCGGCGCTTGACTCAGGATGGTCGAATCAAGCTCAAGATGGGTAGACAGGAGCTTGATATCCGTGTCTCCGTTCTACCCACCATGTTCGGCGAAAAGATCGTCATGCGGCTCTTGGACAAAACCAATCTCCAGCTGGACATGACCAAACTCGGCTTTGAGGAGAAGGACCTTAAAGATTTCAAAGAGGCGCTTTACAAACCCTATGGCATGCTCCTGATTACGGGCCCCACCGGTAGCGGAAAATCCACAACACTTTACTCGGGGCTTTCGGCACTGAACGAGCCCGAGGTCAATATCTCTACGGCTGAGGATCCGGTGGAATACAACCTCGTGGGGATCAATCAGGTCCAGGTGAAGGAAGAAATCGGCTTGACCTTTGCTGCCGCCCTCCGCTCGTTTCTCCGTCAGGATCCAGACATCATTATGGTGGGAGAGGTACGTGACCTGGAAACGGCCCAGATTGCGGTCAAGGCCGCCCTGACGGGTCATTTGGTCTTAAGTACCCTCCATACCAACGATGCTCCTTCCACCATAGACCGCTTGATCAACATGGGAGTCGAGCTGTTCCTGATCGTGTCATCGATCAATCTTATTGCTGCCCAGAGGTTGGTGCGTCAGATCTGCCAGAATTGCAAGGAGCCAATCGATATCCCTTCCGACGTACTCATCAATATCGGCTTGGATCCAGCAGAGGTGGCCGCGGGGTTTCCAACCTTTCACGGCAAAGGTTGCGCCGAATGCAACCAGACCGGTTACCGAGGACGGTTGGCCATTTATGAAGTTATGGTCATGAACGACACCATGAAAGAGGCGGTGATCAGCGGGATGTCAGGTGGCGATCTGAAGCGCGAGGCGGTCAAGGGGGGGATGAGCACCCTTCGAATGAGCGCGATCAAAAAAGTCCGGGAAGGAATGACCACCATCGAGGAAACCGTGCGGGTGACCGACTCAGACGAAGGCTACGGATCAGTCTTTGCCTCGACTTTGTGAGAGTTAAATTGAGCAGGATGGAATACCAGGCTGTTTGGCATTGATTAGCGAGGTAGCGGGAGGATTTATGCCATTGTATCAATGGGAAGGGAGAACGGCTCAGGGAAAAGTTCTTAAGGGGGAAATGGAGGCCGCAACCATGGAAGCCGTTTTTGCCCGGCTCAGAAGCCAGAGGATTCAACCCAATCCCGCGCATATAAAGGAAAAGGGAAAAGGACTCAGTAAAGAGATCAACATCCCGGGCTTTGGGCCGACGGTCAAGGCCTACGACGTGATGATTTTCACCCGCCAGTTCTCGACCATGATTGATGCTGGGCTCCCCATCGTTCAAAGTCTCGATGTTTTGACTGAGCAGACATCGAATAAGGCGTTAAAAGACATTATTCGTGCCGTTAGACGAGATGTATCAGGTGGCTCTACATTGGCAGATGCCTTGCACAAACATCCTAAGGCCTTTGATGATCTCTATGTGAACATGGTCAGGGCTGGAGAGGCCGGCGGTGTTTTGAACACTATTCTTAACCGAATTGCCCTGTTCATCGAAAAGGCCAACAAGCTCAAGAAGAAAGTAAAAGGGGCGATGATCTATCCTGCCACGATTGTAACGGTGGCCGTTGGAGTCGTCACCATTCTGCTCCTCTACGTCATTCCCGTGTTTGCCGAGCTTTACGGTGGTATGGGAAAAGCCCTGCCGGCTCCAACACAGATTACGATTAATGTGAGTAACTTTTTCCGTGCCAATTTCCTTTACTTGGCAGCGGGCGGTATTCTCACTGGTGTCGGCCTTCAGATGTACTACAAGACGGCCCAGGGAAAATTTGCTATCGATGGGATACTCCTAAAGCTTCCGGTTTTTGGGGATCTCCTGCGAAAAGTTGCCGTGGCCCGTTTTTCACAGAACATGTCCATCCTTTTAGCCTCAGGCGTTCCTATCCTAGAGGGTCTCTCCATAACGGCTAGGACGGCGGGAAACAAGGTGATCGAGAAGGCCATTATGGAAGCCCGCGTGAGTATCAGTGAGGGGAAAACGGTAGCCGAGCCGTTGGAGAAAAGTGGGGTCTTCCCCCCCATGGTCTGCCAGATGGTTGCCATCGGTGAAAACACGGGTGCACTGGATTCAATGCTTAAACGGGTCGGGGATTTTTACGAGGATGAAGTGGATAATTCTGTGGCAAATCTGACGGCCCTTATGGAACCGGTAATCATGATTGTTCTTGGAATCGTCCTGGGAGGATTGGTCATTTCAATGTATCTGCCGATCTTCCAAATGGGATCCCTTATCAATTAAGGGTACAACCTGCGACGGATTAATTAAGTTGCAGCATGAAGATCTAGCATTGGCCGAAGAAAAAAGAGAATTGATCAAAAGAATCAAGTGGCTGCTCTTTCTCAGGGTAGTCATCCTATTCTTTTTCCTAGGGGCCACTGGGCTCTTCCATTTTATGAGGGAGGGAGCAGACACCGGTCTGTTCCGCTCTCTTCAATTACCTTTAATCGCAGCCTTTATCGTTTCTATAGGGTCAGCCCTTATCCTTCCTTGGGTCAGGAATCTGGTTTTCTTTGCCCATGCACAGGTCGATTTTGATGTCATACTCATTACCGCCATTGTGTGGTTCACAGGGGGGGTCGATAGTCCGTTCCCCCTCCTCTATAACCTCGCCATTGTGAACGGTGCCATCTTCTTGTTTTATAGAGGCGCCAGCGTTACCGCAGGATTATCCGCCCTTTGTTACGGGGCACTTCTCCTATGGAGCCACTACCAGTTGCATGGAAGCCTGTTCGCATCCTCCGATCAACTGATTATGGCCCTAACCCTAAACCTACCCACCTTTTTCCTCATCGCATTCCTAGCAGGGTATCTTTCCACCAGCGTCTCGCAGACCAAGCAGCTCCTGACGGAAAAAGAAAAGGATGTCCGGGATCTGGAGGCCTTAAAGGAAGCCCTCATCCAGGGCGTGGGAAGCGGCGTCGCTATTACGGACCTCAAGGGACGCATCAGTTACTTTAACCATCAGGCGCAAGCCCTTACCTCTCTTTCACCCATTGCCGTGAAGGGGAAGAATCTGACCGAAATTTTTCCCGCCCTGTCCTTTAACTTCGATGGAGACGTTGAGAGCAAACAAATCGCCGTGAACGAGTTCTCTTTTAGCGAGCCGGCAGGACAGAGCAAGCAATTGAGGTTGACCCTGGCTCCACTGAGTGATCCAGCTAAGGGTGCCATTGGGTTCGTCTCGATTTTTGAGGACATAACGAAGCAGAAGGATCTTGAGGAAAGAGTCCGTTTGGAAGATGAGATGAGAAAGGCGCGGGAACGCGAGTTGGTGGGGGAGAAATCGTCTGTGGTGGGCGAAGGCTTTCGATTCGAGGGGGTCATCGGTCACAGCGGAGGAATGGACAAAATCTATCAGCTCATCCAGAAGGTGGCCACTACCAACACAAACGTCCTGATTTCGGGAGAAAGCGGAACCGGTAAGGAACTGGTTGCCCGCGCCATCCATTTCAATGGACCGCGCCGGGACGGTCCGTTTATGCCGGTGAACTGTGGTGCGATTCCTGAAAACCTCATTGAGAGTGAGCTTTTCGGCCATGTGCGCGGTGCCTTTACGGGGGCCGTGTCGGACCATGCGGGTTTCTTTAAGCAAGCAGACAAGGGAACCCTCTTTCTGGATGAGATTGGGGAGCTCCCACTTCACCTTCAGGTAAAGCTCCTCAGGGTGTTACAGGAAAAGGTGTTCACACCGGTGGGCGGGAGCAAACAGGTTTCGGTCGATGTGCGGGTCATCTCCGCCTCAAACAAGGATCTGAGAAAGGAGATGGAAAAGGGACAATTTCGGGATGACCTTTTTTACCGCTTGAATGTTGTCCAGCTAGCCCTCCCACCGCTCCGCAGCAGAAAAGAGGATATTCCGCTTTTGGCACAGCAGTTTATCAAAAAATTTGCTCGGGGCCACAATAAACAAGTCGAGGAAATCTCAAGTGCCTCGTTGATGTTTCTAATGGCCTATACGTATCCGGGCAACATCAGAGAGTTAGAAAATATCATAGAGCACGCCGTGGCGGTCACGAACAAGAACGTCCTGACCGAAGAGGACCTGCCGCTACAAGTGAGAGGGATCTCCCTCCCAGATGAAGTCAAACTCCTGGAAAAGACCTCTCCAGGGGGGGCCGATTCCTTCTTCAGCAAGAAAATTTCACTGGACGATGAACTGGCGACCCATGAAAAGTGCTTGCTTTTAGGGGCCTTGAAGAAGACCAAGGGGGTGCAGAAAAAAGCTGCCGAGCTTTTGGGCATCAACTACCGGTCATTTCGGCACAGGCTCGAAAAATATGGGCTTTTAAGCATCAAAAACCACGGGCTTGCGGAAGAAGAAGGCCAACCTCAATAACAATTTCTGTTACAATCCCCTGTCTCTTAATTTGTCACCGGTAAAATTATTACTAAAATGTGTCAATTACAAAAATTTGCCCTATGGCCAATTGAACTGTAACCCATTAACATTATACATCTTTTCTTTTAAAATCATGGAAAAAAAATGGTAAATTTGCGAAAGGAACATGGCCCAAAATTTGCTATTCTCCAAAAGCAGCCCTTGTGATAGCCAAATACTAAAGGAATAGAGGAGGTGAGCATAGAAATAAGTACCTATTGGGTCCAAG
>SMUX01044127.1_pt1 | contig 12629 bp, 10 predicted proteins | sample 2456431 | NCBI WGS metagenome assembly SMUX01 (sample SAMN11095930, study PRJNA526329) | marine sediment metagenome | biome: Marine sediment; feature: Surficial sediment; material: Deep marine sediment; isolation source: Hadal surficial sediment | place: Pacific Ocean | collected 2014-11 | depth... | reverse complement strand
TCATCCGGAGAATTGTCATCAACAACCAGTATCGCAAGATCCGGAACGTTTAAATTGATAACTTTAGAAATAATACCTTTAATATTATCAGCTTCGTTATAAGTTGGAATAATGATTAACGTTTTTTTCATCAAAATCCGAGGGTTAGGAAGCAAGCAATTTTGAGTTGTCTAATTGCTGGCGAAGGGTTTGAAGGCCTTTTTCGACATCGCTCAACTGGAAACCGAGTTCCTTGAGGGTTTTGTTTAAATCGAAGCTTGAATTTAACGGGCGGGGCGCCTTTTGATTCAAATCTTTAGTTTTAATTGAATGAATCAGAGAGGAATTCAAATCGAAGACTTCGGCGATTTTCTGAGCAAGTTCAAAGCGACTCATGCATTCAGACCCAGCGATGTTGTAGATTCCTGTTTTTTTTAGGTCAACAATTTTCAGAATTGCCTTTGCTAAGTCATCCACAAGGGTCGGATGCCCAAATTGATCGTCGACAATCTTAATACTTTCGCCGTTTGTCAGTTTTTCAATGATCCAGGTAACAAAATTATGATTCAAATCTATACCCATTCCAAAAAGAATCATGGTCCGGACGATTGCGCAGTCAATGCCGCTGCTGATCAGCGCATTCTCGGCCGCCAGTTTTGTACGGCCGTAGTATCCAAGCGGTTTCGGCCTGGATTCCTCGTCATAATTCCCTTCAACTCCATCAAACACATAATCTGTTGAAATATGAACGACATGAATGCCGAACCTTTTTGCCGTATTTGCCAAATTCTCAACACCGACAACATTTATTTTCCAGCAATCCTCTTTTTCATCTTCACAGCCATCAACATTGGTATAAGCAGCTGAGTTTACAATAAAGTGTGGTTCGAACGTTCGCACTAATTCAAGTATTTGTTCCCGATTTGTAATATCGCAAACGGTGTAATTAAATTTATCGAATTCCAAACTTGGTTTGTTCTTTCTGCCAATTCCATGAACCTCAAAGTCATCTAAAAAAGTTTCAACAATCTTTTGTCCCAGCAATCCGTTTGCACCGATGACCAACACTTTCTGTTTAAATAACTTTAGATTTCCCATTTGTCTCAGAAATTAGCTTCTTTGATTAGTGTTTGAATTTCATTAATCCGCGAACTCCCAACAAATGTGCAGTTCAACGCAGCTACTTGATTGGCAAATTCAGTTGCCTTTACTTCATCTCGAGTAGAAAAATATTTCATTAAATATGCGGCGGCAAACCCGTCGCCACAACCAATCGCATCGACAGCATTTGTCAACGAAATTGCCTTAAACTTTTTATGTTTCATTTGTTCTCCTTCAAAGTAGAACAAATAAGAGCCCTTGTCCCCAAGCGTAATATGGCAAACGGATGGGTTCAATTGCAACACCTCTTTACCAAATTCAACGAGGATTTCTACAGGCTGATCGGTTGAATACCCGGCAAGGGTCCGAGCCTCCATTTCGTTTAATTGTAAAACGTCTACTAATTCAATCCAATCCTGCCAGTCAGCGGGAGGCCGGTAAAACCTCTTTCCGTTGCCATTTATTCCCAAAGCGCGGGAATGGAAATCAAGGTAAATCAAGGCATTTGTTGATTGGCGAAATTTTCGCAACGCATTTAAACCGACATCCGTTCCGGTTATTAAATTAAAGATAACCGCATCAACCTCTTGTAATATTGCCAATTCTGCAAATCCCAAAGGCGGCATTGGTTTTGAAATAAATTCATCCCGCTCATGTTGACTGGTGTAGGTCAAGGTGACTTGGGTATTTTTTTCTGCGAGCCGTTTAAGGCCATCTAAGCGCAGATTTTTATAATCTGACAGACCGTTTACGACCACATCATAAAAGTCCTCCCCCAAATTTGCAATCGGATAGATCGCAGCCGTGGGGTGCAATAAATTCGCCAAATATAAAACTGAAAAATAAATCCCGCCGATACTTTCGGCCTTTTCGCCGTGCCAGGGTAAAATTATGTCTCGATTAAATGTGCCGACGACGCCAATTTTCATGAGATATCTTTATGATTTAAGTATCTGGTTAGCGCTTCGGCACGCGAACGTGATTGAATATAATATCAAGGTCAGGTGCAAGGCCAAAATCTAAGACAGTGGCCTGAACTTGAGCTTCATGGGAAATAAGACCGATATAAGTCGCCTTTAGCGTATAAAGTCCGGGCGATACACTTGAAATTCTGTACATTGCTGAATAATCCAGTCGCCGCCCTGACTTTGTGTCCAAAAGGATAACATTTGCACCAGGTAAAAGGTGTTTCGATTCCGCAACGAAAACCCGGCCGGTGATTTCACCAAACCCGTTTAAACGCGCCCGTTGAGTTCCAACCAAATTAGCGCCGCCGTTAGGCTGTATGGTTGCAAATGATAACGTTATAAAAATCATTAAACTGAAGAGTAAAACACCTATTTCTTTCATAGCCAAACTTCAACTTTTAATCAAATAACTCCAAGGATTTAAAGCCTGCATCCCTGCTTTTTAAATTCAGCCAACTTTTCTTTGAGAGCCGGCTCGCTGAGCGCCAGAATCTGGGCACACAAAATCGCTGCGTTGCCGGCGCCGGCCGTACCAATGGTCATGGTTGCAACCGGCACTCCCTTGGGCATTTGTACAACTGAGTATAGCGCATCAACGCCGTTTAGATGGGAACCCGGCATTGGCACACCAATGACCGGCAGCTTAGTATGCGCTGCAATAACACCGGGCAGATGGGCGGCCATTCCTGCAATGCCAATGATAATCTTAAATCCCTTTTCTTCAGCAGTATCAGCGAATTCTGCGGTTTCTTTGGGATTTCGGTGCGCCGAGAGTATGTGTGTTTCAAACGGAATATTAAAATAGTCAAAATATTTTTTGCATTCCTCGGCAGCGCTATTGTCGGATTTACTTCCCATTAGAATCGCCACCTGCGGTTGTCTGCCTGAAGCCACTTTAGTTTACCTCCTTCTCAGTTTCTTTTCTCACTTCATCCGCTGTTTTAAACGTATTTGCGATGATATCCAATTGGCGGAGGAAGGGCTCTTTGTTTCCCCTCGGGAACCAAACCGCAACGTCAATCATGTAAATTCTGCGGGACTGATCATCATAAAAAGTGTAATTTCGAAATGGGCCGCCGGCGACTTTCTCGTCGTTACCCCAGAGGCCTTCCAGCTTGAGTGCCGATCTATTCAAAAAATCCACTTCTTCAGACACCGTGTGCTCCCGATCGATCAAATCGTTTTCATAAAACTTTCTGGTTAACTTATCACGAGTATTCAATGCCCATTTTTCACTTATTATATCCGGATCACCGTCTTCAATCCAATGCACGAACAACCAACGTTCTCTGCCAGGCAAACTCCTGCGTATCATCACAAAACGATCTTGTAGTCGCTCAATGTTTATAATGTAATCGTGCTGAATTCGCACCGTCCAGCCATAATTCTCCAGCAACTCCTCAGACATCTCTGTTTGCTCTAACTGACTAAACATTTTTGCGCCGGTTTCGGCAAGAACCTTTTTCTCGAAAAGCTGATACAAGTAATCCTTATTGTCCTGTAATTTCTCTCGCATCTCTGCAAAGCTAGTACTGGCAAGAACTACCAGCAATTGATTTTTTGCCCAAGGATTCTCTTTTGGAAACACAAATGCAGAACCATCGGCTACTTTAGCTTTAACCTCAGCGGACAGCATGTTCGAGACTTTCTTATTAATTTCACCTTCCGCATTCAAAATTCCAACTATAGCAAGATTTCTTTTTGTGGCAAACTGGCTAAATTTTTCGGGGGGAATCCAGTGTACTTCAAATAATTTTTCGGGTTGAGGGGTTTTGATCACTCTTTCAAAAACATCTTTTATCGATGACTCCAGGGCTTGCCAATTATCCGGATCGGACACGACAAAAAGTTGATTATCTTCCCCAGAGGCAGGAGGTTTCCCAAAACACCCAAAAAGTAAAATAACGAGGAGGAGCACCAAATAGAATTGTGCGTACTTAACTAAAGTCATGATAATTCTTCCTGTTTTTGTACAAAATATAAGATTGAAGAGCCCAAGCGTTTTTTTTGCCTGCCCAGGCGTAACGATTCAAAAATTGAAATTTTCGCAGTTGAAAACCCGCGGAGAAAATACAAGGGGGAAAGCAGCTTTCCAAAAGCGCTATTTTTTAGAATAATTCGTTCGCTCATTAGACAATTAAAAAATGCATCCATGGGCAACTGGTAAAATTTTTTAATTACCAAGCCGGCCGTTTTGCAAAAAGCCCTCATCGTTTCAGGAGTGAAATGGAAAAGGTGTCTCGGCGCATCCAGGGCGATCCAATTTTTTTTATAAAATCGAGCATCAAAACTTGAAATATTCGGGACCGCGATTAAGATAAATCCATCATCCTTTAAAAGATTCCGCATTTTTTTCAAGCTTTCTTTCGGCTCATAAAGATGCTCTAAAACATGCCACAATGTAATCACATCAAAACTTTTATCAGGAAAATCACAATCTTGCAGTTCCTGCGTCCTGACACTCAGGTTATACTCGGTTCTCGCAAACTCAGCGGCTTTTTTCTCCATCTCCAACCCTTCTACCCGCCAGCCATGTTGCTCCATTTCATGTAAAAATTCTCCGGTGCCGCACCCCATATCCAAAATGCTGCCGCTAGATTTTAACTTGGAAATTTTGCGACGCTTACCAGCTAAAGTGAAACTTCTAACCGTCAGGTAAATTCTATCCCAGAAAGTTAAACCCGATTGTGTAGATAAAAACGGTTGGTAATCCTCACTTTCATAAAACGCTGAAATCGATTCGGGAGTTGGTCTGGGATTTAAGAATGTAAACTTACACCCGGCGCAGGTTACGATTTCGAATTTGAATTCTCCCTTTAAGTTAAACCGATCCCGAGTCTTGAGAAACAATTCACTTTTCTCAGCGCCGCAAAGCGGACAATTTATCTTTTCTAATTCTAAACTCAACCGTTATTTAAGTTTCAAGTCTTTGGCTTTGCTAATACCCCGAACAAAATATTCAAAAGCAATGCTGCCACGGTACATCTTCTTAAAGATTTCGGAATCCGGCACTTTTCGAAGCCGATGAACTTGCTTGCGTTTTTTGATAATGCCAAAAAAATTGATGAAAACATAAATCAGAGCGAGAAGGCCGCCCTTAAGCCGGGCAAAGTCTAACTTTAGAAGAGCATAAACTAACGTCAGAAACTCAAGACTGACTCGCACCGGAATAATCCAAAGCAAATTCTTCAGCTCATAATTCTTCAAAATCATGACCAGACTGTTACGATGATTCAAGTAAATTTTTTCAGGGGAATCCGGCTTAAGCGTCGAACCTGCGTTGTGATACACAATAGCCTCTGGCACCGCCACAACCCGGTAACCGGCAAGGTGCATGCGCCAATTCAGATCGATTTCCTCCATGTGGGCGAAAAAATCTTCATCGAAAGTACCTGCCTCATCAAGCACGGATTTCCGAATCAAAGTTGCGGTTCCGGATGCCCAAAAAATATTACCGCCGGCATCGTACTGTTTTTCATCTTTTTCTAAAGTGAAAAAAAGTCTCCCCCTTGCAAACGGATAGCCTAAAACATCGATCAGGCCACCGGCAGCCCCGGCATAATCAAACATTTCCCGATCCGTCTGCGAAAGAATTTTCGGCTGGCAAGCGGCGATCTTTTCATCTTTCTCACAAGCCTCGACAAGTATCGAAAGCCACTCGCGTCCAAAAACTGTGTCGTTATTTAGAAAAAGAACATATTTGCCGGAAGCGTTTGCCAGACCCGAATTGCATCCGCCCGCATACCCCAGGTTTTTTTCATTATTGACCACTCGGGCCCCGGGGGAAAAGTGATGAATATCATCAACGCTACCGTCGGTCGAAGCGTTATTTACAATAATTACTTCTTTATTTTGATACTCCGTTTTTTTTAACGCTTCTAAACAGTTACGAAGAATTTCCCTCCCATTAAAATGAGGTATAATTACAGAAACCAGCGGTTTCTCAGTCATAGAAAAAGCTTCAAAGCAATTTAAGGGTTCTTATTCGAATCTTTTACAGAACTGGAATCGCTGCTGCCATTCGAAATATTCAAACTGTCATTTGCACTGGTAAAAGCCTGCAATTCTGTTAGTTCCTTTTTCATAGTAAAGTCATCCGGGTGATCTTTCATCCATTCTTGTAAGGTTTGAATCGCGTCATCAAAACGCCTGGCCCGGGTATAATGGCTCGCCAGCCAGAGATAGATTTCTTTGGTCTCCGGGTTTTCATCCATCAACGAAACCGCAAGTGATTCCGCCTTGGCATTGTTTTTCAAAATCCGGGCATAAAATTCAGCTATGTAAAGTTGGTCAACCGTTCCCATGTTGTAAATTTCTGATACTTTATCAAGGCGCTTTTCCAGACCATCGCGGCTGCCGAAATCCGAATACATTTGGCCAAAATTTAACGAGAGACGGAAGTCCCTTAGCGGAATGACTTCTTCAGGCATAACTTCATCCATCTTTTGCAAAACGGCTAAAGCCTTTTCTTTGTTACTTTGAGTCAGACCTTGAGTCCGGTAATAATTGGTGAGGCGCAAAAACGCAGAGCGGTAATTTTGCAGGAGCCCAAGAATATTGTTATTATAATAAACTTCGGGATTGTCTAAGTTTCGATATTTAAAATTCTCGAATAAATTGGCCTCGAGCTTCACTGGCGAAATAAAATCATTGCGGGGACCTCCATAAGGCATAACCTGAAAAGCCAGTCCATCCATGCGCAAATAGTTTTTCGAACCCTCTACATTCCGCCGATTATCCAGGTTGAGCATATTGGTCGGTGAAACTGTTACTGCAAAATAAACCGGCTTCTTAAATTTATTGGTAGCGAGAATATGAATAATCATGCGATCCTGCACCAGTAGAACCGGGTGGCCCTGGATAATTTTGGTATGCGCAAGTTCAAACTCGATAGCCGGGTTTTGAGGAACGTCCTCAATCGAGATAGAGGCGTTGTCTTCGCCCTTTTCGAATTCTTTAATTAATTTGTCGCGCGGCACCTCGACTCGCGCCATCTTTGGCTCAGACCATAAGGCCGGTCCCAGCTGATCGATTTGAGCATCGGTAAAAGTAATTGGTACTTTAGGTTCTTCATCACGAAGTTGCTTAATATACCAGGGGGTGTTTAACAGGCTTAAATTGACCACACGAACATCATCGCGAATTCCTTCAACATATTGCAAATACCACAATGGAAAGGTATCGTTATCCCCGTTGGTAAAAAGAATAGCATTGGGTTCGCAGGACTGTAGAATATTGTAAGAATAGTCAAAGGCAACGTAATTCCCGCTTCGGTCATGTGAGTGGGCGTTATGTTGATAGAGGTTCGACGGTACAGCCACAATTAACAGGAGAATAGTCAGCCCAATGCCCACTTTTCTCAAAGAAGAATTTTGTCTAAATGCATTTTGCACCAATTCCAGAATGGCGCTTGCTCCCATGCCGATCCAAATTGAGAAAGCGAAAAACGAGCCGACATAAGCATAATCTCGTTCCCGCGGCTGCGGGTCGTCCTGATTTAAGTAAATGGTGATCGCTATCCCGGTCATAATGAACAAAGTCAGAATCGATGACGCACGCTTCCAATCCCGGTTAAAGTGAAAAAACATTCCAACTAATCCGATAATAAATGGCAGGCCCATTAAGCCCTGAAGTGACAGGGTCTCAACAATATAATTATCACGTCCAAGGGTCGTCCCCTGTCCGATGAATTGCCAGCCAAAGTAACGAACATACATTTTTTTGATTTGATACTCCCACATTGGCGATCTTCGATCCGTCAATGGAATGTCACCGTATTGTTCACGGTTTAGATAACTTACGAATTTTTTGGGAGTATTCGGATGGTTTTCGTTGATTGCCGGCCGCATGTCGGAACGGATGTAAAGAGCAGTATAAGTAGAATAGCCAACAGAGACAAGTAGGATGCTCATTAAACCCAGACTTAATAATCGCTTTTGATTTTTGACGGCATAAACAATGGCAAAAAAGACACCCAGCGTAACCAATCCAATCGTCAGAAAGGAGAACTTATTCAGCAGCCACGGAATTCCTTTGACAAGACCCGGATAAATGGCTGCAAAAGCAGCAACAGCGCCCGCCGCCCAAAGTGAGAATGTTTTTATATTTAACGCCGCTTTTTTAAAATAAACAATCAAAAACAAGGTGGGGATGGCTAAAATATTGAGCAAATGTACGCCAGTTGCCAAGCCGATTAAATAAGCGATAAACACTAAAATTTTGTCATTCACCGGGTTTTCGGCTTTCTCCAACCAGACCAATATCAGCCAGACAACAATGGCTGTAAAAAATATAGAAACCGCATAAACTTCAGCTTCGACCGCGTTAAACCATTGCGAATCGGTGAAGGCAAAACCTAAGGCCCCAATGACTCCAGCGGTATAAATATTGATTTTCTGATCAATTGTTTCGGGGATGCCTTTAAATTCTCGAATCAAGCGCACGATGATCAGATAAGCAAACATCACCGATAAAGCGCTCAACAAAACCGAAATCATATTTACTCGCAAAGCGATATCTGAAATCAGCCAATCCGGAATCATGGTGAAGACTCGGCCAACCAATACATGAAGCGGCGCTCCGGGTGGGTGTGGGACGCCGAGTATATATGAGCTGGTAATAAATTCGCCGCAGTCCCAATAGGAGGTTGTCGGGGCAACGGTTTTCCCATAAACGATCAATGAAATGACAAATACAGCGAATCCGATTATTTTATTAAGTTTCTGATGTTCCATTTAGGTAAGTCCCTCCAAAATCCTGGTTGTATTAGTGATGTTTAATATTGTAATGGATGCTGGCGCTGGTTTCGTGATACCTATTGCTGGGTTGCCTGGAAATAAAAAAGAGCATCCAGCATCCAGCATCAAGCATCAAGCATCAAGCATCAAGCATCAAGCATCCAGCATCCAGCATCCAGTTCACCCCACCCGGGACAACTCCATCTTATCCCGATAATTCTTAAAAAATTGTACTCGATTCGGCATATTTTCAGTGTTAAGAATTTGTTTGTTTCTTCGAGCAAGGTCAAACGCCTCGTCGCGGGCTTTTAACAACAGCTCGGTGTCTTTAACAATATCCGCAATCCGCAGTTCCGGCAAGCCGTGCTGTCGGGTGCCAAAAAACTCGCCTGGACCACGAATTTGCAAATCGACTTCGGCTATTTTGAAGCCATCGTTGGTTTCTGCTAAAGTGCTTAACCGCGTTTTAGCCTCCCTGGAAATCGGGTAGGTGGCGATTAAAAAACAATAAGATTCTTTTTCTCCACGGCCGACACGTCCGCGTAATTGATGCATTTGTGGTAAACCGAAGCGTTCGGCATTTTCGACGACCATGATGGTCGCGTTTGGAACATCCACCCCAACTTCAATTACCGTTGTGCTAACTAAAATCTGAATCTCACCGGCCTTAAACTGCAACATGACCTCTTCTTTGTCAGCGCTTTTCATCCGGCCGTGCAACAGACCCACTGAAAAATTCGAGAAAATCCCTTCTTTCAGATTTTCATAGTTTTCAATCGCTGCTTTTAAATCAATTTTCTCAGATTCTTCAATGAGTGGAAAAACAATATAAACCTGAGCGCCTGCTTCAACTTTCTCTTTCACAAATTTGTAAATTTCGCTGCGTTTTTTGTCGCTACGCCAGTGAGTCTTGATCGGCTTCCTTCCTGGCGGCAGTTCGTCGATGATTGAAAAATCGAGGTCCCCGTAAAGCGTTAACGACAGCGTTCTGGGGATGGGAGTTGCCGTCATAACCAAAACGTCCGGGGTCAAGCCTTTTTCGATCAGAGTGGCGCGCTGCATAACGCCAAAACGGTGCTGTTCATCGACCACGACCAGGCCAAGCTGCTTGAATTCGACACCCTCCTGAATCAAAGCATGAGTCCCGACCACGATTTCGGCTTCTCCCTCCTTAATACACCTCAAAACTTCCTGACGTTCACTTTTTCTTTGCGCGCCAACCAAAAGAACGACCTTTATCCCCAACTCTTCAAGAAACTTGTGAATGGTCAGGTAGTGCTGCTCGGCCAGGATTTCTGTTGGCGCCATCAGCGCACCTTGATAGCCATTCTCAACAGACATCATCATGCAAATCAACGCAACGATAGTTTTCCCGGAGCCCACATCTCCCTGCAAAAGCCGGTTCATCGGCGAGTCCTTTTTCATGTCGTCGCGAATCTCCCGAATGACCTTCTTCTGTGCGGCTGTGAGTTCAAACGGCAGCGACTTTATCAGCTTTTTAGTGCGGTCGCCCACTTTAAGAAATTCAATACCTTTTCGTTTAATTGCAACACTTTTTTTCCGATAAGCCAGTATTAGTTCGAGATAAAAGAGTTCGTCGAATTTCAACCTTTTGCGTGCGGCTCTCAAGAGGTCTTTATCTTTCGGGAAATGCACGTTTTCAATTGCCTGCCGCAAATCAATCAATTCTTGCCTTCTTAGAATCTCCCTGGGTAGTGACTCGCAAAGTTCCTGCGCGTAATTTTTTAAAGCGGCTTTAATCACTCGGCGGAATCCACGGCTGTCCATTCCAACTTTCCCGAGAACCTCAGTCGAAGGGTATAACGGAATAATTCTTCCGGTATTTAAAAAATCGCTGTCGCCTTCGTCACTTAGTTTATCGAATTCAGGGTGTACCATTTGGTAGTCGCCAAAGTACCCGACTTTCCCGCTGAATGCAATGGTCTCGCCCTTTTCAAAGACTTTATTCCAATACTCAGCCCGGTGAAACCAAACACCGCTTAAAAAACCGGTGCCGTCGAAAAGCACCAAAACGAAACGCTTCCGCCGTCCCTGTTTAATGCCGCAAGATTGCACTTTGCCGACCACAGTGGCGGTCATGCTCTCTTTTAAATCTTTAATCTTGTTGATGTGACTGCGATCTAAATAGCGGCGGGGAAAATAATAAAGCAGGTCATGAATCGACTCCACCCCTGCTTCTTGCAGACGTTCTGCACGCTTTTCTCCTATTCCTTTTAAGAACTTTACTGACGTGTTAAGATTTTTGGAGTCAGTTCCAACCACATCTTTTAAATTGATTATTTATTATTGAAGTTAATTGAAAAATCTTGATCATGCACTCGTTTGAAAGATAGCCGTTATAAGCCTGACGGCTCCCGATTACATTTTAAGTTTCTTTTGGAATATTTAAATTCTAGGATAGAAAAAGTTTAGACTATCCGTAATATTCAATTATTTATTATAGCGCACAACATACTCAACAACGACTTCAGCATCTTTGGGAATCTCAATACTAAATTCGATTGTTGCAGCATCTTTCTTTTTGTACGCGCGAGTATTTTGCAGAATTTCCCAGCCAAAACGGAGATGCTCGATTACTGTCACTCGCACAGTTTTATCTTTGTGATTTCTCAGCTTGATTTGCCAGCTTTCTTGCCAGGAAGTTTTGCCCACGGATTTACGATCTTTCTGAGTCCGCTCGCCGACGATATCAAAAGCGTTGCCAACATAAACCCGGACTTTTTCATCCTTGGGTGTGTGGTCGATAAAATCTTCACCGATAAAAATGAGCGATTTATCATCATCGCGTTTATAAACCCGCACTTTCCCTTTTGGCAGCGGCATGCCAAGACCAGATGCTTTTTTATTTTCAAACTCTAAATTCACCCGGACTTTTTTTCGATCGCGAGCGCCATCATAAGAGTAGGTTTTATTCACTTTGGTTTCAGCGGGAGAAAATAAGGAAATTTGCTTAATCTGATTATTGGCGACCGTCGCTGGCCGCTGCAAGGTATAAATATGATATTCAAAAAATGCCTTTTCTGCGAATTGAGGCGCGCTCGACACCATCATCTCCATTTGCCCCCGACCTCTTCTGAAAGGTCTAACATCCTGAGCTCGATGTACATCGCCGGCCACCAGTTTGAGTTTGGCGTTCTCGTAAGTCGCGCCCGATTTGTTATCAAGAGAAACCCAACCGCTGAGTTCTAAAACAGTATCGTCTTTGTTCACAACCCCGACGTACTCAGCATGCCATTGAATTCCGTTGGTTAAATACCCAACCTCAGTTTTGTGTTTCCCTGCTTGTTGACAATCGATCGACCAAACCAAAGTCGGGCGTGTGATCAAGCCATCCGGCAGTTTCGGGAACGCCATATTTTCGACCGCTTCCCGCCTGACTATTTTGATGCCGCCGTCGGATTCCCGCAAAATAATATCTTTTCCTGAAGCATTTAACAAAGTGCCGGAATAAGCTGTACCTTCTTTGGTCTCAAGTCTAATTTCCTGTTCGATATACTTTTGCAAAATCTTGGTAGTGTTGACCAGATCGTACTCATAATTCTGCTCTAAGATTACGACTTTGTCAGGAGCCGTCAGGGATGCGAAATAAACGGAAGTCGGGTCGATTTGAGCGGCAACATCTTGAAACTTGATTTCGGATATGCCCTTGGTCAGTTGCAAAGTTCGGACATCTCTGACCAGAGCTAAATTGTTGTTGTAAATCGTAAGGCCGATTTCTTTGTCCTGCGCCAGGGTGTTGGCGGCGCAGATTAAAAACAAAATGATTGAATATGAAATTTTGCGAATTCTATTTTTCATTTTTATTTACTATTCTATGATAAAT
>SMUX01030859.1_pt1 | contig 12633 bp, 7 predicted proteins | sample 2456431 | NCBI WGS metagenome assembly SMUX01 (sample SAMN11095930, study PRJNA526329) | marine sediment metagenome | biome: Marine sediment; feature: Surficial sediment; material: Deep marine sediment; isolation source: Hadal surficial sediment | place: Pacific Ocean | collected 2014-11 | depth 0-1... | reverse complement strand
TCATTAAGGGCCGGCGGGATTGGATCCAGCAGATTGGCTGTGCAGATGAACAGGACATGGGAAAGGTCGAAGGGTAGATTCAGATAATGATCGCTGAAGGCGTGGTTCTGCTCCGGGTCCAAAACCTCCAACAGCGCCGCGGATGGATCTCCTCGGAAATCAACCCCGAGCTTATCAATCTCGTCTAGCATAAATACAGGATTCCTCGATCCTGCCTGCTTAATTCCCTGAATGATTCTACCCGGGAGAGCCCCCACATAGGTTCGCCTGTGTCCCCTGATCTCCGCCTCATCGCGGGTGCCTCCAAGGGAGATACGCGTAAAGTTTCTGCCTAGGGCGCGGGCAATGGACTTCCCCAAGGAGGTCTTGCCTACGCCCGGTGGACCGAGAAAGCAAAGGATCGGCCCCTTGATTTTCCTCTTGAGCTTGTTGACGGCAAGATATTCGAGAATCCGCTCCTTGACCTTTTCCAGATTGTAATGATCCTCGTCGAGCACCTTTTTGGCCATCTGAATATTCAGGTTATCCTTGGTCTTTTTGCTCCAAGGCAGCTCTACCAGCCAATCCAGATAGGTGCGGACCAGGGTCGCTTCAGATGACTCGGGGTGCATCTGTTCTAAACGCTTTAATTGCTTCTCCGTTTCTCGTTTTACCTCCAGAGGCATCTTGGCCTTTTCGATCTGTTTCTTTAGCTCACCGATCTCCTCGCTACGCTCATCCCCCTCACCCAATTCTTGATGGATCTGCTTGAGCTGTTCCCGCAAGAAATACTCCCGCTGAGTCTTGTTCATTTCGTCCTTCGCCTGATTTTGGATTCGGGCCTGCACGGTCGAGAGTTCCAGCTCTTTGCTGAGGAGTTCATTCACCTTCTTGAGCCGTTCCATTGCGTCTGGTACCTCCAGGACACCCTGACTCTCCTCGATCTTTAGTCGCAGATTCGAGGCAACAAGGTCCGCTAGTACTCCGGGCTCATTGACGTTGTCCGTGACCATGACGATTTCAGGCGGCAGGCTCTTCAGGTTCAGGATCTGCTCGATCTTCTCCTTGACATTCCTCATCAAGGCCTCGATCTCCACGGACACCTCTTGTATTGGGAGTTCTATGATCTTCCGGATTTTTACCTCAAAAAAAGGCTTCTCTCGGAGAAAACTCTCGACTTCACCTTTAGCCATACCCTGCACCAGGATTTTCACCCTGCCATCAGCCAGTTTGAGCATGCGCAGGATTGAGGCCACCGTTCCTGTCCTATAGATGTCGTCTGGATTAGGGTTGTCTTCTGCCGAATTCCTCTGGGCCACAAGAAAAATGAAGCGATCCCGCGACAGGGCCTCGTCAACCGCGCGAATTGAGATGTCTCTCCCGACAAAGAGTGGGAGCATCATATAGGGATAGATGACGATGTCACGAATGGGCAAGAGTGGGATGACATCGGGAATCTCTGCCGGTGATTCCTTCCATTCTTGACTCTCGGGGTTTCTCTCTATTTGGTCCATAGCTCGCCCTTCTGGGAAATTAACCTATACCCGCCGTCCCCGTCAAGAAATCTCTTTAGATCAAAGGCAAACACCAAGGAGGAGGGAGGAGTAAGGGAGCGCCTATTCAAACATTTCCTTGACTTTATCGATAAAGCCTTTCGAGAGGGGATGAACTTCTTCTACCTCAAGTGCCGCAAATTCTCTTAGAAGCTCTTTTTGTTTGGCCGTGAGATGGGTAGGCGTCTCCACAATCACTCGCACGTGCTGGTCTCCCTGATTATATCCGTGAACGTCTTTAATCCCTTTCCCTTTTAAGCGAAAAACTTTTCCTGACTGGGTCCCGAAAGGGATTTTGATCTTAACTTTTCCCTTCAGGGTGGGCACCTCAATTTCTGCACCTAGCGCCGCCTGGACAAAGCTGATAGGGACCTCGCAGATGATCTCCAACCCATCACGAATAAAAATGGGATGCTCTTGGACTCTCATGACTACGTAGAGATCTCCTGGGGGCCCGCCTAAAATTCCACCTTCACCCTCACCTCTAATCTTGAGTCGAGAACCGCTATCTACCCCTCCGGGGATCTTTACACTCAGCGCGTGAAGCTTTCGGACCCGCCCGGAACCATGACAGACAGAACAGGGGTCCGGATTAATGGCTCCCTGCCCATGACAGTGGCTGCAGGTCCTGGAGACACTGAAGAAGCCTTGCTGGAAACTGACCTGCCCCCTCCCGCGGCAGGTCGCGCAGGTCCTAGGTGAGGAGCCGGGCCTGGAGCCGGACCCGTGGCAGGTATCACAGGATCTGTGCTGGGGGACTTTGATCTTTTTTTCTGTTCCGGAAGCTGCTTCCTCAAAACTGATATCCAGGTTATAACGCAAATCCTCCCCACGCTGCGCTTGGCTCCTGCGCCTGCTTGTAGTAGTGCCGAAGAACTCGCCGAAGATATCTCCAAAGATATCTTCGAAGCCAGAGTTAAAATCAAATCCGCTACTGAACGGTCCCCCGTCACCAAAGGCAGCATGGCCAAACCGATCGTACTGGGCTCTTTTCCCTGGGTCCGAAAGAATTTGATAGGCCTCCGAGACCTGTTTAAATTTCTCCTCGGCCTGCTTGTCTCCCGGATTCCGATCGGGATGATGCTTTAACGCCAGCTTCCGGTAGGCTTTCTTGAGTTCCTCCTCACCGGCGCTACGACCCACACCTAGCAGCTCGTAATAATCACTCTTCCCGTTCAATCATCAATCCCCTTCGAAAATCACCCCGTCTATAACTAAAAAGCCCCTCTCCTCAAATGCAGGGGGAGTAGGGGCTTTCATCGGTTATAAAAGATGATTCTTCTTTTCCCCTTTTCTAATCCTTGACCTCCTCGAAGTCGGCATCCACCACATCCTCTTTTTTCTTTGAATCGTCACCTGTTGTTTTGCCCTCCTCTGGTTGGGAGGATGGCTGCTGTTGCTGCTGTTGAGATGTTTTGGCGTATATCGCCTCGGCGAGTTTATGGGAGGAGCGGCTTAACTCATCGGCGACGGAACGGACCGTCTGAGTATCCTGACTCTCCATGACCTTCTTGGCCTTCTCTAGCGCTGTCTCGATCTCTGCCTTGACGGCCGAGTCCAACTCTCCCCCGTAATCCTTAAGAGATTTTTCGGTGGAATAGACGAGAGAGTCTAGATGGTTTCGGGCCTCTACCGTCTCTTTACGTTTTTTGTCCTCTTCGGCGTGGGACTCAGCATCCCTGACCATCTGCTTGATCTCATCTTCGGTTAGGCCGCTCGACGCAGTAATTTTGATCGACTGCTCTTTCCCTGTTCCCAGATCCTTTGCCGAAACGTGAACGATTCCATTGGCATCGATATCGAAGGTTACATCAATCTGAGGTATTCCCCTGGGTGCGGGAGGTATCCCTATCAGATCGAATTGGCCCAGCAGCTTGTTGCCTGCTGCCATCTCTCTTTCTCCCTGGAGGACGCGAATCGAGACGGCTGACTGGTTGTCCTGTGCCGTAGAAAAGACCTGGCTCTTCCGTGTTGGGATAGTCGTGTTGCGTTCTATCAGTTTGGTAGAAACTGCACCCAGCGTTTCGATCCCGAGAGTGAGAGGGGTCACGTCGAGGAGAAGGACATCTTTGACTTCCCCTTTTAGCACTGCCGCCTGGATGGCCGCACCCACGGCCACCACCTCGTCCGGGTTGACACCCTTGTTCGGATCCTTACCAAAGATCCGCTTGACCCTTTCTTGGACCGCAGGCATCCGGGTCATTCCTCCGACCAAGATAACCTCGTTGATATCAGCAGGGGCTAGACCGGAGTCCGTAATGGCTTGCCTGCAGGGACCCTCTGTCTGGTCGAGCAGGTCCGCGCATAGTGCCTCCAGTTTGGAGCGGGTGAGCTTGATATTAAGGTGCTTCGGCCCGTGCTGATCAGCGGTTATAAAAGGCAGGTTAATATCCGTTTCCATGGCGGTGGAGAGCTCGCACTTAGCCTTCTCCGCAGCCTCCTTCAAACGCTGCAACGCCATCCGGTCGTTGCGCAAATCTATGCCTTGATCTTTTTTAAACTCGTTTGCTAAATACTCGATAACCCTCTGATCGAAATCCTCCCCTCCTAGGAAGGTATCCCCGTTGGTTGCCTTCACCTCAAATACCCCATCCCCCAGTTCCAGAATGGAAATATCAAAGGTGCCCCCACCCAGATCGAACACGGCAATCTTTTCGTCCTTCTTTTTGTCTAGTCCGTAAGCCAGGGAGGCCGCCGTGGGTTCATTGATAATCCTGAGGATGTTTAGCCCGGCAATCCGCCCCGAGTCCTTGGTTGCCTGTCTTTGGCTGTCGTTAAAATAGGCTGGCACTGTGATCACCGCCTCAGTTACCTTTTCCCCCAAGTAATCCTCTGCCGTTTGCTTCATCTTCTGAAGTATGAAGCCGGAGATTTCTGCTGGGCTGTACTGCTTCCCCTTAGCTTCCACCCAGCCATCACCGTTGTCCGAAGAGACGATTTTATACGGAAGGATCTTCATGGCCTTCTGGACCATGGCATCGTCGTATCGTCTGCCAATGAGTCTCTTGACGGCGGAGATGGTGTTCTCCGGATTCGTGATTGCTTGTCTCTTGGCTATCTGCCCTACTAATCGCTCCCCGCTATCAGAGAACGCGGCAACGGAAGGGGTGGTTCGACCACCCTCAGAGTTGGTAAGAACGGTAGGGTCGCCCCCCTCCATAATCGCGACGCAAGAATTGGTGGTCCCTAAATCAATTCCAATAACCTTTGCCATTGTTTGGTCTCCTCAAACTCTGAATCCTGAAAATAACATTCTGGATACAGAATTTATGATATTTAATCATCCCCATCCTTTTTTTCAACCCCCCCTTGTTCCTCCTCTTTCTTTTTTGTTTCCGGTGGCTTAGCCACACTCACCAGTGACGGGCGAAGGAGACGGTCGAATAGGAGGTATCCTTTGTGGAGCTCTTGCACAACGGTGTTTGCTTCATGATCCTCGCTTTCCACCTTGGCAAAGGCCTCGTGTTTTTGCGGGTCAAATGGCTCTCCCTTGGCGGATATCTGCGTGACCCCATGATTTTGGAGAACCTCGAGTAGGGACTTGAGGACCATCTCTATCCCTTCAAGGAGCGGCTTTCCATCCCCCCCTCCCAACGCATGCTCAACCGCCCGTTCAAGATTATCCAATATTGGCAGTAGATCCCTGATTAAGCTCTCATTGCCATATCTGACGGTCTCCTCTCTCTCCCGCACCATTCGTTTTTTGAAGTTTTCCAGCTCTGCCGACTGTCTGAGAAAGCGGTCATAGTTTTCCTTCGCTTCAAGCTCTTTAGCCTCTAGTGCTTGGCGGAGCTTGTCCACTTCTGAGAGAGAGGGCTCACCTCTCTCCTCTTGATCAGGAGACGTCTTTGCCCGTTCTTCCTCCTCAGGATGCTCGCTATCTTTCCTGTCTTTCTCGTCCATCTCGCACTATTACATCTTAGTATCGAATCGGCGGAATTTAATCATCGCCCGCTTGCTTGTCAAGGCAAGGCATTTCAGAACTTATTGATTTTCAAAGAGTTTGCGACTCCGAGCGTGGAATGTTAATAGTCGTAAGAGAGGGATGGTTGGAACATGCGCGTGCTTTCTGTTACCCCGGCCATCGTTTTACGCTCTAGGTCCTTTGGGGAGTCTGATAAGATTGTTTCCTTTCTTACTCGGGACCACGGAAAGGTTACCGGAATTGCCAAGGGTGCTAAGAGGTCGCGTAAAAGGTTTGTCAACACTCTGGAGCCGTTCTGCTTGGTCAACCTTCACTTTCAAGAACGCCCCCACAGCTCCCTGGTCTTTATTCATGCCTGTGACTGGATTTTGTTTTTTAAAGACATCACGATGAATCTAGAAAAGATCGCTCACGCCTCTTACCTCCTGGAAATCACAGATGAGCTAACCCGAGAGCGTGAAGACAACCGTTTAATCTTTGAACTCCTAAAACAGGGGCTGGTCGCCATAGAGAAAAACCGACCTTCGCTTTCGGTGCTTGCGATATTTGGGATGAAACTGCTAAGGCTTTCCGGTTACCAGCCGATGCTCGACTACTGCCGGAGATGTGGGAAAACTCAGCCGGGATTAAATGCTGGGCTTAGGGATGAGGATCCTGAGGTGGCGAAGTCGAAATCCAGAGGTGGATGGCGCTTCGGCCTGCGTGATGGCGGCATCCTTTGTGAAGCCTGTGCTGAATTCAGGAAAGAGACCTTTTCCTTGTCTCTGGAGGTCCTCCAAGTGTTGACTCGGCTTCAGGGTGTAGACTCGGTCGCGACCTCCTCGCTCAACCTACCACTTTCTGCCCTCAAGGAGAGCTTTACCATCTTATCCCGCTTTATCGAGTTCCAAATCAATAAGGAGTTAAGATCGGCTCCCTTTCTCGATGCCTTTTGCACTCCTTAATATTTATTCAGGTCTATTGGTTTGAGAGAACCAGATGTTTCACGAGCATGGGCAACAGTTTCTTCTAGATCTAATGACCTTCAAAAGGCAAGATGGGAAAGATTGCTAATCTTTATAAACAAAGGGGATTTATTATCCTTTCCAGCGTTTTCTACGGTGGGCCAGTAAATTGTTGGGATTACAGACCTGGGGGGGCGGATTTGAAACGCACCATCCTTTCCAACCTCGTGGGACAAAACAGGAATTGTATTAGAAAACCTGAAGGGAAAAGGAGAAATGGGTAAGATTAAAAAGAGCGTTTATTTTTTTGGTGGCGGGAAGGCTGAGGGGAAGGCAGCCATGAGAAATTTTCTTGGAGGGAAGGGCGCCGGTCTCCATGAAATGACACGGATGGGGGTGCCGGTTCCGCCTGGTTTTACGATCGTAACGGACGTATGCGGCTATTACTACTCGCACAGACACCGGTATCCTAAAGGTCTGGAGAGAGAAGCCACGGGTGCGCTTCGTCGGGTAGAGAAATTAATGGGAAAGAGGTTCGGTGATCCGAAGAACCCTCTGTTGGTGTCGGTTCGATCAGGGGCCCGCGAGTCCATGCCTGGAATGATGGACACAATTCTGAACCTGGGTCTCAATGATCAAACCGTTCAGGGCCTGATCGCCCGCACTCGGAACCCCCGTTTTGCCTTTGATTCTTATCGCCGCTTTGTACAGATGTTCGGTGATGTTGTTTTGGGACTTAGGCCAAGGGGGAAAAACGAACGCGATCCATTTGAGCTGATCCTGGAGCGCAAAAAAGAGAGACGAGGTATCCAGCTCGACATCGAGTTGACCGCTGAGGACCTCGAGGGGCTCGTGGCAGAATATAAGGCAGAGATCAAAACGAGACTGGGAAGTGATTTCCCTGAAGACCCCGTCGAACAGCTCTGGGGTGCTATCGGGGCCGTATTTAGCTCATGGAACAACGAGCGCGCCATTGCCTATCGTGAGTTTTATCATATCCCAGATGCCTGGGGTACTGCGGTGAGCGTTCAGTCCATGGTGTTTGGAAATTTGGGGGAGAACTGTGCCACTGGTGTAGCCTTCACGCGTGATCCCGCCACTGGGGAAAAACGCTTGTATGGCGAATTTTTGGTAAACGCCCAAGGTGAGGATGTGGTGGCGGGAATCCGGACGCCACGCCGTATCACTGAGCTAAGAGATGTCATGCCGAGGCAATACAGGGAGTTAGAGCGCCTCTATAAAAATCTGGAAAAGCGCTATCAGGAGATGCAGGACATCGAATTCACCATCGAGGATGGCAAGCTTTGGGTGCTTCAGACCCGTACAGGGAAGCGGACCGGCTTTGCGGCTATTCGAATCGCAGTGGATATGGTTGGAGAACGTATTATTTCAAAAAAAGAGGCACTACTGCGGATTGAGCCGGATCATCTAAACCAGCTCTTGCGTCCCATCTTCGACCACGAAGCCAAGCAGCTGGCTGGCAAGGAGGGACGCGTCCTGGGAAAGGGCTTGCCTGCTGGGCCGGGAGCAGCCACTGGTCGACTCGTCTTCCATGCGGAAGATGCAGAGGCGCGAAAGAGGCAAGGGGAGAGGGTGATCCTTTGCCGGATTGAGACGAGCCCGGAAGACATCCGTGGCATCGAGGCAGCTGATGGAATCCTCACAGCTCGAGGGGGAATGACCTCACACGCGGCCCTGGTAGCGCGGCAGATGGGCAAGGTCTGCGTGGTTGGCTGTGAAGCCTTGAATGTCAACTATGCTGCTCATGAGATGAGGATCAAAGACATAGTGCTACATGAGGAAGATTGGGTTTCGCTTGATGGGAGTACAGGAGAGATAATCCGAGGTGAGATTAAAACCCTTCCCTCTGAAGTCCTTCAGGTTTTGATTGACCGGACCATAGATCCGAAACAGTCTCGGGTTTACCAACAATTCACCAAACTGATGAAATGGGCGGACGAGACACGCAGGATAGGTGTCAGGACAAACGCAGACCTTCCCGACCAGGCACGGCTCACCATGGCCTTTGGTGCCGAGGGGATCGGGCTGTGTCGCACGGAACACATGTTCTTTGCGGGCGACCGTCCGGACCACGTTCGGGAGATGATTCTTGCGGAAGACGAAGCGGGTCGGCGCAGAGCCTTGGACAAGCTCCTTCCGATTCAAAAGGGAGATTTTAAAGGCATCCTGAAGGTTATGGGCAAGCTGCCGGTAACCATTCGGACCTTGGACCCACCGCTCCACGAGTTCCTGCCGAAGACTGAACAAGACATTATAGAGCTAGCACGCAAAATGTCGGTTTCGGCTGAGACGCTCAAGGAAAAAGTGGAGTCCCTTCATGAGTTCAATCCGATGCTCGGTCATAGGGGTTGTCGCCTGGGCATCTCATTTCCTGAGATCACAGAGATGCAGGCCCGGGCAATCTTCCAGGCTGCCTGCGAGCTGCGAAAGGAGGGGGAGAATCCCTTTCCTGAGGTCATGATCCCGTTAGTGGGGAGCCGGGAAGAGTTCCTTGCACAAAGGGAGATCGTTCAACGAGTTGCCCGGGAGACCATGCAGGCCTACGGAGTCAAGGTGCGCTATCTGATCGGAACCATGATTGAGCTACCACGCGCTTGCCTGGTGGCCGACCAGATTGCTCAGGAAGCTGATTTTTTTTCTTTCGGGACCAATGATCTGACTCAGACTTGTCTCGGCCTTTCCAGGGATGACGCCGGAAAATTTCTCCCCAGCTATGTGGCTCGGGGAATTTTCTCCGAAGACCCGTTCGTCAGCATTGATCGAGAGGGAGTCGGTGCTCTAATGCGAGTTGCGATAGAAAAAGGACGTAGGGTGCGAAAGAACTTGGAGCTCGGAATCTGCGGTGAGCATGGGGGGGATCCCAAGTCTATCAGTTTCTGCCATGAAATCGGCCTGGACTATGTGAGCTGCTCGCCCTATCGCGTTCCTATCGCCAAGCTTGCCGCAGCCCAGGCCGCTTTGAGAACGAAGAAAAGGTAACCTCGCGATTTGCCCAAAGTTCTGAGTTGTAAATGTCGGCTGAGCTGATTGACACAAGCGGCATTTTCTAAGATAATCAAGTACTTAGCCAGGTGAATTTTATGGAGCCGCGTATAGCAGAAATTCTAGTCCGGGGAGGGGTCATCAATCGTGACCAACTCAAAGAGGCCCTGGATACACAGAAGAAAAATGGCACAAATTTGGTCCATGAGCTTGTTCGTCTCGGATATACCAACGAGGATAAGCTTACGAGTTTTCTGGGCCAGCAGTTCGGCATCGAAATGGTCGATCTTGAGAATGCCGAGATCCAAGATCCGGCTTTCAATCTAGTTCCTATCCGGCTCGTTCATAAATATCAGCTCGTCCCTCTTAAACTCCGTGGCTCCACGTTGACCGTTGCCATGAGTGATCCTACTAACCTGGCCGCAATCAATGAGATCAAGTTCATCACCGGTTGTGGTGTGCGGGTCGTTTTATCTTCTGGCTCGGCAATCAAAAAGGTACTGGACCAGCGCCTCGGTTCGGCCAGTTATGACGAGGTCCTGAAACAGATCGGCGAGAGTGAGGTGGAGGTGATCCATGATGAGGAGATCAGCCTCCAGGAGCTCCAACAGGCCACTAACGATGCCCCGGTGGTCCTCTTGGTGAATGCCATCATGGCTGATGCGGCAAAGCGCAGGGCGAGCGATATACATATAGAACCTTACGAGAAGACCTTCCGCGTTCGATTCCGTGTCGACGGTATCCTGGACGAGATCATGACTCCGCCTCCCAGATTGAAAGCCGCGCTGGTCTCCCGGATTAAGATCATGGCCAATCTCGACATCGCCGAGAGACGATTGACACAGGATGGCCGGATCAAGCTAAAGATAGGCGTGGGGCTGGAAATCGATATCCGGGTCTCCGTGCTTCCTACGATGTTTGGTGAAAAGATCGTCATGCGACTTCTGGACAAGTCCAATCTCCAGCTGGATATGACAATGCTCGGGTTTGAATCCCATAACCTCAAGGACTTCCAGGAGGCGGTCCACAGGCCCTACGGGATGTTGCTCATCACTGGTCCCACGGGCAGTGGAAAGTCGACCACACTCTACTCAGCCCTTTCGGAACTTAATAAAGTAGGGGTTAACATCTCCACTGCGGAGGATCCGGTCGAGTACAACATCACGGGAATCAACCAGGTCCAGGTGCGAGAGGAGATCGGTTTGACTTTTGCGGCATGTCTCAGGTCCTTTCTCCGTCAGGATCCGGACATCATCATGGTGGGAGAAATACGCGACTTGGAAACAGCTCAGATTGCGGTTAAGGCAGCATTGACCGGCCATCTGGTCCTGAGCACCTTGCACACCAACGACGCCCCTTCCACTGTGGACCGAATGATCAATATGGGAGTCGAGCCATTCATGATTACTTCATCGGTCAATCTTATTGCAGCCCAGAGGTTGGTGCGTACGATATGCCTAAAATGCAAGGTGGCCGCTGAGGTCAAACCCGAGGTGCTCATCGATATCGGTGTCGATCCGGCAGAGCTACACGCAGGTTTTCCAACGTATCATGGTACAGGTTGTCCTGATTGCAACAATACAGGTTATAGGGGGCGATTAGCGATCTATGAAGTCATGGTCATGCATGAGGCCTTGAAGGAATTAGTGATCAGAGGGGTGTCCGGTTCCGTGCTGAAGCAAGAGGCGGTAAAGCTTGGCATGAGTACTCTTAGAATGAGCAGCCTTCGAAAAGTTCGGGAGGGGCTAACCACCATAGAGGAAACTATACGGGTTACTGATTCGGACAAGGGTTTGGGATCGGTCTTTTCTATGGCACTCTGAATCTAGTAAACCCCGTACCACGGACTTACGTCCGTGGCTTTGGGGCGATGCCCTTACAGGGAGGTCGGAACATTCATCCCCGCGCTTACGCACGGGGCGTTCTGTGGTACGGGGTAAACTGGAATATCGGATTGCCGAGAGGCGCGTGATTTTCAAGGCTCAGGGGAGGTTCTATGTCAGTTTTTGTGTGGCAAGGGAAGACTGCTCAGGGGAAAGTGCTTAAGGGAGAGATGGAAGCCTCAAATATCGAGGCGGTATATGCTCGCCTTAGGAGTCAGAGGATCCAGCCCATCCCCGCACGGGTAAAGGAAAAAGGAACCGGGCTGGATACAGAGATCAAGATTCCGGGCTTTGGACCCAGGATCCAACCATACGACGTGATGCTCTTTACCCGCCAGTTTTCCACCATGATCGATGCTGGGCTTCCCATTGTTCAGAGCCTCGATATCCTTGCCGAGCAGACAGAGAACAAGCCTCTCAAAAAAACCATCCGTGATGTCAGACGGGACGTCTCGGGTGGCACGACATTGGCCGATGCCCTGGAAAAACACCCCAAGGTCTTTGATGACCTCTACGTCAACATGGTCAGAGCTGGAGAGGCGGGTGGTGTATTGAACACCATTCTCAACCGTATCGCCCTGTTCATCGAAAAGGCCAACAGGCTCAAGAAAAAGGTCAAGGGGGCCATGATCTATCCCGCTACGATCGTTGTGGTGGCCATAGGGGTAGTTTCCATTCTGCTTATCTTTGTGATCCCAGTGTTCGCCGAGCTTTATGGCAGCATGGGGCGGGCGCTCCCGGCTCCGACACAGATAACGATCAACATCAGCAACTTTTTTCGTGCTTACTTTGTCCACGTAGTAGTGATTATTGCTCTGATCGTCGTGGGTATTAAAATGTACTATAAAACGGCGAAGGGGAGGATGGTTATTGATGGCATTCTCCTTAAGATGCCCATTTTGGGCGACCTTCTACGTAAGGTTGCGGTGGCTCGTTTCTCGCAGAACATGTCGCTCCTTTTGGCCTCAGGGGTACCCATCCTGGAGGGACTTGCGATAACAGCTAAAACGGCAGGGAACAAGGTGATCGAAAAGGCCATTATGGATGCCCGTATCAGTATCAGTGAAGGGAAGACGGTTGCCGAGCCGTTAGAGAAAAGCGGGGTCTTTCCCCCCATGGTTTGCCAGATGGTGTCCGTCGGAGAAAACACAGGGGCGCTGGATAACATGCTTAAGCGGGTTGGGGACTTTTACGAGGAGGAGGTAGATAATTCCGTGAATAATATCACGGCTCTTATGGAGCCGATGATCATGGTTTTCTTGGGGATTGTTCTTGGAGGCTTGGTGATCTCGATGTACCTGCCGATCTTCCAACTGGGCTCTCTGGTTGAATAGCGTGGTCTTGTC
>SMUX01154772.1_pt1 | contig 12636 bp, 13 predicted proteins | sample 2456431 | NCBI WGS metagenome assembly SMUX01 (sample SAMN11095930, study PRJNA526329) | marine sediment metagenome | biome: Marine sediment; feature: Surficial sediment; material: Deep marine sediment; isolation source: Hadal surficial sediment | place: Pacific Ocean | collected 2014-11 | depth... | reverse complement strand
GGGTAGATGTCGTACTTTGCCATCTCATGTGAGTTTTAAAGGATTGGCGGAGAGGGAGGGATTCGAACCCCCGTTACCCGTAAGGGTAAACTCGCTATCGAGTCAAACGCATTCGAACCGCTGAGTAACTCAGAATCCGCCGACGGGAAACGCTAGAGAAGCTGCACGAACTCTTCTACGGTGATTCCGGCACCACGTATTAGGGCGCGTAGCGTTCCGCGGTCAAGTTCTCTGTGGTCAGGGACAGAGAGATGCCGACCATTGGAATGGTAAAGAATGATGTGGCTCGACTTTTGGTGATGGAATTTGAAACCGATTTTCTCGAAAGCCCTGACCGCTTCCCGGCCGGAGATAACGGGAAGGACGGCCATCAGGCGGCTATATTGATTTCTACCACGTCAGGCAAAGGGATGGGGTTCTTCTGAGTTCGGCGCACCTCAAGAATACCTTCAATTGCTTCCCGAATATTTTTCAGCGCTTCCTCTTTGGTCTTTCCCTGCGAAACACAGCCTGGAAGAGCAGGACATTCAGCTACGATATAGCCATCCTCACCAGTAATCACAGTGACGAGATATGTCTGTGTCATATGGCCTCCTTAGCACAGGTCGAAGCTCCAGGATACCAAGACCGGGGAACTTCGCTTAGTTAATAGAGTAAATTACCAGTGTGGGGGTGTCAAATGGTTAGGAATCATCGATCAACGGAGATCAGGTCTTGCAATCATACATGATAAAGACTGGGTCAGTAGGGTTTTGGAGTCGAATTCTGAAATACACCATCTAAAGTAAGGGTGCAATGAATTGGCGGAGAGGGAGGGATTCGAACCCCCGTTACCCGTAAGGGTAAACCTGATTTCGAGTCAGGCGCCTTCAACCGGGCTCGGCCACCTCTCCGCAACTGTCTTACATTGAAGCTAGGCAGGAACTCGATTCTTCTGCCGAAGAGAGAGAAAAAACCCGCTCAGGATCCTTGCACACTGTTCCTTCAAGATACCGCTCGTTACGTCTACAGAATGATTTAACCGGGGATCGTCACAGAGGCGATAGAGAGACTCCACGGCTCCGCCCTTGGGATCGTGGCAACCAAAGACAAGGCGAGAAACTCTTGCCTGTATGATCGCCCCAGTACACATAATGCAGGGTTCAAGGGTTACGTAGAGGGTGCAATCGTCGAGACGCCAGCTTCCAAGGCCTGCGGAGGCTTCGCGAAGCGCCAGGATCTCTGCATGACTGGTGGGTTCTTGCAACTCCTCACGCCGGTTATATCCCGTCCCTATGACTTTTCCCTGATGAACCACTAATGCCCCCACCGGGACCTCATCTTTAACCAGCCCCTTTGCAGCCTCCTCCAAAGCGAGCTCCATATAGTTCCGATCATTACCTTTTGCTTTTTTAAGGGGCCTAGCCATTGGATTTACAATACCACAAAAAACCCCTTGGTAAAATTCTAAAAGATGACTTAATCCTTTCATTGGACACCAAAACAAACGCTACCAGTAGTCCGGGGAATGGTTGACAGAATGACCTAAGAAATGGATACTCTCATTGCAAAGATTTCACCGCGGAAAACAAAAAATGATCTATGATTAAACATGCATGTTCCATCCTAGCAGATAGCCTCCGACGCCTGAGCTTCATCCTTTTACTGATCTTCACCATTCAAATGGTCGGCTGCGGGTCAGATCCGGCAATTTATGACCGCGACACGGGTTCCTTCCGGTTCAATTGGAGAAAACAGAAAGACGTAACCAAGGAGCGCAGGGATAAATTCGAGCACCAATCGGATCACAACATCCGCCTCCTAGAGGTGAAGTTGCAAGATACGGTCATCCTGGAGGCATTGCGCATCGCCAACAATCGCTACCGCGGCATTTCCAATGAACAGATCCAGGCACTGGACAAAACCTGGATTACCTCCGGTGATGAGATCATAGCAACGATGACCGACTTTCAGTGCAATGAAGCGTTGAAGATATTTCAGGCTGGTTATACGGGATTCGCGGAGATCTTTATAACTGAAATGAACGGGTTGAACGTCTGCGTGACGAACAAGACCAGCGATTATTACCAAGCGGATGAGGAATGGTGGATACGTACGATCAAGCAAGGGAAATCGTGGCGACAGTCAAATTTGGAGTTCGACGAGAGTGCCGGAGTCTTCGCCGTGCCTATTTACATCGCTGTCCGTGACCCGGCCAACGGAAATCTGCTCGGGGCAGCGAAGGCTGTCGTTCTCGAATCAAAGCCCTGAGACGACTCCTCGACGAGGCTCAATGCCAAAGTTATAAAGCATCATAGGAGACCCAAAATGAGCGAACGTGAAAATGTCCGGACGAGATCTCGTGAGCCTGAAGCCTTGGAAACAGAATACGACCGAACGGTTCGTGAACGTGAGATTAGAAATCAGAAGCTAGCCGAGGGTAAGGTCATCATCAAGGGGGGAGAGATTCCTTGGGAGTTGAACCGCCAGGGCCGTATTAAATGGCTTATTAAGACGCATAATACAGATGACCTGGCAGCTCCTGGCTGGCTGGTCTTTCAGCAATTGATCCATAAGCATTCAGGGATGCACCGCCATCAAGGGGGTACCTTTATATACGTACTAGAGGGCAAGGGTTACAGCACCGTGAACGGTGTACGCCATGATTGGGAGGCCGGAGACCTGGCCATTCTACCGATGGTGCCCGGCGGTGTCGCCCACCAGCATTTCAATCTCGATCCAGCTGTCCCGGCCCTATGGATGAGAGTCGGTTACCAGCCGCACAAGGACCTCGTGGTCGCAAATTGGATCGAACAACTCGAGGTGAATCCGGAATGGGCTGAGAAAAAGAACCTCGAAGACCGAACAGTCGCCCCGCTTATCAACCATGCGAGAACCACAAACATCGACGACTCCGCACGTGGGAACACCCTCTTCGACGACTTGCTAAGGACCCGTGATAAGCAACGGGAGCAGTTGAAGCATGCTCGAACCATAGTCCAGGGAAGATCGTTGAAAACGGAAATCAACCCAATGGGTGACTTCCGCTGGTATATCCATCCCCACATAAAAGATTTGGGCTCCCGCGCGCTGACCCTGTACGTGCAGGAAATCCCCTCCTCGAGCCGCTCCGGCAAACAGCTCCTTCAGGGCGGCCGGTTCCATTATGTCCTGGAAGGCAAAGGGAGAACCATCATTGACGATACCCGTCATGATTGGGAGAAGGGCGACATTATTCTCCTGCCTATCAAATCCCACGGGGTGGTTCACCAGCACTTTAATGTTGACTCCAACCACCCTGCCAAGTTGCTGGTGGCCGAGCCTAATTGGGTGGACGTTTGGGGCGTCGATATAGGATCAGGGTTCGAGATGTTGGAGCCGGCGCCGGAGTATCGATCGTAACCCCTGAATCAGCCAGGTTTCGGTTAAGGGGCTGGGGTCTTGTCACCCAATTATTAACTAAGGTTTTTTTGCAACCATTGGCGGGTCTTGAGAAAGGCTTGTTCTGCCGCCCTTCGATCCCGTTCCCTCTTGGACCCAGGAACATATAAAAAACCATGGCCAGCGTCTTTGATCTCTGGCGGTATCGTACAGCGCAATTTAATCGACATCACGGGATAGTTCGATACGATTTCCACTAGGGTCAACGACATAGACGGAGTATCCAGGACCCTTACCATGGGGGCGTATTCCGTCTGTCTTGATACCCTTGGCCTCGAGCTCCTTCACCAAGGCCTCCGGGTCGTCTGGTCCCTCAATGTCAAAGGTATGGTGCGGGACACCTGAAGCCTGCTTTTGCGAGGCATCGAACAGTCCGAGCCCTGCACCACCTAGCTGCAAGCGAGCAACGTCCACTCCCCTAACGGTATGCTTCGTGCGCAACTCGGCACCGAGGACGTCTTGGTAGAATTTGACCATTTCGTCCAGATTGTCTGCGTGAAAATTCCAAGACCGCAAGCTGAGTACCTTCATATCTTTACCCTCCTTTGGATTTCTTCCCGTTACTATAACTTTATCGTCCTTATCAAATCCACAGATACCCCTGCAAGGCACAATTGTTCCCCGATATCGCCGTAAGCAAAATGACGCGGGGCCTGCTCAGGAAGCGATATTTATGCGAGTAATTGGCCAAAAACAGTACACGGAGCAAGGTTTTTTTGCCCAAGATCGCGGGGTTACGGCTTGGCACCCCTTTTGCTCTAAAAATCCCCTGAGCACCACCATGAGACACCAGGCTAAGTCCGCTAAAATGAAAAAGAAAATCCTGATTGTGGAGGACAATCTGGACCTGACCTATATCCTCCTGCGACTGGTGGAGAACGCAGGTTACGACTCTATTTTGGCAGTAAACGGCAAGGAGGCTGTGGAGATGGCCGATTCCCAGATCCCGGACCTTATCCTCATGGATATTATGATGCCCGAGATGAATGGATTTGAGGCGACCCGTCTGATTCGGGAAAACCCAAAGACACGCTGTATACCGATCATCGCAGTGACCGCCATGAGCAGCGCTAAGGACAGGGACGAGTGTCTTAAATGTGGCTGTAGCGATTATATGTCCAAACCCTTTACACCCTCTCAACTGGCTGCAACAATCAAAAAACACCTAATGGCGTCTTAACTCCGCCTCCCTAGTCTTTATTTCAGATGAGCTAATAAGGTCGACACCCCGTAACGATCCAGGCCGCAGCCTGCATGTGAACCCCTTGAGGAGTCTGATAGGGTGCCACAGCCTCTCGCAGGGCGTCCAACAGAACCCCTCGTTTTTCTGGCTGTCCCGCTCGTCTGATGGCGGCTGCCGCAGGTCCCATCTGAAACAGGAAGTCCACGGCGACGTCGAGGTCGCAACCCGCACCTATAGGGACCTCCTTGATGGACCCCTCAATTGAAATTTGATGGAACCCCACCTCGCACAGGACACCACCCAAACGTTCGGCTTTGGCAAAGGCGAAAGGTCCCGGTGCGTCAGGTATAGACGGAGGGACTTCAATATGCTTTGCCACGGCCTCTGTGGGCACAAGCGCCCAAAGGTTTTTTTTAAACTCCTGCCAGCAGACAAATGCAAAACGCCCTCCGGGACATAGCGCCCTAAAAAGGTTCTCAAAAGCCTTCTGAGGATCTGTGAAAAACATGATCCCGAAGCGTGAGTAAAAAAGATCAAATGATTGTGGTTGGAATGCATAAGTTTGTGCGTCGGCGTTGGTGAAACGGACATGGGTCAATCCCAAGTCTTCCGCCGACTCTCGTGCCCTCGCAAGCATGATGGAGGAAAGGTCGATTCCTGTGATTGCGCCCGTGGTCCCAACCCGGCGGGCAAGCTCGAAGGTTGCATCGCCACAGCCACAGCCTACGTCCAGCACCCTCTCCCCGGGTTTGACCGAAATCCGATCCATCGCAAGCAACCCAAATGGACGAGCATGGGCATTAATGGTTTCCTGGTAATTGACCCATTTCTGCCCGGCCGTTTCATTCCAGAATTGAATCTGTGCTGCGTTTGGCCCCTTGGGTGCTAACATCGAATCGGTATACCCCTAAAGCCTGCTTGGAGGCCATCGTAAAATTGACATAACATCGCATCTAAGGCTACTCTTTACCCGAAATTAGTGATAGAGGTAAATTCGGTCTTCAATGCAGGTTTTCTATTATAAAACCAAACCAGGAACCTGAGGTTTAATCTAGGCATTCAGAATACTATGGTACAGATGACAATTCTCGTAGGAACCGTAGGTCAAGGCATCATGCGAAGCGGCGACAGCGGAAAAACATGGAGGCGTGTGGGTATTCGCCAAGGGATGCACTCCGATGCACTGGTGCGTGCGCTGGTGAATCATCCCCATCATCCGGAGATCACCTATGCTGGGTCCGACAAAGGACTGTATCGAAGCGACGACGCTGGACAGACATGGAGGTTAATTGATTCCCCTCTGAGTCGCTACCAGGTATGGGCACTGGCCATCGATCCCCAGGAGCCTGCCCTCATGTTTGCCGGCACAGGCACCCCTACTCCGCCTGGACTGTTCCGATCTACCGATGGGGGCCTCAGTTGGGAACAACGACCGGCGGAGATTGTTGCGGAATGCCCGGCGGTGGGCACCCCACGTGTGACGGGGATCGCCATCGACCCAGCGAATCGAAACAACGTCTGGATGGGTATCGAGGTGGATGGGGTTCGACACAGCACTGACCGCGGAGAGACATGGAAAACGATAAGCAACACAATTCCCAACCCAGATGTGCACAATGTCCTTGTGGTAGAAGGACCGCCCAAGACCATCATCGTCGTGGTCAACAACGACCTATTTACCAGTATAGATGAAGGCGCCACATGGAAGGCGCACCAACTCCGAGCGTCCTACCCCACAATCTACCCACGGGGAATAGCAGTCCAGCCTGGCAACGGCAAGACGGTTTTTCTGACCATTGGCGACGCGACCCCAGGGAGTATAGGAACGGTGTTGCGGTCTCACGATACTGGCGCAACCTGGGAGGAGCTTTCCCTACCGGTCCCAGCCAATTCGGCTATGTGGGTCGTGCACATGCAACCTACCAACCCCAAGACGGTCTTCGCTGGCAGTAGGTATGGGTATCTGTACCAGAGCGAGGATGCGGGAACTACCTGGACAAAGCTATGGCGGGAGTTTAGTGAGATCTCCAGCGTGGTGTGGATACCGAATTAGACGTGTAGTAATTCGATCGGTGAGAGATTCAGACTTTACCATCAAGCCAGCCGTGGCCTGCCAGCCGTCACTCCATCATCAACGACAAAAATCCCACCTTTACAGAGAGCACAAATACACACAACCCCCTGGCAGCAGCGATGGGACCATACGAGGAATGACAATACTTTTTAACTAGGAAAAACCAGCGACTTGATAATCACGGGCACTGCGCCGGAGGACGGAATAAAGCTACCGATATCGACAAAGTCGAATTCACTCAATTGAATGCCGTCAATAGAAATGACAGGGTTGGCCACCCGGATCTCGTCCTTCATGTGAATTCCGAGCAGCCCGCCAATGTCGCCATCGGACACCAGCACAATGGGGTTCCCGCCTGCCAGATTTTGCTTCAATGCATCGACGATCCCCCGGCACAAGGCGTTGAGGCGATGGTAGGTGGCAGACCCGCTCCATTCCAACATCAAGGCAACCGGTTTTTCCGACTGGACTAAATCGAAGCGTTGGAGAGCACGCTCAATCGCTGATTGAACGGCGGTGGGATCGATCTCCTCCAAAAGCGGTAAGTCAGGACGAATCACCGGTATGTTGCGGACGGGTACCGCTTCGATGGAAGAAATGTAAATAGTGCTGCCGCTCACTTGGACGGTGTACTGCGAGGCGCCAATGACCGTGGCGCGGATCCCGGCGCGGGGTTTGAGGATCTCTGTACCCGGCAGGGGCATACACCCTCGCATCTCGGCGGCCAAGAGCTGCCCTAAATCACCGAAGGTCTGACTCTGACGCTCGTAAATGAATTCAGAGACACCGCCCGAAAATATGATCACATCGACCTTACCGTCGTAAACCAAGGGCGGGGTGCGAAGGAGTTCCTGAGCGGAGGGCGGGAGGGATTTCAGCCGAATGACATGCAGGAGTTGTTCCGCCATATGGGCAGCTAACGCCTTCATCTGCTCCATCGCCACGCGCTCGCCTAATGTTAGTTTTAAGCCAATCCTCTCAGCGATGCGGTGGCTTGCCTCCTCGAGTCTGATAATTCGCTGACCTTCATCCACGACCACCAGGCGAGCGCCAACGTCCAGGGCTGCTGTCTCGGTGACCCTTCCGTTCTGACAAATGGCAAATTTAACTGTGCCGCCGCCCATATCAACGTTCAGAATCGTTTGTGGGCCCTTGGCTGAAAGCGCCACGGCCCCCGAACCATGGGCCGCCATAATAGCCTCCAGGCTATCGCCCGCGCTCACAGCAACGAAGCGACCGGCCTCCTCTGCAAAGAGCTCGGCAATGGCACGTGAGTTTTCTCGTTGGAGGGCAACACCCGTCAGGATGAGAGCCCCGGTGTCTATGTCCTCCCGTCTGAGGCCAGCCAGGTCATATTGAAATGAAATGAAGTTCCCCAAGGCCTCCCCGTCGATGGTGGTTCCTGTCCGGTATGGGGTGAGAAGGATATTGGATTCGTAGTGCAGGCGCCGTCCGACTGTCACGTACCGGCTCTCTACCCGCTCGAGTTCGAGACGGGAGAAAATCAAGTGACTGGTGGAGGAGCCGATGTCGACGCCGACGCTCATCAGCTCGATGTGATCCTCTTCTGCTAGCTGGCGGGCGGGCGCGGTAAATCGAAAGGCGTCAGCCATTGGGTAGAAACTTTACCCCGAACCACAGAACGCCTGTGCACAAGCGTGGCGGTTCAGCCTGTGAAATAATTTTCTCTCTCGCATCTTTACGGATTCCTTTAACCTGTATTTCACGGGGCGAATGTTCCGGATTTCGTACAAGGGCTTTGCCGCGAAGCTACCAGTATAAACCCGTGGTACGGGGTTTACGAGCCGTGCGGCGCGTATACTGACTCAGACATACGAAACTCGACACCTACCTTGGCCAGCTCCTGCTGAAAGGTTTTCCGTACGTAGGGGTCCTCGATATCGTAGCCAATAGTGAGCCCACCGTCCCGAATATCGGCGTTGGGACTGATCGTAGTTGTTTGGTTTTTATCTTCTCCGCCACGGCGACGGCGCTGCTCACCAAAGATGTTGGGCCCCAGTAGTGCCAGGAAGCGCAGCCGCTCCTTGCCCACCCCGTAATGGGCATGGAAAAACCCAGCCCCCAGAGGTGAAGAACAGACCATCCCCCCGGGGACATAGTCCTGGCGCAGGACTTGGTCACCCTTATTATCCTGCCAGGGATGGATTCCCAAATCATGGGGCCAAGTAAAGGTATAGCCCTTGCCGCCAAGGCAGAGTAGGACCGCCGCGGTGGCGCCTGAGCCTTCGCCGCGGTGGGCCTTGGCGTAGCGCCCCTGGGCATGCTCGCCCACAAAGACGTGCAATGCCTGGTTTCCCGTCATATGTGGCTCGATGCGGCGATACCCGGGACTTCTCTGGTTGTCCAAGGGGAGGTCACAGAGGGCGATATCCGGGATGATATTGCTTTTCACCACCGCCCGGCCCGTGATGGGGTGAGGTACTACTTCAAGATTGGGCTTGAAAAAGGCATCGGCTTCATCATAGCGATCCGTGAAGTCGAAGGAGCTGTCGAAGACGAACCGTAGGTTATTAAATTGGTTAATGAGTGTCGGGGCGCTGGTCACTGCTATTAGCAAGGCAGGGCTTGAGGTGGCGTTTACCAAACGGTGTGAGGTATTCACGGGGATGGAAAAAAGGCTACCCGGCTGCCACTCAAAGGCCTGTCGCTTGGTAGTCCCTTCACGCCATACCTCCGTGCTACCCCTCCCCTCGACCACGTAGAACAGCTCCTCATAGATGTGGTGCTCTGGATTTAAGGCTCCAGCCGCAGGTACCTCCACCACGTACATGCCACGGCCGGTGGTACCGAGGAGATAGATGTAGGAGCCACGACCCCCCATGCGTTGCCAAGGTCCTAGAGTCAGGTTCCGGACATCGTAGACACCGATGAAGTTACGGTAGATGGGGATTCCCTCTTCCTCCATAAACCGTTCGTAGGGCGAAGCAACCCGCTCATAGCGCAGGCGACCAGCAACTTCCTCCTCGCTCTGTGGTTCATGAAATCCAGCCATTTTTATCTCCTTTCAGTGTTTCCGGGCCTCACATCGCAGTCAATGCTTTACCCATATTGAAGAATGCTACTTGTTAACTAATTTAGTCGACCCCTACCACCGTGAAAAATGGGTGTCAACTCCGAAGCATGCCTCACCTAGTCAGGAGACATCCAATTCTTGATTTTAAAATTTCTTGCCTCAAGTGTTGAGACCAACCCCAACACTGTGTCATAAAGTGTGGCTGGAGTTGAATGCAATGAAATACGTATGGAGGAACGCTCAACATGGCTGCTGAGGCCGAGGGTGTAGCAATTCCCATTACGCTCACCGTCAACGGCACAAGGCATCAATCCGAGGTGGAACCGAGGCTACTCCTTGTCCACTATCTTCGGGATACTCTGGGGTTAACAGGAACCCACGTAGGGTGCGATACGAGCCAATGTGGGGCCTGCACGGTCCATTTGGACGGGCGGGCGGTCAAATCCTGTACGGTTCTTGCCGTCCAGGCCAACGGGGCGGAGGTGGCCACCATCGAAGGCCTCGGGGATCAGGGTGCGCTGCACCCGATGCAGGAGGGTTTTCACGAAAAACACGGGTTGCAGTGCGGGTACTGCACACCGGGCATCATCATGACTGCATTGGATTTGTTAAAGAACAATCCGAACCCAACGGAGGTCGAGATCAAACACGCCCTTGAAGGCAACATCTGCCGCTGCACGGGCTACGTCAACATTATTGAGGCGATTAAATGGGCAGCAGAACGGATGAGAGGTCATCATGTTTCCAGCTAGTTTCGGATACGTCGCGGCCCATTCTCTAGAGGAGGCCCTCGAGCTACTCACCCGGTACGGCGATGATGCCAAGTTACTGGCGGGTGGACATAGCCTGATCCCAACAATGAAGCTCAGGTTGGCGGCGCCCCGTACCCTGATTGATCTTGGCCAGGTACCGGGTCTCAGGGGCGTACGGGAGGATGGGGGTAACCTGGTGATAGGGGCACTGACGGTGCACGCAGACGTTGCCTCTTCCGAGGCCGTACGTCGGCATTTACCTGGATTGGCCACCGCGGCCTCGGGCATTGGGGACTGGCAAGTGCGCAATCGAGGGACCATCGGCGGCAGCATTGCCCATGCTGATCCAGCTGCGGACTTTCCCGTCATCCTTACCGCGCTGAACGCAACGTTCGTTCTGATCTCTCCGTCCGGCAAACGAAATGTCGCTGTTGACGATTTCTTCATCGATTTTTACACCACGGCCCTGACCTCTAACGAGGTCCTCACAGAGATTGTCATCCCACTACCCCCTTCCGGAACCGGGACAGCCTACGCGAAGCTGGAAAACCCCGCTTCAAGGTACGTCGTCGTAAGCGCGGGCGCCCTGATCACCCAGCGCTCATCGGGGCAATGCGAATGCGCAAGGATCGCCATCGGTGGGATAGGCAGTGGACCGGTGCGCGCAACAGCTACGGAAACGGCCCTTCAGGGACAAACCCTCACACCGGAAGTTATCGCTGCTGCTGCATCCAAGGCAGCTGAAGGCGAGAATCCGGACGGGGACATCTACGCAAGCGCGGACTACAAGCGACAAATGGTTACCGTTTACGCGCGACGTGCCATGGAGGAAGCCGCGGGACGCATCGGAGGTACAGACCGGTGAACACTACCTTCTCCTCCGTGCTCGTGCTCGCGAGTCCTGCTCGTATTGTTCACGGACATGAGCCACAAACACGAAAAACGGAATCATCGTGAAGATTCGAAAAGGGGTAATACCATGACAACCGAACACTCGGGGAGTGGGCTCATCGGAAAATCCGTTCACCGGGTAGAAGACGCCGCTTTGCTTACCGGCAAAGGGTGCTTTGTGGATGACATCCAGCTACCCGGCACCCTTCACATGGCACTCCTGCGTAGCCCGTACCCACATGCAAAGGTGAATTCCATCAATACGACAGCAGCGCGGGCTATACCAGGAGTCGAAGCCGTTATAACCAGCGATGATCTTAGCGAAGACATAGCTATCTCGGTGTCCCCCATGGTACGTGGCATGAAAACTCCACCCCATCCGGTACTTGCTCGAGGAGTAGTTCACGCAGCCGGTGTTCCCGTGGCAGCCGTGGTGGCTCAAACCCCCGCCATCGCCCAGGATGCCGTGAGCGCCATTGATGTGGAATACGAAGCCATGGCTTCAGTGGTGGATGTCAAGAAGGCGCTAGAGCCGAACGCACCGTTGGCCCGGGAGGAGCTGGATACTAACATCTGCTACACCGTAACGAAAAAAGGCGGTGATGTGGACAAGGCGTTCGCCGAGGCCGACCACATCTGCCGGATGCATATTGCCAGTCCTCGCCTAGTTGCCATGGCCATGGAGCCGAGGGGGGCTCTGGCGAGTCCAGATCCCATGGGGCAAGGGCTCACGCTCTGGCTCACCACCCAGAGTCCACACCGCGCGCGCGCGGACCTAGCCCTGGCAGTGGGCTTTCCCGAACACAAGATACGGCTGATCGCACCTGACGTTGGGGGAGGATTCGGCAGCAAAGGGACCATTTACCGTGAGTATGTGCTGGCCTGTCATCTGGCGCTCAAATTGGGTCGTCCGGTCAAGTGGATCGCCACTCGAAGCGAGGATTTTCTTACGGTGATTCAGGGTCGCGACCAAGACCTGACGTCCGAGCTGGCCCTCAAACGGGACGGTACCATGCTTGGATTGAAGGTTCGTGTGATTGCCAACCTGGGCGCTTATTTGCAATCCAATACGGCCGGCCCACCCCAGCGCATGATGGCCATGGCTCCGGGTTGCTATCAAATCCCTAACGTCCATGTCGAGGTGGTGTCGGTATTTACCAACACCGTCCCCACCGGTCCCTATCGCGGTGCTGGCAGACCTGAAGCGGTGCAAAACATCGAACGATTGATCGACAAAGCCGCGAGGGAGCTCGGACTGGACCGCCTGGAAATCCGGCGCAAG
>SMUX01045148.1_pt1 | contig 12636 bp, 11 predicted proteins | sample 2456431 | NCBI WGS metagenome assembly SMUX01 (sample SAMN11095930, study PRJNA526329) | marine sediment metagenome | biome: Marine sediment; feature: Surficial sediment; material: Deep marine sediment; isolation source: Hadal surficial sediment | place: Pacific Ocean | collected 2014-11 | depth... | reverse complement strand
CGCCGCCCCCGTCGAACCGAGCCTCCCCTCCCCGTGCCGGCCTTCTGCCTCGAAGCGAGCCTGAACCTCCCGCCCATCCTCGGGGGAGATGAACTCGCCGCCTGCCGAGGCGAGCTTCAAGCCGTTCCACTCAGCCGGGTTGTGTGACGCCGTCACCACGACGCCGCCCAGCGCCTCCTCGTCCTCCCTTACGGCCAACAGGGCCGTGGGTGTCGGCACGATTCCGAGGTCACCCACGTCCCAGCCGGCCCCGGTCAGGCCCGAAGCCACCGCATCCGCCAGAGCGGACCCGGAGGTTCGGCTGTCGCGTCCGAGCAGCACGACGCCGGAGTGCTCGCCTTCTCGACCCTCACCCTCCCCAGCGAGCCCTGCGGCCAGAAACGCGCCGTAGGCCGCACCATACCGTTCGGCGGTCTCCAGCCGGAGGCCCCGTCCGAAGATGCCACGGATTCCGGAAGCCGAGACAATGAGCTCTTCGCTCACGCCGTTCTCCTCTTCTTCTCACGCTCCATGCCTCTCGCCATCGGCCGGCAACTCCCATCCGCGGGCCGGATGGCGCCGTTCAAGAGAACGGGGGGCTCACGCCGGGGAAAGGCTGTCGGCCCGCTCGCCGCGAGCGCCAGCAACGTGCGGGAGCGCACTGTCGAGCCCGGCACGATCGGTTATGTTGGCCTCGGCGCTTCCGATCCTGGAAACGGGAAGACCGAGGCGAATGGCAACGAACGACGAGAGGCACTTCGATACCCGGGCGATTCACGCCGGGCAGGAGCCGGATCCGACCACGGGCTCGGTGATGCCGCCCATCTACCAGACGTCTACGTACGTGCAGGAGGGCGTCGGCCAGCCACGCGGCGGGCACGTTTACGCCCGGGTCACGAACCCCACCCGCACGGTGCTCGAGGACAACCTGGCAGCGCTCGAAGGAGGCTCGACGGGCGCGGCTTTCGCCTCCGGTCTCGCAGCTATCGAGGCGCTGCTCAAGGTGACGGTGGACGCGGGCGACCATGTCGTCTGCGGGGAGAGCGTCTACGGCGGCACCGAGCGGATGTTCCGGAGCGTGTGGACCCGCTTCGGCGTCGACTTCACCTACGTGGACACATCCGACCCGGAGGCCCTGGAAGGGGCCATGAGACCCGAGACCCGCCTGGTCCATATCGAGACCCCCACGAACCCGATGATGGATATCTCGGACATCGAGGTGTGCGCCGAGATCGCACACGCCCGGGGAGCGCTCCTCTCGGTGGACAACACCTTCGCCACACCCTTCCTGCAACGTCCTCTGAGGCTGGGAGCGGACGTCGTGGTCCACTCCACAACGAAGTACCTGAACGGACACAGCGACGTGATCGGGGGCGCCGTGGTAACGGCGGAGCCGGAGTTGGGAGAACGGGTCCGGGATCAGCAGCGGGTCAGCGGAGGGGTGCCGTCTCCCTTCGATTCCTGGCTCGTCGTGCGGGGGATCAAGACGCTGCACGTGCGAATGGAGCGGCATTGCGAGAACGCCTGGGTCATCGCCCGGTACCTCGCCGGCCACCCGGCTGCCGAGCGCGTCCTCTATCCGGGCCTGCCCGACCACCCGCAGCACGACCTGGCAAAGCGCCAGATGAGCGGCTTCGGCGGCATGATCGCCTTCGACGTGGGCTCGTTCGAGCGGGCCAAGCGGGTCGCCGCGGCAACTCGCATCTTCGCCCTGGCGGAGAGCCTCGGTGGCGTGGAGAGCCTTATCGAGGTGCCGGCAGCCATGACGCACGCCTCGGTATCGGCGGAAGCTCGCGAGAAGATCGGCCTGACGATGGGTCTGATCCGGCTCTCCGTCGGAATCGAGGCCCACGAGGACCTCGTCGCCGATCTTGAGCAGGCGCTCGACAGCGCATAGCCGTGCGCGCCATCGGCAGCCCGCCGCCCCGCGCTCCCGCTGAAACCGTCGGCCGCCCCGCTCCGTAGGCGTTCTCGAGGCACCGTGCTCCGTGCGCGGGGCGCTGTGGGCCGTCCGCCCGCCGCATCCGGCCGGGCGCGGCCCGAAAAGACGGCGCACCATCCGGCGCGTCATAAGGGAGGCAACCATGGAGAGTGACAATACTCAGCGACGAATCCTGACGAACATCAGTCCGATGGCCTGGGAGCACCCGGCGGATCGGGCGGCCCTGAACGCGCTGCGCAAGATCCCAGGCTTCGACCTGGTGCTCCGCAAGGTGTTCGGGATGTTCGGCGAGCGCGCGCTCCTGCTCGCCTTCAAGGCAAACGCCGTCAGGGTCACAGAGAACCAATACCCGGACGTTCACGCCAGGCTCGTACGTGTGTGCGAAGTGTTGGACGTGGACGAGATTCCGGAGTTGTTCGTTTCTCAGAAACCGGTGGTGAACGCGGGCGCGATCGGGATGGGCAAGCCGTTCATCGTCCTCAACTCCTCCCTGCTGGAGCTGCTGGGCGACGATGAGGTCGAGGCAGTGATCGGCCACGAGGTCGGACACATACTGAGCGGCCATGTTCTGTACCGGACGCTCCTCATCATCCTGCTCAGCCTGACCGTCTTCCGCTATCCGCTCGCCGGCCTGGCCGTGAGGCCGGTGCTGTTCGCGCTGCTCGAGTGGTACCGGAAGTCCGAGCTCTCCTCGGACCGGGCAGGCCTGCTTGCCGTGCAGAGCCCCGACGCCTCGATGCGCGCGCTCATGCACATGGCGGGAGGCATGCGAGGGGAGACGCTGAATCTCGAGGAGTTCGTGGCACAGGCCGAGGAGTATCGGGAAGGCGGGGAGCTCCTGGACTCCGTCTACAAGGTCCTGAACGTGCTCGGGCTTACACACCCCTTCGCCGTCGTGCGCGTGGCAGAGCTCAAGGACTGGATAGACGGGGGAGCATACGAGCGCATCCTCGCGGGCGAGTACGCGGAGCGGGGAGAGGAGGAGGAGGAGCGGTCGTACGGCGAAGACTTGGCGGAGGCTCTCGCCGGCTACAAGGATTCCGCGCAGAAGATCCTGGACGAGGTGGACGCTGCGGTGGATCGCATGCGAAGCCGGGTCTCGGAGGCGTGGCAGAGCTCCCGCAAGTAGGCGCGCGCCGGCCCGCCTGCACGTCCCGGAGCGGCACGTGAAGCTGCTGGTCATCGGTGGGGGCGGCCGCGAGCACGCCATCGTCGACAAGCTGCGGAGGGACGCGCCCCGAGCCCAGATCTTCGCGGCTCCCGGGAACCCCGGGATCGAGGCGGTAGCGCGGTGCGTCCCGATCGGCGCGGAGGACGTGGAATCCATCGCCCGCTTCGCGGACGACGAGGCCATCGACCTAACGGTCGTGGGTCCCGAGACGCCGCTCGCGGCAGGCGTGGTGAATCTCTTCGCACTCCGCGGACTGCCGATCTTCGGCCCGGCGAGCACCGCGGCTCGCCTCGAATCCTCCAAGGCGTTCGCGAAGGCGCTCATGCGCGATATCGGCGTGCCCACGGCCGCCTTCGAAACGTTTACCGATCCGAAAGCAGCCCTGTCGTATCTGGCCGGCATGGAGCCGCCGGTCGTCGTCAAGGCGTCCGGGCTGGCGGCCGGCAAAGGCGTCCTCATCTGCCGCTCCCGAGAGGAGGCTCGACGGGCCGTCGAAGAGCTGCTCGTGGCGGGCCGCTTCGGGGAGGCGGGCCGCCGGATCGTGATCGAGGCTTTTCTCGAGGGGCCGGAGATCTCGGTGTTCTTCATCACCGACGGTGAGCGGGCCGTCCCGCTGGTCTCGGCACGCGACCACAAGCGCCTGGAGGAGGGCGACCGCGGACCCAACACGGGCGGGATGGGCGCGTTCGCTCCGGTGCCGGAGGTCGGACCCGACCTCGTGGAGACGGTCCGGACCGGGATTGCGGAGCCGGTCGTCGCCGAGCTTGCCGCCCGAGGAAGCCCGTACAGCGGCTTCCTCTACGTGGGACTCGTGCTCACGGAAGACGGCCCGAAGGTGCTGGAGTTCAACTGCAGGCTCGGTGATCCCGAGGCGCAGGCGGTGCTTCCGATCACGGAAGCCTCTCTTGTCGAGCCGATGCTGGCGGTGGCGGTCGGAGACGGAGTGTCGGGCTGGCAACCCGAGGCGGCGAGGGGGGCGGCCCTCGTTACCGTCCTGGCGAGTGACGGCTATCCCGCTTCCTACCCGACCGGTCTCCCGATCGGCGTCCCCGATGGCCTCGAATCGGACGACCTGCGCGTGTACCACGCCGGCACGGCCATGCTGGACGGAAAGCTCGTGACCGCCGGGGGGCGTGTCCTGGGTGTGACGGGCGTCGGCCGAACGGCGGAGGAGGCCGCGGCCCGGAGCCGGCGGGGTGCGGAGCTCATCGAGTTCGAGGGCAAGCGCTGGCGCCGGGACATCGGCGGGTGAGGCGAGGAGCCTCGTCGGGCTGATGCCTGAGCTTCCCGAGGTAGAGGTCATCCGGCGGCACCTCGACCAGGAGCTGTCGGGGCGCACCATCCGGAGGGCGCGCTTCCGGCGGCGCGACATCGTCCTCGGTCTCTCCTCCGGACGCGCGCTCGCCCGGAAGCTGGAAGGACGCCGCATCCTCTCCGTCGGCCGGCGCGGCAAGAACCTCCTCTTCCGCATCGACCCCGACGCAGTCCTTCAGGCACAGCTCAGGATGACCGGCCGTTTCACGCTCGGAGAGCGCCGGCCCGACCCGAAGCGGTACCGCCATATCGTCGCCGAGCTGGAGCTGAACGACGGAAGGACCCTATTCTACGACGACATGCGCCGACTGGGTGGATTCCGATGGCTCGATGCGGAGGCCTGGAGGGCACTGGACCGGGCGTTGGGCCCGGAGCCCCTCGCCCGGGGCTTCACGGCGCGAAAGCTCGGCGAGATCCTGAAGACCTCCCGCGCCCCGATCAAGAACGCGCTTCTCGACCAGAAACGAGTCGCCGGCCTCGGCAACATCTACACGAGCGAATCGCTCTTCCGCTCGCGCATCCATCCCGCGCGCTCCGCGGCGTCCCTCCAGCCCGCGGAGGTCGCGGCCCTGCACCGAGCCGTACGGAAGGTGTTGCGAGAGGCCATCGAGGCCGCCGGTACCACGTTTCGCGACTTCCGGGCGGTGAACGGTCGGCCGGGGCGCTTCCAGCGGAGCCTGGCGGTTTACGCCCGCGAGGGAGAGCCGTGCCGCCGCTGCGAGCGCCCTGTCCAGCGAATCGTCCAGGCCGGCCGCAGCACGTTCTTCTGCGCAGCATGCCAGGTCTAGAAGGTCGCTGAAGAACCCTGCCGGAAGGCCCGGAGCCTGCCGGCGTGCCGAGCGACTTGCTACAGCACGAGATGGACGTGGCGAGCCGTGGCTTCGCGCTCTTCAATGTCCAGGATGGCGACCGTGACCGGCTTTCCCGGCCGCCGAGGCCCAGCGCTTCCCGGGTTGAGAACCAGCACTCCATCGATTCGCCGGTTGGACGGGAGGTGCGTGTGCCCGTGGACGATGACGCGGGCATGCGGAAACCGGCCTGGCAGTCCGGCGTAGTCGGCGAGCTGATGCCCGTGGAGCACCTCGATCCGTATGCCGCCGATGTCGATTCCCCGCACCTCGCCGATAAGCCCGCGCACCGTGGAGTCATCCATGTTCCCCCAAACGGCGATCACGGGAGCCAGCGCGGAGAGGTCGTCGAGGATCGAGGGGTCGCCGACGTCGCCCGCGTGCAGTATGTGCTGGACGCCCCGAAAGGCGTCGAACACCTCAGATCGCAGGAGGCCGTGCGTGTCGGCCACGACACCTATTCGGATCACGCTCGCCGCTCCGTCCGGAGCTTCCATCATGCTGTCGCGCGGTTCGATCAACGTCTACTGTTCCGTCGCCAAACTGCCCTCGCAAGCCGCACGTAGCCGGCCCCACTCGCAAGCACCTGGCCTGTGGACTACAGGGAGAAAACGGACCCGGAGCTCGTCGAGCTGTGCAAGCGAGGCAACGAGCGCGCGGCTACAGAGTTGGTGCATCGGTTCGAGCGACCGGTGTTCTCGCTGATCTACCGCATGGTTCGCGATCGTGAGCTCTCAGAGGATCTGGCCCAGGAGGCGTTCGTCCGGGCGTTTACCAAAATCGGGCGATACGATCCATCCTACAAGTTCTCATCGTGGCTCTTCAAGGTGGCGTACAACCTGACGATCGACCACCTGAGAAAAAAGCGGGTGGATACCGTCTCCATTCATGGATCGCCGACGGCCGTGACCAGCGAGATGCAGGAGGCCACGGCCATCACGCCGGTGGCGACGGGCGAGCTGCCGGATCAGGCGCTCGAGGCTCGCGAGATCGGGTCGGAGATCGAGCTGGCGATCGGAGAGCTCCGTGAGGAATACCGGACCGCCATCATCCTGAGGCACGTGGAAGGCCGTGCCTACGAGGAAATCTCACAGATCATGGACGTCCCGCTGGGAACCGTGAAGACGTACATCCATCGTGCACGGAAGGAGCTGCAGGTACACCTCCAGCATCTGCTGACTTGAGCGCCTTCGCCGGCATCGTGATCGTGAAACCTCGAGCGGCAAGGCTCCGTAAGGAGAGGCGAACGAAAGGACGTGGTTCAAGGGAATGATGACGGACAAAGACCAAAACCCTGACAGGCACCTGACTCCGGACGAGGTGGAGCTCTTCACCCTCGGCCTTCCGGCCCGTCCGCGAAGCGCGGAAACGCATCTCGCAGCGTGCCTGGAGTGTCGCAGCGAGGTCGAATCGCTCCAGGCGCTCCACCGGGCACTGTCGAGCCTCGAACACTTCGCACCCGCGGCGGCGTTCGCCGAGCGTGTGATGGCTCGGGTGACGCTACCGGTTCCATGGCGCGCCAGGGCATGGACCCTCGCGCGGGAGCGCTGGCTGCCTGTGGCGGCGGCTCTCGTCGCCGTCCTCGGAGCGGCCAGCCTCACGGCTCTGTGGCTCGGCAACCAGCCGGAGCTCAGCGTGGGCGGCGTGCTGGAGCTCATGTCCCGGGAGGTTCGGGAGTTCGGGTTCCAGGTGGTGATGACCGCCGGCGGTCTGCTCTGGAACTCGGCCATCGTGCGATCGGTAGCCGATGGCATCGTTGGTATCGGAGTGGAGGGAGCGATTCTCCTTCTGTCGGCCCTCAGCCTCGTCACGATCAGCGCCGCAGCAACCATGGCACGACTCGTTCAGCCAACTCCGCTGCGGATAGGTCACGCCGGCCCATGAGGCATACGCCACGCCGAAGCCGGGAAAGAACGCCGAGAAAAATCGGATGAGAAAAAGAATGCACACGACACGAACCGGAGTGTTCTTGCTGGCGGGGGTTGCCCTCGCCGGCACCGCCGCCCTGCTCTTGTCGCCGCTGGCCGCGCAGGAGGCCCAGGAGACCACCGATGCGCGGGATGCGATCATCGCCTCCGTGTCGATGTCCGGTGACAGGGCCGCGCTGACGCTCTCTCTTCCGGATGGCACCGCACGCAGCTTCCGGCTGGAGCGGGGCCAGCTCTTCATCGATGGCGTGGCACGGGCGGGGTACGAGCCTGACGGCGATCTGGAGAGCGCGTGGAGGGATCTGCTTCGCAGCCCAGCCGTTTTCTCACCCGAGGATCTGGCGGTAGCGCTGCGGGAATGGAAGCCGCCGGCGGGAGCCGATGAAGTGGCTGCCGAGATTCTGGAGCGAGCGCTCCAGGGCGTTGGGGGCGACATGTCCGCGGCCAACCTCGGGAAGCAGATCGGCGAACAAGAGGCGATGGTCGAAGGACCGAGCGGAGACGGCGTATCGATCGCCCCCGGCCTGCTTTCGGTCGGCGAGTTGAGCGGCCAGCTCGAGCGCCTCCACTCGTCGCTCAAGCGCCTCGGTGAGGACGCCGCATCGGCCGACGAGATGCTCGCCCTCGTCGTCCACGACAGCTACGCGATCCCGAGCGACCGGACCATCGAGGGCGACCTTGCCCTGCTGGATGGCGAGCTGCGGCTCGGCGGCCGGGTCACCGGAAACATACTCGTCCTGGATGGCACGCTGCTGCTCGAGCCGAGCGCGGTCGTGGAGGGAGACATCCTGCAGGTCGGCGGAGACGTCCTCCAGCGCGGCGGACGGATCGACGGGGAGCTTCTCTCCGTCGTGCCGCTCCATCCTCGCTCGGTGGCGCCCCTCGCGGTGGCACCCGAGATCCGGGGTCGGATCGCCTCGCGCGCGGACATCATCAAGATCAAGGGGAATCGACCGGGTTTCTTCGGCCGGATCTACCGCAACTTCGAGCGCTCCATGGAAGGCCTCGGGACCGTGCTGGGCTGGTTCATCGGCCTCGGGGTCGCCGGCCTGGGCCTTGTCTACTTCGCGCGACCCCGGCTCGAGGTCGTCGCGGACACCGCCCGGAATAACATGTCGCGCTCCTTCGGCCTCGGGGTCGCTGGAGAGGTGCTTTTCTTCCCGGTGTCTCTAATCCTCTGTGTGGGGGTGATCACCTGGCTGCTGATTCCGTTCTTCCTCCTGGCGGTCGTGGTGGCGCTCGTGGGCGGCTACGTGGCGGTGGCCCATGCGACGGGCGAGATCCTGGCGGCCCGACGCTTCCGTAGCGAGCTGCTCGAGCGGCTGCGCCGGTCCAACTCGTACTACTATGTCCTGAGTGGGCTCGCGCTGCTCCTTCTGCCGTTCGCCCTGTACTCGATCCTTCACCTGTTCGGCGGACCGCTCTCGTTCCTGAGAGGGCTGACGATGTTCGCTGCCGGTCTGCTGAGCTGGCTGGCCGTCACGATCGGCTTGGGCGCCGTGATCCTCTCGCGGGGCGGAACAAGAACGGACTACGGGAAGGGCTATTTCTCCGACTTCATCCCGTACGTGCGCGGGAAGCGCGCGAAGGAGGACGTCGCGTGAACCGGGCTCGGAAGCTGCTCCTTGCCCGCTGCGCGGGCGCCAGTTGGCTGCTCGTCGGCCTGCTTCTCGCGCCTCTCTTGGCGGTGCGTGCGGCCACTCTCCAGGCACAGGAGTGGTCGGAGTTCCGCTCCGCTCGGCAGTCACATTCGATCACCGAATCGTTCGCTCTGGAGATCGTGTACGGCGCGGGTGTCCTCGAGATCGAACCCGCGGCAGGCGAGCTCTTGTACGACCTCCGAATGACGTATGACTCCCGGAAGTTCAAGCCGGTGCGCAGGTGGGATCTGACCGACGGAAGAGCCCGGTTGAAGGTAGGTCTCACGACGGCGGGCGATGGCGGCGATTGGATCGAGGCGCTGTCATCGGAAGACGTCGACGACGGCGACTTCGATCCAGAGCTCTCGTTCAATCTCGGCGATCTGCGGGAGCTGGACGAGTCGAGCGGCACTCTGCGGCTGAGGTTGGGACAGCGCCTTCCCACCGACCTCAAGCTCACGATCGGCGCCGCCAAGAGCAAGATCGAGCTGGGGGGCGTGGTGCTCTCCCGGTTCGAGATAACCACCGGGGCGAGCGACACCGAGCTGTCGTTCTCCACTCCGAACCCCATCCGGATGGCCGAGCTCGTGATCCGCGTCGGAGCCGCGGAGATCCGAACCCAAGGGCTGGGCAACGCCCGCTTTGAGCGTTTCGAGCTGAAGAGCGGCGTGGGCGACGTGGTGTTGGACTTCACCGGCGCCTGGGACGGGAACGCGACCGGCACGATCCGCATGGGGATCGTGCCGGTCGCGTTCCCGGTGTGTGGATCAGGAAGAGCACCTTCCTGACGTCCTTCAATGCGCCGGGTTTCCGTAAAGTCGACGACGGCTACCGCTCCCCCAGCTGGGCGGGCGCGGAGCATCACTTTGAGCTCCAGCTCGACACGGCGCTCGGGGCCATCGACGTGGAGCTGGTTCCTTAGGTAGGTCGCTCGCCGACCTGCTAGCTCTCGGGCCCGGCCGGCCGCACGACGATCTCCGCGTCTCGGTGCACTCCGAGGCGCTCGCTGGCCCGCCCGTCGCGAACCGAGATCTCCAGCGTGCCACCGGAGCCGCGCGTGAGGAGGAGATGGCCCGGCTCCACCGCGTCGTAGCTCGCCGACACTCCCGGAATCCTCACCCCCGCTATCTCCGCCTCGGCCGCCACGGGCAGCCAGTCGTTCGGCACGGTCGTGATCAGGTTGCCGAACCGGTCGACGTGGAGGACGTGGCCGCGGAGGAGCGGACCGTCACGTTCGGGCTCCGGGATGTCGAGCCGCTCGAGGCGCGACGGCTCGACGGACGGACCAATCTCGTCGGGCGACTTGCCGGCGGCGAGGTGGGCGGCGGCCGGCGCAAACACGTCACGGCCATGGAACGTGTCGGAGAGCTGTCGCTCTCCTGATTCCGGTCGAATCCGCCGAGCCTCTCTGACGGGGTGCGCCCGGTCCACCAGGGTGATGAGGCCGTTGTCGGGACCGACGAACCACCGATCGGCGGAGCGCGCGACGATCGCGAGACGCTCGCCGCCCACGCCCGGGTCCACGATCGCAAGGTGGATCGTCCCGACCGGAAAGCGCGTCCAGATCCGCCGGAGGTTCCAGGCCGCGCCGCGCACATCACCGCGCGCGACCTCGTGGGCTACGTCGATCAGGGCGGCGCCAGGAGCTCGAGTGGCGAGCACGCCTTTCACCTCGCCGACATAGCCATCTGCCGACCCGTAGTCCGTCGTGAGGGTTATCGCCGCCATTCGCGCCTCGTCACACTCGGCTCTGCCGCCACGCTCCCGTCCTCCAGAATGCACCCATGGCGGCCCCGCGCGCGATCCCCGTTCCAGTGATCGACCACCAGATGCCGACCACGCCCAGTATCGATGAGAGCCACAGGGCGAGGGGCACGCGCAGGCCCGTGAGCAGCACGGAAGCGAGCATCGGCCGTGCCGTGTAGCCGGCTCCGGCCATTCCGCTCTCCAGCACCAGCTCGAGAGCCATGAACGGCTGCGCCGCAGCGACGATCATCAGGTACCCAGCGCCCAGCCGGATCACGGCCGGATCCGGGGAGAACAGGCCGATCAGCTCCCGGGGCAGGAGCAGGAAGAGCGCACCGGCCAGGAGCGTGAAGTAGACCGCGTACAGGGTGGCCGCCCGGCCGGCCCGGACGGCCCGGTCTCTCTTTCCTGCGCCCAGGTTTTGGCCGACGACGGTGGCCGCCGCCGCACCGAACCCGATACAGACCGTGTAGCTGACGGCCTCGATGCGGTGGCCGACGCCGAGCGCCGCAAGAGCCGCGGTACCGAACGGCGCCGTTATCCGGGCCAGCACCATATAGACGACGGAGAAGACCACTCCGCTTACGGCCAGCGGAGCCCCGATGCGAGCGATCCTTCGAATCTGTGCGGGGTCGAGCCTCTTGCGAGCGATGAGGCCTCGGCGTGCCAGGAGGGGAAACCCGATCGCGCAGCCGAGGGCTCGCGTCGCCAGCGTGGCCGCCGCCACTCCCTCGACGCCCATCGCGGGGATCGGCCCGGGTCCGAAGATCAGCAGAGGATCGAGGATGAAGTTCAGGCTCACCGAGAGCAGCAGGATGAGGAGGGGCGTCCGCGTGTCACCAGCGGAGCGGAACGCCGCCTCGAGAACGAAGTAGCTGAAGACGAGCGGCACGCCGGCGAGATAGACCGCCAGGTAGCTCGCGCCCTCGGCGGTCACCTCCGGCGGCGTCCCCATCAGCGCGAAGAGGGCTCCCAGCCCCCCGAGGCCGGCGGCGCCGATCACCACCGCCAGACCGAGGCCGAGCCAGAGCGCCTGGTATGCGGCGCCGGCCGCCGCGCGCCTGTCGCCCTCACCGTGCCGCCGGCTGGCCACCGCGGTCAGGCCCACCATCGGCAGTGAGGCGGCCGCGAGGACGATCCACACCACGAAGCCCCCGGTCGCAACGCCCGCCAGGGCTGTGGAGCCGAGCCCCCGTCCGACCCAGAAGGTGTCGACCAGGTTGAAGGACGTCTCGAGCACGCCGGCGGCGACCACGGGGCCGGCCAGCCGAAGGACCGCCGGCCCGACCGCGCCGCGTGTGGGATCTACCGCTACGGTGTGGCCCCCAGGTTTCTCAGCGACCTGCTGCGGTTTTTCAGCAGCGCTTCAGGCAAGCTCGGGTTCCAGCTCGGCGATCCGCTCTGACGCGGTCTGCGCGACGTGCCGGAACGCGACGGCCTCGGGCGAGTCGGGCGTGCCGATCACGCTCGGCACGCCACGATCGGCCTGCTCTCGCACGCTCATGCCGAGTGGGATCGCGCCGAGAAACGGCAGATCGAGCGTGGCCGCTAGCTTCTCGCCTCCGCCCGACCCGAAGATGTCGTGCAAGGTCCCGCAAGTCGGGCAAACGAAGCCCCGCATGTTCTCGACCACACCGATCACAGGTACCTCGAGCGTCTGAAACATCCGGATGCCCTTCAGCACCCCGCCCACGGCTACGTCTTGGGGTGTCGTCACCATGACCGCTCCCGACACCCGCACCAGCTGTAATAGCGAGAGCTGCGCATCCCCGGTGCCCGGGGGGAGATCGGCGATCAGGTAATCCAGCTCTCCCCAATCCACCTGCTGAAGGAATTGGCGGACGATTCCCATGATGATCGGGCCTCGCCAGATGGCAGGGGTGTTTTCGTCCACAAGAAAGCCGAGGCTCATCAGCTTCACGCCGTGCGCCTCCAGCGGAATCACTCGGTCGTTCTGCATCCGGGGCTTGGCGAAGACTCCGAACATGGCCGGAATGTCAGGGCCGTAGATGTCGGCGTCCAGAAGGCCCACTCGATGGCCCATCGCAGCCCACGCGGCCGCCAGGTT
>SMUX01112106.1_pt1 | contig 12648 bp, 9 predicted proteins | sample 2456431 | NCBI WGS metagenome assembly SMUX01 (sample SAMN11095930, study PRJNA526329) | marine sediment metagenome | biome: Marine sediment; feature: Surficial sediment; material: Deep marine sediment; isolation source: Hadal surficial sediment | place: Pacific Ocean | collected 2014-11 | depth 0-1... | reverse complement strand
CCTCCCCCCGAACCGGATCGACGGCTATGGCCCTGAAGGTGGCACGATTGTCTTGGATGACCCGGCGAGGTACCCGATCCGCGTCGGTGGTCCTGCCCGATTGCGAAAAAATTTGGGCGGAACGGGCCGACAGGGCCTGTGCTCGGGTGGCGGCCAGAACCGTGCTGGCCGGAATCCAGGTGCACAGGGTGGGGTCCCACTCGGGAAGAGGTAGGAAAGAGACGAGTCTGGGATAGACCACCGAGTCCCGCAGTGAGGCCGGGAGCTCGCCCTTGGTGGAAGGCACGCTGGCCGCTCCCCCCAGGATCAGCCAGGCGGCCACCCCCCCTGCCATTGAGATCAGGACCATTCTTCTCAGTTTGAGTAGCTGGGATCTGAAATGCATCGCTTGCGTACCTCCTTGCCGGAGAGGGCTAAAATTCAAAGTCTGGCGACAGATAAACAGCTTTTCCGTCGATCATGGTCATCAACACCTGGATTTCGGATATCTCTTTATTGGGAACTGACGAATCCAGAGGATTTCGATCCAGGATCACCAAATCTGCCAGATGACCCGCTTCGAGGGACCCCAAGTCATCGCGCCCCACGTAATACTTGCCCCATCGTGTGAGCATCAGCAAGCCTTCTTCGCGAGAGAGGCTCTGCCGGGGGTTAATGGCGATGCCTTCATGATTCACGCGTGTGGTGATCACCTCCAGTGAGTGCATCGGTTGACGCTCCGGATCGGAACCGGTATCGGCTCCGTAACTCAGGATGGCCCCGGCGTCCATCATGGACCGGACGGGCTGCAGCCACTGCCAGAAGACCTCTTCACCGTATATCCTCCGGACCGTGGCGCTGCGCCGCCCAAAGAACATGGGGGTCTGTATGCTGAGCACCAGATTGTTCCGCTTCCCATGGTCGGTCAGATTCGACATCTCCTCCAGGACCTTTGGGCTAACCATCATGAGATGATCCATGGTATAGGCCGGGTAATCTCCGGTGTTGACCCCCTCCTGCCGCGTGTTTTCGTAGGCTTCCAACATGGCCTCGTAGCCTCGGTCCCCGAAGGTATGAATTCCCGTGATGCGATAGCCATATCGGTTGGCAATCTGGAAGTGTTCAAATGTGGGATCCCCTTCTTCTTCCCAGAAAAAAACGCTGTCTTTACCCGTGTGATCGGTGGGAAGGGGGTTTGCCTTGTAGCTCGCGATGCCACCAACCCGCCTTCAGGTCCGGCATCCGGAATCCCCATGCTCAAGCCGATAATCCACATCCAGTTATCCAATCCGAAATCTGTAATATTTCCCAATCTCCCTATATACCACTCAAACAATGGGTTCCAGCGACCCACTCCATCGTGGCTCACCGCCATACGGATGGGAAGCTCCCCAGCTCGCGCCAGCTTTGCGTATCCGGATATCTCGTGCCCGGAGAGTCGGGTGGAAAGGGTGGTCACACCGATGGCCGCCCACTCCTCCAGCTCCTTCTTGTAAATGGGAGCCAGGTACTGGGGAGCCAGACTGGGACGCATGTCCGTGTAGACGACCCAGGCAGCCACACCTTGGATCCATCCTGTTGGATCGCCCGTCTCGTCTCGAAATATGCCTGGAAGATTGGGCCCGAACTGCTCGGTCAGCACTTCAATGGCCCGGGTGTTGACCGGTCCCAACCACCTCCATATGGAGGATAGGGGCCGGTCCTTGACGATCTTGTCCATGTCATGGCGTGTGAGCGACCGCCAGGCCTTGGTAAAGGAACTCTGAGAAGGCTCCTGAGTCGCCAGCCAGGGAACCTCCGGCGGAACATCTTTTACGGCATTGCGGATATTCTCCATCAATTCCTCTTTGGTCTCCACGTCGTAGTCCACTTCGAGGGGATAGAACCGCCGCCGTATCTCCAACGGAATATCCTCCTGGTAGTCCCTCAGCGCATAGCGATTGGGGTGGGAGTGGGTATCGATCACCCCGGGCATAACGGCTTTGCCCTGCAAGTCAATCGTCTGCGTCTCAGGACCCACCATGGCAAGAATCCGGGCGTTGTCTCCCACGGCGAGGATCCGGTCCCCACGCACTGCTATCGCCTCCGCCGTCCGAATAGGCGGGCGATCACTATCCACCGTGAGAATGACGCCATTGTGGAGAACCCAGTCAGGGTAGGCCAGGACTTCGGGCGGTAAATTGACCTGAGCCAACGCTCCCCCTGTCGTTACCCACAATACAATGGCCGAGGCCGTGAGGAGTTGTGATTTCATGGTTTCACCTCTTTCGTCTGATGTGTTCTTTCCCGATATTTTCTGATTTCCCTCACTCGTTTATCTTCCGATGGCCGGGATCCAATCTTCAGAGAGCCACCCTTCGGCATCAAGCCCCTCTCCCAGGGCAAACTTGTGAAGATTGGGATCCTTCAACACCAGAAGCCGCCCTCGAGAGATCAGTTCCCGATTCCCGACTTTCAGTGTGGCCAGCTGAAGCTGGACGTCGATGGTGCTGGTTCCTTCGAACTCGATGTGCACAATTCCGGAGCGAAAAATGTTTCCCGAGGCCGCCCAAAAAGAAGGGGTCCAACCCCCGTAGGGGGAAGCCTCCCATGGGAACGCCTTGGGATTAACATAAGTTCCAATCCTTCGCAGCCGTAGGCCCCCTTCTCCTTCGCTGCGCTGGCGTATCCAAACACCGGCACTACCCCCACCGTCCACCTGGGCAATCCTACCACCCCTGATGATTAAAGTCAGTGGTGGAATCGACATCCCCTCAACCCGCCGCGTAATGATCGTACCCTCGACAACATCTGCCCGCACTGGTGACAGAAAGAAGAAGTAGTTGGCGGGAGCTGCATGGGACTCGAAAAGACCTGTGTCGGGCAGAATTCTTGGAATGGACCTGCGGGACTGAAATTGGAAGGCGAGCTGGGTCCCCTCACCCGTCGTCAGCGTCAAATCTTGAGCAAGTCGCACCCGTGAAAAAGTGTGGCGCGCCAATTGCCGCAGCAGTGAAACCGGAAACTTGCCCCACGGTGAGGCAAAAACCTCCGGCAACCCGGCCGCAGCAATGAACCGTGTCTCGACCGTCGGCAACCACTCCTGGAAAGATCGTTCACCCCTTCGCAGCCGGTCAAAGGGAAAATGGGAGAGGGCGACAACGACATCCGCGGCCGCCATTTGATCCCACGTCTCTTCAGGTAAATCGAACTGAGAATAGGATTGAAGCCTGTCGGCAGCATCCTGCGGGACAGCGGGAACCGAAATATCGGCGATCTCAAAGCTCCTTCCAGTCCCGATTTCTTCGAGTACGGCACTAAACAGAAGAGGCGGCACGCTTTGATCGGACAAAACGAGTACCTTCTCTTCCGGATCTAATCTGATCCACTCGCGGAACATGTTCTGAATCCCTGGTTTCAGTGTCTCGGAAGAAGTCACCACCTGTAGGGTTGGGTTCTCATGATCAGGAAGTATGGGAAGCGACTCCGCTCCGCACTGAGGAATCAGCCAACTGCTGGCTCCCAGGGTAGCTGCAAGCTGAACCACTTCAGAACTTTCAAGGGTCTTGAGATATCCTTCCTCAACCAATGTCCTGTTACCCAGCACCAGAGTAGGAAAGTAAACTTGAAAGTCCTGCACCTGTCCGGTTTCAGGCTTTCCTTTGGTGGACTCTCGAAACCGAAATGTCGCCACTCCTGCACGCTGGGAGGCAGCTTCGTGTCCCCATCGGAAAGCAGACTGGTTATAGCCCTTCGTATACCTGAGAGCCAAAGGACTTGTGGACAGACGGAGTTCTTCGAAGCCGACGGAAGTGCTCTTGTCCAGAAGAGCAGCGGTGAGCCGCTCTCCAAGTGAGCCGCCCCCCTCGAGGGAGGCCAGGATTCCCCGCTCAACCTTAAACCTGCCTAAGGGGAAGAAGCCCGGCAGGGAGCTATGTGTAACCATCCAGCCGGCAGCTCTTTTCTTGTCCGCCACTCGAAGCGACACCTGGAAACTGGAAGGGAACTGGGCAAGCAAACTCCTGCGAATGGCAGAATCGTCCTTTTCTTCCACGACATATTCAAATGAGAGATCAGTTCCAGCCGGACCTGTGATGCGCGCCACACTATCCAGAGAAACTTCCCGCTGTGTTGCTCGAGCAATCGCCTCCATCAAAGAAAGCGGTATTCTGGCCCAATCGGAAGCCAGCAGCTCTGGAACAGCAACGACACGAACGAAGCGCTGCGAGGGACCCTGCTTTGGAACTTCTTGGCTCGAGTCTGGTTTGGGGAAATAGGCCAGAAGGAGCGTAGTGTCGAAGGACTCCTGGCTCAACTGGGCAATGCTGCGGGAGGACAAGTCTCCTGGGGGAACCTGCTCGATGTGAACCTTGAGTCCTCGCTGACTGGAGACACGATAGAAGGCGTCGGTAACGATTTCCGGTACGGAATCATCTAAGACAATCCGGACTCGATCACCGGGTTCCATTTTGACCCAAGTCTCGAAGAAGTTTCTGGCGGCAGGCAGAAGTTCGTCCGATGAAGTCACAACAGATAGTGAAACGGGCCGAAAGCCTGGCGGGATGGTGTATCCCCCGGGCATGAGGTGTCGCTGGGCAGTGGTTGCCGACAGGGGAGAGCCAAACGGCAGGAAGCTCATCAACGCGATCCCAGCTATGCTTGAGGTTGCAATGAACAGGTACAAAGTGGGTATGCCTGATTTCCTCAACATATGGGACACTTCTTGGTTTTATGGGTAGAACTGATCAATGAAGCCACTCTCGTCAAGTTCACGAATCAAGCTGTCATCGTAAAAATCCTCTGCCTTGTGCTGCCTCATCTCGTGGTAATCATAGATCTCCATAGTCTTCTCGATGCCTGCCACTGCCGGATAAGGTTTTCGGGGCATCGTCTCGTTTCCGCTCAGGTAAATTCGTCGCTTCTCCTCAGGATCGGTAATTCCATACCATTTCTCCAGTACGTTGAAGACGTATCGCTCATCCTTCTTCAACAGGGAGATCGCCTCTACCAGCGCTTTCAGAAATCTCAGTGCTTTATCTCGGTTTCCGGGCCGCTGTAACCAAATTCTTTCCACTACCACTCCCGAGCCAGCGATGGGAACACTCCATTCGCCAAGGTCCACAAGGGGCTCAAGACCCGCTGACATGGCTTTCGCCATCGCAATCTCGTCCGCTATGAAGGCATCCACTCGGCCCTCTTGCAGGTATTTCACCCCCAGTGATTGCTGCATGATGGAAATGTCCAGTTGCGGATCCCATCCCATGCGGATGGCGAAAAGTCGGGCACAAAAGTCGGTCATAGCTCCGTACCCGGAAACTCCAAGGCGTTTTCCCTTCAACTGCTCCGGGCTTGCGATCTCCGGTCCGGCGAAAATGTGCCAGCGAACCACCGGATCGGTTGTGGCCAGGATAACTCGGTCCAGTGATCGTACATTGGTCGTCCGCGATACAATCGTAGGGGTTCCCCCGCCTATCCTGATTTCTGGACGCTCTATATCACCCACGAACTCGGGCCGTACCGGGACCTGACTGTCGGCCACCACACCCGCTGCTCTACTTGTCAGCTTAATCTCAATGTCGAGACCGTATTTGCTATACAGCCTCTCTTCCCTGGCGATAATAAAAGGGGTTTTGTTCAGTGACACATCACCCAAAGAGACAGACAATGGAAGTGAACCCTCTTCGGACGCAGGTTGTTCCTGTTGTGATTCAGAAGGTTCAATAGTACATGCCGAACTCAAGAGAAGGGGCAAAAGGAGAAGGAGGATTCTGGGAACTTGAGAAAAGGCCAAATACATGTTTCCCTCCAAGTCTGTCGCTGCTTCCGAGAAAAGGTCTAGCTAATAAATGATTGAACCAAGCGGTCTCCATCTTAATGTTCGTCACTAGACTTGTAAATTGAAAACGGACATGTTTATGAAAGGGAGTACTAAGGCGAGGACCTTACCAGGCTAACCTGAACCCGGAATCCGATCTTGAGTTTTTCAGCAGGGTTAGGGACTTCGTAGTAAACGGGGATGGTCAGGGTGGATGGGTCGATTCTGTCTCCAAAAGACAAGAAGGTGCCGTGGAACAACTCATTGGGATAAGCTGGTGTCTTCATCTTGACCATTTCTGCGTTCTCGAAAACTTCCAGATCCTTCTCGTATACCTCCACACGCACCAGGACTGTGGAAAGATCAACAATGGTGAAAAGCTTTCGAAATTCATCGGTAGGATTAATCTCGCCAGGGGTAAAGTGGACCTCGTCGATGTACCCGGATTGAGGAGAAGTGATGACCACTATTTTCGGGTCGCGACCTTTGAGCACTCCCGTTTGGGCTGCCCTCTGTTGGCTGGCCTTCTGATATTCGTTGAGGGTGTTTTGATAAACCAACTTTCGCCGTTCCACCTCTTTGTCGAAGTCGGGATGTTCTGCCCTGATCCTCAGAGCACGTTGATAGTCCTCCAGGGCGAACCCTAGTTTCTGGCGGGCAAGTTCCAAAACTTCATCGATTTGCAGGGTTCGATCCTCGAGTGGAAGCCGCTCCAGCGCTGAAAGCTCCAGGACAACGGTGGCGAGTTTTTGTCCTTTCCTGACCCTGGCTCCAGGGAAAACCCCGTTTTCAAGGTTGATTCTGCCCCACAGAGGAGCGGCCACTTCGACAATGAGCTGCGGCTTGGGCACCACCTCTCCAGAAAAGAGCCTGTTGCTCTCCCGGGTGTCACTTTGACGAAGGTCCAGTACGTTTTTCCGAGCCAGGTGCTGACTCGCTCCTGCCGGCACTACCGATTCCTCGGCATAAACGCTTAGTAACATTGCGTTTTTCAACCAAAGGTCGGGATTTGCTACTGCATACAAGACCCTGATGGTCTTGGACTCGGGCTCCACCTGAGGGCGGACATTGATCAGCCTGCCCTGAAATCTCCGGTTCGGAAAAGAAGTGGAACGCAACGTGACATGCTCCCGATTTTGAACTTTGTTCAAGTCTTGGGGGAGGATGTACGCTTCCACCCAGACCTCTGAGAGATCTACAATCTCGAAGAGTGGATCTCCTTCGTACACCATCTGCCCAGAAGCGTACATCGCCCGAGTAATATAGCCGTCAATGGGGGCACGGACCTCCGTCACATTAAGTTCGTTCTGGCGGATCTGACGGTCATGCAGGCTGAGGCTATCTTCGGCTTTCTTGACAGCCGCACTGGCTTGCAAAAATTCAGACTCCTTTCTTTCGAATTCCCGTCGAGAAATGGTGCCCAGTTCGAGCAAATCCGTCGCTCTTTGGTAGGCTATTTTGGCCTGAACATGTGCTTCATTGACCTGCAGGACCTCCTTCAACAGCTCCCATCGCAGTGGGAACAAGTGGACGTAATCGTGCATATTGAATCGATTTTCGATGGTCGCCAGCAGCTGGTCCACTTCAACTCGATCGCCAATTTTTGGCACTCGACCACGATAGACGATGGTGCCGGGAAAAGGAGTGCGCACGTGGGCAATCCGATTGGCGGCGTAGCGGACGGTTCCCATGGCCAGCAGATGATTCTCAGGTTCGGTGTAAGCCCATCTCGACCCGACCATCATTGTCAGAAAGATCATCAGCAAAATCACCAGCTTGCTTGAGTTTGTTTTTGTCACGGGCTGAATAATATTAAAACATAAACTCTTTGGTTGGCTTCTCTTAAAGTGGGGGGTAGGAGCCTGAGGTACCGAGGACGCATGGCTTCGCTCTCAGGTTGATTTATTGGGTTGAGTTTACAGTTTCAGCAGCCTGGCAGCTGTTTTTCCCAACATATCGTCCGCTTCTGACGGGCTCACCTGATTTCTTATAGCTGCGATATAGGAATCGATCCGCGGGGCTTGGCTGCCGGAGGAAGTGCTGACTCCCGTAAAATCCTGAGGATAGTCAGTGGCGAAGACGAGCCGCTGGCAAGAGATCCCCAGTAAGGCGCTTCCAAGAGCGACCTCCCCTCCTTCGAACCCTGCCATATCGAAGTACAGCATATTGAAATACTCGTCGAAAGATTTTGTCAGCCGTCGGTCAAAGCGGTGAACTCGTTTCGCGATTCGCTCCTTCACTGCGGCGATTCCGCCGCCGAAATGGCCAATGACGAACTTCAGGGTGGGGAATTTTTCCAGGACTCCACCGGCAATCAAACGGGTGGCGGCCAGGCAAAGATCAAACTCCCGCACCAGAATCCTTCCCAGATCGTGGTCCTGAGCCAGTAAATAGCCCTGGGGTGCCATCGCCGGGTGGACAAAGATTGGAACATCCAATTTGGCGATGGTCTCGTAAAGGCTGAAAAGCTCGGGCTGATCCAAGGCTTGACCCATGACCTGTGACATGAAAGCCACGCCCTTTAGATTCAGATCGTTCACGGCGCGCTGTACTTCGGTTAGGGATGCCTTCTCATCGTGTGGAGGGACGTGGGCAAGTCCAGCAAACCTGCCCGGGTAGCGTTCCTGCGCTTCGGCCATCTTATCGTTGACCAGCTGGCAGTCTTCGAGGGGCGAATCCCAACAAAGGATACAGGAAAGAACCGCAGTGTCGATTCCAGCCTCGTCCATATCTTTGATATGAATATCCAGGTCATAAAGCCCTTCATGCAGGGTAACCTTGGGCAAAGAGCCTTCTTTTACTTCAAGGCGATCACGGGTCTTCACCCCCCGGCGTGAAGCAAGTTCATAAGGGACGTAGTGATGCTGGAAGTCGATAATCACGATGATCTTGTCTAGCCCGCTCACACGAACGCACCACTGAAGCCTATGGGTCCCGCGCAAACACAGCGAAGAATTTGTCTTCGAACAGATCGAACTCCTCGGCCAAGTGGAAACCCACAGTCTCCATCCATCGCTTGACCTCTTCTAGTGTGATTTGCATCTCCGGCTGATCCCTATGACCTTCAATCAGGTCGATGACCACAATGCGTCCGTCCGGGTTCAAATAGGAAGCCAGGGTCTTCAGGTACACCTGGCGATGTTCGATGTGGTGAAGCACATCATGGAAAAATGCAAGATCTACCTCACGAGTCGGCAACTTCGGGTCGTCGAATTCTCCAAGGACCGTCTGGATGTTTTTGATGTTTTCTTCTTTTGCCCGTTGCTCAATGTAATCGAAGAAACCCTGATCCACTTCAACCGCCAACACTTTGCCCGTGGGAGCGACAGCCCGGGCCAGAGCTCGAGAAAAGACACCCCCTCCGGCCCCAATATCCGCTACGGTATCCCCGGCTTCGAGCTTCAGGCGCGACACCACTTCGACGGTCTTCAGGTTGGCGACCCTCTCGGGTCTTTCCAGCCGTTCAATCCATTGTTTGGCCGGGCGGCTTCCCAATTGAAAGGCGGGCGCCTGCACCACGCCAGCCAGAAACACCACCAAGCCAGCTAGCCAAACCGTTCCCCAATTCGCCATCATGAATCCTCTAAAACGAATGCCCAAAGGAATACGACATCCTGTTTCTTTCCAACCAAGGTGAGCGTTAACGTTTTTCCGGAGAATTTCGCTTCCCACTTTTCAACCTGCCAACCTGGAACTGGAAACCTAGCTGCTGGAGCTAGAAAATTTCGGGAAAGTAGTAGGTCAACACGGCGTTGAGACGCATATCAGCCACAATAACTTCCTTGTTCTCAGGGTCAAGGGCTACCCCGCGCGGCTTTTTCAGCCTACTGTCGGGGCCACCGATCATCCATCGGGGCGCAACGTCACCGTCGTCATGGATACTCCAGATGCCCACGAAAGCTCCTTCCGGTTCCAAGGCGTCACCGGTGCCTGGTTGGGTGGCCACAAACAATTCACGTTCAGGTATGACCTGGATCTGGTTAATCCGGATGATCTCTGTTTTTGGACCGCGGATCACCCGAATGGGAGCCGCGTCCCCTTCGTCAAGACGATTAAAGATCAGGATGGACTCATAGCGGTCGTTTTCAACTCTGCTGGGCACAATAATGACATTGTTGACCGGATCAACCGCGATTGCCGAGACACTTCGCAATTGGGTAGAGGGGCCGCGAATGATCCGGATGGGGGCCACGTCCCCCTGGGCCTCCCTTGGAAACACCATAATGGAATCCCCATTGGGGATGAAAATTTCGTTGTGTACCGGATCCACATCCAGTCGGTCCGGACGTTTCAACTGCGTGTGGGGTCCCTGGATGATTCGAATCGGCGCTTCCTCTCCATCGGCTCCTCCGTGGAAAGTGAGAATCGCCTGAGCAAACTGATTGGGGACGATGAATTCATCGTGAACGGCATCGTATCGGATGTCGTGCATGGTTCGTGCTAATAGGGTTTTTTGGCCGGCAATGAGTCTGTTGGCATTGGGAGCTCCGTTCGCCAACCTGGCGAACGCCGATATCTGCGGATGGGCCACTCAGTTGGGAACCAGAATTTCCTTTCGTTTGGAGTCGTAGGCGACCGCACCCGGGTTGCCGATCCCTAAAGCTACTTTACCCAGTGGAGCGGCGCGAATGGTGCGCAGCGGCGGCGTATCTCCTTCCGCCGTCAGCGAATAGACGGTCACGGAGTGAGTACTGAAATTGGACACCCACAGTTCGTTGTGTTCGATGTCCAGAGAGATTCCGGTTGGGTTTTTGAGACCCGTCTTCGGACCTTTGAGAACACGCAGGGGTGCGACATTCCCCTTGTCGGTCTCGCGGAAGACCAGAATCGAATGCCCCCCGTCATTGGCCACAAACAGCTCACCCCGGCCCGGTTCCACGGCGATCACCGCGGGCCAGTTCAACTGGGTTTTGGCACCTTCGATCACCCGGATGGGCGCTGTGTTCCCGCTGGCCGTACGCGAGTAGACGGTGATCGAAGGGGGCAAGAGCTGTCCTGAACCAGGAACCGCCATATTGCGGTCCAGTGGCCAGTTGTTTTTGGTCTGGCGCTCTGCTCTCCCACTCACCATCTGAACCGTCCCCTGGTTGGCATCGGCACTGACTTGATGGACCGAGCCATGGTTGGCAACGAACATGAGATCTTTATTGGAATCCACGGCAATCCCGTGAGGATCTGCCAGGCCAGTGCGATCTCCCTGCAGTAGCCGGATCGGTTCCTCCTCTTCGGATGCCGTCTTGCGGTACACCACCACCGCGCTGTCATGTTGCACGGTGAGAAAGAGTTCCTGGTGCTTCTCATCCACTGCAATGCCGTAAGTGCCGTGGGGGGTCTGCAGCTGCCTGTCGGGAGTCACGTTTCCCTCGGCCTGGCGTGAGAACACCACCATCGTATTTACGGTGTCGTTGTTGACCGAATAGATGTCCCCGCTTTTCGGGTCCACATAAAGACCACAATTGAATTCCATCTTTGTCTTCACGCCGCCGATGGTTCGCTTGGGTTCGGTCATGGCAGCTTGAGGCGGGGTATTAGCCAGCCGATTGTAAACCAGGATTTGGAACAAGTTTTCGTCCTGAACAACGACTTCACCACGCACAGGATCGACAGCAACCGCACTGAAGGTTGGACGGGGATCGTGGATGACACGTCGGGGGGGCCTGTCCCCATCGTCACGGGTCGCTTCTGCCAAGAGGGGCGAACGAGACGGCGCTGACTGCTGTGCCAGGGCGTAAGCAGTGAAAAAAGAGGTGCTGGCGGGCATCAAAAGGCACTGTTCCGAGCTGCCCATCTCCGGCAATGGCTGGTAAGAAACCAGTTGGGGATAGCCAGTAGGGACCGGCAACCTGGCTTGCGGCACAGAACTGTCCGACCACCGAACTTCCCCGGCCAAGAGCACCCAGGCGGAACCGGCTCCCGCCAAGCAGATGATCCCAATCCTGCTGACTCTTTGAATAAAGTGCGATGTTGGCTTCATCATGACGACCTTTCTAAAGATTTTGATTGCTCTGATTCAAGATTCTGATTTTAAATTCATCATTTTGCAGCGGCAAGCACCCCGCAGCAGCCCAAGTGACTGAGGGTAAGCTCGTTGTAAGTTCCGCTTATCATCCGCGGGCGGCATCAGTCACCCAGTGCAAATACCATCAGAATGTTGCTTCCGACAGGAGTTTTCAACTCGGGGTACAACTGGGCCAGATGGCGCTGTCCAGAGGTACCTCCACCAACCGCAATGGCCACATATTGCTTCCCATCGACGGCATAGCTTATGGGATAGCCTGTAACAGGCGCGCTGAGCGGGATTTCCCAAAGCACCTCGCCGGTCTCAGCGTCCCATGCCCTGAAGTACCGATGGAAATCTCCAGCAAACACCAGTGCGCCCGCCGTTGTCAGTACAGAGCCGATGGCCGCGCGTTGATCATAGGTCCACAGGAGCTCGCCTGTGGAACCCGAAACCGCAGTCAACCTCCCCACTTTACCGGCTGAACCCTCCATATGCTCGATTCGATTGTTCCTGACTCCTGAGGCGCTGACGTTCAGCGGCACCACCTCAAAGATCGTGCATTCATTGCTTACCGGGCTGTATAAAGTATGGGTCCTAGGATTGTAGGCGTGGGTCTGAAACAGCTTCCCACCTCGCATTCCTGGGCAGACAAGCTGAGATGTTCCAACCTCCCTGGGAATAATCTCTTCGTTCATGGTGATCGCGCCAGTCTTCGGATCGATATGCTTGTAGAGGTTCTGGTAGGTTACGAGCTGTCGGTTCCACAGATGCGTCCCGGTCTCCCGATCGAAAGCCCACAGGATGCCGGGCTTACCCAGGGTATAGACCACCTTTCGTCTAGTGCCGCCAATCTCCACATCCGCAAGGATGGGAT
>SMUX01058244.1_pt1 | contig 12659 bp, 8 predicted proteins | sample 2456431 | NCBI WGS metagenome assembly SMUX01 (sample SAMN11095930, study PRJNA526329) | marine sediment metagenome | biome: Marine sediment; feature: Surficial sediment; material: Deep marine sediment; isolation source: Hadal surficial sediment | place: Pacific Ocean | collected 2014-11 | depth 0-1... | reverse complement strand
ATCGTCGGCTCCGGATCTTATCCAAAGTGTAACAATTTTCGACGTTTATCAGGGTCCAGGGATAGAAGTCGGGCGAAAAAGCGTAGCTTTAGGCTTGATTTTACAGGAAACATCCCGCACCCTTACTGACGAAGATGCGGATGCAGCGATGGACGCAGCAGTACGCAATCTGGAGCGGGAATTCGCAGCTGAGCTAAGAGACTAGTATCGATGGCACTTACAAAAGCAGATATGGCGGAATCCCTGTTCAACGAACTTGGATTGAACAAAAGAGAAGCCCGCGAGCTGGTTGATTTGTATTTTGAAGAGCTGCGTGCGTCTCTCGCGGTAGGGGAGCAGATCAAGCTTTCCGGGTTTGGAAATTTTGATCTTCGGGATAAAAACGAACGTCCAGGCAGAAACCCGAAAACCGGGGAAGAAATTCCGATTAGCGCACGGCGTGTCGTGACTTTCAGGCCAGGACAAAAACTAAAAGCCCGAGTAGAGGCCTATGCTGGAACCGGGGAATAACGACGAATTACCTCCAATACCAGGCAAACGTTACTTCACGATAGGTGAGGTCAGCGATCTGTGCGCCGTGAAGCCGCACGTCTTGCGTTACTGGGAACAGGAGTTTCCTCAGCTGAAGCCGGTCAAACGGCGCGGCAATCGCCGCTATTATCAGCGACAGGATGTGCTGATTATTCGTCAGATTCGAAGCCTGTTGTATGAGGACGGATTCACCATCGGTGGTGCCAGGCAGCGCCTCATGGGCGACGATGCAAAGTCGGATGTTAGCCAAAGCCAGCAAATTATTAAGCAGTTACGTCTGGAACTTGAACAAGTTCTTAAGATCCTCAGGCGTTAAGAAAATCTCTTTCCCATCAGCCTCGCGGTCAGTATCATTGCCGCCCTCGAATGCTTTCGGATGCCGGTCGGGGCGTAGCGCAGCCTGGTAGCGCACCACAATGGGGTTGTGGGGGTCGGGAGTTCGAATCTCCCCGCCCCGACCAATTAAGCAAAAAATACGGCCTCTCACGTCCAGTTGCGGAGAGGCCGTATTTTTTACTTAATTGGTCGGTGGAGACGGAATGACTTTGAGGGTTCGACAAATCGTTGGGAACGATTTGGAACGATCTCGCGAAGCGGGATCGCCCCTAGGGGCGAGTGCAGGGATGCACGAGTTCCATCTCCCCGTGAAAGGCAGGATGCCGAGCTTAGAACTGATTTGGAACGATCTTGTTGAATCAAGCCCGCTGCTGGCTGGGACCCAGCTTCTTGTCCTCGATCCCGAGCAGAATCGGTTCGGCAAGCTCGCGATAAATATTTACTTTTGCGTTATACGCTGTTCTTGAAAGTCCGTGTTTGTCTGTTATCTGCAACCTGCGGATGCTGAACTCCCCGTTGTCTAGCCGTTCGCCCGTCAGATAGCACTTGATCGCCGTTACTTTTTCTCCGGACAGTTCCAGCCCGCTCAGCTTGGACAGATTGCCCTGGGCACGTTGCAGGAAAGTCACAGCATCGAGATCAAGCTGTGCTTCTTCTTCGCCATTTTCCTGTCCGGGCAGTTGCGCCACGAACTCGCCGACGAGAATCTGCCCGGGCATTGCAGCCTCAATCATTCTTGCCAGTTCGATCGTTACCTCACCGACAATAAAGTCATGAATGGTCGGATTGAGTCCTTCGGCCTGATGAAATTCATAGCAACTGCCGACGTGGAAACAGGCGCGCAGCCGGGGCACGGCCCTGGACACTGCCTTGCTACGCGCAATGGCGTTATCGGCCAGCACGATGTGCATGAAATGGTAAAGATTGACGTTGGCTTCGAGGCCTTGATCGCGATTCCAGATGTAAAATCCGTCACCACTGGAAGACCGGGCAAAATTGATCCCAACGTCCTGCTCGAGCATTTTCGCGTGCGCCGAATTTAGCGAATAAGACAGGCTGTTCAACTGTGTCATCTGCTCAAACGGCGTCAGGAGGCTGAAGCCCACGATGTCGAACAGCGTTACGGCACGGCTGGCAACGTAGTTAATGCCATAGCGCCGGATCATCTTCTCAATGATCTGGGTTTCGACGGGGTGCCCCGTCAGCGGCTGACGCAGCGTGATGAATACCGGCTCGATATCCAGCAGCTTGGCCACCTTGTGAATCTGCGCTATCGTTAGTTGGCGGTCGCCGGAGATCAGTTCGGTAATGAAGTGTGCCGAGACACGCGGCGGAAGCCGGGGGTCGTCGGTTGGAGCGGCCGTGTATTCGGCGATGGCGTAATGGGGCACTACCAGTATCAGGATACCGTCTTCCAATGGTGCCCAACTCAGAATGCTGTTTTGCCCAAGTGCCCAGTGGTCGTTCAGACAGCGCTCGAGGTGCACCAGGTTGCTTCGCTGGCGCAGATCCATGTCATTTGCCAGGCCGGCGAATTGATCCAGGTATGGCGAATAACTGACCATTCGCCGGATGCCGGATTGCGAAAGTTCGTCAAGGTCCATTCAGTGTTAACCCAGGCCGGGACCGCCCCAATTTGAGTGCCTACCGATAATTCGGGTGGTCGCTGATCGCTGGCTGCCCACCACGGTACCGGTGCTGTAAAACGAAATTAATCAACTCTATGCAGCAGTGCAAGTATGATTAGAAACCTGCGATATGTATATAAATTCCCTAACATTGACTAATGGTGAAAAACTGGATGCTTTACATAATAATCCTGCTCTCGGCTGAGTTTACACCAGGCCGGGGCGATACGGTCGGGACCGTGTCTCATGCACGATATTATTTGTCGGAGTTTGTTGGAGGTTGTGTGATTGCTTGCTGAAACGCCGAGAGTTGACGCCGTTCGTGTTTTGCATGAACGCCTGCAGGAGTGGCTGATCCGCACCCCAGTTTTGCGCTGCCGGTCGCTCGAGGATCATTTGGGTGAGGCGTTCGAGATACACGCGAAGCTCGAGTTCTTGCAGCGAACCGGGACATTCAAACCACGCGGTGCCCTTTCGGTCATGCTCAGCCTCGATGCACAACAGAAAGAGGCCGGCGTTACGGCGGTAAGTGCCGGAAATCACGCGATAGCGACAGCGTTTGCGGCGCGAGCTATCGGTACGAGCGCCAAGGTCGTGATGATGATGAACGCCAATCCGCTCAGGGTAGAACGATGTCGTGATTTTGGCGCCGAAGTGGTGCTTGCCGATGATGTTCATAGTGCCTTTGAGGTTGCCGAGGAGATTCAAAACAAGGAGGGACGATTCTTCGTACACCCTTTCGAGGGTTCGGATGTTGTTCTCGGTACGGCAACTGTGGGTCTGGAAATCTGCGAACAGGTTCCTGATCTGGACGTGGTTATCGTGCCGATAGGCGGCGGCGGATTATGCGCCGGCATCTCGAGCGCGGTGAAGCAACTGAAGCCGCGCTGCGAGGTAATCGGCGTTGAACCTGTTGGCGCTGATTCGATGCATCGTAGTTTTGCGAGCGGCAAGCCTGAGTCGATCGAAAAAGTGGCAACGATAGCCGATAGCCTGGGTGCGCCTTTCGCGTTACCGATCTCCTATGAGTTGTGCAAGGAAAATGTCGATGAACTTGTTCTTGTTAGTGACGACGAGCTTAAAGACACAATGGGCCTGCTGTTCAGAGAGCTGAAAATCGCCGTCGAACCTGCCTGTGTGGCCAGCACGGCAGCGCTGATAGGCCCGTTATCCGGTCGCTTTGCCGGCAAGAAAGTAGTGACCGTGATGTGTGGCAGTAATATCGACTGGCAGACTTTCGCGCGACACGCGAATCTGGCGATCTGAATGCTTGTTGACGAACTCAAATCGATTGTGGGTACTTCCGGCTGGACCAGTGATCCGGATGAACTGCTGCCGCATCTCACCGAATGGCGTGACGTTTTCCATGGTGAAACGCTGCTCATGGTGTCGCCCGGCAGCACCGAGCAGGTATCGGCGGTTATCAGGGCCTGTGCCGCAGGCAACACGGCGGTCGTGCCGCAAGGGGGCAACACGGGCCTCTGTGGCGGCGCGATCCCCGACCAGACCGGCCAGCAGGTGCTCCTGTCGCTGTCGCGAATGAATGCCATTCGATGCGTCTCGCCGAACGATTTCTCGATGATTGTCGAAGCCGGCTGCATTCTTGCAGACGTGCAGGCAGCGGCGCGACAAGCCGCACGATTTTTCCCCTTGAGTCTGGCCGCCGAGGGGACTTGTCAGATTGGCGGTAACCTGTCGACGAATGCCGGTGGTATCAACGTACTGAAATACGGCAATGCGCGAGACCAGGTGCTGGGGCTTGAAGTCGTCCTTGCCGATGGCACCATCTGGAACGGCCTGCGGGGTCTTCGCAAGGACACGGCCGGCTACGACATCAAACATCTGTTCATTGGCTCCGAGGGAACACTGGGAGTCATCACTGCGGCAAATCTCCGGCTATACCCCGAAGTAAGAGAGTCACAGACGGCGATGATCGCCGTAAACAGTCCGCAGCATGCAGTAGATCTGCTTGTGGAACTCCGTGGTTCACTGGCGGATCAGCTGCAGGCGTTCGAATTGATTCCAAGTCGTGCGATCCGCTACCTGCGACGGCACATGTCGGCACTACGGATGCCGTTTACAGACGAATATCCCTGGTACGTGTTGCTCGAATCGTCACTCGGTGACGACGCGCAGACTCTGGAAAGCGCGCTGGCGGCTGCATTGGAAAAGCGATTGGGCGTCGATGCCGTTGTTGCCAAGAACGTGTCGGAGCAAGAAGGCCTGTGGCGAATTCGTCATTCGATTTCCGAGGTTCAGAAATTCGAGGGCGTAAGCCTGAAGCATGACGTGTCCGTGCCGCTCGGAAAAATCGGCGCTTTCATCGAAGCGGCAGAGGCGGCGGTCTTGAAGCTCATGCCGGATGCAAGGATCGTTGCATTCGGGCATATCGGTGACGGCAATGTGCACTTCAATATCAGTCAGCCGAAATCCTGGGAGGGAGACAGGTTTCGCGAAAAGGCAGCCAGCCTGAGCAATGTCGTTTATGAGGTTGTCAGCTCATTGCAAGGCAGCATCAGCGCGGAACACGGCATCGGGCAACTTAAACGTGAGCTCCTGAAGCAATATCGCGGCGAAGAGGAGATCGCCGTCATGAAATCCATCAAGGCGGCCCTCGATCCCGGCAACATTCTGAATCCGGGAAAAGTGCTTTGATTTCAGACTATTGCGCGCAGAACCCGTATCCCGGGCAATGCAATATGACGACCAGTTCCCATAGTCGGGGGCGCCATCACGGTAAACTTGCATGCTTATGAACGCCAACTTCGACAAACTCGAGCGGTCTTACCCGGCGGAGCTTTCCGAGTTCGCGGAGCAGCTTCAGGAACAGATTGCCGATGAGAGCCTGCTGGACGATATTCATTCAGCGGTCCAGGCGCTATTGTCGGGCAACGGCAATATCGAAGCGGACATCCGCCGCATACTCCAGGAGCAGCGCCGGGCGGGCAATCTTCGTGACGAAACTTTCGAGTTGGCTCAGCGCATGCTCGACCGCGCTACGCACGAAGATCCTGCGCCAGCGCCCATGGTGTCAGAATTCGATGCCCAAAATGATGATCCGTTCAGAGATACAACCGTAATTGCGACGTCAACGTCGGACGCAGAGTCGGCCGATGATCGATGTCAGGTTGGCTCGGTTCTACGAGACAGGTTTCTTCTGCAGGAGCGGATCGCGGGCGGCAGCATGGGCGTCGTGTACAAGGCACTGGATCGGCGCCTTGCGGAAGTCGATGGCGTCGATCCCTGGGTAGCGATCAAAGTTCTTACACCGCAGCTGGCGAGAAACGCACAAGCATTGCGCGCCTTGCAGCAGGAAGCGGCCAAAGGTCGATGCCTGTTGCATCCGAACATCGTGCGATTCCTGGACTTCGATCGTGACGAAGATCTGTATTTTATTGTCATGGAATGGTTGGACGGCAAGTCTCTGGGCAGCATTCTCGATGACAGCGGCAGCAAGAAGATCGACAAGGAGACGGCACTCGATGTCGTCAAGCAGGTTGCCAAGGCACTGGACTATGCACATCGTCTGGGCGTCGTTCATGCCGATGTGAAGCCGGGCAACATCCTGGTCTCGCCGGACGGCGAAATAAAGTTGTTCGATTTCGGTGCTGCCCGGGTCCGGCAGAAACGCTTGGAGGGGCAGGCGAATTCCGATGCGGGTGAGCCTGGCGCCGTAGCACCGGCATACTCAAGCATGCAGGTGCTGACCGGGGAAGAGCCGGTTGCCGCCGACGATGTCTTCTCGCTCGGATGCCTTATGTACCGTCTTGTCGCCGGTTATCGCGTCTTCGGTCCGAGAAACGCCGCAGAGGCTGCAGACACCGGCATGGAGCCGCAACGGCCGCAGGGGCTGAATGATACGGAATGGCATGCCTTGCGTAAGGCGCTATCGTACTCTCGCGTGTCACGTTTCGCGTCTCCGAAGGAATTCATCGAGGCGCTTGCTGCGCCGGTTGCCCCGAAATCGATTCAGGTGTCGGCGGAGCTCGACGAACCGTACGATGAACGGCGGCGGGTTTGGCCGTACGTTGTCACCGCGGTGCTGCTGATTGTTGGCGTGCTGGGGCTTTACCAGTCCGGATTACTGGACAGCTTGCTGGCGCGTTCCGAACCTGTCGCTACGGTTGCCGCAGATCAGAACACGATTGCAGAACAAGCGCCGCAAGCCGAGCCACCTGCCGGGGAAGGGCCCGTCATGGAGGCTCCGGCCCTTGTTCTTGACGAGGGACCGCGCGTCTCCGAGTTCGCTGGCGAAAATGTGCAAGCAGAAGAGATTGCCGAGCAAGCAGAGTTGCTCTATTTTTCTACTCTGCGGTCCGCCACCGTTGAGATACCGCTCGCTTTGCCGGGTGCGGTGCGAACGGAAGTTGATCTCACCCTCAGGGAAAACGGGGAGCCGGCGATCATCGATCTCGTGCGCGAATACAATATTGCCGAAACGCTGGTTGTGAAAATCGAAGAGGTTGGCTTCACCGGTAACCGCTCGCCGTGGGAATCCGGTCAGTACCAGATATCGGAGCACAGTATGGCGCGATTCCTGCCTGGACAGGATCGGGTCCGATTCACGCTGTCGATGATGCCGGATTCGATACGCGAGCCCGACCGACAGGTGTCACTGTTGGTTCGGGATTTCGATAATGCCGAGTCCGAGTTTGCACTGATCAATCTGAGCCTCGAGGACGATGATCAGCGACGATTTGAGTCCGGCCTGGCGCCCAACACTGTCGCATTTGCGGTAGGCCGGGTGTTGGTGCGGGAGCGCGATCCGGCCGTCCAGATCGATGTTGTTCGCTTTAATCCTGATCAAACAGCATTAACCGTTGAGTACATCCTGCGCGAAGTCACCGCCACAGAGGGCGAGGACTATTTTGCTCCTGGCACAAACAGCATTCAGTTTGGGCCCGGGCAGCGTTCGGCCAGAATTCTTATTCCGCTGGTACAGGATTCGAGACCCGAATCCGACGAAACCTTCGTGCTCGAGATGCTGGTCCCGTCACCGGAGACGGCCAAGGCGAACATTTTCGGTCGAATCGCGGTTATCATCAGAGACGATGATTCGACCCTGGAATAACGATCAGGGTGTGCTGACAGTTATCCGGACGCGGCGAGATCGGGTAACTATCAATAGACCCTGAACATCCAGAGCGATTTCCATGACCGAAAAAGAACTGCGCCGGTACTCGCGCGTTGTTGTTGACGGCGTTGAGCAGGCGCCGAGCCGGGCAATGTTGCGTGCCGTTGGTTTTACCGAGAAAGATTTCTCAAAGCCGCAAATTGGCATCGCGTCGACCTGGAGCATGGTAACGCCATGCAATATGCATATCGATCAACTGGCCAGGCAGGCTGCCGCAGGCGCGGACGCAGCCGGTGGCAAGGGCGTCATATTTAACACGATCACTGTGTCTGACGGCATTTCCATGGGCACGCCGGGCATGCGCTACTCACTTGTTTCCAGGGAGATCATCGCCGACTCGATCGAGGCCGTTGTCGCGGCACAGGGATTTGACGGCCTGGTCACGATCGGCGGCTGCGACAAGAACATGCCGGGTTGCGTCATGGCGATGGTGCGGCTGAACAGGCCGTCGATATTCGTATATGGCGGGACGATCAAACCCGGCGCGAAGCGGCGGGACATCATCTCCGTTTTCGAAGCGGTAGGTGCTTTGTCGAGCGGCGCGATCGACGAGGCAACTTTGCTTGAAGTGGAGCAAACGGCCATTCCAGGCCCGGGCGCATGCGGCGGCATGTACACGGCGAACACGATGGCATCCGCGATCGAGGCACTGGGTCTGAGTCTGGCAAACAGCTCGGCACAGGAGGCCGTTTCGCAAAACAAGATTGACGACTGTCAGCGTGCCGGAGAGGCAGTCATGAATTTGCTCGAAAAGGATATCAAACCGCGCGATATCCTGACGCGTGAAGCATTCGAGAACGCGATTACAGTGGTCATTGCGTTGGGCGGTTCGACCAACGCTGTCTTGCATTTGCTGGCAATTGCAAAGGAGGCAGATGTCGATCTCACGCTCGACGATTTCGGTCGCATAGGCGCGACTGTTCCGGTGCTTGCCGACGTAAAGCCGAGTGGCCGATACCTGATGTCAGAGCTAATCGACATCGGCGGCATTCAACCGCTTATGAAACGCTTGCTCGACCGGGGCTTGCTGCATGGCGGCTGCATGACTGTAACAGGCCGCACTGTGGCGGAAAATCTTGCCGATGTTGCGGACTATCCCGATGGCCAGGATATAGTTCGCGGCTTCGATAATCCGATCAAGGCGGAGAGCCATCTGGTCATCATGTATGGTGATCTTGCACCCGATGGCGCGGTGGCGAAGATCACGGGTAAGGAAGGCATGCGATTCGAGGGTCGCGCTCGCGTATTTCATTCGGAGGAACTCGCCCTGCCAGCGATCCTGAATGACGAAATAAAGGCCGGCGACGTGATCGTCATTCGCTATGAAGGACCGAAAGGGGGCCCCGGTATGCGCGAGATGCTGAGCCCGACCAGCGCGATTATGGGCAAAGGTCTCGGCGCCGACGTGGCGTTGATGACGGACGGCCGTTTTTCCGGCGGCAGCCACGGTTTCGTTGTAGGCCACGTTTCTCCGGAGGCGGCCGTGGGTGGGCCGATCGCGCTCATCGAGGATGGCGACGTGATTACAATCGATGCCGAAGAGTGTCGTATCGACATTTCGGTCGATGACGAAGAGCTGGCCAGGCGCAGGGCGAACTGGGTGCGGCCCAGGTCCGGTGTGACGACCGGCGCACTGGCGAAGTACCGCGCAGAGGTGTCATCGGCGTCACAGGGCGCCGTTACCGCGGCACCTCCCTGGGAAGAATAGTCTTGCTCGAACTTGACGGCGCGGTCCGGGTCCGATTTACTCCGTGAATGAATGTGAATTGCATCCGCGTAATGTGCCGGGACGCCGTGAATTTCGGCGTTCATAAATGCATAAAACAAATGGCGCGCCAGAGGTGCGTGGGTGCGACCGGCAGTAGCACCGGCTGACTATAAACCGGCTATTGTCCATAGACCCGCAAGGAATTTCCAAGCGGGTTTTTTTTTGTCAAGCAAATGACCAAGACATGATTGACATGATGACAGACCAGACGGTTAAGACAAACAGCATGAATGAGGCCGAATTCGCAGAGAGCGGGTCCCTCGGTGCCCCCGGCAATATAGCGAGTTCGGAATGGCTTGTTATGAAGTTCGGCGGAACGAGTGTATCGACTGCGGATAAATGGCAAACCATCGCCGATCGGATTCGAAACCGTCTCGACGCCGGTTTCCGCCTCGTCGTTGTGCATTCGGCGTTGCAGGGTGTTTCGAATGCGCTGGAGGAAATTCTTGCGGCTGCGATCAGCGGAGAAACTTCAGAACACTTCGCCGCGTTGAAGCAGCAGCATTATGACCTGGCCAATGCGTTGGGGCTGGACGGACCGTCACTGTTTGATGGCGCTTTGGCCGAACTGGAACAGCTGGTGGCCGGCGTGCGGCTGGTGCATGAAGCCAGCGTTCGCGTTCGCGTTCGCGTCATCGCGCTTGGGGAAATCATGGCGACGAGGCTGGGTGCTTCGTACCTGGACAGCCTCGGCATCGAGGTGCACTGGCAGGATGCCCGGGACATCCTGACCAGCGAAACGCGTGCGAATCGGTCAGTCACGCAAAGCTATCTGTCGGCCACCTGTGGCTACGAGGCGGATCCCGCACTGGCCAGCGAGTTGGCGGGTCACGGCAAAGTGATCCTCACGCAGGGATTCATCGCCAGGAATGTACAGAGGGAAACTGTATTGCTGGGACGTGGCGGATCCGATACCTCGGCAGCCTATTTTGCTGCAAGGTTGCAGGCGCGGCGTCTCGAAATCTGGACGGATGTCCCGGGCATGTTTACCGCGGATCCCAAGCTGGTGCCTTCGGCGCGGCTTCTGGTCGCCCTGCATTTCGACGAGGCGCAGGAGCTTGCTTCGACCGGCAGCCACGTGCTGCATCCCCGCTGCCTTCCGCCCTTGCGGCGATACGGTATTCCCCTTTTTATACGCTGCACCGCGGCCCCGCACATATCCGGAACGGTCATTTCCTCGGTGACGAGTGAGACGGAACCCCAGGTAAAAGGCATCGCTTCGCGAGAAGGGCTAACCCTCGTGTCGATGGACGGTATTGGCATGTGGCATGAGGTCGGTTTCCTTGCAGATGCGTTCTCGTGTTTCAAGAGTCACGGCGTATCTGTGGATCTGGTTTCGACCTCGGAGACAAACGTTACGGTCTCGATCGAAACCGGCGATGGAATGTTGGCGGAGGACACGGAGCGGGCGCTGGTAACGGATCTCGAGGCACTTTGCCGCGTAAAGCTTATTCGAAACTGTGCGGCAGTCAGTCTGGTTGGCCGAAAAATTCGCACCATCCTGCCGCGAATCGCGCCTGCGCTCGAAGTGTTCGGGGAGGAAAAAATCCATCTCGTTTCGCAGGCTGCAAATGACCTGAATTTCAGTTTCGTCATCGAACAGGAGCAGGCGCCGAAGCTGGTGAGCAAACTTCATGCGTCAATTATCCGTAAGTCCGGCGGCAGCCCGGCCTTCGGTTCGAGCTGGGAAGAATTGTTTCGGGGAGAACCGGCAAAGCTCGTGCGCGAGCCACCCTGGTGGCTGCAAAAACGGGACAGTTTGCTGGAATTGGCTGACAAACATTTCAACGCTTATGTTTACGACGCGGACAGTGTCAGGAGTGCAGCTCGCTGCTTGTTGAACATGGGTTCGCTTGACCGCGTTCTGTATGCGGTCAAAGCAAATTTCAATGCTGAATTACTCAATATACTGGCTGAGACCGGAGTCGATTTCGAGTGCGTTTCCCCGGGGGAAGTTGAGCGTTTGTTCGAGGTCATCCCTGGTTTCGATAAAAACAGGATTTTGTTTACACCAAACTTCGCCCCGCGTTCAGAGTACGAATGGGCGATCGAGAAGGGATTGCAGGTAACGCTGGATAATCTGCATCCGCTGAAAGCATGGCCGGAGCTCTTTCGAGGGAAAAAACTATTCATTCGAATCGATCCGGGACAGGGGCGCGGCCACCACGAACATGTGAAAACTGCGGGCGTCCACTCGAAATTCGGAATCCCGCGGTTCGAAATCGATGAGCTGGCAGAGCTCTTGATCCAGGCTGAGGCCGAAGTAATTGGCATACACGCGCACAGCGGCAGCGGCATACTCGATGCGGAGAATTGGCGAATGGTCGCAGCCGAACTCGTCAAGGTCGCCGGGCGGTTTCCCGCCGTCGAATATCTGGATCTGGGAGGCGGTCTGGGCATCGCCGAAAAACCCGGCGATAAGTCGCTTGATCTTGAGAAGCTGGATGAAACGCTTGCGGCAATCAAGGCGGCATATCCGAAATATCGCCTGTGGCTCGAACCGGGCCGGTTTCTTGTCGCACAGGCCGGAGTGTTGTTAACGCGCGTTACGCAGGTCAAGGGAAAAGGGGACATGCGTTACGTCGGTGTAGGCACGGGTATGAATTCGCTGATTCGACCAGCACTTTACGGCGCCTATCATGAAATTGTGAATCTCACGCGGACGGATCAGCCCGCCACAGAATCCGTAACTGTCGTTGGCCCCATTTGCGAGACAGGTGATCGCCTCGGCAGCGACCGTTTATTGCCGCCATCCGAGGAAAACGACGTCATCCTGATCGCGAATACGGGTGCCTATGGCTTTGTTATGAGTTCGAATTACAACCTGCGCAAGATTGAAACGGAGGTGGTCATTTAGTGCCGGCGTGGTTCGCATGCATGCAAGAATTGGCGCCGGAAATTAGTCACTGACAGATATTCTTGTCGCGCGTTAGTACGTGCTTCTACGGTTCGTGCCGTTGGCTGAGTTGCGGCTTTTTGGAAAATTTGTCACGGATGGTTTCTTCTGCGACAAAAAGTTTTTGCTGTTACGCCTTGACGCTGCCGACTTTTTGCCACTAGACTGCGCAGAACTCATCGAGACCGGCTGAGGGATAGGCCCTTTGAAGCCGGGGCAACCTTCGGGACTAACCCTCCTGAAAAGGTGCCAACTCCTGCGGAGCCATTTGCTTCGAGAGATGAGTGTCAGTGTAACGTCGCTCCGATACGCGTCGGACGAACGAAGGACACGGCACCTCCCTGACGGTTTCCGCAGGGTTCCGAT
>SMUX01259240.1_pt1 | contig 12660 bp, 10 predicted proteins | sample 2456431 | NCBI WGS metagenome assembly SMUX01 (sample SAMN11095930, study PRJNA526329) | marine sediment metagenome | biome: Marine sediment; feature: Surficial sediment; material: Deep marine sediment; isolation source: Hadal surficial sediment | place: Pacific Ocean | collected 2014-11 | depth... | reverse complement strand
GACGGATCGTCACGTCGCCCCGCGTGATGGCAGCCGCCGCCAGCAGGGTACCGGCCTCGATCCGGTCGCCGGAGACCTCGTGGGTGGCGCCCCGCAGCGAGTCCACGCCACGGATCCGAATTCGGTCCGAGCCGGCACCGGAAACGTCGGCCCCCATCCGGCCGAGGAACTCGGCGAGCTCGACCACCTCGGGCTCTCGGGCTGCGTTCTCGATGATCGTCTCGCCCTCGGCCAGGCTGGCCGCCATCATGACGTTCTGAGTTCCGTTGACCGTGTTGACGTCGAACGCGAAGCGACCGCCGCGCAGCTCGGTCGTACTGACCTCGACGTAGCCGTGATCGAGGCGAACCTTCGCACCCAGCGCCTCGAGACCCTTCAGGTGCTGGTCGATTGGACGCACGCCGATGGCGCAGCCTCCCGGCTCGGACACGCGCGCGGTTCCGAACCGGGCCAGCAGGGGTCCCAGCACCATGAACGACGCGCGCATCTTGCGCACCAGATCGTAGGGCGCCTCGGCACTCGAGATCGTTGAGCCGTCGATGCAGACTTGATGGGCGCCCGACCAGTCGGCCTTGGCGCCGAGCGCGCGCAGCAGCTCGAGCATCGCTTCCACGTCGCGCAGTCGTGGTACGTTGCGAAGCCGCGTCTCGCCCTGACCCAGGATGGACGCTGCCATCAAGGCCAGCGCCGAGTTCTTCGACCCGGAAACCTGGACCTCGCCCTCGAGCCGGGCTTCACCGCGAATCACGATCCGATCCATCAACTTCTCCTGACCGGCGTCCCGGTCCGGCGCCGGGCCGTCACCACCCGCGGCCGTCCCGCCAGATCCCGGACTTGCTTCACATCCACCAGGCCCGCCTCCCGACACCAGCCGACCACGATCGGCGCCTGCTCCGGAGACAGCTCCAAGGCCAGGCCCGCACCGGCTGCCAACACGGCATCGGCCCCGCGAACCAGCTCGCCGAGCAGGGCCAGACCGTCGGGACCCGCAAACAGGGCCGCTTCCGGCTCGTGGCTCAGCTCCGGCGGCAGCTTGGTTCGCGTGGATTCCGCCACATACGGGGGGTTCGACACGATGAGGTCGAAGCGCTCGCCATTGATCGGCTCGAAAACAGACCCGCGCAGCAGCCGCAGCCGCCCCATCACCCCACACTCTTCGGCATTTTGCCGCGCAATCTCGAGCGCCGCTTGCGAAATATCGGTAGCCACGAGATTCACATGTGGCCTTTCTACCGCGATCGCCAGCGCGACCGCGCCGCTGCCCGTACCCACGTCGAGGACCCGCGCCGGAGCGTCCACTTCGGGCAGCAGCTCCAGCGCCGCCATCACGAGGGTCTCGGTTTCCGGCCGCGGCGTGAGCACATCGGGCGTCACCCGCAGCGAGAGCGACCAGAACTCCTTGCGGCCCAGAAGCTGCGCCACCGGCACCCGCTCGCCGGCGCGGCGCCTGACCAGCTGCCGGAACACGCCGCGTTCTTCGTCGTTGACGGGCTTCTCGAAATCCATGTAGAGCCGCACGCGATCGACAGCCAAGGCGTGGGCCAGCAGACACTCCGCATCCAGGCGAGCGCTCTCGATGCCGCGCTCCTCGAAGTGCCGGGTCGTCCAACGCAGCAGCTGCAGGATCGTCCAGCCCGTCTGACTTCGCTCGGCTCCGCCGGCTTGCGGGGCGCTCGATTCGGAGCTTGCCGAAGTTTGGTGCGGCGAATTCGTCGCGGCGCTCATCGCGCCACCACCAGCTTTTCGGCCTCGGCCGCCATGTGGACGTGCACACCGTCAAGCAGCTCGTCCAGTTCGCCCTGCATCACGCTGTCGAGGCGATGCAGCGTGATGCCGGCCCGGTGATCGGTGACCCGCGACTGCGGAAAGTTGTACGTCCTGATTTTTTCGCTGCGATCGCCGGTTCCCACCTGGGCTCGCCGCTCGCTCGAACGCTCATCGTCGATCCGAGCCTGCTCGTGCTCGAGCAACCGCGAGCGCAGGATCTTCATCGCGCGTGCCTTGTTCTTGTGCTGCGATTTCTCGTCCTGGCACTGGACGACGACACCGGTCGGGAGGTGCGTGACTCGCACCGCCGAGTCCGTGGTGTTCACGCTCTGACCCCCCGGGCCCGACGAACGGTACACGTCGACCCGTATATCCTTCGGCTCGATCTTCAGGTCGACCTCTTCGGCTTCGGGCAGTATCGCCACCGTCACCGTCGAAGTGTGGATACGCCCCTGGGATTCGGTCGCCGGTACGCGCTGCACGCGGTGCACACCGCGCTCGTGCTTCAAGCGGCTGAACACCCGGTCTCCAGTGATGCTGACGACCAACTCCTTGAAGCCACCGCCGTCGGTCTCCGACATGGAAAGCTCTTCTATCTTCCAGCCTTGCTTTTCCGCATAGCGCGAATACATCCGAAACAGATCAGCCGCGAATAGCGCTGCCTCGTCGCCGCCCGTACCCGCCCGGATTTCCACGATCACGTTCTTGTCGTCGTTCGGATCGCGCGGCACCAGCAATACTCGAAACTCCTGCTCGAGCGTCGCCCGGCGCGCAGTCAGCTCGTCGAGTTCGCTCCGTGCCAGCTCCGACACTTCCGGATCTGGATCGTCGAGCATCGCCTTGGCCTCCGCGATCTCCTCGACCACCTTCCGATAGGTGACCCCGGTCTCGACCACCGGCCGGATCGCCGCCAGCTCCCGGCCAACCTCGGCGAAGGCCTTGCGATCCCTGGCCAGGTCCGGATCGGACAGCTGCTGCTCGAGCTGCGACGCCCGCTCCTCGAACACGCCAATCTTTTCGAGCAGATCCGACATCAGCAGACCCAGCGGAGGCGACAGGGGCGGCGCTGCCGTCCCGCCCATCCCGACGAAAGAAGATCATTGGGGGTCTAGACAGGTTAGCGAACAGCCCCGCCGGTCCGGATGACCTCCGAGGTAGGGGCCGGCCCCGGCCCCGGGCAGCGGAACTCGCGCCTAGGAGTTCATCGACTCCAGGAACTCTTCGTTGCTGTCCGTGGCCTTGATCTTCTCGAGGAGGAACTCCATCGAATCGACGGGCGAGAGCGGCTGCAAGACCTTCCGGAGGATGTACATCCGGTTGAGCGTCGATTCGGACAGCAGCAACTCCTCGCGGCGGGTTGCCGACCGAGTGATGTCGATTGCCGGATAGGTGCGCCGGTCGGAAAGCTTGCGGTCGAGTACCAGCTCGCTGTTGCCGGTGCCTTTGAACTCCTCGAAGATCACTTCGTCCATGCGCGAGCCCGTGTCGATGAGGGCCGTGCCCACGATCGTAAGGCTGCCGCCCTCCTCGATGTTGCGCGCTGCGCCGAAGAAGCGCTTCGGCTTCTGGAGTGCGTTCGAGTCGACTCCACCCGACAGGATCTTGCCCGAATGCGGCACGACGGTATTGTGGGCCCGGGCCAGACGTGTGATCGAGTCGAGCAGGATCACCACGTCGCGCTTGTGCTCCACCAGCCGGCGCGCCTTCTCGATCACCATGTCGGCGACCTGGACGTGACGCGTGGCCGGTTCGTCGAACGTGGACGAGATCACTTCAGCCTTCACGTTGCGCCGCATGTCGGTCACTTCTTCAGGCCGCTCGTCGATCAGCAAGACGATCAGCACCACCTCGGGGTGGTTCTCGGCGATGGCATTGGCGATGTTCTTCAGGATCATCGTCTTGCCCGCCTTCGGCGGCGACGTGATCAGCGCACGCTGACCCTGTCCGAGGGGCGCGATCAGATCGATGATGCGCCCGGTGACACCGCCCTTCTTGGTCTCGAGATTGAACCGTTTCTCGGGATAGAGGGGGGTCAGATTGTCGAACAAGATCTTGTGGCGCGCGGCCTCGGGCGCCTCGAAATTGATCGAGCCCACCTTGAGCAGGGCGAAGTAGCGCTCGCCTTCCTTGGGCGGCCGGATCTGGCCCTTGACCGTGTCGCCCGTGCGAAGGCCGAAGCGCCGGATCTGCGACGGTGAGACATACACGTCATCGGGACCGGCCAGGTAGTTCTGGTCCGGCGCCCGCAGGAACCCGAAGCCATCCGACAAGGTCTCGAGCACGCCCTCGGCGTAGATCTTGCCCTTGTTGACCGTGTGGGCCTTGAGGATCTTGAAGATCAGGTCCTGTTTCCGGAGTCCACTGGCGTTCTCGACGTTCAGGGTCTCCGCCAGACTCGTCAGATCCTGAATGGACTTGATCTTGATCTCCTGGACGTACATCCGATCGCCGGTGTCTTCCTCGTTGTCGATCATCTCCGATTCCAGCAGATCATCGTCCGGATACTCCGATGAACGCGAGTTCCGCGGGTCGTGCGCCCCGTTTCCGCCCCGGGGCCGGCGCCCCCGGCCGCGCCCGCGGCGACCTCCCTGATTGAAGTTCGGATCATTCGGACGATGGTCGGACACGGATGGTTCTCTCTTGTTCCGAAGGGTTGGGTTGTCGCGAAAAACGGGGATTCGGTTCGTCGGTGGGAAGATGTCTGCGCGGGGGTGGCGGACACGGGTGCCGGGCTGCGGTCGCGCGGCCCCCAAGGAGTCCGAGGGATGTGACGCTAGCCTCTCGTTCGGATGTCCGGCCCTGGAAATTGACCAAAAGCTGGAAGTTGACCGAAAACGCTCGGATCGCCTGCTCTAGGAGATCCGTTTCATCTATTTGGGGAGCTGGCCGGTAGAAGGCTTCTGAAGCGGCGAGAAGTTCACCGGTAGATGGGCGAAAAAGAAGTCTTGGCGAGGCTAAAGCCAGGGCACAGCGGTGTCAAGCCTGGATATCCGTCTTCCGCTCCGATCCCACCGCTGGGTTTCGAGCCGCGATGAAATGCACCAGCCGCCCGGCGCGTTTGCCATCGCGGCGGTAGGAATGAAACCGCTCGGAATCACACCGGGTGCAGGCCGCAGCCGCTTGCCCCACCGCGTCCTCTGGAACGCCCAGATCGAGCAGTGCCTCGCGAACCAAGCCTCCCAGATCGATCCGGTCGCGGCCCGGACGGGTGGGCACCGCTCGGCGGAACAGGCCGAAGCGCTCGCCAAACAGCCGCTGGAGTGGTTCGAGGACAGGCGCGTCGACCTCGTAGCAACAGGGACCGATGTGGGGCCCGATCGCGGCCCGGATGGACCCGGGTGAGCAGTCCGCGAGTCGAAGCAGCGCCTCCACCCCGGCCTGGACCACACCGGCGGCCAGCCCGCGCCAGCCGGCGTGGATGGCGGCGACGGCGGCGCCGTCGCTCGTGGTCATCAGGATCGGAACACAGTCGGCTGTGATGACGGCCACCGGCTGTCGTGACTCGGCACAGACGATGACATCTGCGTCGGGCGGCTCCCTGCGGCCGCGACAATCCGCGGCCGAGACCACGACGGAACCGTGGACCTGGCGGGGCTGGAGAAGTCCGGCGGGACCCTCGAAGCCTCGAACTCCGAAGCCATGCGCCACGCCGGACAGCAGCGGGTCCTCGAGCGGATTCATGTCCCGGCCTCCCGGCAGCGGAGCTCGTCGAGCAGGCTCTCGAGGTCTTCGGGCAACGGCGCCTCGAAGCGCAGGCTCTCCGCACCGACCGGATGCTCGAAACCGAGCACCGACGCGTGGAGGGCCGGTCTCTCGAGAGCCGCATCGGCTGGCCGGCGGTGAGCCCGAAGCCCGATCCGGCGTGCGCGCCCGTAGACCGGGTCGCCCGCGATGGGCAGCCCGACAGAAGCCAGGTGGACGCGGATCTGATGGGTTCGCCCCGTCTCTGGAAGCACGAGCAGCCAGCTGCGGTCGCTCTTCGGGAAGCGTTCCAACACTCGCCAAGCCGTGTGGGCTTCGCGGCCATTGTTCACCTTCGTGCTCATGCGCTTCCGGTCACGCGGATGCCGTCCGATGGCGAGGTCCACCCGGCCTTCGTTCGCAGCGGGCAGCCCACGGATCAGGGCCCGATACTGGCGCTCGATCGTGTGATCGTGGAATTGCGCCGCCAGCGACCGATGGGCCGCATCGTGCTTCGCCGCCACCATCACGCCCGACGTGCCGCGGTCAAGGCGATGGACGATGCCGGGACGCAACACCCCGCCGACACCGGCGAGGTCGCCGCAATGGTGGAGCAGCGCATTCACCAGGGTTCCGCCCGGATGACCCGGCGCCGGATGGACTACCAGGCCAGCCGGCTTGTCGATCACGATCAGGTGCTCGTCCTCGTACAGCACGACCAACGGGATGGCTTCGGGCTCGAGCGGAGACGGCAGCACCTCGGGTGGATCGGCCTCGATCCGGTCTCCCTCTGCCACCTTCTGGCTGGCGCGACACGAAGCCCCGGCCAGACGTACCCGGCCCTGGTCGATCCAGCGGCGCGCCTGGGAACGCGAGATCCCGGCCAGGGCGGCCAAGGTCGTGTCGAGGCGTTCGCCGGCATCGTCCTCACCGGCCATCCAATGCTTCTCGGTGGACGCCGCCACCCGTTGTCAGCCGCCCTTCGAGAACCGGCGTTGCGGCTCGGGCCCGCTCGAGTCGAAGCGACGCATATAGCTCTCGACCGCCCGGCGGGAGTCGAGGCCGAGGCACGACGCATAGGCCGTCACGAAGCCGCGTACGTAGACCCGGGCCGGCAGGTCCTCGAAGCGCTCCTCCTCGATGAAGCGCAGGTAGACAGGGTTGACCTTGGTGGCGCGACCGACATCGTCGATCTCGATTCCCAGGCGCACCCGGGTACGGCGCAAGCGCGCGCCGTCGAACTCGCCCTCCTCCTCGTCGACGTCACCCAGGTCCTCGAGAGTCTCGACGGGCTGCTGCAGGGAGCGCGTCTCGGGCGCCTCGACTTCGCCAGCCGAAGGCGCGACGGTGGACAGGGGGCCGGACTCGTCCGACCCCCACACCTGCAGCGACTCGTCATAGGCGCGGCGCGTGTCATCGTCCGAGAGCACCCGGTAGGCGGTCTCGACGCGCTCCCGGATCATCTCGGCATCGCCATCCTCGAAGATGGAGTAGCCCGCCAGCGCCTCGTCGGCGTAGGTCGCCATCGATAGCTGATAGGCCCGCTTGATCTCGGCAGCGTCGCTCGCGCGCGGCACCTCCAGGATCTCGTAGTGGTTCTGTTCGGAGAGGGACTTCATCGCCTGGCGCCTCCACGGTCGCTGGGCGGGGCCTGGGTTCTGGCGGCCAGCTTGCGTGCCATGCGACCGATGTACACCGCGGCGTCACAGCTCGGATCGAGGTCCACCAGCGGCCGGCGGTCGCGCACGGAGCGACGGACACGGTCGTCGTGGTTCACGTAGCCGAGATACTCGGCCTCGATGCCGAAGTAGCGCCGGCACACGCTGCGGATCGAAAATCCGAGCTTCACGTCGTCGGCGCTGCGCACCTCGTTGATCAGCAGCCGCGGCCGGAAGGCGCGCATGGTGTCGACGAAGCGGCGACCCTCGGCCGAGTCGAGGGCTTGGATCTCCTTCATCAGGTCGAGCGGCGTGCGGATGCCGCGCTCGTTGCGTTCGTCCATGGCCATGGTGATCACGCGCCGAACGTCGTGGGATGCCATGGCCAGGCGCAGGCGCCGGTAGAAGGCGGCACGGATGAACGAGTAGGCATTCTCGACCGAGGTCGGCTCAGGCGCGATTACCACGATGCCCTCCTCGCCGACCATGAAATAGTCCATCACCGCCGGATGCGTGCCGGCGCCCAGGTCCAGCAGCACGATGTCGGCATCCAGCCGCTGCAGGTCGCGCATGAGTTGTACGCGGCGGCCGTGGCCGGGCTGAGGCGTGGCGAGATTCCCACGAGTTGCCGCGATGATCCGCAGGTTCCGGATCGGCGTATCGAGCAGCAGCTTGGCGATGTCCTCTTCGCGGTGGGCGACGTAGTCGGCCAGGCTGACGCGCGGCTGCTGGATTCCCACGCAGGTATGGAGGTTTGCGCCTTCGAGGTCGCCGTCGACGGCGACCACGCGGTAGCCCATCCGAGCCAGGGAGGTGGCGAGGTTGGTCACGAGGAAGGTCTTGCCGACCCCACCCTTGCCCCCTCCTACGGGAATCAAGCGCGGACTGCTGCGGACGGCAGCGGCGCGCGGCGGTCCCGCCCCGGGAAGGCTCGTGGTTCCCCCGAGCTTCGCGCTCATGATCCCCCCGTTTGTTGACCGGGCGTTCGGCCTTCCGGGCCGTACCCGCCCCTACCCGGCCGTCGCAATTCGTTGACTCGAGTCGACGTGCCCCAGGAAGGGCCGCCATTCTTCGTACCGCCCGTGCTGCGGCACCGCGAGGTTCACGAGAGGGGTCCAACGCGGGCGAACCGGCTTCCGATTCAATCGAAGCCTGGCCTGCGTCGGCGTGCGCCCTCCCTTGCGCCGATTGCAGTCCACACAGCTACATACCACGTTCTCCCACGACGTCTTGCCACCGAGTGCTCGAGGCACGACATGATCGAGATTCAGTTGAGATCGCGGCGGCTGCGAACCGCAATACTGACACGTGAACTTGTCTCGCGCGAAGATGTTGGTGCGGCTGAAGCGCACGTGTCGCCTCGGAATCTTGTCGTATGCGAGCAGCACGATGACACGTGGGATCCGAATCGGACCGCTGCTCGTGCCGAGCGACGGCCCGAGTCCATCGGCGGGAAATCTGCGCCATTGGTGGAAGTCGAATGACTGGTAGTCAGTGTGAACGGCACGGGCAATTTCCTGGTAGAGCATCGAGAACGCCCGGCGCACCGACGTGATGTGGATCGGTAGATAGGAACGATTCAGGACCAGGACGTTCGAGTCGAGCATGCGTCGAAGGAACATCGTAACTCACCGGGCCTTCCGTTCAATCAAACGACGGTTCAGGTGATGCCCGACTCAGTCGGAAACGACAGAGAGCGCGCGTTTCATCGCAGCCTCGAGCTCGATCTCGTCCTCGTCGAGAAGCGTGCGGACGTCGAGCAGCAGCTCGTCGTCGTGGATGCGTGCGAGAACAGGCACCGGGGCTTGGCGTAGGCGCTCAGCCAGCCGCTGCGCGCCGCCTTCGGCGCGCACCCCGACGGCAACGCCCGGCAGCTCGAAGCCGGGTAACGATCCCCCGCCGACCAGGCCAGGCTCGGCCAGGCAGCGGAACGACGCCCTGGCACCCACCGCCTTCTCCAGCCGCTCGGCCAGACGCTGGGCGCGTCGTTCGAGCCGCTCCAGCGGTGCGGTCAGCAGGGCGAGAACGGGGATGTCGCGCTCGGCGCGGCCGTCCAGGTAGGCGTTCAGGGTCCAGTCGAGGGCGGCCAGGCCGAGCTTGTCCAGTCGAAGTGCGCGAGCCAACGGATTGCGCCGCAGCGCGTCCACGAGATCGGTGCGCCCCAGCAAGATCCCCGCCTGAGGTCCTCCGAGCAGTTTGTCGCCGGAGAAACAGACCAGATCGGCACCTTGACGCAATCGGCCCGGGGCCCAGGCTTCGGCCGGAAGCCCCGGAATCTGAACCAGCGTTCCGCTCCCGAGATCCTCGACCACGGGGAGTCCCCGGCGCCGCCCGAGTTCGGATAGCTCCGACAGACCGACTTCGGACACAAAGCCGCGCTGTTCGAAGTTGCTGCGGTGCACCTTCAGCAGCAGGGCGGTCTCGTCACCGATGGCCCGTTCGTAATCCGCGAGATGGGTGCGATTGGTCGCCCCGACCTCGACCAGGACCACACCCGAGCGCTCCATGATCTCGGGCACCCGAAAGGAGCCGCCGATCTCCACCAGTTCGCCCCGGGAGACGACCACCTGACGCCCCAATGCCAACGTGTTGAGCACCAGGAGCACGGCCGCGGCGTTGTTGTTCACCGCGAAGGCGGCCTCGGCCCCCGAGAGCCGGGCGAGCTTGTCGGAGACCGCCGCCAAGCGGTCCCCGCGGCGCCCCGTCTCCAGGTCGAGCTCCAGATCTCCGTAGCGGGAGGCCGCGGCCGCGACCGCCTCAGCCGCCCCGGGCGCCAGCGGCGCCCGGCCCAGGTTCGTGTGGAGAACGATGCCGGTGGCGTTGATGACCCGCTGGGGATGGGGTGCCAGCAAGCGCCAAACGCGCCGCAGGGCCCGTTCCAGCAGCTGGGCCTCGGCTAGCGGGGGTCGAGATGCATTGAGAACGTGTTCGCGTTCATGCTGGATCTCGATCCGGGCCGCCTCCACCGCTGTCCATTTCGGCAGCGTGGGCTCGTGCCGGCGCAGGCTTCGCGCCAGCCGCTCGACCGACGGAAGCTCCCTGCGGGGATCCGGCTTGACCTCGGACTGGGGTTTCATACTCTGTCCCTCAGTTTATTGGGTGTGGCTCCGAGAGGCCCGTCTCACGCGATTCGCAGGGAATGGAAGGAGATACGCCTGTCTGCGATCGCGATTTCCCGTGATGGGCCACGGGCCGATCCCACGCGGATCGAACCGAAACAAACAAGAGCCGGGATACGATCGAACCGGACGGGCGGTGGGGTGCTCGGAGTTCGAAACGGATGCCCGGTATCACGGAACCGCACCGTAGAAGAAAAATCCTGTGCGAGTCAACGAATTGAACAGCTATTTCGGGGAAGTACAGAGTCTCCCCGTCCGTCCGGGCGGCGCGCGGCGCCTTCCGGATCCCAGATGACCCCGCCACACGCAGGCCCCCGGGGCCGGCGCGCAACTCGAAGCCTTCCCGAAACGGCTCGCCAACGCCGGAGGCGAGAACTGTGGAGGATTCCCGTTCGGGGAAGTCGTCCCGATCCAGTGAAATCCTGATCAACGCGGCCGCGGGGGAAACCCGTGTCGCAATCTTGGAACAGGGCAACTTCACCGAACTGTACATCGAACGCGAGAGCGACCGCAGCGTGGCCGGAATGGTCGCACTGGGTCGGGTCACCCGGGTCCTGCCCGGCATGCAGGCGGCTTTCGTCGACATTGGCCTGGAGAAGGCGGCGTTCCTCTACGTCGGCGACTACCGGGACGAGGACGGCGACGACGACGGCGGCGGGGACGACGAGGCCAAGGCCCGTCGGGGGGGCCGAGGACGCGGTCGCGGGGGTCGCAACGGCCGCAATAGCGGCCGCCAGCCGCCCAAGATCGACACCCTCCTGAAGGAGGGCCAGGAGATCGTGGTCCAGGTCGCCAAGGATCCGATCGGCAGCAAGGGCGCCCGCATCACGTCCCATGTCTCGATTGCCGGCCGACATCTCGTCCTCACGCCCTGGGCACCCCGGGTCGGCGTCTCGCGCCGGATCGGCTCGGAACGCGAGCGGCGTCGGCTGCGCGACAGCGTCAATCGGATCCGCCCCAAGGATCTGGGCTTCATCATCCGGACAGCGGGCGAGGGAACGCGCGACGAAGACCTCGAAGCCGACATCCGCTACCTGACGGCCGTCTGGGACGACATCCAGATCCGCAAGGAACAGGTGAAGGCTCCGGCGACGCTCTACACGGAGCTGTCGCTGCCGATCCGCGTGATCCGCGACTTCGCCAACGCGAACACCAAGCGCATCGTGGTCGACGACGAAACGACCCACGAGGAAATGAAGAACTTCTGCACCCGTTTCCTGCCGGATCCCAAGCCGAAGCTCGAACACTACCGGAATACGCTCCCGATCTTCGACCACTTCAATGTCGAGGCCCAGATCGACGCCAACCTGGGCAAGAAAGTCTGGCTCAAGTCAGGCGGCTACCTGATCATCGACCAGAGCGAGGCGTTGACGGCCATCGACGTCAATACCGGCCGCTACGTCGGCAAGCAGAATCTCGAGGAGACGGTCCTCAAGACCAATCTCGAGGCCGTCAAGGAGGTGGTGGCCCAGCTCCGCTTCCGGAACATCGGCGGGCTGATCATCATCGACCTGATCGATATGGAGACGGCCGAAAACCGCGAGAAGGTCTACCGGGCGCTCCAGGATGCCCTGCGCTCCGACAAGTCGAAGACCAACATCCTGAAGATCTCCGAGCTGGGACTGGTGGAGATGACCCGCAAGCGCACGCGGGAAAATCTCGTGCAACAGCTCTGCGAGCCCTGCAGCTACTGCGAGGGCCGTGGCTACGTCTTGTCGGCGGAGAGCGTGGCGTACAAGCTGCTACGCGAGATCCGCAAGGATCTGCCGCGCTTCTGTGGGCGACAGATCGCTGTGTCGGTAAGTCCCCAGGTGGGCGAAGTGCTGTTGGGCCGGGCGCGCAAGGCCGTCGCCAGCCTCGGAGAAGAGCTGGGCCGGGCCATCGAAATCCACACCAAGACGGGACAGCACCAGGAGCAGTTCGAGGTAACGGCCCTGGACGAGGGACCGCCCTTGAAACTGGAGATTGCCTGGCTGGCGGACCGCTCCGCCTCGAAGGCCGAGTCGATCGCGAAGGCCGCGGCCGAGGCTCCCGCTGGGGCGGCTGGAACAGCCGAAGACGAAGAGCCCGCCCCTGGAGACGGCGAGAACCTCGAGACCACCCCGTCCGAGACGGAAGCAGCCCTGGAGCCAGGGATCGAAACCAGCGAGCCGGAACCGGCGCAAGAGCCGGCGACGGTGGCGGACCCCCCCAGGGGGAGCGACTCCAAGGCCGAGATTGAAACCGCGGATCCTGCGCCCGCCGTCCTTGACTCGGATCCGGAAAATCCGATACTCCTGCGTTCCGAAAAGCCTGAGGAGTCTTGATGTACGCCGTGATTCGGACGGGTGGAAAACAGGCCCGCGTGGCCCCCGGTGAGTCGATCCGTGTGGAGAAGCTCGAAGGCTCGGTGGGCGACAACGTGGAACTGGCAGAGGTCCTCCTGATCGGGGGCG